>ERZ869909.1874-NODE-1874-length-15642-cov-8.867523_pt1 | contig 15642 bp, 14 predicted proteins | sample MGYA00520892_ERZ869909 | MGnify/ENA primary metagenome ERZ869909 (study PRJEB32215, sample SAMEA104723947) | bioreactor metagenome | biome: bioreactor; feature: anaerobic bioreactor; material: water | place: China | collected 2015-03-12 ...
CGCGGGGTGGAGCAGTCTGGTAGCTCGTCGGGCTCATAACCCGAAGGTCACAGGTTCAAATCCTGTCCCCGCAACCACACGCCGGCGGGGCCCCCGAGAGGGGGCCCCGCACGCCTTGACCCGTGCCGCGGAGGTCCGCGGCGGAGAGGACCCCGATGTCCGACGACCACCTCCCGCAACACGACGAACCCGCCGCCGAGAGCGGTGCCACGGCACCGACCGGCCCCGGTCTCGCCCCCGACGACGGCACGCCCACCCGCGCGGGCTTCGTGGCCATCGTGGGCAAGCCCAACGTCGGCAAGTCGACCCTGCTGAACACCCTGCTGGGGGTGAAGGTCGCACCGATCTCGAGCAAGCCCCAGACCACCCGCCGCGGCGTGCGGGGCATCTACTCCGTCGACCGTCGCCAGCTCGTGTTCGTGGACACCCCGGGCCTGCACCGCGGGGCCACGGCCCTCGACCAGGCGATGGCCCAGGAGATCCGCGAGTCCGTGATCGACGTCGAGACGGTGCTGTGGGTCGTCGACCTGCGCCGGCCGCCCAGCGACGAGGACCGCGACGTCGCCCGCCTGCTCCGGGGCCTGGATCCGGGCACGCGCGTGTGGATCGTCGGCAACAAGGTCGACGCCGCCAAGTACCCCGACGAGGCGATGAGCCTCTACCGCGACCTGTACGTCGAGGCCGAACGCGCGCTCTCGTTGTCGGCGCTCAACGACCCGCGGGCCGTGTACGCGCTCCGCGAGGACCTGCTCGCACTGCTGCCCGAGAGCCCCTGGTTCTTCGCGGGTGACGCGGCCAGCGACCAGACCCGCGAGCAGTGGGCCGCGGAGATCGTCCGCGAGTCCGCCATGGTCCACCTGCGCCAGGAGCTGCCCTACGCCGTGGCGGTTCAGGTGACCCAGTGGCGTGAGCCGCGGGCCGGGCACGACGAGCCCCTCTTCCTGGCCGCCGAGATCTGGGTGGAGAAGGTGGGGCACCGCCCGATCGTGTTGGGGAAGGGCGGCAAGATGATCCGCGAGATCGGCAAGACCGCCCGCAAGCAGCTGGAGATCTTCCTGAACGCCCGCGTGTTCCTGGAACTCGACGTCGTCGTCCGCCGCGACTGGCGCGACGACCGCGAGGCCCTGCGCGAGCTCGGGTTCCCGATCTAGGGTCGGCCGTGGGCATCGCGGCGCGCTGGCGCCGACTCGACCGCCTGCCCGCCGCCCGCGGCCGCGATCCGCGACCGGGCGTGTACCAGCTGGCCGACGCCGACCGAGCCGTCATCTACGTCGGCCAGTCCCGCTCCGACGTGCCCACCCGCATCCGCCAGCACCTCGCGGCCGGCGGCTGCGTGGCGCAGCACGCGGCGTTCTGGCGGATGGCGGCATCGAGGGTGCCGCAGGCCGACGAGGCGCGCCTGCTGGCCGCGCATGCGGCGCGGCACGGAGAGCTTCCCGCCTGCAACCGAGCGCGACCCCGCGAGCGGGATGCGCGGCGCCGGTACACCGAGCGTTCCACGGGCACCTGACGCACGCGGACGCCGCCGCGTGTGGGTTTCTCCCCGCTCGGGACGCGATGGCGCATGGTATACGTGACCCAGACGGGAGGGCAGCGAGCCTTCTCGAAGCTCACCTGGAGGCATCCCATGCGCAAGCTCGTCATCTCCCTGCTCGCCGTCACCGTCCTCGGCGCCGGCTCGGCGCTCGCGCAGTCCGGCCTGTGGGCCGGCGTCAGCGCCGGCTGGCCGGGCGCCGCGCTGCACTTCGGTGTCGAGAACGTGGTGCAGAACCTCGACGTCCGCGCCAACATCGGCTCGTCCTACACGTTCAACGCGTTCAGCGTCGGGATCGACGCGCTGTACGGCCTCGACGTCGACCTGGGCGTCGTCCCGGTGGACGCGTACGTCGGCGGCGGCGTCGCCCTCGGCATCGGCGCGGGCCTGTCCGTCGGCATCGGCGCGTTCGGCGGCGTCGAGTACCGCCTCGGCGACATCGGCCTGCCCGAGGGCGGCGTGTTCCTCGAGGTCGGCCCCTCGTTCGCCATCACCCCGGCCTTCGCCGTCGGCGTGCTCGCGCGGCTCGGCTTCAACTACCACTTCTGATCGACCCCGCGCGCTCCTAGCGCGGCGTACGAAGCGAACCGACGCGGCCCCGGGCGAGAACCCGGGGCCGCGTTCGCGCACGGTGGCGGCGCGGTCGACGCCGAACTCGGTCGGAGTACTGCGGCCGCCGGCGGGTCAACCGCAGGCGTACAGCAGGTCGATGACCGCCTGGAGCATGCGCTCCGGCGTGACGCCGCGGCGCTTGAGCGAGAAGCCGGGCGGGTAGGTCGTGCGCTCGACGGCCACCCCCAGCTCGCGCACCGCGCGAGCGTCGTAGTCCAGTTCGGCGTGGTGGAACGCCACCTGCACGTCCGTCATGTGCGCCTGGATCACCGCGACGCCCTTGCCGCCGGCGAGCAGGCGCAGCTTGGCCAGCTCCACGAAGTTGCGCACCTCGCTCGGGAAGGGTCCGTACGCCTCGCGCAGTTCGCGTGCCAGGCGCGACAACTCGGCCAGCCCCTGGGCGGCCGCGAAGCGCCCGTAGGCGGCGATGCGCGCGTCGTCGTCGACGAGGTAGCTGGGGCTGAGGCGGGCATCGAGCCCGAGGTCGATCGCCACCGGCGGCGGCAGGTCGTCCCGCGGGGCCTCGCCCTTGAGCTTGGCGATCTCCTCCGCCAGCAGCTCCGTGTAGACCTCGAGCGACACCGCCGAGATGTGTCCGTGCTGTTCGGGGCCGAGCAGGTTGCCGACGCCGCGGATCTCCATGTCCTTCTCGGCCAACAGGTGGCCCGACCCGAGGTCGTTGAGTTCGGCGATGGCGTAGAGCCGGCGTTGGGCGGTCTCGGTGAGGCGGGACGGGTAGAACAGGTACGCGTACGCCTCCGTCTGCCGCCGGCCGACGCGACCGCGCAGCTGGTAGAGCTGCGCCAAGCCGAGCCGATCCGCGCGCTCGATGAGCAGGGTGTTCGCACCGCCGACGTCGAGGCCCGACTCGACGATGGTGGTGGCCAGCAGCACATCGAACGCGCCCTCCTGGAAGCCGAGCATGACCTGCTCGAGGTCGTCGGCCGCCATCTGGCCGTGGGCGACGCCGATGCGCGCCTCGGGCACCAACTGGGCGAGCGTCCTGGCGCGCATGCCCATGCTGCCGACGCGGTCGTGGATGTAGTACGTTCGGCCGCCGCGCTCCAACTCGAACAGGATCGCCTGCCGCACGGCCATCGGGTCGTAGGGTTGCAGCAGCGTCTGGATCGGTTTGCGGCCCTCCGGCGGCGTCATGATCTGCGACACGTCGCGCAGGCCCACCAGGCTCATGTACAGGGTGCGCGGGATGGGCGTGGCCGACAGCGACAGCACGTCGAGGTGCGCCCGGAGCGCCTTGAGGCGCTCCTTCTGGCCGACCCCGAAGCGGTGCTCCTCGTCGACCACCAGCAGTCCGAGGCGCTTGAACCGCACCCCATCGCCCAACAGCCGGTGGGTGCCGATCACGACGTCGACCCGCCCGTCGGCGAGGCCATCGAGCGCCGCCCGCGCATCGCGCTCCGCGGTGAAGCGCGACAGCATCGCGACCTGGACCGGCAGGCCGTCGAAGCGCGCGGCGAAGGTGTCGAAGTGCTGCTGGGCCAACACCGTGGTCGGCACCATCATGGCCACCTGGTAGCCGTTGGCGACGGCACGGAAGGCGGCTCGGATGGCGATCTCGGTCTTCCCGAACCCGACGTCGCCGGAGATGAGCCGGTCCATGGGCACGGCTCGGGCCATGTCGGCCAGGGTCGCATCGACCGCCGTCGCCTGGTCCGGCGTCAGCCGGAACGGGAAGTTCCGTTCGACCATCGGCTGCCACTCGGGGGCGTCGGGGAAGGCCGTGCCCTCGGCCACTTGGCGTGCTGCGTAGGTCTTGATGAGCTCGGCGGCGAGGGCCTCGGCGTTCACCCGGGCCCGCTCTCGGGCGCGCGCCCACTCGTTCGTGCCGAGCGTCGACAGGCGCGGCGGGTCGTCGGTGGTCCCGGGGTGGCGGCGCAACAGGGGCAGCTGCTCCACCGGCAGGTAGAGCTTGCCCTCCCCCGCGTACCGCAGGACCAGGTAGTCGCGCGTGGTGCCGACCACAGCCCGCGCCTCGAGGCCCTCGAAGCGACCGATGCCGTGGTCGGGGTGGATCAGGTAGTCGCCGATCGTCAGCTGCGCGGCATCGTGCACGGAGCGGCCCGGGAGCCGCTTGAGGCGTCGTCCGCCCTGCGCGCCGTACAGCAGGTCCTCGGTGACCACGACCTCGCGGCGCACCGGATCGCGGTAGCCGCCGTGCACGCCGGGCGCCAGGACGAGGGCGAGCTCGCCGGGGCGCGGCGCGACGCGGGCATGCCACGCGGGGCTCAGGTGACCGACCACGCGCTCCGCCAGGTAGCGGCCGGTGCGCTCGAACCGCAGGAGAACGTGGACGGCGTAACCATCGCGCAGCCAGGTCTCGGCGTCGGCGGCGAAGTCGTTCAACTTGGCGCGGTAGTAGCCGACGCCCGCTTCGGTGACCGCGCCGGCCTCCAGCGGCAGCGGGTCGCGGCCGAAGGACGTGACGCTCCGGCGGCCCAGCGCCTCCCACAGGCGTGCGCCGGCGTCGCCCAGGACGCCGTCGTACAGCTCCGGAGCATCGAGGAAGACGGCGCCCGGCAACGCCGCGAGGACGTTCGAGCGCCACGGACCGGCCGCGGGATCGCCCTCCTCGCGGTCCGCGAGCGCGACCGCATCGCGCGGCGCCAGGGTGAACTCCTTCAGCGCTCGGCCGTCGCGTTCCAGGCCATCGACCTCGTCACCGAAGAACGACGCGCGCACGACGTCGCGGTCCGCTTCGGCGCCGAGGTGCAGCTCGACGGTGTCCCCGAGGACCCGGTAACCGGGGTCCTCATCGCGATCGTAGCCGTACCGATCGAGCCGCGCGAGGAGCTCGTCGCGGCGCACCTCGGTCCCGAGGCGAAGCACCAACGCGTAACGACCGGGGTCCTCCGGGAAGGCGCGGAGCGCGTGCTCCACGGTGCACACGACCTTGTCGTGGCGCTCGTGCCAGTCGCCGAGGTCGGGATCGACCGAGGTGGGGGCGCCGAACACGGCGCCGTCGCGGTACGCGTCCAGGCGGTCGGCGGTCGTCAACAGGACGGCGGGGCCGGGGTGGCGGGCGAAGCGCGCCAGGCGCGCCACGCTCGAGAGCCCCAGCAGACGCTCGCCGGCGGCGGTCGGTTCGGCGTCGGGCTCGGAGCGGGGTGGGACGGCGGTCGCGGAGCGTTCCATACGGGCCCGGGCAGTCTACCCGTCGGCGCCCGGCATCGTGACGTCGCCCTCCGCTTCGGCGCGGCGCCCGAACCGAACGGCGAGCCGGTACGCCCGGTCTCGACCGACGCCGGCGGCCTCCAGCAGCGCGCGGAGGTCGCGGCCCCACAACCCTTCCGCGGCGGCGCGGCGCGCCAGCGAGGCGGCCGTCGCGTCGTCGACCGGTGCGCGTGGCGCGACGCGCGTCGGCGAGCCGGACGCTCCGCGGTCGTCCGCCACCGGCTCACCGCGCGCCGCCGGTGCGTCCGCACCACCGACGACCACGACGATCTCGCCGCGTGGCGGCTCGGCCTCGAACGCCGCCTCCAGGTCCGCCAGCGTGCCGCGGCGGACCGACTCGAAGCGCTTGGTCAACTCGCGAGCGACCGCGGCGCGTCGGTGCCCGCCGCACGCCGCGGCGAGGTCGCGCAGGCTCGCCACGAGGCGCCCGGGAGACTCGTACAGCACGCTGACGTGGTCGCGGACGGCGATCTGCTCGAGCCGTTGGCGCCGCTCGCGGCCGCGCCGGGGCAGGAAGCCCTCGAACGCGAAGCGGTGGACCGGCAGCCCGGACAGCACGAGCGCGGGCACGAAGGCGGTGGGCCCGGGCAGGACCTCGACCTCGACGCCGAGGTCGAGCGCGACGCGCACGAGCTCGGCGCCGGGATCGCTGATGCCGGGGGTGCCCGCGTCGGTGACGTACGCGACGCGCCGGTGCGCGGCGAGCACGCCGCGGGCGCGCGTGGGGATGGTGTGGGCATCGAGACGGACCAGCGGCGTGGCGACGCCGTGGTGCGCCAGCAGGACGCGCGAGCGGCGCGTGTCCTCGGCGGCCACCACGTCGGCGCCCCGAAGCACCTCCAGGGCGCGGAGGGTGACGTCCTCGAGATGGCCGATGGGCGTCGGGACGAGGACGAGCCGATGCCCGGCCAGCGGGGGTTCGGCGGCGGTCGTCACTCGTCGCGCGATCGGGCGAACAGGACCGGCAGCCATCGCCGGGCACGGCCGCGGCGGCGCGCGCTCCGTCGCATCGCCGCCCGCAACGTGGCCCGCCACAGCTCCGCCTCTCCGACGGTGACCGTCACCACGGCGCCCTCGGGGAGCTGCACGCCTTCCTCCAGCTCGACGCGCCCTTCTCGTACCCAGCCGCGGTACGCGCGCACGTGGCGACCTCCCGTTCCGTCGGCGGGCGCCCGCTGGCGACCGCCGCGTCGTCTCCCGGTACGGTACCGCGGCGGACCGACGCGAGCGAGGTCGCAACCAACGGAGCGGCCCCCGCCGTCATGCGGCAACCCACGCGCCGGGCGGCGTGGTAACATATCCCCCGGGGATACCTACCGGGGTCCCCGTGGAGGAGCGCGCATGCCGACCGCCGCCAACCGTCCGCCCACGCCGACCGCCGACGCGCCGCTGCGCCTCGAGGACGAGACGCAGCGGCGCGTACTCCACCGCCTGCGGCGCCTCGAGGGCCAGGTGCGTGGCCTGCAGCACATGATCGAGGAGGGCCGTTCGTGCCGCGACGTGCTCACCCTGCTGGCCGGGGTGCGCAGCGCGCTGAACGCGACGGGAGACGTGATCCTGGAGCGGTACGTCGAGGCCTGCACCGTCGACATGCAGCGCGGAGAGGCCAGCGTCCGGGACCTGATCGACGTCGTCCGGTTGAGCCGGGGTTGAGCCCCGCGCGACGCCCCGGGGGTCCGGCGGACTAGCGCGACGCCTGCACGGTGAGGCGCTGCAGCTGCGTCTCCGGGTAGTAGAAGCCGAGGATCTGGGCGTACCCGTACCCCGCCAGCGCCAACGCCCGGGCTCCGTACTGGCTCATCCCGACCCCGTGTCCCCAACCCTCGCCGCGCATGGTGAGGTCGCCGGTCATGGTGAACCGCGTCGACTTGAGCCCCCAGGCCCGCAGCTGCGTCCGCAGCGTCACGCCGTGGAGCACCGCGCGCCCGGCCGCGCCGATGACCTCCGCCCGCACCACGCGGCCCGACGACGAGGTCTCGACGACGCGGAACCGCTGGAGCGTGCCGACGTGCACGCCGATCGCCGCCAGCTGGACCGCGACGCCGCGCGGGTCGAGGCGTGCCGTCCAGACCGCGTGCGGACCGCCGCTGGCGACGTCCTGGAAGGCCTGCAGGTAGGGGATCTCGGACCCCCACACCTCGGCCGACGACGCGATCACGCCGCCGGAGTCGGCGTGGTAGTAGGTGCGGGCGAACGCGCCGCGGTAGGTGAGCACCTCGCCGGCCGTGGCCGCGACGGCGGCGTCCGTGGCAGGGTGCTCGGCGTCGCGACCGCGGTACACCTGGCAGTCGACGGTGGCGCACACGTCGTAGTTCCGCCTGGGGTCGAGGTGCAGCAGGGTGTAGGTGCGCGCCGCCACGGCCTGCGCCTTCAGCGCCTCCGCGGGCCACGAGGCCTGCATCTCGGCCGGCACCACGCCCCGCAGGTAGGACTCCAGCTCGACGACGTTCACCACGCGAACCAGGCCCTCGTGGGCGATGAGCCGCAGCGTACCGCGGTAGCGATGCCCCGCCCACACGACGAAGTCGTCGGAGGCGAGGTCGAGCGTCCGTCCGGCGTCCGCGCCGTCCACCCACAGGCGGTCGCCCACCGCCACCACCGGCCACGACAGCGGCAGCGCGACCTCGAAGGGCCGGCCGTCGATGGCGCCACGGTGCGGGCCGGCGAAGCGCACGTCCGCGGCGACGACGTCGGCCAACAGCACGCGGACCAGCGTGCTCCCGTGCGCGACCGGCACGAACGCGAACAGCAGCGCGACGAGGAACGCGAGGACGACGGAGGGGCGCTGCACGCCCTTCATCATCGCCCGAACTCGGCGCCGCCGTGCGTGGAGAACCTCATGCGCACCGCGCGGGTCGCGCCGGGACCGGTCCGAGCCCCGCCGGGTGGGCGCCGGGCACGCTCCCCTACAGCTCGGACGGCCGCGGGAACCGGAAGCGGAAGGTCCCGCTGACGTCGGCGTAGGTCATCCGTACGCGGTAGATGCCGCGACCCTCGGTGAACGTCTGGTTCACGGCCACCCGCTGGCCCGTGCGGTACGTCTCCTCGAAGACCACCCGCTCCGGGCTGCCGGCCTCGCCGGTCTGGAAGCTGGCGGGCCGCTCGTGCGTGACCTGCACGGTGAGCGTCCCCTGGCGGACCCGTCCCTCGATGGCGATCGGCATGTCGGTGCGCGTCACCGTGCGCACGTCCGTCACGGCACGGTGGTCCATCTTGTACAGCACGACCGGCGTGGTCCCGGGGACGCCGAGGTACCAGCCTCGCCACTCGCCGATGCCGATGAACACGGCGGCGACCAACAACAGGAAGATCACGATGTCGCGCATGGCGGCAGTATAGACGGCGCGGCCCCGAGACCGGCGGGGCCGGTCACGGGGCCGCGCGAGCGCGCGGTCCGGGCGATCCGTCAGCCGGCGACGGCCGCCGATCGGAGCGCGCGCAGGACGGTGTGCAGGATGCCGCCGTTGCGGTAGTAGTCGATCTCCACGGGCGTGTCGATGCGAACCACGGCCTCGAAGCGCACGAGGGCTCCATCGGGTTGCCGCGCCGCCACCTGCACGACCTGCTTCGGCGTCAGCGCGTCGTCGACCGCGATGTCGAAGGTCTCATCGCCGTCGAGACCGAGCGAGGCGGCGGTCTGGCCGGGGAGGTACTGGAGCGGGAGCACGCCCATGCCGACGAGGTTGGAGCGGTGGATCCGCTCGAAGCTCTCCGCCAGGACCGCGCGGACCCCGAGCAGGAAGGTGCCCTTGGCCGCCCAGTCGCGACTGGAGCCCATGCCGTAGTCGGCGCCGGCGAGCACGACCGTGGGCACGCCGCGCTCCTGGTACCGCCGCGCCGCTTCGTAGACCGACACCACCTCGCGCGTCGCCATGTCGGTCGTCCAACCGCCTTCGGTCCCGGGCGCGAGCTCGTTCTTGAGCCGGATGTTGGCGAAGGTGCCGCGGGTCATGACGCGGTCGTTGCCGCGTCGGGCGCCGTAGGAGTTGAAGTCGCGCGGCGCCACCCCCTGCTCGACGAGGTACCGGCCGGCGGGCGAGTCCTTGGCGATCGAGCCCGCCGGGCTGATGTGGTCGGTCGTGACCGAGTCGCCGACCTTGACGAGCACGCGCGCGCCGCGGATCGCCGCGATCGGCGCGGGCTCGGCGGCCATGTCGACGAAGAACGGCGGCTCCTGGACGTACGTGGACCCGGGGTCCCAATCGAACAGCTCGCCGCCCTTCAGGGGGATGGCGTTCCACGCCTCGTTGGACCGTTCGATGCCATCGTAGAGCCGGCGGAAGGTCTCGGGGTTCATCGCCCGCTCCATGGCCTCGGTCAGGTCCGCGGTCGTGGGCCAGAGGTCGCGCAGGTAGACGGGAGCGCCGTCGCCGTCGTGGGCGAGCGGCTCCGTGAGCGGGTCGACGTCGACCGTCCCGGCGATCGCGTACGCCACCACGAGCGGCGGGCTCGCCAGGTAGTTCGCCCTCACGTGCTGGTTCACGCGGCCCTCGAAGTTCCGGTTGCCCGAGAGCACGGAGGCGGCCACCAGGTCGCCTTCGGCGATCGCCGCGACGACCGGCTCCGGCAGCGGTCCCGAGTTGCCGATGCAGGTGGTGCACCCGTAGCCGACGGTGAAGAACCCGACCTGCTCGAGGTACGGCGTCAGGCCGGTGTCGTCGAGGTACTCGGTGACGACCCGCGAACCCGGGGCGAGGGAGGTCTTGACCCACGGCTTGGCCCGCAGGCCGCGCTCGGCCGCTTTCTTGGCGACCAGGCCGGCCGCCAGCATGACGGACGGGTTGCTGGTGTTCGTGCAGCTGGTGATGGAGGCGATGACCACGTCGCCGTGCCGCAGCCGATGATCGCCCCCGCCGGGCAGCGGCAGCGCCGCCGTGCGCCCGGCGGCGGCCTCGTCGAGACCGAAGCCGCGCTCCTTGACCGGCTTGCGCAGGTCGGCGCGCCAGGCGGCCTGCATGTCGCTCAGCAGGATGCGGTCCTGCGGGCGCTTCGGGCCGGCGAGGCTGGGAGCGACGGTGGCCAGGTCGAGCTCCAGCGTCTCCTGGAAGGACGGGTCGGGCGTGCTCTCCTCGCGGAACAGACCGTTCGCGCGCGCGTAGCTCTCCACCCGCTCCACCTCGTCGGGGAGACGCCCCGTCTGCCTGAGGTAGCGCAGGGTCTCGGCATCGATCGGGAAGAAGCCCATGGTGGCGCCGTACTCGGGCGCCATGTTCGCGATCGTGGCGCGATCCGGCAGGGTCATCGCCGCCAGCCCGGGGCCGAAGAACTCCACGAACTTGCCGACCACGCCGTGCTTGCGCAGCATCTGCGTCACGACCAGCGCCAGGTCCGTGGCGGTCGATCCCTCGGGCAGCCGGCCGATCAGCTTGAAGCCCACCACCTCCGGCGCCAGCATGTAGATCGGCTGGCCCAGCATGACGGCTTCGGCCTCGATGCCCCCGACGCCCCAGCCGACGACCCCGAGGCCGTTGATCATGGTGGTGTGCGAGTCCGTGCCGACCAGCGAGTCCGGGAAGACCACCTCGAGGTCGCCGTGCGGCCGATGCTCGACCCCGCGCGACAGGTACTCCAGGTTCACCTGGTGGCAGATCCCGGAGGCGGGCGGCACGACCCGGAAGTTGGCGAAGGCCTGCTGGCCCCAACGAAGGAACTCGTACCGCTCGCGGTTGCGCTCGAACTCGATCTCGGCGTTGCGCACGAGCGCCAGCGGCGAGTCGTACTCGTCCACCTGGACGCTGTGGTCGATGACCAGGTCGACGGGCACGAGCGGGTTGATCGCCTGGGGGTCGCCGCCCATGCGGCGCATGGCGCTGCGCAGGGCCGCCAGGTCGACCACCGCGGGCACGCCGGTGAAGTCCTGGAGCAGGACGCGGGCCGGCTTGAAGGGGACCTCGAACTCGCCGGGGCCGGTCGGGTCGTAGGCGGCGAGCCGCCGGACGTCGTCCGCGGTGACGTCGTACCCGTTCTCGTTGCGCAGGAGGCTCTCGAGCAGCACCTTGATCGAGAAGGGCATGCGGTCCACGTCGCCGAGGCCGGCCTCCTGCAGGGCGGCGAGCCGGTAGAAGTAGGCGGGGCCGCTGCCGGTCTCGAAGGTCGAACGGGCGCCGAAGCTGTTCTTGGGGGCCAGGTCGGGCATGGGTCCTCCTCCGTGCGGGCGCCGGGACCACCCGGCGGCGGGCGCGTTGCCACCAGTCTGCTACGCTTCGACGTGACATGGGCGCCGCACGTTCACGTTGGGACGTCCCGGCCGGCGACGTCGAGGAGGCGCCGGCCCTCGCCGCCGCCGCGGACGCGCGGGTCATGGTCGTGCGCGACCCCGCCGCGGCGAGGTTCCTGGTGCGCCCATCGGGCCTGCGGCGCCTGGCTCCGTTCCTCGGTCCCCCCCGCAGCGTCGCCGAGGTGGCGCGGGCCGCCGGTGACAAGGCGAACACGGTGTTGCGCCGCGTCGAGCGGCTGGTCGCCCTGGGCCTCGTCGAGGTGGCCGAGGCACGCCCGCGCCGCGGGCGCCCGGTGCGTCGCTACCGGGCCACCGCGGACGTGTTCTTCGTCCCCTTCGAGGCGACCGGCGCCGCCGACCTCGAGGCCGCGCTGGCCGACCGCGACGCCTACTGGGAGCGGCTCCTCCGCCGCCACGTGGTCCGCGCCAGGAGCGAGGCGATGGGTGTGTGGGGCACGCGCATCTACCGCGACGCTCGCGGCCGCGTCCAGGTCCAGACGGCCGTGTCGCCGGACGCCAACGCCTCGATGCTCGACGACGGCATGCCGGCCGCCCTGTCCGCCTGGCGCGACCAGTTGTGGCTCGAACACGGCGACGCCAAGGCCCTGCAGCGCGAGCTCTACGACCTGGTGCAGCGCTACCAGCGCCGGCGCGGCGGCCAGCGCTACGTGGTCCACGTCGGGTTGGCGGCCATCGTCGGCGCCGATGACTGAACCCGCGCCGGGGCGGGACGACCGGTGCGGCGTGTGCGGCCACGGGACCGCCTCCGGGCGTCTACACTGGCCCATGACCCTCGCGCGCCGGCCGGCCCCGTGGATCCTCGCGGTCGTGGCGGCGGCCCTGCTGGGAGCGTGCGTCCCGGCGGCCGTCGCGGAGCGGCTGGGCAGCCCCGCCGCTCAGGCGCTCGAGCGCACCGCCCAGGAGGCCTTCCACCGGATGGAACTCGGTCGCCTGCGCCTCGGGGCCTACACCACCAACGTGCTCGTCGACCTGGAGCTGCCGCGCGGGGCGCGTTGGACGCTCGAGGCCTTCGACGGCCAGGACTATCGACTTCGGGTCGAAGGCGACGCCGTCGAGGGCGTCGCCTGGCTCGTCTCGCCGCGCGGCGTCCGCCGCGTGATCGTTCGCTGACCGGGAGGTCAACCATGCTCCGACGACGGCTCGCCATCCTCCTCCTCTTCCTCCTGACCGCGTCGCCGGCGCTCGCGCACGCCCTCGCGCCGTTGGCGCCGGACAGCACCGTCGTGGTGGCCGCGTTCGCCGACGACGGCGGCGCGCCTGCCGGCCTGCGCGACGCGTGGGCCGCGCTCGACTGGCCCTCCGCCGTCGACACCCTCGGCCGCCTGGCCATGGCGCTCGGCGACGATGTCGCCGACCTGGTGGGCGGAGGGTTGGTCGACGAGTTGATGATGGAACTCGCCGCAGAGTGCCCGGCCGTCGCCGACACGCTGTCGGGCGCCGACCCGATGGGCTGGTGGAGCGAGGGCCTGCTGGCCGTGTCGCTGACCGCCTTCGCGCCGACGCCTCACGTCGTCGCGCTGGCCCGGGTCACCGATCCCGCGGCGGCCGACCTCCAGGCCGCCCTGGTGGCGTGCTTCGGCGGTACCCGCCTGGACCAGGACGGCATCGCCATCGAAGTGCTGTTCGACGGCTCCGAGATGCCGTTGATCGTCACGCGCATCGACGACCTCTTCGTGCTGGGCACCGAACCCAACCTCGTGCGCGGCGTCGTGCGTCGGTCCCTCGGGTCCGGCGAGGCGTCGCTGGCGACCACCGCCCTCGGCGCGGCGCTCGCGCGGCTGACGCCCGGTGGGCTGTCGATCGGCCTCGACCTGGCGGCGCTCGGCGAGGTGGCCGGCGCCCTGGCCGGCGCGGTACCGCCCGAGGCGGCCGACCTGCTGAACCGCGCGATCGCGACCCTGGAGACGCTCGGCGTCGTCGCCGGCCGCGTGGGCTGGACCCCCGACGGGCTGCTCACCGAGTGGTGGCACGACTGGCCCGCGGACGCCCCCGACGCCGCCCTCGCGGCGCTCCTCGGCGATGCTCGGACGGCGGCGCCCCCGACGTGGCTCCCCGCCGGCAGCGTCTCCGTCGGCGCCCAGGTCGTGCCGCTGCGCGGCATCGTCGACTACCTCGACGGCTGGCTGGCCGCGCTCGAGGAACCCCTCGGCATGCGCGCCGACGTGCGCGGCCTGGTGTTCGACTTCCTGGGCATCGACCTGGACGCGGCCCTGCTCGGCTGGATCGGCGAGACGGTGCAGGTCGTCGACCTCGCGCCGCTCGGCACCGACCTCCGCGGCTGGGTCCAGGGCACCCCGCGGGTGGTGACCGTGCCCGTCCTCGACGAGGGCCTCGCGCGCGACGGCCTGCCCCAGCTCGGCGCGCTGGGCCTGCGCTTCCTCGAGGCCCTCGCCGGCGCCGCGATCCCGGTCGATCCCTTCGCCGACCCGTTCGCGGCCGGCGGCCCATCCGACGCGCTCGACGCGGTCCTCGGTCCGGACGCGGTGTCGGTCACGCGGTCGGAGGTCCTCGGCGTCGCGGTCGACCGCGTGCGCTACGGCGCCACCCTCGACGCCGGCGTCGCCGTCGTGGACGGTCATTTGCTGATCGTGACCCCCTACCGGGCGCTGCCCGTCGTGCTGGCGACGCGCGCGGGTGCCACCGACCTGCGCGCCGACCCGGCCTGGTCGGCCGCCCTGGCGGACTGGCCCGCCGCCCACGGCGTGTCGATCGTCGACACGGCGGCGCACCTCGCCGGGCTGGCCGACGTCGCCGACCTGGCGGCCCAACCCCTGGCGTTCGGCGCGGCCAGCGTCCTCACGTTCGGCGTCCTGGGCGGGTTCGACCGCGGTTGGGACGACGACTGGGGCTCCTGGGACGGCGGCGAGGCGTGGTACCTCGACGCCGACGGCCTCAGCTACCCCTCGTACGCCGACCTGCCGTGGGGCCTCGAGCTCTCGGCGCTGGCGGCGCAGGCGCTGGCGATCGGCGAGGCGGTGACCGGCGACCTCACCGAGGACGCCACGGCCGCGCTGTTCGACCTCGCCGGCGTGGAACCGGGGCGCGTCGTCGAGATCGAGATGAACGACCTGAGCGGCGGCCTCGACACCTACCTCTACGTGCTCGACGGCGACAGCGGCGAGGTCCTGTTCGACAACGACGACGCCCCCGGATGGGACCGCTCGTACGTGGCGTTCGTCGTGCAACCGGGCGTGCGCTACCAGGTCCTGGCCACCAGCTACGGCGGCTGGGGCGAAGGCGCCTTCCGGCTGGCCGCGACGTGGCGGGCCGACGCCGAGGCCGACGTCCCCGCCGAGCCGGCTCCGCTGGTCGAAGAGCCCGATGCCGGGTTCGCCGCCGATGCCCCCACCTACGCGGAGCTGCTGGCGGCGGCCGATCTGCTGCCGCAGGCGCTCGACCTGCTCGCCGCCCGCAGCGGCATGACCGTCACCACGACCGTGATCGACGGCACCTCGTCGTTCAGCCGCAGCCTCTGGAGGCTTCGCTGACGATCCCGGCGCATCGCGCCGAAGCGTCGTCGGCCCGACCCGTTCGGGCGAGCCGGCCCACGAGACGAGAGGGGCGCCCCGACATCGGTCGGGGCGCCCCTCTGCGCGCGGGGTTCGGGGTCAGTTCAACGAGCGCTCCAGGTGCTTCTGGATCCGCTGCTCGTAGGCCGCCTTGGGCATGGCGCCGACCATGGTCTCGACCGGTTGACCGTCCTTGAAGAGGATCACGGTGGGGATGCTCATGACCCGGTACGTGATCGCGGTCGTCTGGTGGTCGTCGACGTTGATCTTGCCGACCTTCACGCGACCGGCGTAGTCGCTCGCCAACTGCTCGATCACCGGACCGACCATGCGGCAGGGGCCGCACCACGGGGCCCAGAAGTCGACCAGGACGAGTCCCTGCTGGGTCTCGGCCTGGAAGTTGGCGTCGCTGAACTCGACCATGAATGCCTCCCGAGCGTCCCGACCGTGGGGGCGGTCGGTGCGTGCTCCGCCCATGGTAGGTCAGGCCGGCGGTTCCGTCACGTCGCCCATCGCACCTGCCGGCGACCGCGGCGGCCAGGGGGCCGCCGGCGGCC
>ERZ869909.1875-NODE-1875-length-15641-cov-3.863724_pt1 | contig 15641 bp, 17 predicted proteins | sample MGYA00520892_ERZ869909 | MGnify/ENA primary metagenome ERZ869909 (study PRJEB32215, sample SAMEA104723947) | bioreactor metagenome | biome: bioreactor; feature: anaerobic bioreactor; material: water | place: China | collected 2015-03-12 ...
GGCCACTTTCAACGCGCAAAGCGGGGTGACTTCGGAGGGTTTGAACACCATCGCATTACCGAAGGCCAGTGCGGGCGCGGCCTTCCAGCAGGCGATCTGGGTGGGATAGTTCCATGCGCCGATACCGACGCACACGCCCAAAGGCTCACGGGTCGTATAAACAAAATCGCGGCCCAGCGAAATGGTTTCGCCCGTCACCGTGGCCGCCATGCCGCCGAAATACTCCAGCGCGTCGGCGCCCGAAGTGGCATCCGCCACCAGCGTTTCCTGCAGGGGTTTGCCGGTATCCAGCGTCTCCAGCACCGACAGATCGCGGTTGCGGTCGCGGATCATCGCGGCGGCGCGTTGCAGGATGCGCCCGCGCTCGACCGGCATCAGCCGCGCCCATTCCCGTTGCGCCCGCCGGGCCGAAGCCAGCGCGCGGTCAATCACCGCAGGCGTCGCCTCATGCAGGCGGGCAATGGTTTCGCCGCTGGCTGCATAGACCACATCAATCGGCGCACCCGCGCTGTCCTCGACATACGCGCCGTCGATGAAATGGCTGGCTGTGGGTTGTGCCTTCATGCCCGCGCTCCTTTTTCCAGTGCCGCCCTCTTTTCCAGAGCCAATGTCAGATAGGCCTCGACCTGCCGGGCCGCTTCGGCACCATCGGGCGTATCAAGGCCCAGCACCGCATGCAGATAGGCCCCGTCGATCATTGCCGCGATGGAACAGGCAACCTGATGCGCCTGCTCAGCCAGAAGCGGGCGCAACGCATGGCGCAGGTTCGACACGATGCGCCGCTGATAAACCGCCAGCAGCCTGCGGGCCTGCGGCTGGGACTGGGCGAGCACGTAGAAGTTCAGCCAGGCCGAGATCACCTCGCGCCGGAAACTGCCGGATGAGAACGAAGCACGGATCACCGCCAGCGCGCGGCCCTCGGAGGTGGTGAGGGCGCACGCGCCGGCGTTCTCGCGGGTCGGGGCGCGACCCCGACCCGCTCTCAACCTAGCACACACCCCCGCAGCCGACGCGCCCGCGACAGCGAATCCACACCACCTCGCCCGCCCCCTCGCGCATTGCTGATTCTTATGCCTCCTGCCAAAATCCACCCGAATCGGCCCCGCCGTCAAGTCTGTCAACCGTGTCAACCGAACTTCCGCACAACTTTCCCGCTGCATCCGCGACAATAACCCAACCTACGGGCCAGAAAACGCGGGGTAGGACCCAACCCAGGGGGGGTGACACTCGGATGCGCCACCGCCGCTTGACACACTTGACGCGCCGGCGCTCTCGCGTCGGGGGTTACTCGCCCGCGCGCAGACGCGATAAACACCGCCTTTTTCCGCCGCTCCGCTTCGCCGTCCGCACGATAAAACGCCTGTAAGCCATTGCACAGAATCGACTTACACGAAACCGAATGTTCGCGATCCGCACACCCCCCAACAGACTTCCAATCTGCCACTACCCACGCGCAACCCCCTTGCCCCTCAGCACCTTGCGCGGCACCGTCTGCGCCGAGTAACCCCATAAGTATCCCCGCGCGTGAACGCCGAACCGAAACCCGGAACCGCCGCCGGACGCCTCAGCGCTTCGCCCTCGGCAAAGCGCAATCCGAGTCCGATCCGTTGACGCCCAACACCCCAGCCCGCAAACTCTCCCGATGCCCCTCTTCCGCGTCACCTACGCCGAACTTCGCACCGGCGCATCCCATACCGCCGACATTGACGCCGATTCACCCGATCACGCCTCCAAGCTCCTCTACAACCGGCTGAACACCAACCCCGGCGCAGGCCACATCGCCATCTCACAAGTCACTCTCGCCCCACCACCGCCCCCCGAACCCCCGGCATCCCCGGAACCTCCGGCATCCTCGGAGCCCTCGGAAACCCATCCCCTCGCCGACGCCTACCGCTTCGCCGCCGTACTCTTCGGCGCGCTCGGCGGCATCTGCCTCATGCTCCTCTTCCCCATCCTCGGGGGCGACGACCACGAACTCAAACTGGCCATGGTCAGCGCCACCGTCGGCTGCTTCCTCCTCGCCATCGCCTCCATCACCATTGCCGGACTCTTCAAACTCCTCCACCAGATCGCCAGCAAGTAACTCCCCAATATCGACTCACCCCTTCACCTTCGGCCCCGCCGACGCCTCCGCCACCGCCAGCAGCGCCGCCCGGTGCGTCTCGGACAGCTTCGGCCAAAGCTCGACCAGACGCCGGAGGTGGGCATCCTCCGCCCCCTCGATCACCCCCGGAACCGCCCCCGCCGGAGCCGGACCACTGGTGTTTTCACGGCGGTCGGCGGACGCATCGTCGTAAGCCCCTGTCTTTTCAGCACCTTCGGAGGAGTAGCACTGGCTTTGCAAGCTAGGGGTTGAGGGTTCGAGCCCCTTCCGCTCCACTTCCGCAGCGTCGCGCATCGCGACGCCAGGGTCTGCGCCGACGCCGCGACTGGTTCCGAGTGACCTCGCTCAGAGCAAATGGCCTCTTCCGGCTTCGCGTCTCCCTCAGGAACCCAAAACGCTCGCGGACGGATCCGCTGCCGCCTCAATCTTCAGAGCTGGGTAGTCGGTTTTTCCCGTCCGAGTCTTTGGAAGTGCCTCCTTGATCAGCCATCTGCGAGGGATCATGTAAGGCGACATGCTTGTCCGAGCGTAGCGAACCAATCGGCCTTGCAGACCATCGTTCGTCTCCTTGCCTACAACCGCCGCCCAGATTTCATCACCGATGAGATCGTTCGGCATCGAAAAAACGGCGACTTCCTTGACAAGCCCGCTGGCCCATAGCAATTCCTCGATCTCGCCGGGATTCACACGCACGCCCATGGACTTGATCTGCTGATCTCGCCGACCTTTGTAGTACAGGTGTCCCTCGTCATCGAACATGCCCAGATCACCCGTGTACACGGCTGTCGGTTGTCCCGGATGTCCAGAGGCGGCGAGCGGATCCGGCCGCAATGTGCGAGCGGTCGCCTCGGGATTGTTCCAGTATCCGAGGCACTGATACGCGCCACGATGAACGATCTCTCCGATCTCTCCGTGCGATGCCTGCGTGCCGTCTTCACGAACAACAACGATGTGGACTCCGGGTATGCCGCTCCCGATCGAAGTCGGCTTCGCTCGCGCGAACTCGGGCGGGAGGTACGCGGAGCGATAGGTTTCCGTGAGCCCATAGTTCAGGAAGAATCGGGATTGATCCTCCGGAAACAACTCGAACAGACGCCGCAAGATCGGAGACGGGATTGTGCCGCCGGTATTCGTGACAACCCTGATCGAAGACTTGTCGAGGCCGGGAAAAGGAGACATCCCCTGTACGAGATACGAAAAAATCGAGGGTATCCCAGGAAATACCGTGGGCTGGTGCCGATCGATCGCTTCGCAGATCGCAAATGGATTGAGCGCGTTGGGAATGATGTGCGTTGCGCCAGTGATAAGTGTCGTGAGTACTTGGCCGTAGCCGTAGTCGAACGACCACGGCACCGGAGAGACAATGCGCTCGTCGTGCCCGTATCCGAGGTAAGAACCCACCGCCAGACACCCACCGATCAGGTTCCTGTGCGACTGAGTCACCCCCTTGGGTTTCCCCGTACTGCCCGAGGTAAACACGATCGACGCGGGGTCCGTCGGAAGCACCGCCGCGGCTGCAGATCGAGCAGGATCCTGCGGTAATTCTTCAATACTCCGGACTTCGCAGACATCGATCTCGCAAGGAAGCATGCGGTCTGGCGTACGGAGAATCAACTTCGGAGAAGCAACCTCGACTGCGTGCTCAAGGTGTGACGCCTTCGCATCCGGATCCATCAGCGTCACGATCGCACCGAGGCGCCAGATCGCCAGCATGATCGCCGCCATGTCCGACGATCCCTGCATCCAGAGCAAAACACGATCACCAAAGCACACGCCGAGCGATGCAAGCCAGTCCGAATACCGAACGGCCAGATCGTGCAACTGGGAAAAAGTGCTGGATGAATCCCCCCGAATGATCGCTTGTCGATCAGGATACTGATCTACGGTTTGTACGAAGCATCCCCAGAGGTGGCACGCAGACATCGCCTCCACGCCAACCATCATTTACTCCTCTTCGGCCTGTGCTTTCATTCCGGCGAGGCGAATTCCAAACTCATAACGACGCCTCGCCTCGTCGCCATCGAATAACTTCGGCAACTTGGGACGCTCGTATCCGAGACGATCCATCGTCTCTCCGACAGTATCGAGCATGCTACTAACCGTATGAGGCGAGAGCGAAGACCACCTGCCGACGCTCGAAGCATCAACGCCTGTGCGCGTGTAGGTCTTCCAGTCACCCAGACCGACCTCTCCAGGATCACCCATGGCCGATTCCATCAGCGCATTCATGTCAACAGAGAGCCCGATTTCTTGAAACACCCTGCCCATCACCGACACCGGGTCGGCGACAAGATCCTCATACCGGCAAATAACACACGCCTCCGGGTGATCCTCAATGAAGCGAAGCAAACGCGAATTGGCGTCGTTCCATGCCCGGGCCAAAGCAAGATAGAAATTCGGCTCGGCAGCCATGTATGCGTGCAGTTCGGGCAGCGGGCGTTCCATCTTGTCTGAGAGTTCCTTCATCGAACACACCACATCAAGCGGATGCCGAAAAACACAGACATACTTGCACCGCTCACCAAGAATCTGCTCGATTGCATCGAGATAGAAACAATCGGCCGCCGTCTTCTCCGCCCAGATGTCCTTGCCCGCAGCAGTAGCGATCTCGCGAAAGAAGCCGAAGATAAAGCCACGCAGTCGCTCAAGCACCACTTCTTCCGTGACGCCGGAAAAAGCCAACCCGGAGAGCACGCCGACAGACAGGCCGTTGGCGAAAGGGTGCTCTTGTAGAAATCTCGCCGATGCGTTCAGCAGATTCGTCTCCGGTGGACAGTGAATCCTCGGATGCGCGGTGAGGAGGCGTCGCACGAGCGTCGTACCGCTTCTGGGAGATCCCAGCACGACAATCCCATCTGAACTCCAGCCGCTGGTCTCAGTCACGGGAAATCACGCTTACATAATCAGGAGTGCGCGGCGATTCCGACACATCAACAAATTCCACCGATCCGCCATGCTCGATCGCAAGAATCTCGCGCGGCTCAGGATGGCTGATAAACCGTGCCGGGCTTGCGGTATGCCCATATGCTCCCGATGAGCCGACTGCCAGTACATCGCCATCGTTCGTCTCCGGAAGCTCGATGTCGCTGGCAAGAATGTCGATCGTGGTGCAGAGCGGACCCACGAGCGTGTACTCCTTCGCGGATGCCGCCCCGGTATTGGAGACATTCTCGATGGGCCAGTTTCTCCGGATGATCGTTCCCATCATCCCGCACGCCGCAAGATGGTTGTTGAACCCTGCATCGCACAGACAGATGTCGGTGCCACGACTTGCCTTCTTCCGAATGACACGAGTCAGCAGAAACCCTTCCGGAGCGACGAGGTACCTGCCCATTTCGAGCGCAAGCGCTGCCTTCGCGAGGCGGGGATTCTCCCTCATGGCATCGATCTGATCATTCAGTCGTGTTGCGAGGGAAGGCAGATCCAGCGGCTCATCCCCATCATGGTACGGCACCCCGAAACCCGAACCGAAGACCAGCTTCTCCGGAACCAATTCGTACATTTCGCTGAATCGCGAGAACAGATCGATGAAGATCGAGAAATTCTCGCTGATGGCTTCCACACTGAGCGAGTTCGTTCCCGAGTAGATATGGAAGCCGATCAACCGAAGATTCCGCATGCCCAGTACCGCGTCGATCGCCCGAGGCATCTCCTCCTCGTCAACACCAAACTGGCTCGGCTTGCCCGACATGTTCACGCCGAACTGCTTCGGGGAACGCTTGGGATTGATGCGAATCATCACATGCATGACCTTGCCGGCTTCGCCCGCGAGCCGATCGAGCAGGAACGCCTCCTGAACCGACTCGCACACCATCTCGCCGACACCCACCTCCACGCTCCGCGCCAACTCTTCCTCACGCTTCGCGGGACCGGAGAATGTCAGATCCGAAGCGGACGCTCCGATCGCAAGACAGCGCTCCACTTCCCCGATGGACGAGACATCCAGCGTCACGCAGCGGTCTCGGATACGGTCGATGAGCCCCATGTTGGGGTTGCTCTTCACCGCGTAGGAAATCCCGAATCTCCCCCCAAGCGCATCACGGACGGTATCGATGCGCGCCCGGATCCGATCGGCAAAGTAGACATAGCATGGAGTGCCGAACCTTTCCGCAGCGGCCAGCAGAACCTCACGCCGACCACTCCCCCTCGCACTGACACGGTCCGTAATCACGCACCACACTTCTTCCGCTCAACGAATGCGAGGATCTTCTCGACCGAATCCAGATTATCCAGCGCAACCTCCATCGGGTTGACTCGGATCTTTTCCTGCTTCTCGATGAAAGTGATCAGCGAAACCAACGAGAACGAATCCACGAGCCCCGCGCTGAAGAGAGGGGTTGCCGGGGTGACATCCGCCGTGTCGACTCCCAACTGCTCGCGCAGATACTCAAACAAGGATGCTTCGGTCAGGGCCATGGTCCGATTGCCTCTCTCCGCTGTCGAGGGGTGACACAGGGGCGCCCCGCGCCCACCGCCATATCGTCGGCACGATCGTAGATCGACTGTGGACCGATCCGCAAGGGGCCTCTGTTGCGGAATCGCTGTCAGAGCAAGCCCGGAAGAGCCGGGAGGTCGATCCAGAAACACTTCGCGAGGACTCGGAGTGCGCTCCATCCTCCCAGGCCATCCGTGAGCGGGAAGGCGGCCATGCCGCAGGCAAATGTGAAGGTCACCGGCACCCCCCAGTACTTGAACGGACCGCGGGACGGCATCCGTATCCGCTTCTTCCGGAGCCAATTCGCCCAGAGCAGGTAGGTCATGACCCCCGTGGCATTGTAAAGACCCCACATCACCCAGTTCAGCGAGCCGCCGTGCCAGAGCCCCATAATCAGGAATGTCGAGTACACCGCCGCCCACGGCGAGCGCGTCAACCCCATGACCGGAAGGTAGACATACGACTTGCACCAGCCGGCGAGCGTCATGTGCCATCTCTGCCAGAACACTCCGATGTTCGGAGCAAGGAGCGGCCAGTTGAAATTCTCCATGATGCGTATGCCGAACAGACGACTGCAACCGATGGCGATATCCGAGTACCCCGAGAAATCCAGATACCCGTACAGAAACGAGCCGACCAGCCACGCCCAGATCTTGTACTCCGGATACCCATCGGTGGTGTCGAGGGTCTCAAGCAACCTTCCCGCGTTGGGCAATCCCGACAACAGCGGGAGCAGAAGCAGGTCGCCCAGCACGAATTTCTTGACCAGACCGTGAACGATCCGGGTGCCGCCGACAACAAAGTCATCCCGACGCGGTCGGTCCTCGAGATTCGCGAGAAAGTGGTCGTAGCGTTCGATCGGTCCTGCCGTGAAGATCGGGAAGAGAAAGAGGTACGAGAAGAACTTGCCGAATGATCGATCGGTGATCGCGCCCCGCCGAACCTCGGCGATGTAGTGGATGAGTTTGAATGTCAGAAACGAAATCCCGAGAGGCAATCCGATCGTCGCGAACCACGAATCCGGGAAGAAGTCCTGTGCCAGTCGCGGGATGTACTTGAAGAAGGCAAGGTAGGAAAGGACGCCCAACAACAGCACCGCAAGTGCCAGTTTGCCCCGTGAATTCTTCTGCGCGACCCAGGGAGCCAACGCCCAGAAAGCAACCATCCACCCGGTCAGCATCAGGCCGCTGAACATGTCCATCGACAGCACATAGGCGAAGGAGACGGTGCCGAGAAACCAATAGCGATGTCGGCGAGGCAGCAACCAGAAAGCAACCACAGATCCAAACAGGACCATCCAGAATACGGGTGATTGAATCAAGCTTCCGCTCCGTAGATCTCATGCATCGGCAAAGAACTCAGAATCCCTGATACCGAAAGAGCGTCGCGTTATCAGCAACAGCCATCAGCCGGAGCACGGCGAAGAAAAGCAAATAGCCAAGCACGCTTGCCTGCGTGATGATCCCCAACCATCGTGCCGCTGTTCTCACTGTTCAATCCTCTCCGAAAGCAATCGAGCAATCCGCTTCCCGAGTTCCGCGGTGTACGCTTCGCGCCCAGCGCCCTTTGTCAGGTGCGTCCAATCATCGTTGAATTCCGCTTCGGGAAGTGGGACATCGCTGCGAAGATCCCAATACTCGATCCCGCGTTCCGAAGCGAAGGATCGCATGTTCACTCGATGCTTTTCGAACACCGCCTGATCCATCCTCGTCATGGCATACGGGTTGATCGGCGGCTCGCAGATGACCACTCGCGCACCGCGACTGTGGAGCGCATCAATGATTCGTCCAACGGCGTCGAACACCTGACCATGCGCAGCGTCATACTGCTCCAGCCGCGAATTCATGGCGGCCATGATGCGATCCCAGCGCGTCGGATCGGGCAACTGGTTTTGTCCGTCGAACAATCGACCTTGCCTGCGTGGCCCGAAAACGATGTTCCGAACCGCTGACAAGCGAACCGTAAAAAATCGAGATTCGTCGAGGAAGTAAATCCCCGTCAGCCCCCTCGGCTCAACGCCCTGGATCCTCATCTCCTCGCGAAGCTGCTCGCTGGTGTACGCCGCACGCGGCTGTGTGTTGAGGCGATCGATCCCTTCGCCTTCTCGGCAGAAACTCAGCGCGCTGAGCGAAAGAACGACCACGCCAGGAAACTCGTCTGGCAGCATGCCGATCGCGTTCGTAATATCCCACACCCACAGAGCATCAGACCAGAGCGGATACACCCGTACTCGCTGATCGGTGAGCCCCTCAATCTGATCGCCGAGTTCCTCAACAGATGTCACCGCGTGGTGCAGCGCGGAAGTGCCAAACAACGCGACCGGGCGCGTGCCCGGCTCCACGCCGAACTCCGCGAGCGAGAGCACAGTCGACGAATGGACGACCCACGAATCATATCGACTCGTCATCAGATACCCGGGATCAATTCGTGCGATGTTCCGAGGCGTGATGAACACCAGACACGCGGCAAACAATCCCGATGCCACAACGATAATGCCGATGAGACCCGCCAAAGACGGCTGGGTGGCGCCGCGCAGAAACTCCGCGAGCACGCCACGAGAAGTCGAATTCCCACCATCTGTCTTCACGGATTGCCTCTCGCCACAACACCATCCGAACCAACACGCGACTTTTACCACACCCTCATGGTCACCCGCCATCGCCAGAGATGGTGGTCCGCATCAAACACCTCGTCGGGTTCGACGAGCCCCCTCTATATCGATCCTTCGGGGGCACACTGAACAATTCAATCGGCATGAACGATCCTCACCGTCACTCCGTCCTCATTCCGCAGCACCCATGTATTCCCATCCCGCTCGATGCTCGTCGACGCCTCCAGCGCTCGCAGGAACGCACCCTCGAACCGCATCAGGGGCGCCGGCCCCGCCATCTTCGTCGCGGCAATCGGGCCGATGCTCAATCCCCCCTCCTCCGTGATCCGGTAGGCGCCGCTGAATCGGTTCACCCCGGCAAAGCCCTCGACCCTTCCGGTTTCGCCCGACGCCTCCCCCGCCACGAATCGCACAGACACCGGCGGATCGGTGCTGGGGATGCCAGCCGTTGAGTTCCCGTCCGAGACCGCGACGACCGACCACCCCCCATCACGCACCAGCTCGGCGAACGGGGCATCCGCAGGCCGATCCGATCGGGCACATCCCGTCAACACCACCACGCCGAGCACAACAAGCAGCCATCGCATCATCACGCACGCTCCTTCACAGCATTGCGCTTCTACTTCCGCACCGTACTGAACCGCCCGAGCACACGCCTCGATCGAGTCGCATCCCCCGGGTGAGCCGCCATGGTCGCCTGATCCGCGCGCTCCACCGTCACGAACGCGAGCGGTGCGTACTGATTCACCATCCTCAGCAGCTCCGGCAACGCCCGCCGGCGCACCACGGCGAACGCGATCTCCACCGGACCATCCCGCCCCTTCCCCTCGATCCGTGTCACCCGATACCCATGCTCGCGCAGATGCGCACACAGATGCAGCTCCGGCTTCGAGTTGATCACACGCAGCACGCGATATCCCATCGCCAGCTTGTCCTCGATCACCATCCCCACCAGAGTCCCCGCCGAAAATCCCGCCGCGTACGCGATCAACGCAATCGGGTTCGACAGAAAAACGAACACACCACTCACCGCCAGCACCCAGATGATCACCTCAAAGAAGCCCAGCGCTGCGGCCTTGTACCTCGACCCGGAGATCACCAGGATCATCCGGATCGTCCCCATCGAGACATCAAGAATCCGCGCCGAGAAAATCAACAGCGGGATGTACCACGCCATCGAGACACCATCACTCACGACCGTAGCGGTCAGTGCCAAGAGCAGCCCGTTGTCGCCAAACTCGAACATCATCCCTCTGCGATTCTGGAAGCCACCCGACACACTCCTGAGATTCCGGTCGAGACTCGCCGACACTGCAGCGTAGTAGGCATTGTCCGATTCATGTGACCTTCACACCCCGACTCATGCCGGGGTCGGGATGCCGCCGAAGAATCTTCCGGGCCGGATGCCCCACAGCATGGCAGATGAACCAAGCGATCTCGCGTCCTCCGAGGCCCTTCTCCTGCACCAGGAGGTCATGGAGTCGCCGCGCCTGGTTTCGTTCGAGTTCGGTTCGGGTGCCATCTTCTCCAGTCGCTCCCCCTCCAAGCAAACCCCGAACGAAGATTCCGCCGGGCTCATCGCCATCGGCGACTCCGGCGCGATCCTTGCCGTCGCCGACGGCGTCGGCGGATACGCCGCAGGCGAAGTCGCCTCCAGAGTCGCCATCAAGTCCCTCCACGAGGCCACACGCAATCTCCCCCAAACAACATCGCTCCGCGAGGCCATCCTCGACGCCTTCGAGAAAGCCAACCGCACCATCATCGATCTCGGCCAGGGCTCCGCAACGACACTTGCCGTCGCCGAGGTCGATCGAACCTCTCTCCGTTCCTACCACGCCGGAGATGCCGGAGTCCTCGTCACCGGTCTCCGCGGGCGCATCAAGCACCAGACCCTTGCGCACGGCCCTGTCGCATACGCCGTCGAGTCAGGCATGCTCAACGAGCACGATGCCATGCACCACGACGATCGCTCCCTCATCAGCAATCTCCTCGGCTCATCCGACATGCGCATCGAACTCGGCCCCACCGTGCAGCTCGCCACACGAGACACCGTCCTCGTCTGCTCGGACGGCGTCGCCGACAACCTCGCCACCAGCGAGATCGTCGCCCTGATCCGCAAGGGTCCGCTCGATGAAGCCGCCCAAGCCCTCGCGGACGCCTGCCGCAAGCGCATGACCGAACCCGAGCCCAACGCCCCCTCCGCCCCCGACGACTGCTCATTCGTGCTCTTCCGGCTCCACGCCTGACGCCGAATGCCTCAGCGATCCCACTCGAACCGCTCCAGATGCATCCGCAGATGACGCGCTGTGGGAAAACGCTCGACGATCATCCCCCGCTTCAGCCCGCAACAGATCCATTTGGCCTCATCCGGCAGGGCCCGATACGCGCTCTTGCCACCGAGTGCATCATAAAACAACCGGATCATGTTGATGACATCCTCGCGCCGGTTCTCCGCGGACGGTGCACCCCAGTCATACAGATCCACCACCTTCGCATCGAAGAACACGCCGCGCCGACGGATGATCACATTGCCCGCGTGCATGTCCCCGTGATACTCGCGCCGTGAGTGGACCTTCTCCAAACCCACCGCGAGCGTGTGCAGCAGACACATCGCCTCGAACACCGCCAGACGCTTTCCCGGTTGGCGCTCGACGAAGTTGTCCAGTATCTCACCCTCGATGTACTCGCTGATCAGCGCGGTCACCGGCCCCGTCTCGAACCGGATCGTCTCCGAGTGGTGATACTTCATCAGCAACGGACAATCCCGCAATCGCTCCAGCTTGCGCGCGTACCGACGAACGGCACGGTCCCGTTCATTGCGATGCGGGAAAAACAACTTCGCGGCACGCGTCACACCCGTCCGCCGCTCACGCACCCGATACACCTCCCCCTCATACCCACGCCCCAGCATCGCCGTCACGGTGTAGTGACCACCCACCGTCTGCCCCGGCTGAAGCGCGAATGACTCGATCTGTGTGCGACGCTTTCCCACCGGGGCCATGGTAAACGAATCCACCCCCGGCGCGAGCCGCTCCCGCCCCTATCCGCGCGATAAACTCGCCCCATGACTCGAACGCTCATCTGCGTGCCAATCATGGTCGAAGAGGCCCACGCAGCGCTCGAAGATGCCGCCCTCGCAAAGTCCCTCGGAACAGACCTCGTCGAATTCCGCATCGACCGCATCTTCCACGGCGAGGGGGATGACGACGGACGAGCCACCGCCCTCCGCCTCGCCGCTGAAGCTCCCCTCCCCTGCATCATCACCTGCCGATCCGCCCACGAAGGCGGCGAATACGAAGGCGACGACGCCTCCCGAATCGCCCTCTACGAAGCACTCGGAACTGCCGAGCACCCGCCCGCCTACCTCGACATTGAACTCTCCACCCTCGCCCGCTCCGCCAATCTCCGCCAGAAGGTCCGTCTCGCGGTCGACCACCCCTCACAGCCCAAAAACCTCTCGACCCGGCTCATCCTCTCCCTGCACGACTTCGACGGTCGCCCCAAGGGACTCCTCCAGTCCCTGGAGCGGATGCGCGAGGAACACGCCGCCAAAGTCCTCAAGATCGCCTACCGAGCCCGATCCGTCCGCGACAACCTCGAACTCTTCGAACTCCTCCGCCACCGCACCCACCCCACCATCGCCCTCGCCATGGGCGAGGCCGGGCTCATGAGCCGCATCCTCGCCCCCAAGTTCGGCGGCTTCCTCACCTTCGCCTCGCTCCGCGAGCAGACCGCCACCGCACCCGGACAGCCCACCATCTCCGAACTGCTCACGACCTACCGCTTCCGCTCCATCACGCCCACCACCAAGCTCTATGCGGTCCTCGGCTGGCCCGTCGCCCACTCGATCGGACCACGCGTCCACAACGCCATCTTCGATGAGATCGCCCACGACGCCGTCTATCTCCCGCTGCCCGTCCCCGAGGGATGGGAGTCCTTCAAGGCCACGACACTCGCGCTCCTCGACGATCCGCACCTCCACTTCCGCGGCGCCAGCGTCACCATCCCCCACAAGGAACACCTCCTCCGGCTCGCCTCCGAGGACACCTCGCGCCAGTGGCACATCGACGATTCCGCCCGCCTCGCCGGCGCTGCCAACACGCTGCTCGTTCAGCCCGATGGCGCCTGCCTCATCACGAACACCGACATCGTCGGCATCACCGCCCCCCTCGAAAACGCGCTCGGCGGCCCAGACGCCCTCAAGAATCTGCCCATCGGCATCATCGGAGCGGGCGGCGCTGCCCGGGCGGCATTGACGGGTCTGATCAGCGCCGGGGCGGACATCACCATCACCAATCGAAACCGCGCCCGCGCCGAAGCGATGGTCGAGTCCATCGCCCAGCACGCTCCCAAGCGCCCCCGAATCAACATCGTCGATCTCGATGATGCCTCTCGCTGCCCCGTCCGGGTGTGGATCAACTGCACGCCCCTGGGCCTCGCGGGAACCGAGCACGCCGAGGCGTCCCCGCTCTCCGATGCCGCACTCGACAACATGCCCGCCGATGGCCTCGTGTTCGACACCGTCTACAACCCGCCTGAAACGCCGCTCCTGAAAAACGCCCGCAAACGGTCCCTCAGAACCATCTCCGGCCTCACGATGTTCGCTCATCAGGCCCGGGCGCAGTCGTCTCGTTGGCTCGGGGACACCCCGGACCTCACCCCGGACCTCGCGACCTTTGAACGAATCACGAACGACTCTTTTGCATCAGATCACGCCGGCGACCGTATACAGTGATGCAATGCTCACCCGGCCGGTTCATTACCCCGCGGCCTACGGAGTGTTCGTGGCGCTCGCCGTCGCGGATATTCTGCTCTCCGGAATCATCATCATCGGACTCGGCGGAACGGAGATCAACATCATCGCCGCATGGGTCTTCGAGAACGCTGGACTCTCCGGAGCAACATTCCTCAAGTTCGCCACCGTCGTCGTCGTCCTGCTCTCCTGCGAATTCCTCGGAAACACAGGCAGCGACTCCACCGCGCGCCTGCTGGCACAGATCGCCGTGATCATCAGCGCGATCCCCGTCACATTCGCCATCCTCCAGCTCGTCGAGGCCTTCGCCTGGAACCCCGACCTCATCGCCTTTGCCAACGGCAATCCCCCCTTCGACCTCCTCGACATCGCCCGCGGACGCTGAGTCCCCCACTTCCCCGCAATTACTCCATCGCGAAACCGCTGCTCTGGAGCAGCGTCCGGAATGATTCCCCGAAGACGAAGTTGTGCTCAGGAAACGCAAGGCCGGATCGGTTTCGGTCCACATGCGAGAACATCAGGTCCACCTGACCGATCGGCTCCGGTTCGCCCTGCCCGTGCAGATCCAGCCGCTCGATCACGCCGCGCGTCGAGGCGCCCGCCTCATCCAGCCGCTCGATGGTCGCCGTGTACCGAAGCGTGTCGCCCGGGAACGCGTCGCGATCGATCCGCGCGATGCTGATCTTCGCGAGCACCACCTTCTCCCGGAACGCCCCCACCTGACCGACAAGAATCCCCGATGTCTGCGCCATGCCCTCGATGATCAGCGAGGCGGGCATCACCGGACACGCGGGCAGACCGCGTTCGGGATCGGCGGCGAAATGCTCGTGCAGATGCTCCTCCGCGAGCGAGATGTTCTTGATCGCGACCATCCGCTCGCCCGGAACGAGTTCAAGCACGCGATCAATCCACATCCACCGCATCGCGATGCACCATCCCCCGTGCTTCAGGCCGTGACATTCGAATCGAGCTTCCGCTCCACGAAACTCACGATCGCATCCACCGTGAACACATCCGCGATCCTGCGCAGCTGCGGATCCTTCTCGAACTCCGAGAAGTCGAAGTGCGGCAGCTTCGCCCTCAATTCGGCGATGCCCTTCGGCGTGACCTTCCCGTCCTGCACATAGGTCGGGTCCTGCGCCACATTCGACGGGAACATCTCCCCCTCCGAGATCTTGAACTCGAACACCTGCTCGAGCTTGAAGGTGATGTCCAGAAAGTCGATCGACTCGGCACCCAGATCAGAGGTCAGGCGAGCATCGGGAGTCACCTCGTCGTCATCGACGCCCAGCGCATCCACAAGCACCTCACGCACCTTCTCGAAGATTTCATCGCGCGTCATCTGCCATTCCTCTCTTGAGCCACCCGACGCTCCCGATTCATCCGGGCACACCAGCCAGCCGTTCTGCAAGGGTCAAGGGTACGGCGGACCGCCCCACCGGGCTACCCGCTCACTTCCGCATCGGACGCAGACTCAGCCGCCCCGAGACGCACACGCTCGGACTCCCGCCCTCATCGCCCCCGTCGGCACTCAGCCGCACCGCCTGCCCCTTGTAGCTCACGCTCCCATCCTCGCCCGGGGCCCCCACACGCACCACCTCCACGCGCATCACCTCCCCCGGACGCACGAACGAGCCGTACTTCATCGCCCGCACCCCCCCCCACACACACCCCCCCCCCCCCCCCCCTTCCCCCAGATTGCCCCGCCCCCCCCGCCCCCACCGCCCCACCCTCAATC
>ERZ869909.1876-NODE-1876-length-15632-cov-5.124204_pt1 | contig 15632 bp, 9 predicted proteins | sample MGYA00520892_ERZ869909 | MGnify/ENA primary metagenome ERZ869909 (study PRJEB32215, sample SAMEA104723947) | bioreactor metagenome | biome: bioreactor; feature: anaerobic bioreactor; material: water | place: China | collected 2015-03-12 ...
CAGGCGAGGCGCCGGCCCAGTACCTCGTGTTCGCTCTCGATCTCGTCAAGACCATGGAGAACCTTCTGAGAGGTGGAAGCATGGACCCGGCCATCGTGAAGCTGTTCTCGGATCACCATAACGACGTGGCCGCGCTCTTGGGGGTGGCGAAGAGGTTCAATGGTGAGTTGCGTAGCGTCGTGCGGCACACGGGAGACATCGTCGCCACGATGTTCCCCAGGGATCTGCCGATCCGGCCGGTGTTGCGCTACTACAGCGAGGACGAGAACCTCCTGCAGGTCCTCGTGCATGACCTCCGGTTCCCGTCCGGCGCCGTCGTCGCCGTCGATGCCACTCGCTCGCCACGAGGTTGGACGATAAGTGTCTTCCAGAGAACGGGGAGCGTTCTTCCGAAGGGCGAGCTCATCGGATGGCTCGAGCGGGCCGGGGTACCGTTCGTGCTCGACGAGGATCAGGCGGGTAGGGGTGAGCGTGTCCTGGCTCACAACTGGGTTGGAGAGCGGCCCATCACGGCCGAGTTCGCGCCCTCGGCCCCGATCGAGGACGTCGCAGCGCACGTGGCCGAGGTCGTGACGGCCGTGGCGCGAGCGTCGGCAGCGCCTGGCGAGTCCCCAGCGGTGGTCGAACTGCGTGGGGAGTGAGGCGGGCGGATCCGGCGCTTAGTGGCGCGCCAGTGGTGCGGGCTCCACGCGACCCGCTCGTCTCCGAGAGGCAGGTCAGCGAGTACCGGCGAGGTGCAGACGCACCTCGCTGCGTCCGTGAAGGTCGAGCGGACGATGCCGAGGCCCTCAGTGCCTTCGGCGCCGCTCTTTTCCCGTACCGCGTTCGAGCCCCAGGCGTTCTCGTCCCGCCCTAAGCTGCCTTCCCACGCCTTTGGGGGACGATACGAACTCCGGACGCAGCGGGACCGCAGTGCCCGCCGCTGCCGTTCGTCTCGGGGACGAGCAGCGGTTCGCACGGCGAGGAGCGCACAACACGCATCACCGGAGCGGCTTCCGAGGCCGGTGCTATGGTCGGTGCATGGGCAGCGTGTTTGGTCGCCTCGAGCGCGTCGATCTGCGCGAAGCTTGGGTGAACGAAGCGAACGACTTCACGCCCTGGTTGGCTAGCCCCGAGAACCTGTCGCTCTTGGGTGACGCCATCGGCATCGAACTCGAGCTCGAGTCGCAAGAGGCTGGCGTCGGACCGTTCCGCGCCGACATCCTCTGCAAGGACACCGTCAATGGGCACTACGTGCTCGTCGAGAACCAGCTCGAGCGGACCGACCACGTGCACTTGGGCCAGTTGATCACGTATGCCGCTGGACTGCAGGCCGTGACGATCGTGTGGATCGCGCAGCGCTTCACGGATGAACACCGCGCCGCTCTCGATTGGCTCAACGGCATCACCGACGAGGACGTGAACTTCTTCGGCCTCGAGGTCGAGCTGTGGCGCATCGGAGATTCGGCGATCGCACCGAAGTTCAACCTGGTGAGCAAACCCAACGAGTGGACGCGCCAGGTCGCCGTTGCGAAGCGGCGCGAGCTCACCGAGGTACAGGATCTGCAGGTGGAGTATTGGGGCAGGTTGAACGATCTGCTGGTCGAGCGCGGCGTCGGCCTGAGCCCTCGCAAGCCCTTGCCACAGAGCTGGGCCAGCTTCTCCATCGGGCGTTCCGGTGCCCGCCTGGATGCGGCATGCAGCTCCTTCGACAACGTCATCACGGTTTCTCTCACCTTGGATGGCCGGCATGCCAAGGCGTACTTCGCGCATCTCGAGGCCGACAAGGGGCGCATCGAGCAGGAGATCGGCAGCCAGCTAGAGTGGCACCTCAAGCCCGAGACGAAGGTCAGCTACATCCGCCTCACCCTGCGTGACGAGGATTATCGCGACCGCAATCGTTGGCCGACGCAGCACGCATGGCTGGCGACATGGCTAGACCGCTTCGAGCGCGTTCTGCGGGAACGCGTGCGCGATCTCGACTCAGATGCCGCTCCGAGGACCGAAGCCCTCATCGAGAACACGGCGGATGCAGTGTTGGGCGACGCGGTCGAGGATCGCCCGATCCGGTGAGCATCCGACCCAAAGGGATCGATGCCGGCTCAACCCCACTCGTCGAAGAAGTCCTGGTCGACCTTCTTGACGTGGTACACGGCTTCGATCGCGACGCCGAGGTCGTACTCGATCATGAGTTGCGCCAGTTGTTCACCGTTGATCAGTACGATCGTGCCGATCTGCCGTGCGGCGTCGATGGCGTCTCTGGTGAAGGTGCCGGTGGTGATGAGCACGCCTTTGGTGGCCTTGCGCATGACGAGGGCGCCTGCGAGGTTGCGTACTTCGCCGGCGCCGACCGTGCGGTCGGCGGCGTAGCGTTTCGCTTGCACGTAGACGTTGTCGAGGCCGAGGCGGTCTTGCTTGATGATGCCGTCGATGCCACCGTCGCCGGAGCGGCCTACGGCTTTGCCGGCGTCTTCGATCGAGCCGCCGTAGCCCATCTTCACGAGTAGGCGTACGACGACGTTCTCGAAGAAGGCGGCTTCCTTCTCGCGGAGTTGCTCCAGGAGGTCGATCGCGAGCTTGTGGTTCATGCGGCGCACGAGTTCGTCGATGCGTTCGTCGGGCGTAAGTGAGGTTCGGAGGTCTACGCGGGCGTTGGGTTCTTCCGTCTCCCCGCTTTCGCTGTTGGCGTTGGCGAACTCGAGGAACTCCTTGAACCTGCGGAGGTACTCGAGGTCAATTTGGGTGCCTTCGCGAAGTGCGTCTGACCCGCGCTTGGTAATGCGCAGGTATCCGCGGCGTGGTGTCTCCACCAGGCCGGCTTTGGTGAGGTAGGTCTTCGCCCACCCGACGCGGTTCGCGAAACGCCGCTGCTTACCGCTGGGTAGGAGCTCGGCCTGCTCCTCCGGGCTGACGCCCAGGCGGTCCCCGAGGAGACCCTGGGCGTCGCTGAAGCGTAGCTCCCGGCCATCAGCGAGCAGATCGAGCATCGGATGCAGGAAGGCATGGAACGGCGGTACGGCCATGAGCCACCCTACTCCGACCGGTCATGGTGTGGCGGCCGGGAGTTGGTCTGCGCCGGTCTCTGGCCATGCGCGAGAATGCTCACCAGAACCGTGCTGCGGCCAGTGGTACCCTTCGAAGCAACATGACCTTGGCAACCAACCAAGCGAGCTTCATCTGGAGCGTCGCGGACTTGCTGCGTGGCCCGTTCAAGCAGAGCGAGTACGGCCGCGTGATCCTGCCCTTCACCGTCCTGCGGCGTCTCGAGTGCGTGCTCGAGCCCACCCGCGACGCGGTGCTCACCAGCTACAGCGACTTCGAGGCGGAGGGCCTGGACCTGAACGAGCTCCTGCCTGGCGTCTCCGGGGTGCCGTTCTACAACGTGAGCCAGTACACGTTGGCGACGTTGGGGCAGACGAACCCTCGGGCGAACCTGGAGGACTACGTCAGCAAGTTCAGCCCGAACGCCCGCGGGATCTTCACGCACTTCGCGTTCGACACGTGGCTGGACAAGCTGGAGAACGCCAACCTGCTCTTCCTGGTGGCGCAGAAGTTCGCCGGCTTCGACCTGCACCCGAAGCGGGTCAGCAACATGGAGATGGGCCACATCTTCGAGCACCTGGTGTACAAGTTCGCGGAGAGCGCCAACGACACCGCCGGCGAGTACTACACCCCCCGCGACGTCGTGCGGCTCGCGACCACCCTGGTGATCGCGCCCGACCATGAGGCCCTCGCGGGTGAGGGCGTCATCCGCACCGTGTACGACCCCGCGGCGGGCACCGGCGGCTTCCTGTCCGCCGCCATCGAGCAGGTGCTCGAGTGGAACCCCAACGCTCGCCTCGTTCCGTACGCTCAGGAGCTGAACGGCGAGACGTACGCCATCCAGGTCGCCGACAAGCTCATCCAGGGGTACGACACCAGCAAGCTCAAGCTCGGCAACACCCTCTCGCACGACCAACTCGAGGGCGAGACCTTCCACTACGGCCTCAGCAACCCACCGTTCGGGACCGACTGGAAGGGCTTCAGCAGCGCGATCGAGGCCGAGCACAAGCGCGGGTACGCCGGCCGCTTCGGTCCCGGCCTCCCCCGCGTCAGCGACGCCAGCATGCTCTTCCTGCTGCACCTGCTGTCCAAGCGCCGGCCCGCCAGCCGGGGGGGCAGCCGCATGGGCATCGTGCTGTCGGGCAGCCCGCTCTTCTCCGGCGGGGCGGGTAGCGGGGAGAGCGAGATCCGCCGCTGGATTCTCGAAGAGGACCTGCTCGAGGCCATCGTCGGGCTGCCGACCGACCTCTTCTACAACACGGGCATCGGCACCTACGTGTGGATCCTGAGCAACGTCAAGGAGGAGCGCCGGAAGGGGCTCGTGCAGCTGATCGACGCCACCGACATGCACACCAGCATGCGCAAGAGCCTGGGGAACAAGCGGAAGTACCTCAGTGACGAGCAGATCGCCGAGATCGCCCGCCTCCACGACGCCTTCGAGGAAGGCTCCAAGAGCAAGATCCTGCCCACCAAGGCGTTCGGGTTCCGGCGCGTCACCATCGAACGACCCCTCAAGCTCACTTACACCCCACGCGACCTCGACCGGCTCGCCGCGCTGCAGGACGACAAGGCGTGGGCGAAGCTCGACGCCAGCGACCGGGAGACACTGCGTACGGCCCTCGGTGCGCTCGACGAGCGTATCCCATGCCGCACGCGCTTCGAGAAGGCCCTGCAGGCAGCCCTCGAGCCAACCAGCACGACGCTCACCGCGACCATCAAGAAGTTGCTACAGAAGCACCTGAGCGAGAGCGACGAGGCGGCCGAGGTATGCCTGAGCGGCGGAAAGCCCGAACCCGACGCAGGCCTGCGTGACTACGAGAACGTCCCGCTCGGCGAGAGCGTCACCGAGTACGTCGAGCGTGGGGTGCTGCCGCACGTACCCGACGCGTGGGTGGATGAGAGCAAGGTCGACGCCAAGGACGGCGAGGTCGGCATCGTCGGGTACGAGATCCCCTTCAACCGGCACTTCTACGTTTACACGCCCCCCAGGCCACTCGAGGACATCGACCGGGACCTCAAGGAGGTTACGGACCGCATCAAGGCGATGATCGAGAGGCTCTCAGCGTGACGAATCGAGCGTCGTCTGCGACCGACCGCTGGGTACGGTCACCACCGCCTGGGTGGGCCTCGTCGCGAGCGAAGCACCTGTTCAGGCAGTCACGGGAACGCGCTCCGACAGGAAGCGCGCAGCTCGCCGCAACGCAGAGGTTCGGCGTGATCCCGCAGGCGGACTTCATTGAGCGTGAGGGCCAGAAGGTTGTCCTGGCGCTCGCAGGAACTGACAACTTCAAGCGCGTCCGAGTCAACGACTTTGTGATTAGCTTGCGAAGCTTCCAGGGCGGCATCGAGCACAGCGCCTTTGATGGTGCCATCACCCCGGCCTACACAGTCCTGAGGCCCTCTCAGGACGTTCAGGTGGACTACTTCCGTTACGTCCTCAAGAGCGCTGGGTTCATCTCTGCCCTCAACGCGACGACGGAGGGGATCCGAGACGGTAAGGCGGTCCCGTACGAGTCCTTTGGCGAGCTGAAGCTGCCAGTACCCCCTCCGGACGAGCAGCGCCGCATCGCGGCGTTCCTGGACTACGAGATCACCCGCATCGACGAGCTCGTGCAAGAGCAAGAGCGGCTCCTTGAGCTGGCTCACGAGAAGCACATCGCCTTCATCCAGGCGACCTTGTCCGGTCAGGCTTTGGCGGCATCCACTCGTCACGAGGCAAGAGCACCTTGGCTAGACGCGGTTCCTAGTTCATGGGACATCGTTCCGCTTCGGTTCCTCGCCCGCATCTCGACTGGCTCACGAGACACGCAGGACCGTGTCGAGGACGGGCAGTACCCGTTCTTCGTGAGATCGATGACTGTCGAACGCATCGACACCTACAGCTACGACACCGAGGCTGTGCTCACATCTGGTGACGGCGCAGGCGTTGGCGAGGTGTTTCATCACGTGACTGAAGCCTTCGAGCTTCACCAACGGATGTATGCACTCACCGACTTCAAGCGCGTGACAGGGCGCTACCTCTTCTTCTTCCTGCGTGCGTACTTCAAGCTCCAGATGACGCAATGGAACGCGAAGTCGACCGTAGACTCGGTCAGGCTCCCTTTCCTGCAGGCGCTGCTTGTTGCGGCACCTCCAGCGGCAATGCAGCAGGCGATATCGACACTGCTGGACAACCGTGAGCGAGAACACGTGGCACTCACGGAAGAGGTGCGTCGCATTACGGACCTACTTCGGGAGCGCCGGTCTGCCCTCATCACTGCCGCCGTCACCGGCCAGATCGACGTCAACACCTGGACCCCACCCGACGACTGGCTCTCCACGGAGACCACATGAGCACCATCGCCACCGCTCACCACGAGAAGCACCTCGAAGGCCACATCGTCGCGTACCTCCACGAGCACGACTGGAGAATCGGCGACCACGGGCGCTACGACCGCGCTCGAGCGCTCTACCCGGAGGACGTGATCGCGTGGGTGCGCGCCTCGCAGCCGAAGGCATGGGAGCGCCTGGAGCGCGCGCTCGGTACTGATGCTGAGAAGCGGCTACTGGATCGGGTGGTGCGCAGCATCGAGGGCGCGAAGAACGGCCTGATCGATGTGTTGCGTGGCGGTGTGGAGGTGGCTGGGGCTGGGAAGATCCGGTTGACGGAGCCTCGGCCGGAGGATGACCGGAACGAAGCCATGTGGGCGGCGTACCGGGCCAACATCGTGCGGGTGGTGCCGCAGGTGCGGTACTCACGGGAGAACGAGAACGCCATCGACCTGGTGCTGTTCATCAACGGCATGCCGGTGGCGACGGTGGAGCTGAAGACCGACTTCACGCAGAGCGTCAAGGACGCGGTCGCGCAGTACAAGCACGATCGGAAGCCGAAGAGCGCGAAGGGGAAGCCGGAGCCGTTGTTGACTTTGAAGCGCGGCGCGGTAGTGCACTTCGCGATGAGCGACAGCGAGATCCTCATGACCACCCACCTGCGGGGGGCAGACACGGTGTTCCTGCCGTTCAACCGCGGCCGCGATGGCGGCGCCGGGAACGCCGCGGTTCCCGGTGGGTACCCGGTGGAGTACTTCTGGCGGGAGGTGCTGCAGCGGGATAACTGGCTGCGGATCTTCCACCAGTTCGTGTTCGTGGAGACCGAGGTGAAGGAGGACGCGAGCGGGCGGGCGCGGACGGTGGAGACGCTGATCTTCCCGCGCTACCACCAGTGGGACGCGGTCACGAGGATCGTCGAGGCCGTACGGGGCGAGGGCCCTGGCCACCCGTACTTGGTGGCGCACTCGGCGGGTTCGGGCAAGACCAAGACCATCACCTGGTTGGCGCACGAGCTGGTGCGCGTACGCAACGCCGCCGGAGAGGCGTACTTCGACAGCGTCATCCTGGTGACCGACCGGCGGGTGTTGGATCAGCAACTGCAGAACGCCATCCGCCAGCTGGTGCACCGCCAGGGGGCGGTGGTCACCATCACCGATAAGGGGGGCAGCAAGAGCCAGCAGCTGGCCGACGCCATGCGGGCGGGCACGCCGATCGTGGTGGTGACGCTGCAGACGTTCCCGTACGCGCAGGAGCTGATCCTGAGCGAGACGAGCCTGAAGGACCGGAGGTTCGCGGTCATCGTCGACGAGGCGCACTCGAGCACCGGCGGTAGCGCCGCAGCTGACCTGCGGTACGTGCTGACGGGCGAGCGTGAGGAGGATTGGGAGCGGTTGAGCACGGAGGAGCGGTTGGTGGCGCGGCAGACGGCAAGGCGGCCTCCCGCGAACGCCAGCTACTTCGCGTTCACGGCCACCCCCAAGCACTCCACCTTGAGCTTGTTCGGTCGCGGGGAGCTTGACCCGGCGGCGGCGTTGTCGAACGACAACAAGCCGGTGGAGTTCCACGCGTACACCATGCAGCAGGCGATCGAGGAGGGCTTCATCCTCGACGTGCTGCAGAATTACACCACTTACAAGACCGCCTTCCGCCTCAGCGATCGGTTGGCCAAGCAGGACGACCACAAGGTCGACAAGCGGCAGGCGCGGCGCACGTTGGCGAAGTGGGTGTCGTTGCACCCGACAAACGTGGCGCAGAAGGTGCAGTTCATCGTCGAGCACTTCCAGCGCAACGTCGCGCACCTGCTGGGTGGGCAGGCGAAGGCCATGATCGTCACCAGCAGCCGCGCCGCAGCCGTGAAGTACAAGATCTACCTCGACCGCTACGTGACAGAGCACGGGATCGTCGGCGTGAACGCCCTGGTGGCCTTCAGCGGCGACATCCTCGGCCGCGAGGTCAGCGACAGCGAGATGGAGTTCGCCCCCGAGCAGAAGTTCAACGAGACCACCATGAACCCCGCCCTGCTCGGCCGCGACCTGGCGGCGGCCTTCGACACGCCCACCTACCAGGTGATGATCGTCGCGAACAAGTTCCAGACGGGCTTCGACCAGAAGAAGTTGGTCGCCATGTACCTCGACAAGCGCGTCAGCGGCGTCGAAGCCGTGCAGACCCTCTCCCGCCTCAACCGCACCACCGCCGGCAAGGACACGACGTTCGTCGTCGACTTCGTCAACGACGCGCAGACCATCCAGGACGCGTTCCTGCAGTTCTACCGGCACGCCCGTGTCCTCGAGGTCCAGAACCTCGACATCGTGTACGACGAGAAACAGGCCCTCGACAAGGCCGGCATCCTCGACGACGGCGAGATCGAACGGTTCGCCGAGGCCATCACGGAACGCCACGTCAAGCACGAGAAGCTCTACGCCCTCACGCAACCCGCCGCCGACCGCTACAATGACCACTTCCATACCTTGACGCAGCAACTCGGTACCCTCGAGCGGCAGATCGCCTCGGCAGAGGCAGCGGGCAACGCCGTTGCCATCCAGCAGCTTGAGGAGGTGCGCTCCCAGACCGCCAAGGAACGTGACCAGCTCAACCTGTTCCGGGATGGGCTGCAGAAGTTCGTGCGCACGTACCAGTTCATCGCCCAGATCGTCGACCTGGGCGACCCCAAGCTCGAAGCCTACGCCGACTTCGTCCGCCTCCTCCGCCGTCGTCTGGATAGCGTGCCGGTGGACCAGATCGACATCCGTGGCCTACGCATGGTGAAACACATGCTGTTGACGGGCGGGAGGCTCACGGGCGTGACAGGCGGCATCGACCTTGCTGTTCGTGGCGACAAGGATCTCCTACGCCCTCGCGGTGGTGGCCAAGGCGAGCCTCGGGATCCAGAGAAGGAGTTCCTGTCCGAGCTCATCCGGCGCATGAACGAGATGTTCGCCGCCGAACTCGCCGACACCGACAAGATCGTCTTCCTCGTGCACATCAGCGAGAAGCTCCGCGCCAACGAACGCGTCCTCGCGCAGGTCATGAACAACCCCCGCGATCAGGCGCTCAAGGGCGACCTGCCGGCCGAAGCCATGAAGGCCGTCGCCAACGCCATGAGCACGCACCGGACGCTCGCCAAGGAGTTGCTTCAGGAAGGGCACGACGGGCGCCGGGAGCTGCTGTATGCGCTGCTCTACGACCTAATCCGGGAACCCAAGGCCGGACAGCAGTTGTTGACACGGGGGGATGGTCGCCTCAGCCAAGCCAGTTCATGACGCCAAACGGTGAAGCACCTGCGGTCCGAAGCCGCGCAGGAGGAGAAGCATGGCGAAGGTCGAGCCCGGCCAGAGCTTCACGTTGGGGAGCACCTGGACCATCGGTGCGCGGATCCGCTCAGGTGGTTTCGGCGCAGTACATGAGGTGTCTCGGGATGATGACGTGGCCTACGTAGCCAAGTTCGTCCACGCTGATCCAGGCGCAGACCGCGAGCTGCTCTTCTCGGAGCAACCCCCTTCGCCGTTCATCGTTCCGGTCGTTGACAAGGGCCCGTGGGATGACCTCTTGGTGCTGGTCATGCCTCGCGCCGAGAAGAGCCTCCACGATGAGCTGCAGAGTGTCGGTGGACGCCTCCCTGTGGTTGACGCGATCCGCGTACTCCTGGACGTTGCGTCCGGCTTGGCTGCCATCGACGGAGCAGTCGTGCACCGGGATCTGAAGCCAAGCAACGTCGTCTACCTCGATGAACGGTGGCAGATCGCGGACTTCGGCATCGCCCGATACGCCAACGCGGCTACGGCACATGATACAAGAAAGCACTCGATGACACCGCCGTATGCTGCACCGGAGCAGTGGCGTGGGGAACATGCTTCTGCAGCAACCGATGTCTACGCGTTCGGCGTTGTCGCGTTTGAGCTGTTGTCGGGCAACCGGCCCTTCCGGGGCCCGAGTGAACAAGTTTTTCGTGACCAACACCTTCACGCGACTCCCCCGCCTCTACAGGGTGTCCCAGCCGACGTTCAGTCCCTTGTCGGGGAGTGCCTCCTCAAGGCTCCCGGGGCGCGGCCCTCTGCCCAGAACCTCGTGGCGCGACTCAACCGGCGGTTGGCAAGACCCGTGGCTATCGAGGGACTGGAGCGCGCGAATCGACTCGCCGTCGAGAGAATGACCGAAGCCGAGAGGCGCGCATCGACGGTCAGATCGCAGGAGGCAAGAACCGTAGCCCTCAGAGAGGCGGCGCGGAGCAGCCTCGATGCCCTTTCCCACGCACTTTTATTGGCGATTCGCGATCACGCCTCTGCTGCGCAGATCAAGAGCGGGACCGGCGACATTCGCTTTCATGCCTCTCTCCTGCAAGCCACGCTCAGCTTTGGCGGCGTACGTGACGTGTCAGCGGCCGAGGGGATCCCGTTTGACGTGGTGACTGCCGCCAGCATAAAGGTCCAGTTGCCACGGAAGTACGACTGGGACGGCCGCGAGCACTCTCTGTGGTACTGCGACGCGAAGGAGGAGGGCAGGTATCGCTGGTTTGAGACCGCTTTCGATATGAACCCGATCACGGGAAGGCGGGCGTATGTCTCGCCGTTCGCGTTGCCACCAGACGACAACGCTGCACGCGCATTGCTCCCGGGAATCACGTCCTTCGTTATGTCGTGGCCCTTCACACCAGTGGACCAAGGAGACGAGACTGCGTTCGTGGCGCGGTGGTTGACGTGGTTCGGGGATGCCTCGCTCGGAGTCCTCAACATACAGAGTACGTCGCATCCACCTGGCGTCGACGGTAGTTGGCGACGACGCTGATCCCGAGTGCAGCGAGCAGCAACCGCTGTGCTGTGTTCTGGCGAGGCTCGTGACGGTTGTCTCGCCGACAACCCCCTGGGCGTCGCTGAGTATCGCGTTGGGCAGCGGGAGCTGCTACTGCCATGGGTCTCGCCCCTTCTCTGTGAACACCTCATGATGGGCCTGGTGCCCAAGGGAGTGTGTCGGTATGGCAACGAGGTACACCGACGAGTTCAAGCGCGAGGTGGTGCGGCTCTACCGTGACAGCGGGAAGAGCTACCGCGAGCTCGCTGGCGACCTGGGGGTGAGCAGTTGCAGCATCCGCCGGTGGGTGATCGAGGCGGGTGGAGTCGCGGGCGACGGCTCTGAGTCCCCATCGATGGTGGAGCGTGAGGAGATCCGCAAGCTGCGCCGCGAAGTGCAGGTCTTGCGTGAGGAACGCGAGATCTTACGAAAAGCCGCAGCCTTCTTCGCGACGGAGTCACGCCCGAACCGGACTTGATCTTCCGGTTCATCCAGCGGGAGAAGGCGAACCACGCGATCCAACTCATGTGTCGCGTCCTGAGGGTGAGCAGTAGCGGCTACTACGCCTGGGACGCGCGCCCCCAGAGCGAGCACGCCAAGCGCGACGAGCAGCTGTTGGCGCTCATCCAGGGTGTCTTCGAGGCCTCCGACCGCCTGTACGGGGCGCCTCGGGTGCACGCCGAGCTGCGCTTGGCGCACGGTGAGCGGGTCGCCAAGAAGCGCGTGGCGCGGCTCATGCGCGAAGCGGGCCTGCGGGCTCGCGTGCGGGGCCGCAGGGCCCGCCGCCAGGCCAGGGTCGAGGCGCCGCACGCCGATCACCTGCAGCGCGACTTCCACGCCAGCAGGCCGGACCTGGTGTGGCTCGCCGACATCACCCAGCACCGCACGGACGAGGGCTGGCTCTACCTCGCCGTCGTGCTCGACGCTGCCGATCGCATGGTGGTCGGCTGGAGCATGAGCGAGCGCGCCAGCGCCGAGCTCCTCGTGGACGCCCTCAGCCTCGCGATCGGCCGCCGACGACCGAAGGTCGGCGTAGCCCACCACAGCGACCGTGGCAGCCAGCACGCCAACCTGCGCTTCACCGAACACCTCCAGCAGACCGGCCTCGTCGGCAGCATGGGCAAGGTGGGCAGCCCCGGCGAAAACGCCATGATGGAGTCGTTCCTCTCCACCGTGCAGCACGAAGTCCTCGACACCCGACACTGGAAGACCCGCGACGAACTCCGCAGTGCCCTCTTCATCTACCTCGAGATCACCCACAACCGCGAGAGAAGGCACTCCAGCCTGAACTACCGCACCCCAACCGAGTCAAACACCGAAGCATGTGCCAAGCTAACGAACGTCCACTGAGACGGGGCAAACCCCGACCTTGACGCAACAGGCAATCGTCTGCCCGCGCGTGCATGGTCCTCACGACTCAGGCACTTCTGTCAGTGCACCTGCTACCGCGTCCCGCTCAGCTCTGAGCGCTCGAACGTCTTCGGCTGCAGAGTCAAGCTCGGCCTCGCAACGGCGTCGCCTGCCTGAGTTCAGCCACCGGATGATGAACCACACTGTCGCCCATACAAGAGAGACTAGCGGCACGAGTACACCGAGTACACCAAGGGCCTGCCAGAAGTCGAGCTCGGGTACTCGGCGGTACACGGCGAATCCAGAAGCGAGCGCGGCAATGGCGACAGCTCCCCCAGTCCAAGCTCTCCCGCTTCGATCAATGTTCTCAATCGACTGCTTGTGTTTCTGGCACGAGTCTTTGCCGTATCTGATCTTGTCGTCAAGGGTGCGTAGTTGCAGTTTCAGTTCAGCGCGTTTCGCGACGCGCTCTGCCCGCTCAGCACGCTTCTGAGCTTCAGCAACGGCTGTGTTGCGCTCGGCTAGATCTGCTTCCAGTTTCGAAGAACGCTCGTCAGCCTGACGTGCGCCATACGCGGCGACCGCCTTCGACTGCTCCTGAAAGCGTTCGGCCATGCTCTCAATCGCGGTAACGAGTTCTTGGCTGTCGATTTCGTTGCCGTCGCCGCTCAATCTGGGGATGCTTTGGGCAGGAAGCGTCTCCGCCAATCTTGAGAGAACCTCGTTTGGTGCACGTGCCGCGCCGCCGCGAGCCAGTTTGGCGAAGAGGTTGATGCGGTCCTGATCAATGTAGAACGATGGAAAGATCTGGCGAGTCACGACTGCTGCCACGAAGTCCTCAAAGTCGTCAACTCGCGGAAGTATGGACCTAAACGCCAGAACCCACTCATCGGGCGACATCGAGAGGGGCACGCTCCAACCCATACGACGGGTAGCGCGCGCAAGGCCTCTGTCCAGCGTTAGGAACCAGCCGTTTGCGTCGCGCCAAGTGTCGCGACGCCTGCGGTACGCGACAAGTGCGAAGTGAAATGCATCATGATCGAGCGGCATCGCCTCCTTGTCGGATGACGACTGAATAGCCCGTCTGGCATCCTGGAAGAACTCCTCGGTTCGCACCGCTTCAGACTCTCTGGCACTAACTGCTTCCTCGACAATGCCGCAGACGTTGATGTCTTGGCGGAACAGCACTGCCCGCAGGTCTGCGTACCTCGCCTGGAACTCGGCCATAGTGGTGAAGTCCGTGCTGCTCTCGCGAAGAAACGCGCGGTCAAGCGACTGCGTCAGCCTGCGCCAGACCGACTCCGGCACGCTGTTGCCAACCGTCCGGTGTCTCAGGCTTTGCAGAGCACCTTCGTACTCGTCGACAGTCCTGTTGGTTACGAGCAGCTTCAACCCAGCGCCTCTTGCCAAGTTGAGGATTCCACGTACTCCTCGCTCGAAGTCTTCGTCACCGGTGAGACCAAGGGCCGGAAGCAGTACGTTGGTGTCAAGATACAGAGCCCGGCCCTGCATTCGCGCCCTTAGGGCGTCCGACGCTTCGCGCGAGACCGTTGTTCGGTATGCGTATAGTGCATGCGCGAGGAAGCGACGAAGGTAGGCCTTGTAGTCGACGTCCTCAGACACCAAGAAGCGTGGGAACTCGACCTCGGCAATCGCGTGCAGCGGATGGCCCTCCGCGAACTCTGGCGGCAGGTGTTCGCTGTTTGCAGTACCGCCGTCTCGGCACAGCACTGTGACGACGCGACTAATGGTGGCTGCTAGTCCTTGCCAGGCTTCGTCCAACACTGTGTCCGTGATGTGTCCATGTCGCTCACGAAGTTCGTTGCCCCACTTCTGCCGGATGCGTTCATCTAGCGCCTGGCTCTCGTCTGCAACGTTCTGCAGTGTCGCTGCTCGCTCTGGCGACACTTGGACCATGCCGCTTGGCTCCGCCTTCAGGTGGCCATTTCGCACCCCGTCGGACACCGCCTGTTGCACCTCTGCCGGTTCGACTTCGATAGCGTAGGGAAGACCTCGCCCCTCCCTCAGCCGGGCAACGATCTCCATCTGCGACATCGGAGTGCCCGCTGAGAAGAGCACATGCTCGCACCATGCACGCACGGCATCATGCGTCGAGCCAAGCCGCTCCGCGAAGTGAAGGTGAAGCTTTCCCGACTGCTCAACTGAGGTTGCCATTGTGCAATAATAGGCGTATCGACGCACTGGAGCGCCGTACTGCTCGCTGGACCCCGCAAGGATGCGGTGGTCACCGGGTATAGGTGTTCGGGCTCGGTGGACGGGCGCAGCGTTGTGCTAACGCGGACCGTCGCTCGCGACGTACCAGCCAGGTCGGCCTAGGAGGAAGCTGACGGCCGTCGGTTGGCGTGACGATAGTCTGACGACGGGCGGTACGATACGCAATCGCACAAGAGGCCACTCCGCAGCTCCAGAGCGCTGTTCAGTACGGGACCTACGGGACTAGTCGGTACGAGCGGCCACGCTCTTGACCGGGTTCACACGCGAGGGGTCACCTCTACGCTGGCGACCGTCGAACACGGAAGCCACCGACCGTCTCCCAAGGCAGCCCGCACCGCCTCACCACCGTCGCTCCTTCACACCCCCCTTTACGGCCCCTCCGCCTCCGCGTACCCCCACGTCACCAGCCGCGCCCCCACCATCGCCGCGTTGACGGCCGGGGCGATCGTCAGGTCGCAACCGGCGCCGCCGTCGCTGATGAGCAGGTCGATCACGCACAGGCCGCCCGAGCGCACCGCCAGGCCGTAGGCGTTGAGGGCGTCGATGGTCGCATCGCGGGCCTCGAAGGCGACGCTGCGGGCGGCGGTCTCGCCGGGGTAGGCGACGCCCACGCGGCCGCCGCCCAGCGTCAGCCAGGCGCCCAGCCGGCCGGTCTCGTCCACCCGCAGGGCGGTCGCCGAGGCGGGCATCTCGCGGCGCGTCACGTTCTCGCCCAGGTGCAGCTCCACCTCGCGGGCGCTGCCGCCGTCCACGGCGCGCAGGGCGGCGAAGCCGCCGGGGACGCCGGCGACGTCGAGCAGGCCGGCGACGACGGTGCCGCTGGCGAAGGCCGGCGGTTCGGGCGTCGCGTAGTCGACGGTGAAGACGGCGCGTTCGTCGAGGGCGCCCACCGCGGGTCGGCGCACCAGCAGCAGGCGGTCGCCGGCGGTGGG
>ERZ869909.1877-NODE-1877-length-15631-cov-9.206185_pt1 | contig 15631 bp, 11 predicted proteins | sample MGYA00520892_ERZ869909 | MGnify/ENA primary metagenome ERZ869909 (study PRJEB32215, sample SAMEA104723947) | bioreactor metagenome | biome: bioreactor; feature: anaerobic bioreactor; material: water | place: China | collected 2015-03-12 ...
CGCCGGTCACCGCGCCGAGCGCCGCGCGCAGCAGCGGCATGTCGCCGCCGAAGCCGAGGGCGCGCGAGACGCGCACCACGGCGCGCTGCCAATGGGCGGCGGCGGCGAGGTCGCCGGCACGGAAGGCGTCGAAGAGCCGCGCGTACGGCTCCGGGAACACGCAACCCGGTCCCGTCACCATACCGGACGCCCCCGCCTGCAGCATGGACAGCCCGAGGTGGTCGGCACCGACCAACAGCGTGTACCCCGCGACGTCGAGCAGGTCGAGCATGCGCGCGAAGTTCCCGCTGGAGTCCTTCGAGCCGACCACGACGCCCTCGGAGAAGAGGCGCCGGCTCAGGTCGAGGCCGTAGCTGTTCGTCGTGCGCGCCGGGATGTCGTAGAGGAACGTCGGCAGGTCGGTGGCCGCGGCCACCTCGCGCACGTGGCGCTCGAGGGCCGCCTGGTCGTGTTCGAAGAAGTAGGGCGCGACCACCGCGACGGCGTCCGCGCCGACCGACGCGGCGTGGCGGGCCAGCCGCACCGCGCCGCGGGTGCCGGCCTCGCCCACGTGGACGATCACCTGCAGGCGGCCGGCGCCCGCCTCGGCGAAGACCTCGGTGGCGCGTTCGCGCTCCTCGAGCGACAGCAGCGGCCCCTCGCCCGTGGTGCCGCACACGAAGAGGCCGTGCGCGCCGCCGCGCACGAGGTGTTCGACGACCGAGCGGATGCCGGCGTCGTCGAGGCCGTCGTGCGGGTCGAGCGGCGTGGGGGGCGGGGCGACGATGCCCTGGAAGCTCATACGGTCCCCTCTCGCGGCGCGGGGGCGCCGACGATGGCGTGCAGGATCACGACGCCGGCCTCGCAGCCGGGGTCGACCTTGCCGATGGTGCGATCGCCGACCCAACCGGCGCGGCCGATGCGGCTGCGCAAGGGGGTCACCTCGTCGCGGCCGCGGGCGGCGGCGGCGAGCATGCGCCCGGCCGCCTCGGGCAGGGCGGCGCCCGCCTCGACGGCGGTCGCGAAGGCGTCCGCGGCCGGGTGCATCACGTCGACGATCGTCTTGTCGCCCAGGCTCGCCTTGCCGCGCTCCTGGATGCCGGCCGACGCGGCGCGCAGCATCCGGGCGAGGGCGGCGGCGTCCAGCTCCGCCAGGCCCCGCACCTCCTTGCCCGCCCGCATGGCGGCGGTGGCGAGCAGCGTGCCCAAGCTCGAGGAGGCCGCCCGGTTCACGGCCATCCCGGCCTGCGCCAGGTAGCTGCCGGGGTCGCCGCCCGCCTTGGCGAGGGCACCCTCGTCGGCCGCGTAGGCGGCGAGGGCGGCCGCCATCTTGTGGGCGGTGATGCCCAGGTCGCCGTCGCCGACGGCCTGATCCAGCTCCGTGAGGCGGTCGGCGTGCGCCTCCAGCGCCTGGCCGACACGGAGGAGCGCGTCGCGTACGGCGGTGGTGCCGACGGCCGCCATGTCAGGGCTGCACGAAGAACGGGGTGTGGGCCGGGGCGTCGAGGAGGGCGGCGAGCTCGTCGTCGAGCCGCAGCAGCGTGATCGACGCGCCCGCCATCTCCATGGAGGTGGCGAAGCGGCCGACGTACGGCCGATGCACGGCGATGCCTCGCTCCGAGAGGAGCGCGTGCGCCTTCCGGTACATGATGTAGAGCTCCTCGTGCGGCGTCGCGCCGAGGCTGTTCACCATGACGGCGACCCGGTCGCCGGTCGCCGGCGCCAGGTCGTCGAACAGCGCCTGCATCATGCGTTCGGTGATCTCGTCGGCGCTCTGCCGCGCCTCGCGGCGCATCCCCGGCTCGCCGTGGATGCCCATGCCGATCTCCATCTCGCCCTCGCCGATCGTGAACGTCGGCCGGCCGGCTTGGGGGACCGTGCAGGGCGAGAGCGCCACCCCGATCGTGCGGGTGTTCGCCAGCGTCCGGCGGGCGATCTCGGCGACGCCGTCGAGGTCGTCGCCTCGGTCGGCCGCCGCGCCGGCGGTCTTGAACGCGAACACCATCCCGGCGACGCCGCGGCGGCGATCGCCCTCGGCCGGCGGGGCCGACGCCACGTCGTCCCGGACGAGCACGGTCTCGACGCGGATGTCCTCCAGGTCGGCCATCTCGGCCGCCATGTCGAAGTTCATGACGTCGCCGCCGTAGTTGCCGTAGATGTACAGCACCCCCGCGCCGCCGTGGATGCGGCGCGTGACCTGCAGCATCTGGTCCGCCGAGGGCGACTGGAACACGTCGCCGACGGCGCAGCCGTCGAGCATGCCGCGGCCCACGTACCCGAGGAACACGGGCAGGTGTCCCGAACCGCCGCCCGTGGCCAGCGCGACCTTGCCCGCCACCGGCGCGTCGGCGCGCACGATCGCGTGCGGGTCACCCTCGGCCGCGGCCAGCGACTCCGGATGGGCGACCAGCAGGCCGTCGAGCATCTCGGCCACGTAGGCATGGGGGTCGTTCAGGATCTTCCGCATGCGGCGACTCCTCTCGCTCCGACCGTCGGCGCCCGGGCTCCGCGGGATGCGCCGCCTCGGCCGCGGGCGGCGCCGACCCTGCGCGGCGCGCGATCGACGCACGGCGCGCGGTGGTCGCGCGGCGCGCGTGGTGCATGTCGCACCAGCGTACCCAGTGGCGGCGGTGCATGGGTCCCTCGTTGCACGCCGAAGCGGACTCCGGCGCCCCCGGCGCCCGGCGATGGCGTGCCAAGCTGGCGCCATGCGCCCGGTCGTGACCCTCACCCTCAACCCGGCCGTCGACAAGAGCATCTCGGTGGACCAGGTCGTGCCGGAGCGCAAGCTGCGCTCCGACCGCCCCGTGCTCGAGCCCGGCGGCGGTGGCATCAACGTGGCACGCGTCCTGCGCGAGCTCGGCGTGCGCGAGTCGGCGCACTGGACCCGCGGCGGTCCCACCGGCGCCCGCCTCGAGACGCTGCTCGACGAGCTCGGACTCGAGCACCACCCGCTGGTGATCGCCGACGAGACGCGCGAGCACCTCATCGTGTTCGAGCGCGCCACCGGACAGCAGTTCCGCTTCGGCACGCCCGGTCCCGCGCTGACCGCCAGCGAGCTGGCCGCCCTCGAGGAGCGCATCGCGCGGATCGACCCGCGCACGCCGTACCTGGTGCTGTCGGGCTCCCTGCCGCCCGAGGTGCCGGCCGACACCTACGCGCGCATGGCGCGCTCGGCCCCCGCCGGCTGCCGCGTCGTGGTCGACACCTCGGGCGAGGCCCTGCGCCACGCCCTGGACGCGCCGGTGTTCCTGGTGAAGCCGAACGTGCGCGAGCTGGGGCAGCTGGCGGGGGTGCCGATCGAGGACGATGCCCAGATCCACGACGTGGCGCGCTCGCTCATCGTCGGCGGCGCGGTCGAGGTGGTCGTGACCTCGCTGGGTGCCGGCGGCGCCACCGCCACCACCGCCACCGACCACTGGTTCGTGCGCGCGCCGACGGTGCCCATCCGCAGCGCGGTCGGGGCGGGCGACAGCATGGTCGGCGGCATCGTGGCGGCCCTCGCCGAGGGGCGGTCGCTGCGCGAGGCGGTGCGCCGCGGCGTCGCGGCCGGCGCCGCCGCCGTGAAGACGGACGGCACGCAGCTCTGCCGGCGCGCCGACGTCGACCGGCTCGACGCCCAGATGGCGGCCGATGGGGCGTGAACGTCCGCGGTCGCGTCGAGGCGCGCCGCCTCCCGTCGACCGCTGCGCCTAGCGGTCCGCGTCGAACGTCATGGGGACCGGCGCCGCGACCCGCACCGCGCGCGAGCCGGCCCGTAGGCCGCGGAAGGCCGGATCGAGGTCGATGGCCTCCCCCGTGCGGCCCAACCACAGCTCCGCGGCGCACGACGTCGCCGCCTCCGGGGCCGTGAACGTCAGCGTCGCGCTTCCGGCGTCGCCGGCGCGAAGCGGCAGGATCGGGTAGCCGCGGGCGACTCGCAGGTCGGCGAGTTCCTCGTCGCCGAGGCCGTCGCAGGCGGCGACCTCGAAGCGCACCTCCACCTGACCCGTGTCGAAGGGCGTCCACTCGGCCGTGAACGAGGAACCGATCGTCCGGCGGGCCCCGGCCTCCGGCGCCGTGACCCGCACGTCGGGCGGCACCCGGACGCGGGTGTCGAGCGCAGCCTCGTCGCCGGCGCGCTCCAAGGCGATGCGCACCTGGTCGCCGGGCGCCACCTCGGGCAGCCAGGCGCGGTAGCCCTCGGGGCGCGCGGGGGTGGAGAGGTCCTCGGCCGGCGCCAGCACCACGCCCGCGCCGCCGGGCGGGGTCGCGACGAGGCGCTCGCCGATCGGCAGTTCGTACGTGCCCGCGAGGGTCCCGGCGCGGTACAGGACCACGGTGACCTCGGTGCCGACGCCCGCGACCGACACGACGCGGACCTTCGGCTCCAGGTCGGCGGTGGGCACGGTGCCCTCGCGCTCGAAGCGCAACGGCAGCGTGCGGCTGACGCGCACCGTGCGGGAGGCCGCGCGCAGCTCGCCGAACGCCGGGTCGAGTAGGATGCCGTCGCCGACCCGTCCGGCCCACAGCTCGGCGTCGCAGCGGCGCGCTTCGTCCGGGGCGTCGAACGTGAGGTTGGCGAGGCCGAGCGTGGCGTCGGCCAGCGGCAGCACGGCGAAGCCGCGCGCCGTGCGGAGGTCGTCGAACTCATCGGCGGCCAGGCCCTCGCAGGCCGACACCTCGAAGCGGAACTCCACCTGCCCCTCGCTCAGGGCATCCCAGGCGACGGTGAACGGCTCGCCCAGGGCGCGGGCGTCGCCGGCGGCGGGCCGCGTGACGTTCAGCTCGCCGGGCACGCGCGCGACGATCTCGAGCGACTCTCCGAGGTCGGGCCGTTCGAAGGTGACGACCACGTCCTGGCGGGCGCCGACCTCGGGGAGCCAACCGACGAAGGCGTTGCGCCGCAGCCACGCCGACGCGTCGACGCCGGGAACGAGGACGACCGTGGTCCCGTCCGGGGCGCGCGCCGTCAGCCGCTCGCCGGGACGCAACCGGTAGGTGGCCAGCAGGTCGCGGAACAGGACCAGGGTCACCTGGGTGCCGACGCCGGCGACGGACACGACGCGCACCTTCGGTTCCAGGTCGGCCGTGGGGATGGGGTCGCGCTCCAGCGCGCAGCCTGCGAGCAGCGCCACGAGGGCGAGGGATACCGGGACGAGCGAACGCATGCGCGACCTCCGGGCGTGAGCGAAACGGTCCGTGCCGCCCGCGACCGAGCCCGGCCTCGCGGTCGTGGCGGCCAGCGCCGCAGGCTACCCCGGCACGGCCGCCGACGCCGACGCCGAGTACACTCGAGGCAGGCGCCCGAGCGCGAGCCGGCGCCGGCAGCGCCGCCGTGGAAGTCGAGAGCCTCCGAGCACCCCTGGTGAAAGGAGCCGTCCATGATCCACGACCCGATCCCCCCCAACGTCGACGAGGGCCCCTGCGCGATGTGCCGCGAGCGCCCGGCCGAGGTGTACGGGCTCGTGTGCGGCCCCTGCAAGGACGCGATCGACGCCGACGAACCGTGGACCCACGCCCACGCCGAGGTGATCGAGCGGCTGCAGGCTCTGGAGGCCGAGGAAGAGGCGGCGGCGTCGCCCACCGGGCTGGATTGACGTCCCGCGGACGGCGGCCGTGGGTGCGCCCTCTGGCGCGCCAGAGGGCAGCGGCGTCGTGGTACGGTCTGCCGCACCCGACCCCCACCGAGGAGGACCCGACGCCGTGCCCCGCATCCTCGTCTGCAGCTACCTCGAGCCCCAGTGGCTGGACGCGATCCGCGCCGTCGACCCGCGCGTCGAGGTGACCTTCCGGCCGGACCTGATCCCTGCGCCGCGCTTCGTGGCCGACCACGACGGCGCGCCTTTCGTCCGGGACGAACCCCGGCGGGCCGCGTGGGCCGCGTTGATGCGCGACGCCGACGTGCTGTTCGATTTCGACCGCACCGACCCCGAGAGCCTCCTGCGCGACGGCCTGGCGGTCCGCTGGGTGCAGGCGACCAGCGCCGGCATCGGCGAGTACGTCGAGCGGCACGGCCTGCAGCGGCCCGGCCTGACGCTCACGACGGCCTCCGGGGTCCACGCACGGCCGCTGGCGGAGTTCGTGCTGTGGGGCATGCTCGCCTTCGCCAAGAGCTACCCGCTGGCGCGCCGTCAGCAGCGCGAGGGCGTGTGGCGGCTGTTCGTGTGCGGCGAGCTCGAGGGCGCGACGCTCGCGGTCGTCGGGTTGGGCGCGATCGGCCGCGAAGTGGCCCGGCTCGCCCGCGCCGTCGGGATGCGGGTGATCGGCACCAAGCGCACCCTCGACGGTGCCTCGCCCGCCGACCTGGGCGTCGACGCGCTGGTCCACTGGGACGACCGCGCCCGTTGGCTCGGCGAGGCCGACCACGTCTGCCTGGTCATGCCGCACACCCGCGAGACCGCCGGGACCGTCGACGCCGCGACGATCGCCGCCATGCGCCGCGGCAGCGTGCTCATCAACATCGGCCGCGGCAGCGCCGTCGACGAGCGGGCGCTGCTCGACGCGCTCGCGTCCGGGCACCTCGCCGGCGCGGTGCTCGACGTGGCCCCGCACGAGCCGCTGCCGGCCGACCACCCGCTCTGGTCGATGGACAACGTGATCGTGTACCCGCACTCGGCGGCCACGTCGGTGCGAGAGAACGAGCGGCTGACCGACCTCTTCTGCGACAACCTGCGCCGCTGGCTCGATGGCCGGCCGCTGCGCAACGTCTACCGGCCCGAACGCCAGTACTGACGGCTCGACGAACCATCGGAGCCTCGCGCGCGGATCGGGCGCGGGCCGCGCCGCCGCCTCAGCTGACCCGCGCGTCGACGTCCTGCGCGGCGGCGCGCGGCAGGAGGTAGCCGCGGCGCACGCCCACCACGACGTCGCTGCCCTCCGCCACCAGCTCGTCTTTCTCGGTCTGCACCCGCAGCTCGTGGCCGCCGTGGCGCAGGCGGTACTCGCACAGGTTCCCGAGGAACGACCGGAGCTCGACGCGGGCGTGCAGGTCCGAGCCTTCGATGGCCTGTCCCAGGACCATGTCCTCCGGGCGCACCGCCAGCAGGACCTCGCGGCCGTCGGGCACCGAACCCGGGCGCGGCAGTACGAGCGTCGCCCCCTGCAGGACGCGCAGCGTCACGCGTTCGGCGTCGGCGTTCACGAGTTCGGCCGGCAGGTAGTTCACCGAACCGATGAAGTCGAGCACGAACTTGGTGGCCGGCTGCTCGTAGATCTCGACCGGCGAGGCGATCTGGTGGATGCGCCCGTCGTTCATGACGGCGATGCGATCCGACATCGCCAACGCCTCCAGTTGGTCGTGGGTCACGTACAGGATGGGGATGCCCGTCTCGCGCTGGATGCGCTTGAGCTCGACGCGCATGTGCTCGCGCAGCTTCGCGTCGAGGTTGCTGAGCGGCTCGTCGAGCAGCAGCACGTCCGGTTCGCCCACCAGCGCGCGCCCGAGGGCGACGCGCTGCTGCTGTCCGCCGGAGAGCTGGCTGGGCTTGCGCTCGCCCAACGCCTCCATCCCGAGCATCTCCAGCACTCGGCCGACGCGTCGCTGCTGATCCGCTCGCGGCACGTTCTTGAGCCGCAGCGGGTAGGCGACGTTCTGGTAGACGGTCATGTGCGGCCAGACGGCGTAGTTCTGGAACACCATGCCGATGGCGCGTTCGTGCGTCGGCACGTCGAGGCGCTCGGACGAGGCGTACACGGTGGTGCCCTTGATGCCGATGCGACCCTCGTCGGCGGTCTCCAGGCCGGCCACGCAGCGCAGGGTGGTGGTCTTGCCGCAGCCCGACGGACCCACGAGCGAGAAGAACTCGTGGTCGCCCACGGCGAAGTCGATCGCGTCGACGGCGGTCATGCTCCCGAAGCGCTTGGTGAGCCGTTCGACCTGGATGGTGACGCCCACGAACCCTCCTCCGTCCCGCGCGTCAGATCGCCGACCGGTCGGCGCTGAGCCACTGGGTGATCATGAACATGATCAGGATGATCGGCAGGATCGCCACCGCCAGGGCGCTGGCGCGCCCCGGGAAGCCGGAGTCCTGCATGACGAAGATCCACACGCCGACGGTCTCGTTGCGCGCGCTCCAGATGAGCGCGGACACCGTCAGCTCGTGGTACGCGGAGATGAAGATCAGCACCCAGGCGGCGATCATGCCCGGCCGCATGAGCGGCAACGTCACGTCGCGCATCGTGCGCAGGCGGCTCGCGCCGGAGGTCGACGCGGCCTCCTCGAGCGAGTCGTGGATCTGCATGAGGCTGGCGCGGCAGCTGCGCAGGCCGTAGGCCATGTAGCGCATCAGGTACGCCACCAGCAGGATCCACAGCGTGCCGTAGAGCGTGGGGCCGACCGGAGGGTTGCTCCAGGCGAGGATCATGCCCACGCCGATCACGGAGCCCGGGAGGGCGAACGGCATCATGCCGATGCCATCGAGGAGCTTGGCGCCGCGCACCTTGGCCTTCACGTTCAGGTAGGCGAGCAGGGCCGTCACCACCACCAGGATGGTGGCGGCGATCGGTGCGAGGGTGAGGCTGTTGCGGATGCCGCGCTGCGCTGCGGACGAGTTCAATACGGCCTCGAAGTTGCGCGTGGTGATCGTCTCGGCGTTCAGCGGTGCGCCGTAGTAGGGCTGCAGCGCGGTCACCAGCAGCGCGAAGAGCGGCAGCACCACGATCACGAACGCCACCGCGAACAGCGCGAGCGCGACCCACGGGCGCGCGTGGCGGAGGCGGATGATGTGCGGCCGGATCGACTTGCCACCGATGATCTGGTGCTCGCCGCGGCGGCCCTCGAACTTGCCCATGAGCCACACGGCCACGCCCGCCAGCACCACCAGCAGCATCGACATCGCGGTCGCCAGCGCCAGGTCGGGGATCGTGAGGGCCTCGTAGATGCGCGTGGTGAGCACCTGGAACTGGACACGCAGGCCGAGCACGGCGGGGATGCCGAAGTTGTCGATGCACGACACGAACGCCAGCAGCGCGCCGCCGAGGATCGCCGGGCGCACGAGCGGCAGGGTGATGTCGCGCATGATCCGGCCGGTGCCGGCGCCGGCCGTGCGCGCCGCCTCCTCGAGGCTGGCGTCCATGCGCTGCAGGGCGCCGGCCACGGTGATGAACACGAACGGGTACTTGGTGATGCCCAGGACGAAGATGATGCCTCCGGCGCCGTAGATCGACCACGGCGCGCCACTGGCGCCGGTCAGCGACTGCCACGTCTTCGTCAGCAGACCGACGGGTCCGGCGAGCTGCACCCAGCCCATCGCGGCGAACAGCGGCGGGATCGCGAAGGGCAGGATCAACAGGAACCGCAGGAGGCCCTTGAACGGGACGTCGGTCCGCTGCACCACGAACGCGGTGAGGGTGCCGATCGCCGTGGCCAGCGCGGTGGCGGCCAACGACACCCACACGGAGTTCCACAGCGCGACGTAGTTGCGGGGACGCCCGAACACCGCCTCGTAGTTGCGCAGCGACCAACCGCCATCGTGCAGCAGGCTGCGGATCAGCACCTGGACGAGCGGGTAGACCACGATGACGAGGACGAACGCCGCGATGAGCAGGAAGAGGACGAGGCGGCTGTCGAGCCGGCGCAGGGCCGTCATGCCGGAGGGCCTCCTGGGGGCGGTCCGCGCCTACGCGGACGCGGTGGGCGGCGTACGCGAGCGCCGGGGGTCGCTCGCTCGGGTGCGAACGACCTCCGGCGCCGGCTTCGGCGACGTCAGTAGATGGTCGAGAAGCGGTCGCGCAGCGCCGCGTCCTCTTCGGCCAAGCGGTCGTAATCCACCGGCAGCGAGACGATCTGGTCGGCGGAGGGCAGGCCCACCGGCGGCTCCACGTCGGCGCGGACCGGGATGAAGTACTTGCTGACCATGAACTCCTGGCCGGCCTGCGAGATGATGAAGTCGACGAACGCCTTCGCGGCGTCGACGTTGGTCGCGCTCGCCGGGATCCCGAGCGGGCTGGCGACGGTGACGGCGCCCTCGACCGGGAACAGGAACGCTACGGGCGCACCCTCGGCGGCCTGGTTGCCCATGATGTAGTCGATCCCCTTGATGACGGCGAACTCACCGCTGGTGAGGCCGCGCGTCACGTCCCCGGTGCTGCGCAGGAGTTGCACGCCGGCGGCCCGCGCCTGCTCGAACCACTCCCAGCCGAGGTCGGGGTTCTGCACGAACGCCCCCAGCGCGGTGAACGACGTGCCGCTGTGCAGCGGGCTCGCCAGGGCCGCGCGTGGGCCCCATTCGAGGAACTCGGTCCAGGTCTTGGGCGCTTGCTCGAGGGTCACGAGGTTGGTGTTGTAACCGATGCCCATGTTGAAGACGCGGCCCGCGACGAACATGTGGTCGGGGTCCTTCAGGACGTCGGGCACGGCGGCCGCCTCGGGGGACTCATAGGCCATGAGCAGGTTCTCGGCCTTGAGCTTGAGGAAGAACGCCGGGTTGGCGGCCCAGATCACGTCGGCGCGGATGCGGCCGGCGTCGCGTTCGGCGTAGATACGCTGCTCGAGCTCCACGCTGCCGGAGTAGATCAGGTCGACGGTGACGCCCGGGTGGGCGCGCTCGAACGCGGCGATGATGTCCTCGACCACGTCGACCTGCATGGAGGTGTAGAAGTTCAGCGTGCCGGATGGTTGGGCGAGGGCCACGGCGCCCGACAGGGCGAGAGCCAACGCGGCGAGGTTCACGAGACGGCGCATGATCCGTACCTCCTAGGGTTGACGAAGCCATGATAATCGGCGGCGCGGGGCCCGGCATGCCACAGTGGAGGGGCACGTCGCCTCCGCTCGCCCAACGCCCCGCCGGCCCGCGCCGGCGCGCCGTGGCCCCAGGTCACACCCGGAAGGAGCCCCGCATGCGCACCCGTACCCTCGGCACCCTGCGCGTCTCGGTCGTCGGCCTCGGCTGCAACAACTTCGGCGCGCGCATCGACGAGGCCGCCACGAGGAACGTCGTCGACGCCGCCATCGATGCCGGCGTCACGTTCTTCGACACGGCCGACATCTATGGCGGCACCGCCAGCGAGGCGTTCCTGGGGCGGGTGCTCGAGGGGCGGCGCGACCGCGTCGTGCTCGCGACGAAGTTCGGCATGTCGCTCGGCGACGACGGACCCTCGGGCGGCGCCCACCCCGACTACGTGCGGCGCGCCATCGAGGACTCGCTGCGACGCCTGCGCACCGACCACGTCGACCTCTACCAGCTGCACAGGCCGGACCCCGCCGTGCCGATCGCCGACACGCTGGGCGCGCTCGCCGAGTTGGCGGAGGCCGGCCTGGTGCGCGAGATCGGCTGCTCGAACTTCGACGCGGCCCAACTGCAGGAGGCGGAGGACGCCGTCGCGCAGGGGGCGCCGCGCTTCGTGAGCGTGCAGAACGAGTACAGCCTCATGCAGCGCGAGAGCGAGGCCGAGGTGCTGCCGACCTGCGCCCGTCTCGGGCTCGCCTTCCTCCCCTACTTCCCGCTCATGAGCGGCTTGCTCTCCGGCAAGTACCGCCAGGGCCGGCCGCTGCCGCAGGGGACGCGCATCGTCGGCAACCCGCGGTGGGAGACGCTGCTCACCGACGAGAACCTGGCGCTGGTCGAGGCGCTCGCGCGCTACGCGGAGTCGCGCGGGTTCGAGCTGCTCGACCTCGCGTTCGCGTGGCTGCTCTGGCGTCCGCAGGTGGCCAGCGTGATCGCCGGCGCGACCAGCCCCGAGCAGGTGCGGCGCAACGCCGCCACCGCCCAGTGGGTCATGAGCGACGAGGAGAAGGCCGCCGTCGACAGGATCCTCGCGACGTACCCGGCTACCCCGAGGAACTGACCTCGACGGGGTGGCGGACCCAGCCGGCGCCGAACCAGGGAACCCGCTCGCCGCCGCCGGGGAGCCACGCCTCGTGGCGTCCGAGGCCGCATCCCGACGCGACCCGGAGGGCCCGCAGCCGCGCCGGCACGGTCCCGCCGGCCCAGTCGAGCGCCCACTCGTCCACGGCGCCCGCGAGCGCGGCGCGGGTGAGGCCGTCCTCCCACACCAGCCGCCCGCGCGCCACGCCGGCGGCGTCCGGGAAGCACAGCCAGCGGATCGGCGGCGGCGCCACGCCCGCTCCACCCGCCAGCCACGCAGGCACGACCTCCTCGGCCTCGGTCGCGACCTCCGCCAACGGCAGCGCGTGTCCCTCTCGCAGCAGCCACACCGGGCGTCCGAGCGGCGCCTCGAGGTCGACCCAGCCGTCGCCGACGACCACGCGGCCGCTGCCGAGCTCGAGCCAGCGGCCGGGCGGGAGCTGCGCGCGGCGCGTCGTCGCCCCCGGCTCCAGCACGGGGGCCACGAGCAGGGCGTCGCCGAGCAGGTGCACGAACGACTCGCCCCAGCCGGGCCGCCAGTCCTGGAACGCGAGGACGAGCGGCCGCGTCAGCGGCATCCCGCGGTGGGCGGCGTCCCACGCGAGCGTGGCCAGGTAGGGCACCAGCGCGGAGCGCAGCGCCATCAGCCGGCGGATCGCCGGTAGCGCCTCGGGGTGGCTCCACGGCTCGGTGGCGGTGCCGTCGTCGTTCCACGAGTGGATGCTGAAGCGCGGCTGGCCGATGCCCGCCTCGACCCAGCGGGTGAGCAGCTCCGCGTCCGGCGGCGAGCCGGCGAACCCGCCGACGTCGTGCCCGTGGTGCGCCCAACCGCACAGCGACAGCGACAGGCCCATCGGCAGGTTGTAGGCCAGCGTGCGCCAGCTCGTGAGGTTGTCGCCCGACCAGGTCTGGGCGTAGCGCTGCGCTCCCAGGCCGCCCGAGCGGGTGACCTGGAAGTCGCGCCGCCCGGGGTGCGCGTCGCGCTGCGCGGCGCGGCTGGCGTGGTTCATCAACAGCGTCAGCGTGGGGCGCAGGTCGCCCGCCTCGCCGGCGGCGCAGGCGGCGGCGTCGTCCTCGATGCGGAACTCGTTGTTGTCGTTCCACGTGGCGTCGATGCCGTTCGCCAGGATCCGTTCGCCGACGCGCGCGCGCCACCAGTCGTAGGCGACGGGGTCCGTGAAGTCGAGGTAGCCGGCGTCGCCGCCCCAGAAGCGCGCCCGGTAGGCGCCGTGCGCGAGCGGCGCCGGGTCGTCGGCCGCGGCCACGACGAAGGCGCCCGCGGCCGCCAGCGCCTGGTGCTCCGGGTGGCCGGTGAGGAGCGCGGGCTTGACGTTGGCCAACGTGCGGATCCCCGCGGCGCGCAGCGCCGCCGTCATGCCGGCGGGGTCGGGCACCCGGCGGCGGTTCCACTCGAAGACGTAGCGCAGCCCGTCGTCGGCCATGGAGTAGCCGCTCGAGAGGTGGAAGCCGCTGCAGCCGACGCGGTGGCGACGCAGGTCGGCGACGAACCCGGCGAGTTCCGCGGTCGGGTCGTCGGCGTCGGTGTAGCGCATCGTGGAACCGAGGTACCCGAGGGCCCAGCGCGGGGGCACCGGCGCGTACCCCGTCAGGCCCTGCAGGCGCGCGACGACGTCGGCCAGCGCGGGGCCGGCGATCACGTAGAGGTCGAGCTCGGTCGCGCGCAGCTCGGCATAGCGGTAGGGGCCGAGGTAGTGGTCGACCTCGCAGCCGAGATCCAGGATCGTCTCGGCGCCGGTGTCGTAGAGCAGGCCGCTGGCGTGGCCCGCGGGCGAGAGCGTGAGCACGATCGGCAGGTGCTTGTACAGCGGGTCGGCGTGCCCGGCGTCGTACCCCAGGGCGTCGCCGGGCCGCAGGCGGAAGCGCCGGTGGCGCCGGTCCAGCGCGCCGCTGGCCTCGCCGACGCCGTACACCGGGGCCCCCAGGTCGCGGCGGAGCGTATGGCGCACGCCGCGACCGCCGCCGGCGGCCACGCGGTAGGCGAGCTCCGGGTGGTCGTCGAAGAGCGGAGCTCCGTCGGGCAGCGTCCAACGCAGGGCGAACGGCGCCTCGCGCACCTCCAGCGCCAGGCGGCCCGTGCGCAACCGGAGGACGCCCGCCTCGTGCGCCGCGCTCGGCTCCGGGCAGGCGAAGGCCGCCAGGTCCTCGCGGTCGCGGCCCTCGCGGCCGACGTCGCCCAGCCGACCGACGACGGCCCAGGTGCGCGTGACGAGCGCGCGGCCGAGCGGCTGCACCTGCACGCGCACGACGTCCTCCTCGGCGACGGTGAGGACCACGCGCGCCGGCCCGTCGTCCGCTCGGAACACGAAGCGCGGGCCATCGCGGCCGGCGAAGCGAAGGGGCGGCAGGCTCCGCCAGGGATCAGCCATCGTCGAGCTCCTCTCGGGTCGCGACGTCGTCTCGCTCGACGCGCGCCACGACGCGGCGATTATCGGGTCGCCGGTAGCGGAGCGTGCACGCGCCCCACGGGGGCGTTCGCGTGGGCCCGCGAGGCCGCAGGCCGAAGCCGCCCAGCAGCATCGCAGCGGCCGGCATCGCGCTCCAACCGTTGCTGGGGGAGCCGGGGGCGAACGGCGGCGAGGCGTACTCCACCGGCGTGGCGCGCCCGGCCGCCAGGCCCACCCGCCACCAGCGGGCGAGCGGATAGCGCCAGCCGGCCAGGCCGCGCAGCAGCCGCTGCTCGGCGTACACCCCGTCCCAGTAGGGCCAGTCGGCGCCGTCGTGGTAGCGGTACGCGAACCGGCTCTTGCCGCGCCGGCGCACCCACGGAGCGTACGGCGGGAACACGCACGCGACGCCCCAGTCGCCGTAGGGCTGCTCGCGGTTGTGGCGGGTCTCCAGCCGCGCGCGCACGGCCGCCAGCACGCTCGCCGCCTCGCGCTCGCCGGCGAGCCCGAAACGCAGCGCCGTGAGGGTGTCGATCGCCAGGTGCCCCTCGGCGCGGCCGTCGGCGAGCACGAACTCGAGGTGGTGCCCCGCCGCTTCCGACCACAGGCGGCGGCGGGCGGCGGCGCGCAGGCGTCGGGCGCGGGCGCGGTACGCGGCGGCGCGTCCGGGATCGCGCCGCGCGACGGCGGCCGCCACCCGCGTCAGCGCCCCGTACGCCAGGGCGGCGTCGTAGGTGACGTGGCCGCCGCGGAAGACGTTGTCGGCCCAGTCGCGGTCGTGGAGCGGCTTCACCGGCAGGCCGTCGGCGTCGGTGCGGCGTTCCAGGCCCTCCAGCGCCGCCACGACGCGCGCCCCGATCGTGACGCCGTCCACCGGCTCCTCGAACAGATCCGGGTCGGCGGTCCAGGCCGCCACCTCGCAGGCCAGCAGCGCGAAGAACGACGGTGCGTCGGTGTGGTCCGCCCACCAGACGCCATCGCGCGGGTGGTCGGCGGCGAGGGCCGGCTCTGCGGCGCGCCGGGCGCGCCACACGCGCTCGCCGGCGGGCGACGCCACGATCACGCCGCTGGGCGCGCGCCCGTCGGGGGTGACCTCGCGGGCCAGCAGCAGCAGCTGCTCGCGGGCGAGCTCCGGCCACGTCGGCAGCAGGGCCTGGGCGGTCCAGTAGCCGTCGCGGTAGTAGGTGCGCGGCGGCATGGCGTAACCCACCCCCGCCGCCAGCCCCGCGAAGCGGCCGTCCGCGAGCCGCCGGCGAGACGCGCGGGCGGCGTGCAGGCCGTGCAGGAACAGGCCCTGCAGCTCGTCGTCCGCGTCGATCGTCAGCACCGCCGCGAGCTCCTCGCACCACGCCGCCAGCTCGCGCTCCGGATCCGCCGCCGCGAGGGCCGTCGCGGCGGCCCGCTCGGCCTCGTCGCGGTCGGCGCCGGCCGCGACCACCATCAGGCCCGCGGGCCCGAAGG
>ERZ869909.1878-NODE-1878-length-15631-cov-3.709657_pt1 | contig 15631 bp, 13 predicted proteins | sample MGYA00520892_ERZ869909 | MGnify/ENA primary metagenome ERZ869909 (study PRJEB32215, sample SAMEA104723947) | bioreactor metagenome | biome: bioreactor; feature: anaerobic bioreactor; material: water | place: China | collected 2015-03-12 ...
GGACTGCTGCTCGGCGGCACGGCCGCCTTCCACCACGACGCGGTCGCCAGCCTTGGTGCCGAGGTTGCCGGGGCCTGGTACCGCGCCACGCTCAGCGAGGTCGACCGCATGCTGGAGGAGACCCCCGAGGCCGCCCGCCGGACCGGCTCCCTGCGCATCGCAACCGACGAGTCCGAGGCACCTGACTGCGACGCCCAGCTCGCCGCCATGCGCCAGGCGGGACTGCCGGCCGAGCCGTACGCGGGAGCGGAGGGGCGCGGCCTGCACTTCCCTCTGGATGCCGTTTACAACCCGCTGCACCGCTGCACCCTCCTGGCCGGCCGCGCCGTGGCGGGCGGAGCGCGCCTGTTCGCGTTCAGTCCCGTCACGCACGTCCGTGCCGGCATGGTCCGCACGGCCCGGGGCAGCGTGAGCTGCAGCCGCGTGATCGTCGCCGTCGACGGCCTGCTGGCGAGGCTCCTGCCCGAGTTCGAGGGCGACGTCAGGCCGTTGCGCCTGCAGATGCTCGCGACGGGGCCGCTCGCCCCGCGCTGGCCCATGCCCGTGTACGCCCGGCACGGCTTCGAGTACTGGCAGCAGCTGCAGGACGGCCGCGTCGCACTCGGCGGCTTCCGCGACAGGGGAGGCGACGCGGAGTGGACGGAGGACGCGACGCCGGACAGCGCCGTCCAGAACCTGCTCACCGACTTCCTCCGTGAGACGCTCGGCGTGCTCGAACCCGTCACCCACAGATGGGCCGCGACCGTCGGCTACCGGCAGGCGATCCTGCCGGTGCATGAGGAAGCCCGTCCTGGTGTGTTCGCGCTGGGCGGATACAACGGGACGGGCAACGTGATCGGATCGATGCTGGGCCGGCGGGCCGCCGACTGGGCGGTTACTCGGGGATGATCAGGCTCATCCCGGCGTAGATCAGGTTCGGGTTGTCCCCGATCAGCTGCTCGTTCGCGCTGAGCACGTCGGGCCACCTGTTGCCGTTGCGGTAGAAGTAGGCGGCGATCGATGACAGTGAGTCACCGGCCTGCACCGTATACAGCCCCCTTGCACCCGTGAGTCGTGCGACCTCGCCCTGGGCACCCTCAAGCTCAGTCCTGAGCGCCTGCATCGTGGACTGCTGCTCGCTGCTCAGCTGGGCGGACTCCGCGCGCAGCGCCTCGTACTGCTCGCTGATCTCGCTCACACGCGCCCGTGCGTCCGCGACGTCTTCCTCAAGCGTCCGGTTGGCTGCCTCAAGCTCGGACCGCACCCTTTCCAGTCCGGCGACCTCTTCCAGCAACCCGTCGCGCTCGCCTTCGAGGCCCGCGTTCAGGCTGACGAGTTCCTCGTTCTCGCTTTCGGCCGCGTCAAGTCGCGCAGCGAGGTCGTCGCGCGACGTCTCGAGGCTGGCGATCTGGTCCATGCGGTCGAGCAGGTCATCCGAGAGCTCGCCGATGCTGGCCAGCGCTTCCTCGCGCGCCTGCTCGAGCTCCGCGACCTGGGTGGTGAGCGAGCCGATGCTGTCAAGGGCCTCGGCGTTCTGATCCTCGAGCGCGCTGACCTGCGCCGTCAGACCGGAAACCTGCGCCTCGCTGTCGGCCAGCGCGGTCGTGGCCGTTGCAAGTTCTTCCTGCAGGCCGGTCACGCGCGCTTCCGCCGCGGCCGCCTCCGCGGTTGCCTGCTCCACTGCAGCCTCACTGGCCTGCAGGTCCTCGTTCACCTGGTCGAGCTGAGCCTGGAGGGCGTCCCGGTCTTCCTCGCCTGCCGCCAGGCGCGACTCTAGATCGGTCCGCAGACTGGCGGCTTCGTCGAGCTGCTCCCTGGCCTGATCGAGCTGGGTGTTCGCCTGCGCGAGCTCCTCCTCGACAGACCCGAGCTGCACGGTCAGGTCGCTCACCTGCTGTTCCGTTTCCGTCAGGAGCGCCGCAGCGGCCCCGAGCTCAGCCACCTCGGCTTCAAGGTCGACTGCCGCGTCCTCGTCGGCGGCCGCCAGCCCTGCCTCCGCCTGGGCGGACTCAAGTTCGGTGCGAGCCGCCGCAAGTTCGGCATCGAGCTCGCTGAGGCGCACTGCGGACGCCTCCAGTTCGGCCAGCCCCGCGTCGCGCGCCTCAAGCGCGGCCTCCAGCTGCTCTTCCAGGCCGGCGGCCTGAGAAGTGAGCTCGCTGACCAGGTCTTCCTGGGCGGCAGAGGCCTCCTGAAGCTCGGCGAGCGCCGCGTCGCGCCCGGCCAGCTCGGCCTGCAGCTCTTCGATCTCCTCGTTCAGCGAACCGACGGTCAGCTCTCGCTCCTGAAGTTCGGCGGCCAGCTCCTCGACCTCTTCGGCCAGTTCCGTCGACGCCTGGCCTTCGAGCGCGACGCTCATCACCGCCCGCGCGGTCAGCTCGTCCACCTGGGCCTGCAGCTGGCTCCGTTCATCCTGCAGGGCGCTCAGCTGGCCGGCGAGTTCCTCGACCGCCGTCACCGCGTCCGCATCATCGTCCACGGCCGTGCCCAGCGAGACCTCCAGCTGACTGAGCACCGCAGCAGCCTCCTGCTCGGCGATGCTCAGCCGTTCGATCTCGGCCTCGAGCTGCTCGCGTTCGCCCAACTGCTCGTCGAGCTCGCTGCGCACCCGAGCCGCGGTTTCGCGTTCGGCCTCCAGCAGCTCCATGGCCTCGGCGAGCGCAGAATCTGCCTCGGCCTGGCGCGCCTCGGCCTGTGCCTGCTGTTCCTCCAGCTGAGACCTGAGCTCGTCGATCTCGGCCGTGACCGCATCGACGCTGCGCGCCTCGTCCTCGAGCTCGGCAAGCTGCAGGCGCAGCTCTTCGAGGTCGTCCGTGGCTGCTTCAAGCTCGCTGGCGCGCTCGGCAAGGAGTGCGTCCAGCTCGTCAGCCGCCCCGGCCCTCTCGGCGAGCTCGCCCGTCAGGGCCGACACCTGACCCTGCAGGGCACCGAGCTCGCTCTCGAGGTCCCGTTCGCGCTGGCTCGGGCCGCACGCGACCAGGACCACCAGCAAGAGTGTTACCGCCGCCGAAACTCCAATGATCCTCATTCAGTCAACCTCCGGTCCAGATGGTCCGCAACATGAAACTTGAGTCCTGTATGTGAGTTTACCACTGCAGCACGTGCCGCCCCGCGCAGGCATACACTGGTTCATGGAAAACCTCGCACCAGCCAGCCTGCTCGGCCTCACGTTCGTGTCCGATCCGCAGCTGTCAGTTGACGGCGAGCGCGCCCTTGCCGTGGTCACGCGGATCAATCCGGGGAAGGACGCGGAGGGCGATTTCGAAGCGCCGTCGTACGAGTCGCGCCTGGAGCTGTTCGCGCTCGACGGCGCGGATCCGGTTCCGTTCACTGCAGGCACGAAGGACAGCTCGCCCCGCTTCAGCCCGGACGGCCGCTTCGTGGCCTTCCTGTCGAGGCGCGGGCAGGACGACGCCGCACAGCTCTACCTGATGCCGACCACCGGCGGGGAGGCCCAGCCGCTGACCAGCCTCAAGGCGGGCGTGGGCAGCTTCGCCTGGCGGCCCGACTCCGCCGCCATCGCCTTCGTGTCCCGGGGTGACTGGCAGGATGAGGCGAGCCGCAAGGGCAGCGGCAGGGTCTTCTCGCGCATCCGCTACCGCGCCGATGGCGAGGGCTTCCTGCCCGGCTTCAGGCCCGACGTGTACGAGGTTGACCTGGATTCGCGCGAGCCCAGGGTGCTCTTCAGGCCGTCCGGCAGCGTGGGTCAGATCGCCTGGTCGCCCGACGGTTCGTACCTGTACTACACCGCTGCGCAGTCTCGCACGGGCGAGGAGGACTGGTACTCGGCCCTCTGGCGCTACGACGCAGCCGCCGGCCGCTCTGCGGTACTGGTTGACGAGCGGCACCATGTCAGGGGCTTCTCGCTCAGTCCCGACGGCACCCGGGCAGCGTTCCAGGCACCCGCCGACCCGGACAACCTGGCCAGCGCCACCGGCCTCTGGCTCTGGCGCGAGGGCGCTGCTCCGCGCCTGATCACAGGCGGACTCGAAGTATCAGTCAGCGCGGCGGGAGACAGCCGCTACGGTCACCACCCGGACCTGCCCTGCTGGACCGACGACGGCTCGGCCCTGCTGGTCCTGGTCAACGCGGCCGGCCGCAGCCTGCTGCACTCGCTGGACCCGGCCACAGGGGAGACCACGCCACTCGTCTCAGGTGACCGCGTGGTGAGCGGCTTCGCTGCCCGCGCCGGCCGGGTCGTGTTCACCGCCGAGAAGCCCGTGCAGCCCGCGGAGCTCTTCGCGCTGGACGACTCGGGCGAACGGCGCCTGAGCGGGCTCAACACCGCCTTCACCGAAAGCCACGACCTCCGGTCGCCGGAGACGCACGCGGGCCCGCCCGAGTTCTGGGTCCTGCGCCCCCGCAAGCCGCGTTCCGACAACGCGCTGGTCCTGCAGGTGCACGGGGGCCCACACACGAACTACGGTTACGGCTTCATGTTCGAGTTCCAGCTGATGGCTGCCCGTGGTTATACCGTCGTCTACGGAAACCCGCGCGGCAGCAGCAGCTACGGTACCGACTACGCCAGCAGCATGCTCGGCAGTTACGGAACGATCGACGCGGACGATGTACTCGCTACCGCCCGCGCGGCCCGTGCGGCACACGTTGACTCTGACGCCCCGATGCACCTGACCGGCGGCAGCTACGGCGGGTTCATGACCAACTGGCTCGTCGCCCGGACCGGCGGGTTCCGCAGCGCGGTGACGCAGCGGAGCATCTGCAACTTCGTCAGCTTCTACGGCACGTCCGACATCGGCTACCGCTTCTCGGAGTACGAGGTGGGCGGCAACGCCTGGGACGACACGGCCCGCCTGTGGGACCAGAGCCCACTCAAGTACGTACGCCAGGTCGAGACCCCTGTGCTGATCATTCATTCCGAACAGGACCTGCGCTGCCCGATGGAGCAGGCGGAGCAGTGGTTCACGGCGCTGAAACGCATCGGCAAGGCGGAGGCGCGCCTGGTCAGGTTCCCTGACGAGAACCACGAACTGTCGCGCAGCGGCAGGCCAGACCGCCGTATCCAGAGGCTCGAAGAGATCATCAGCTGGTTCGAACGGCACCCGTGAGTCAGGGCCTACAGGCCCGCGAAGTACTCCCGCAGCGCCTGCACCGGGATCGGTGACCCCCCGCCGGCCTCCCGCGCATGCAGCCACGGCTTTTCCGTCACGATCGCCTCGCTCAGCCGGAAGTGGTTCTTGCCGCCGTAGAACTTGACGATGCCCGAGAGCGTCTGCCTGGCGCTCTCGCTCAGGTTCGTGTCCTGCCCGCCGATGACGCTGGTTACCGCAAAGTTATCCCTCAACAGGGAATCGACAGCCTCGATCCTGACGCCGGCCTCAGTCGCGATGATGGCATCCGCGAACAGCGGTTCACCGTCCCAGACCAGGTGCCAGCCCTGCGCGTAGTAAAGCAGGTCCTGCATCTTCAGCCACGACATCGACCTGGGAACCAGCGCAAGGAACGCCGCGGCGTCGAGCGCCGACGGCACTGCCCTGCCGCCCTGGCCGACACGAACCCGCCGGACCCCGGTCTCGTGCCGGCGTCTCCTTACGTCCGTGTCGACCTGTCCCGACCCCGCACTGCCGCCCGCGGGCACATAGGACCCGAGCTTATGTATTGACATGCCACCCCCAGCCGTTCGCACCAATACTATGTACGGTAGTGCGAGCTAACGGAATGCTAACAGATATCGCCGTGTGTTTGGCTGCCAGCCTTACTATTGCCGGCCTGTACTCAATACCAGTCCACCTCGTGCGAAACCAGCCTGGGGCCGTCGTATACGAATCGTGCGGAGAACACCCCCGGCCTGGACAGCCAGGGGATGAAGATGCGGTCGCCCTCCCAAAGGTTGAGCCCGAGCAGCCTGTCGTCATCGATCCAGTGCAGTTCGCCCTCGTCCGAGTCGATGAGATCGCCCTCGGTATCAGTTATCGTATATACGAACACATACCAGTCGTTGGTTCCGTCGAAGGTAGGGAAGGTGATCATGCCGTTCAGCCTGGCCTTGAGCGCATGCAGGCCCGACTCCTCCAGCACCTCGCGGCGCATGCACTGTTCCGGTGACTCGCCCGGCTCGAACTTGCCCCCGAGGCCGTTGTACTTGCCTTCGTGGTAATCGTCCTTCTTGCGGTTGCGCAGCAGCATCAACGTACGCCCGTGCTTGCGCACGTAGCAGAGGGTGGCCAGCCTCAGGCCGGCGGCGCGCTCAGCCACGGCGGCGCAGCGCCTCCCTGAGCGCCCGCCTGTCGCCGCGTGCGTAGTGCCGGGCCATGTCGAGCGTCTCGTGCCGCAGATGATCCTGCACCAGGTCGATCCGACCGGTCTCGCGCAGCATCCACGTCGCGGCGGAGTGCCGCAGCCCGTGCACCTTCTTGAAAGGCACGCCGGCCTCGGTGCAGATGCGCTGCAGGCGCCGGTACAGCCCGGAGGGGCTGCGCCGCACGGTCAGCACGAAGCGGCTCGGGCTGGTGGGCGAGAGCGGCTCCGCCTGCTGCGCCAGGAGCGTCCGGAACTGCATCTCCAGCGCGCGGTGCAGCGACGGGCTGAGCACCACCGACGCGGTCTTGCCGCCCTTGCCGTTCACCACGAGGAGCTCGCTCAGGTCCCAGTGCACTGACTTCCACTCGAGCGCAAGCATCTCGCTGATCCGCAGCCCCGCGTGTGCACCCAGCATCAGCATCAGCCTGTCGTCCGCGTCGCCCTCGGCATCAACCCAGGCGAGCAGCTGCCCGAGTTCGCGCTCGCTGTAGTGCGCGCTGGCCAGGTCCTTCTCGATCCGGCTCTGCAGCTTGCCGACGCTGACGTCCTCGAACGGGTTGGCGCCGGTGAACACCTGCGTCCATGCCAACGCCTTGTACATGAGCTTCGCCGCGGAGATCTTTATCGCGATCGTCGCCTCCGCGTAGCGCCCGTCGGCGTTGCGGGGTCGCCCGCCCGCGTGCGCCTCCTCGGCGGGCACGTGCCTGATCTGCTCCGCCGCCTGCAGCGGCCCGGTGTGGCCCGTGCGCAGGTCCTCGATGTAGTTCGCGGCCGCGTCCTCGTGCGGCCGCAGCAGGTTCTCGTGCCCCCACATGAGCAGCAGCTCGCGCACGCCGCGCTCGTACTGCTTCAGCGTGTTCGGACTCAGGTTCGAGCCCTTGCGGCCCTTGCGGCTCAGGTACGCCGCCGTGATGGCCCAGAGGGCATCGGCATCCCGCTCGTTGACCGCCTGGGCGGCCAGCAGCTTGCGTTCATCGGCAGGCATGCCGGCAATCAAGCGGTTACGCGCGATGCCGGGAGCGCTGCTGCGGACGAGTTCCATGCGCTTGCTCATGATCCCCAGCCTAGCAGCCAAACATCACACCGTCAATATAATTTACCTTTAATTGTGTGGACTGTTCCGGGCCTTTGCCCGTTGGCTTTTGACTTTTGGCTCCTGGCTTCTGCTTCAGCTCAGCGGGTCAGCAGCTGCTCCGCGAGCTCGACGCCCAGGAACTGCACGGCCTCGATGCCATCGACGGACCTGGGCGCCTCGGCATGCAGGGTGAGCGTGAACGTGATCGATTCTCCATCGCTCGACGCCGCCAGCGCGACGTAGCCGTAGATGCCGTCCTGCCTGAGCACCAGGGTCTGGCCGGCGGCCAGGTCAGAGACGGACTCGAGGAAGTCGCTCAGGGCGACCACGAACTGGACGATCTGCTGGGGCGTGAAAACGTTGACGCCCAGCACGAGGTGCTCCTCGCCATCGGCCTGGACCTCGAAGCGGAAGCGAGGGACGCTGCTGCCGGCGGGGTCAAGCTGGAGGTCGCCCGCGGCCTTCGCGCCGGCTGGCTGGACGGGTACGTCGATCGCGGCGAGCGACGGCTGCAGCAGCATCACGGCTGCGAGAAACGCACTGCCCCACCTGCTGAAACGCCTCATGCCCATGCCCTCCACAAGCCGATGTTATCACATCTTGTGGGCCATGTGTCAGTTACACACGATGCTCAGTTGAGTTCATCGATCGTCAGGCGGAAGCTGGGGATGAACTCCTCCATGAACACGGCCACCTCGGGCACGTTCAGCTGGAACAGCGAGCGCCAAACCTGCTGCTCCGCCCGGGCGAACTCGAGGTTGCCCGCCTTGGCCTCCTCGATGCACTTGAGGTAAGCGCAGATGCGGTCCGCCGCCCTGACCAGCTGATGGGCATCCGCCTCGGCCGGGTCCTCGAAGAACAGCGTCCGGTAGCTGGGCTCCATGTCCGCGGGCAGCATGTCCAGCAGGCGCTGCTTGGCCACCAGCTTCAGGTTGTCGAACGCCTCCTTGATCTGGGGGTTGAAGTACTTGATGGGCGTAGGCAGGTCGCTGGTGATTACCTCCTCGGCGTCGTGATACACGCCCAGGAGCGCGACCCGGGCCGGATCCAGCTGGCCTCCGAAGCGCTCGTTGCGGATGACGGCCAGCGCGTGGGCGACCATCGAGACCTGCAGGCTGTGTTCCTGGATGTTCTCGGTTCTGGTGTTCCGCATCAGGCCCCAGCGGCGGATGAACTTCATGCGTGCCAGGTAGGCAAAGAAATGACTCATCTCCGCACACCTTATCAGTATGAAAGTTGCCATTGACGGCTCCGTGCTGCTGTCGTAGCCTGCTGTGCAGGAGGCAAATCGTGAAGCCCTTTCCCCGCCTGACCCGCCTGTCCTGGCTGTCTGCAGCAGCCGCCATCCTGCTGCTCGTGGCGGCCTGCGCACCACAGGCGGCCAACGTCTACAACACGGTGATGCCCCAGATCTTCTCGATCAGGTCACAGGGCGGCTCACTCTTCATCCAGGGCCGCTACCTGGGCAGTGGCCAGGGATCGATCGAGGCCGGCAACTACGTCCTCATCGGAGCCAACGCCCTCGCGGAAGGTGGCATGGTCTACCCCGCCGTATCGTGGACCAACTCGCGGATCGAAGTACCGGTACCCGCGGCACAGAACCTGGGTCACGTCTTCGTGTACGTCGACGGCGTTCCCAGCAACGGACTCCCCGTCAACCGACAGTGATTGATCCGGACTGACAAGTAGTAGACTTGGCGGTCATGAGGCCCCAAGCCGTCAAAGGCACACATGACATCCTTTCTGATCAGGCCCCGCTCTGGCGCCTGATCGAGGAAACCGTAAGACGAACCCTGGAACGGGCTGGAGCACAGGAGCTCCGCACACCGGTCTTCGAGCACAGCGAAGTGTTCACGAAGGCCGCTGGCGAGAGCTCGGACCTCATGGTTCAGAAAGAGATGTATACGCTGACCGACCGTGGCGAGCGCCAGCTGACGCTGCGGCCCGAGTTCACGCCCGGCACGCTCAGGGCCTACATCCAGCACGGCATGCACACGCTCCCCAGCCCCGTCCGCCTCTGGAGCATGGGTCCGGTTTTCCGCGCCGAGAACGTCCAGCGCGGCCGCTACCGGCAGTTCCACCAGGTGAACTTCGAGGTGCTCGGATCGGACAGTGCCGTCATCGACGCCGAGACGATCAGCCTGCTTTACGACACGCTCGCCAACCTCGGGCTCAAGGGCCTCAGCGTCCGGCTGGGCAGCGTCGGAGACCCGCAGGACCGTCAGGCCTACAACGCGTACCTGCGGGATCAGCTCGAACCGCTGGCGGGCAGGCTGAGCGCTACGAGCCAGGAACGGCTCCGGCTCAACCCCATGCGGCTGCTGGACGCGAAGGACCCGGGCGACCAGGAGCTGCTGGCGGGTCTCAAGCGCCCGCTCGACTTCCTGAACGATGATGCCAGGGCCCACTTCGACCGGGTCGCCGCGCACCTGGAGGCATGGCAGATCCCCTTCGACCTCGACCCGGCGATCGTGCGTGGCCTCGACTACTACAGGCGCACGGCTTTCGAGGTGCACCACCCGGGCATCGGCGCCCAGTCCGCCTTGAGCGGGGGCGGCAGGTACGACGGCCTGGTCGAGAACCTCGGCGGTCCCGCAACGCCCGCGATCGGCTGGGCGTTCGGGGTCGAACGCGTGCTCGACGCGATGGCAGTCGATGGCATCACGGGCCCCTCACGCGCGGCCCCCAGCATCCACCTCGTGCCGCTGGACGAAGACGGCATCGCCGAGGTGGCCACCATGGCGCGGCGGCTGCGCCAGGACGTAAGCGCCAGCTACACCCCGGTGCGCCGCAACCCCGGCAAGGGACTGCGCGACGCGGACCGGTCCGGCGCGACCTACGCGGGCCTGCGTGGGGACCGCGAGCGCGAGGACCGGGTCTGGCAGGTCAGGCACCTGGAAAGCGGCGTCCAGCACGCGGTGCCCGAAGGCGACCTGCCGTCCTGGCTGGCTGCCACCGAGGCGACTTCATGAACCGCAGCCACATGTGCGGGACACTTGGAGCGGACGATGCCGGCAGCACAGTGACCCTGCAGGGCTGGGTGAACCGGCGCAGGGACCTGGGAGGCCTCATCTTCCTGGATCTTCGCGACCGCACAGGCCTCGTCCAGGTCGTGGTCGAGCCGGACAACGAGGCCGCGTTCAGGGCCGCGGAAGCCTGCCGCAGCGAGTTCGTGCTCGAGGTGACCGGCACGGTCCGCATGCGGCCCGAGCAGCAACAGACGACGAGCAGCATCGAGGTGCTGGCCACGACCGTCCTCACGCTGTCCGCGGCGCGCACTCCCCCGTTCCAGCTGGACGGCAGCACCGACGCGGGCGAGGTCAGCGAGGACCTGCGCCTGCGCTACCGCTACCTGGACCTGCGCAGGCCCGCGGCGATGAGCCCGATCCTGCTCCGGCACCGCGTCACCAAGGCGATCTGGGATCACCTCGACGAGCGCGGCTTCATCCAGGTCGAGACCCCCCTCCTGACCCTTTCGACGCCCGAGGGCGCCAGGGACTTCATCGTCCCGTCGCGCCTGACCCCGGGCAGCTTCTACGCCCTCCCCCAGTCACCCCAGCTCTTCAAGCAGCTGCTGATGGTGGGGGGTGTCGACCGGTACTTCCAGATCGCCCGCTGCTTCCGTGACGAGGATCTCCGAAGCGACCGGCAGCCGGACTTCACGCAGCTGGATCTGGAGATGAGCTTCGTGGAACAGGACGACATCCTTGCCGTCAGCGAGGGCCTGCTGGCCGCCGTGTCGGAAGCCGCGACCGGGCGCAGCGTCTCGGTGCCGTTCCCCCGCATCACGTACCGGGACGCGATGAACCGCTACGGCAGCGACAAGCCCGACACCAGCTTCGGCCTCGAACTGGGCGACGTGACCGACGTGTTCCGCGACAGCGCCTTCAGGGCTTTCAGCAGCGTCGTCAAGGCTGGTGGCAGCAGCAAGGCCCTGCGCATACCCGAGGCCGACGCCGCGCGCATCAGCCGCAAGGTGATCCAGGAGCTCGAGGACCACGCGAAGCAGCACGGCGCAGGCGGCCTGGCGTGGCTGCGCCGCTCCGGCGAAGGCTTCACCGGGCCCATCGCGAAGTTCCTGGAGGCCGAGCGCGGGGCCCTGACGGAGCTCGCCCCGGACGAGGGCGACCTGCTGCTGTTCGTCACGGCCGACTGGAGCACCGCCTGCACCGCGCTCGGCGCGGTCCGGCTGCGCGTCGGCGAAATCCTGGGCCTGCGTGACGCCGATGCCTTCGCGGTGCTGTGGGTCACTGACTTTCCCCTGCTGGACAAGGCCGAGGACGGCTGGACCTACATGCACCACCCGTTCACGATGCCTGTCGAGGAAGACCTGCCGCTGCTCGACTCGGATCCCGGCAGCGTCCGCGCGCGTGCCTACGACCTGGTCCTGAACGGCGTCGAGATCGGCGGCGGCAGCATCCGCATCCACCGCAACGACGTCCAGGAGCGCATGTTCTCGCTCCTCGGCTTCACCCCCGAGGAGGCATCCGAGCGCTTCGGCTTCTTCCTGGAGGCGCTGCGCTACGGCACGCCGCCCCACGGCGGCATCGCCTGGGGACTGGACCGGCTCGTCATGCTGCTCGCCGGTGCCAGGAGCCTGCGGGACACGATCGCGTTCCCCAAGAACCAGCGCGGCGCAGACCCGCTTACCGGCGCGCCCGGGAGCGTGGACCCCGCCCAGCTGGAAGAGCTGGGCATACAGCTCGTGGAGGCGGACTGATGCTGCCCCTCGTAATCCTCGACCTGGACGGCACCATCATCGGCGCTGACGGCCAGGTGCAGCAGTGCGTCTGGCAGGCGATCGAAAAGCTGCAGGCCGCCGGCGTGAAGCTGTGCGTCTGCACCGGCCGGCCCGGCGCGGGCATCGCCATGAAGATCGCCGAGCGGATCGGCCCGCGCAACCCGCACATCTTCCACCACGGCGCACTGGTCACCTACATCAACGGCGATACCGTCCAGGTGGCCGCCATCCGCGAGTCCACGGCGGCGACGCTGGTGCGCCAGGCCCGGGACCTGGGCCTGATCCTCGAGATATACACTCCGTCCGGCCTGTACGTCGAACGCAACACGCCGCTCACCGAGCGGCACGCCCGGCTGATCGGCATGACGCCGGTCGTGCGCGACCTGCGAAGCGTCATCGAGGACGAGCCGGTCGTGCGCGCCCAGTGGCTCGTGCCCATCTCGGACCGCGAGCTGATCGAGTCCCTGCCGGTAGAGGACGCCGAGATGACGTTCGCAACCTCGCCCGGCATGCCCGACACCGCGTTCATAAGCGCCACCAGGCGCGGCATCGACAAGGGCAGCGGCGTCAGGCAGCTGACCGACTCGCTGCGCATCAACCCGCTCGACGTGATGGCGATCGGCGACAGCGAAGGCGACATCCCCATGCTGGATGCCGTCGGCCACCCGGTCGTGATGGGCGACGCGCCGCTTGGCGTGCGCGAGCGCTACGGCACGGTAGCCGGCAGCATCACAAACTGCGGTGTCGTTCCCGCGCTCGAGGAGGCGCTCACCATCGAGGCGGACGGATCCCGGGAAACGCGCTAGACTCGACTTGATGAAAGCAACCACAATCTCTGAACTTCCAGGCCTGGCGGGCAGCCGGGTGGAACTGAGCGGCTGGCTGACCGGCCTGCGTTCCAGCGGCAAGATCGCCTTCCTGCAACTGCGTGACGGCACCGGCTTCGTCCAGGGCATCCTGGTGAGAAGCAACGTGAGTGACGAAACCTGGGAGCTGGCCCGCTCGCTCAGCCAGGAGAGCAGCGTCCGCGTGAGCGGCCTGGTCCGCGAGGATTCCCGCAGCTCGTTCGGCTTCGAGGTCGAGCTGGACGGAGTCGAACTCATCCATGCCGCGGTGGACTACCCGATCACCCCCAAGGAGCACGGCGTCGACTTCCTCATGGACAGGCGGCACCTGTACCTGCGCCACCGGGCGCCGTGGGCGCTCATGCGCATCCGCGACGAGCTTGCGCGTGCGATCAACGACTTCCTCGGCGACAGGGGCTTCATCCGCTTCGACGCGCCGTTCTTCATGCCGACCGCCGTCGAGGGCACCACCAACCTGTTCGAGATCGACCTGTTCGGCGAGGACACCGCCTACCTCTCGCAGTCCGGCCAGCTGTACGCCGAGGCCGGCGCCGCAGCGCTGCGGCGCGTCTACACGTTCGGGCCGACCTTCCGGGCGGAGAAGAGCAAGACCAGGCGCCACCTGCTCGAGTTCTGGATGGTCGAACCCGAGGTCGCGTTCCTTGACCACGAGGGCAACATGCAGCTGCAGGAAGACATGGTCGCCAGCATCGTCGCCCGCATCCTTGAGACCCGCAGCGCGGAGCTCGACATCCTGGAACGCGACACGTCCCGGCTTGCCGGCGCCGCCGAGGGCAGGTTTCCCCGCATCACCTACGACCGCGCGCTCGAGCTGCTGCGCGAGCACGGCGAGCACCTCGAATGGGGCGACGACCTCGGCGCTCCCCACGAGACCATCCTGGGCAACATCCACGACCGGCCCCTGTTCATCGAGGCGTGGCCCACGAAAGCGAAGGCGTTCTACATGGAGCCATTCCCGGACGACCCTGAGCGGGTCAAGTGCTCGGACCTGATCGCCCCGGACGGTTACGGCGAGCTTATCGGCGGCTCCGAGCGCATCAGCGACCTGGAGCTGCTCGAGCGTCGCATCGCCGAACACGAGCTGCCGCGCGAGGCGTTCGAGTGGTACCTCGACCTGCGCCGCTACGGCAGCACGCCCCACTCCGGCTTCGGGCTCGGCTTCGAGCGGACGCTCGCATGGATCACCGGCGTGCATCACCTGCGCGAGGTGATCCCCTTCCCCCGCATGCTCACGAGGATGTACCCCTGAGCCCGTTCAGTCGAGGCTGACGGGTACCCGGACCGACTGAAGGAATACTCCCTGCGGCTCGCCGTTCAGCAGGAACCTCATGTTGCGAACTCCGCTTGCCAGGAGCGTCTCTTCGAAGGCGCGATACAGGCGCTCCTCGGTCTCGGGATCCAGGCCCAGACCGGCAGGTGGCGCCAGGTCAAGAACTGCCGTGGAGCCAGCCGTACTTTCCACCAGATGCACGGTCGGTGTTTCAAGTCCGGGCGGCCAGTCACCCTGCTCCCCGAGACGGAGCACAAGGGCGTCCACGATCGCGCCGAGCCGGCCGACGTCCGTGGTCGGCACCTCGAGGCTCACCCGCACCGGCACCTCCAGGCCGAACTGGTCGTACGTGATCAGCCGTACCTCTTCGGTGACATGCTGTGCCTGCTCGATCATCGGCAGCTCGAACTCAGTCACTTCCGGCGGCGGCGTCCGCGTCAGCATGATCGCGCCAATGGCGGCGAGCAGCACGACGAGCGACATGATCACCTGGGGCGACACGATCGCCGTCCTCAAGCTTCCCCTCTCCGACGTGCTCACTGCGACAGCGCCCTCACGCCGGCCGCTGCGAGCGCGGCGGCGACGAGCGGATCGTCGGCGATCGCAGGATCAAGCTCCAGCAGCACTGACCGGCCCGCGGCCGACATCAGCTGCGGGAGCGGCGCCCGGCGCGGCGCTCCCAGCATCATGCCGGCCCCGTCCTGCAGGGAATCGCTGATGGCAGCGGCGAAACGGACCGCGAGTGGGTCATCCTCGACGGCTCCGAGCAGCAGCTCGCGCCGCAGCGCATCCGTCGCCTCCGCACTTCCGGAACGCGACCGCGCCAGCTCCAGGTCGGCAGCCGCGTCCGGCTCACCCAGCAGGTACACCCCGGCGGGTCCCGCGAAACCGAGGTGCAGCACCAGGCTGCCGCCCGCTGCGTCGAGCCCGGTTGCCGCCCCACCCGTTGCGGACACCAACGCCTCGACCCCACTCTGCTCCAGCAGCGTGGCTACCTGCCCGGCAAGCGCCTCCGCCCTCGTGCCCGGTCCGGGCACGATCACGACACGCGCCAGCATGAGTCCGGACGCCTCCCCGGGCGGCGGCCCGGCGGGAACCGCCAGCGTGCTTGCACCGGCCACGGTGACGCTCAGCTCGAACCCGCTGCCTGCGCGGGCGGGCGTCACCGACCAGCTGGCACCGCGCTCGACCTCGAGGCGCAGCTCGGCCGCACCTGACTCGTCCAGTACGTACGCCCGGCTCAGGTGGCGCCCTGTCACCTCGACGCTGCCCACCGCGCTGCTGGCCCGGCTGAAGCGGACATGCAGCGTCGAGAGCGCCTCGTTCAGGTAAACGCTGTACGGCGTCAGTGCGTTGAGCTGCACACTCACCCGGTCCGGACCGGCACCACGAGCGATGTTCAGGCCGGTGAGGCGCGCCCGCGGCATCGTCGCCACGACCTCGCT
>ERZ869909.1879-NODE-1879-length-15628-cov-5.680085_pt1 | contig 15628 bp, 20 predicted proteins | sample MGYA00520892_ERZ869909 | MGnify/ENA primary metagenome ERZ869909 (study PRJEB32215, sample SAMEA104723947) | bioreactor metagenome | biome: bioreactor; feature: anaerobic bioreactor; material: water | place: China | collected 2015-03-12 ...
ACTTCGGCAATGCGCTCTGTGCCGAAGTGGTGGATGAGCTGGTCGAGGGCGGCCTGAACCGGCGGGAGTAGCGCCAAATCTTCCAGCAGCTGGTCGCGTGCTTGTTCGGCTTCGCGGGACACGACCGGATGTCCGTCTGCGGTGTAGACGGGTCTGGATTGCAGATTTCCTTGGTCGTCGGTGTAGGTTTCGAACAGCTGGGTGGGGAAGCTGTGCTTGAGGTAGTCCAGCACATATTCACGTGGCGTCACATCGAAGTTGAGGTCGTTGAGTTCGGCCGGGGAAAGTTCTGCCAAGCGGCGTTCCATCAACGCTTCGGAGGTGGATACGATCTGGATGACGGGCGCGCGGCCGGATTCGATGTCGGCTTGCATGGCGACAAGCAATGACGGCACGGCCATTGCCGTGATGAGGTGGTTGAAGAACCTCTGTTTGTTGGACTCGAAGGCGGAAAGCGCGGAGGATTTGGCGTTTCTGTTGAGCGCCTCACCGCTTTCACCTGAGATGTTAGCTGCTTTTAGAGCTGCTTCCAAGTTTGTGTGGATGATTTGGTAGGCGCGTGCGTAGGCATCGTAGATGCTCACCTGCTCTACCGTAAGCGTGTGATCCAGCATGTCGACTTCAACCCCTTCGTAGGACAGCGACCGCGCGACGTAGAGGCCGAGGGATTTGAGGTCGCGCGCCAGCACTTCGGAGGAGGCGATGCCGCCCTGCTGCATGGCGGCCACGAAATCCCCACGCGTCGAGAACGGCAGGTCGTCGCTGCCCCAGAGGCCGAGGCGCTGGGCGTAGGCAAGGTTCTCGACGGTTGTTGCGCCGGTTGCCGAGACGTAGACCACGCGGGCGTTGGGCAGCGCGTGTTGTAGCTTGAGGCCAGACAGACCTTGTTGTGATGCTGCTTTGCCGCCGCGTTCAGATTTGGTTGGTGCGGCGTTCGCCATGGCATGGGCTTCATCGAACACAATGACGCCGTCGAAGTCTTTGCCAAGCCAGTCGGTCATCTGCTGGAGGCGGGAGGCTTTGCCTTCCCGCTCGGCGGACCGCAACGTGGCGTAGGTGGTGAACAGGATGCCGTGTGGAAGGGTGATCGGCTTGCCGTGCTTGAAGCGGGATTGGGGGGCTATCAGCAACTTTTCCTGTTCGAGAGCTGACCAATCGCGCTGGGCGTCTTCCAAGAGGGTATCGGATTTGGAGACCCACACGGCTTTGCGGCGGCCTTTGATCCAGTTGTCGAGGATGATGGCGGCGACTTCGCGCCCCTTCCCGACGCCGGTGCCGTCGCCGATGAAGTAACCGCGACGGAATTGGACCGCGCCGTCGCTATCGGCCGGGGCGGCGCTCAAGCTGTCGAGGGTGTCGCTGACGGTCCAATGGCCTGCGAGCATGCGGCTGTGGGCTTCACCGGCGTAGACGGTGGTTTCCAGTTGGGCTTCGGAGAGAAGCCCCTTGCGGACGATGCCCTCAGGCAGATGCGGCCGGTAGGTTGGAACCGGTGGTTTGACGGATGCCATGGCTGCGGATTGCACCAAGGCTGTGGGGTGGGGTTTGGCGCCAGCAATGGCGATGCGTTCCGGTGTGTAAGCGTGGTAGATGGCATCGCTGCTGATGGGTGCCGCCGTGGATTCGATGATGTCGTAGGCGAGTTCTTCGCCGGTGATGACGTGGACTGCTCCGATTTGTTGCTTTGGAGCGGATTTTTCTTCCGAACGTACCGTTGGCCGGCTTGCACCTCTGGCCCACTGTCCTGGATGTGGCGGGAGAGATATCGTGGAGCGGGTTGGTAGCCACGCCAACATATCCAGTAGCAGCAAGCCGGCTTCTTCGATGGGGGTATTGCTGGTCTTGCAGTGCTGCTTGTCATTCGGAACCTTGTCGAACACCGTGAGGCGTGTGGTGATGGTGGTGCCGTGGCGTTGGAACAGCTTGCCGCTGAGGGCGGCGCTGTAGCGCAACGTGGCGATTTTTTCGAGCTCGGCGAACGCGGCGGACCAGCGCGGGTTGTGCGGCCACAGGTTTTGGCTGGTGATGGCGACCAGGCGGCCGCCGGGCGCAAGCCGGAGCAGTGCGGATTTGAGATGGCGGAAGTCCACGCCCGCAAGGGTTCCGGTGACGTTGGGGGAAGTCGAGAACGGTGGGTTCATGATCACGACGGTGGGCTGGATGGTGGGGTCCATATGGTCGTGGATGTTTTCGGCGTTGTGGCGGGTGAGGGATGCGGCGGGGAACAGGCGTGCCAGAATGTCGGCGCGGGTGCCGGGAAGTTCGTTGAGGTGCAAATGTGCGCCGATCGCTTCGGCGTAGACGGCTAGTTGTCCGGTTCCGGCCGAAGGTTCCAGCACGATATCGCTTGCGGTGATGCCGGCGGCTTCATTGACCAAGCACGCCAATTCCAACGGCGTTGAGAATTGCTGCAAGCCGATGCTGTCTTCGCTGCGCCGGGTGTGGGTTGGAATGATGCGGCCGAGCTTGTCGAGCATGTCCAGCAGCTGGTGGGGTGCTTTGGCGGACTTGCGCATGGCGGGGAGGTAGCGGCGAAGGAAGAGCACCTGCGCGATTTCAAGAGCTTCGTAAACGTCTTTCCAGACCCACGCGCCGGTGGCGTCTGTTGCGCCGAAGGCTTCTTCCATGGCGGCGCGCATGTCGTGGGCAGTTGGGGATTTTCCGCGCGTTAGGTGTTCGAGCAACGGTTCAGCTGCCCGCATTAAGGCGGCGGTTTTAGCGTGCGGCTGGTGTGTCGGTTCGGTTGGGTGTTGACGGTCTTGGGACGGGATGATGGACGCTGAATGAAGCGACATAGGACGGCCTCCGGGATTGGTTCAGCCGTCTCCTCTGCACCCTCTGTGCAGAGCGATCCGGCACCCCTTCCCGGGCCTGCCTCTAACTCTTGGTTCTTGATTTCAGAGTGTGTGGATGTTCATCCGCTCTTCATGTGGGTGGCGAGGCGGATATTCTGCTTTTGGCTGCGCACCTGCGTTCGCGGTTGGCGACAGTCTGAGGGTTACAGCTGCCCCCATTTATCCATCACTTCCCGTGCGTTTTGATAGGCCTCGGCGATAGACTTGTCGTCCCTAAAATTGATGAAAAGCATTTTGATGAGGGCGCGCTCAAACTCGACTGCTCGGGCGACGTTCAGAAGGTCCATGCTCGTGGGCCTTGCAGCGGTCTCATGCAAGTTGCCTGAAGTGATTAGGGCACCTTCATAGACGGTATTGCGCAATGCGGTTTCAATATCGGATTTGGTCGGGGTGTCTTTGCTCATGAGGATTATTCTATAAATATCGCGCATACGGATAGAATGATCAAGTCCATTGCGTGCTGCTCCAACGCCAAACCACAGAGTTTGTATTGGGTGTAATTCCTTTGCTTTCGAGGATGGTGCAACGTCGTGCCAGTTCCTGAACATAGGTTTGCGCGTCATCGCTGTGGGCGTAGTCGGCAGAGAAATGTTCGATTTGAGCGCCCTTCCAGAGGATGTAGCCGTGGTGGTCGCGCGTGACGTGTTCCACGCCGTGGAACCAAGGCCTGACGTAGCCGCGTCGTACGTTCTCTAGCAATTCGGTGAAGAGGTAGCGGCCGGTGTCGTTGAGCATGCCGTTCACAGCGAGTTCAACGAGTTTGAGGTGTTTGGGGTCCAGGTCTTCGCCATCGCGCGTCTTTTGCAATATTTCGATGGCGTTCTCGGCAAGTGAATTGCTCATTGAGATCTCCTCATTTTGGGTTTTCGACGGACAGGGTGAGTTGGCTTTCCTGCCAAAGTCGGTTGTTTTCATCGACGAACAGGCGTTCGCCGTTCTGCCTGACGGGGGTTTGTGTGTTCCAGTCGACGTCCGTTGTTCCGTTGAAGTGGAGGTCCAGTTCAGCGCCGTCGTTTGTTGGTTGACTGGCGCCGTCAATGAAGGCGACGCCGTAGAAGATTTCGTAGGTCCCGATAATTTTGGCGCCGGTGGGCGCGGTGAGGGATTGCAGTTTTTCGGTCATGGTTGTTCCTTAGATTCAGAGGTGGGATAAAGCCGATAGACCCTGCACGGGATCGTGCAGTGGACGCCGCGGTGTGCACCTGCGATGTCATGGTGAAAAACCCAGACGTGGCCGTCGCGGGTTTCTTGGGTTGGTTCCAGCGACGCCAACGGGTGCAGCACCGGCTTGTGGCCGCCCGAGTAGCTGCAATACCACCACGCCCAATGGAAGCTGGCGCCGTAGCGGGGTTCGGCAAGCTGGAAGCTCTTGCCGCACTTGGTGCTGATGCGGTGTTCGGTTCCATCTGGCAGGATGACGAAATCACCGACGCGGGGCCCGTTCTCATTTTTCCAGAATGCCAAGCCTTGCTGGCGCAAATCTTCGTCGCGGGCATCGAAGGTGAAGCGGGTGGATGTGCTCATCGGCCGTTCTCCCGGGGTGCGGGGTGCGCTGCGATGAATTCGGCCACGCGGGCCAAGCACGTGTCGTGTTCCAGGCGGATGTCGTCCTGGAAGGTGAAGAAGCGGCCTCCGAGGGCGACGTAGATGGCGGTGACGCGGCCTGCGGTTCTTTCGGAGATTCGGAACACTTCTCCGCCGCTGGCTGTGCGCCAGCCGACGGGCGGCAGGACGTTGAGCGCATAATCGAAGTCCTCGCCGGTGATTTCCGAAACCGGAGTTTTGAAGCGGGCTTGGTAGAGGTTTTGCGCCTCATTCGCGGGCATGACGCTGAGCGCGGTGCCGTAGTCCGCCTTCAGGCGTCGGATGGCGTCGTCATGCGTTTCGCCTTGTCCGGCGTGAACGTAATCGATGATGGATTGGGTTGCGGTGCAGAACACCACGTGGGGGTTGTGGTCCATTGCTTGCTCCTTTTTGAATGGGGCAGGCCTGCGCTGTGCAGACCGGCTGCGTCAGTTGACGTGCAGTGGTAAGGGCAACGGCGAGCGCAGCGGGACGCCGTCTGCCGCAAGGGCCTTGTCGAAGGCATGGGCGAGCGTGCGCACGATGGCTACGCTGTCGGGCATCCAGCGCTCAATGGACTTGAGGAGGTTTTCGCGTAGGAAGGGTTTGTCGCCTGCGACCAACCAGCAGGTATAGTGCAGGCCGTTGTAGAAGATGAAGAGCGGCACGCAGCTTTCGATGTCTTCTTCGTACCAGAGCCTGCTTCCGCCGTAGGCGTGGCATTGCTTCGGCAGCCCTTGGAGGAAGCGGGCGGCGAGCTCGCGGTGGACGCGCGTTCCGCCATGTCCGGCGCAATTGGTTTGCCAGAGCAGTGGCAGGCGTGAGGCTTTGTTGTCGGTGCCCCACATGAGGATGTCGGTTGAGTGGGGTTTGCCCCAGGGCGTGGTGTCGGGGAACGGGAGGTACTGGTACGGCCCGCGTGGGGCGACGATGGGTGTTTGCGGTGTGACGATGGTTGTCATCGGGGTGGCTCCTTGTTGTGGAACCGGCGGCCATTCTTTCGTGCCCTTTGCCGGTCACCCGGCAAGGTCCCTTCTCTCCCCTTTCCGCGTCGCAACCTGGCGTTCGCCATCGAGGCTTGGCACGCGCATACCGCTGGGTGCGCCAACGATCGTCACCCGAATGGGCCGAGACGCGGCACGCGGCTCGGTCGCGCGCCCTTTCTCGCGCGATAGAGCGTGGCCCGCCCGCAGGGCGGGAGGCGCCCAACAGACTTGTCTCACCAAGAAGAACTGAAAAATCCGGAATACACCCTTCGTCCGAACTTCTGTGCAGGGCTGAAAGCAGTTGGCGGGCATAACGGCCACAGAGGGATATGTATACGGATGGACATGATTGTGGAGGTGGCCTCGGCCGTGAGAAGGTAACCGCAACAACACACAACAAAGGTTCCTCACCATGTGGAGCAAGGGCGAAGTCAAGGCCGTTCTCGATGCGAAGGCGTTGGCGCGCAAAGGTGCGACCACGAAAGCTGAGGAGGCTGCCCTTCTCTATGCGCGGTGGCAGGGGTTGACCGAGGAAGAGGGCATTGACAGCCAAGCCGCGAAAGTAGCGCTGGATGCCCTTATTGACGGAATGGAACCTGAGGATTGGGATGGCATCAATAGCGTGGCCCGCAACTTGGGCGATGCCACGTTCAAGGGGGTGCTCACCTATGCAGTGGACCGGGTTGCTCAGCAGAACGCGGAAGAGATACGCCGTCTTGAAGCTGGCAGATCAACGGACAGCGACCGGGACTATTAGGGCCAGCAAACACAGTATGGAACCCTGTTCCAGGGCGGGCGTTGTGGGTCACAACGGATTGTGAGGGTTCCCCTATGAGATCATCAGGCACAGTTGAGAATGGCGCAGAACAAGCTGGACGCGCGGCCGGTTATGTCGAGGAGGCGACCGGCGCTATCAAAGACTATGCGTCAGATGCCGCAGGTCGGATTGCTGCGGCTGCAAGCGAGGCCCTAGAAGACCCTAACAGGTATGCGCGCAAGAGCTATGTGTCTGTGGCCAAATATGCGCGGGAGAAGCCGCTTGAAGCGTTGGCGATCGGCGCCGGCGTTGGTTTTGTGATCGGCGCGTTGTTGAAGCGCTAAAGGCAACGAGAGCGCAAAAAGAGAAAGGGGGCGGAGAACCGCCCCCTTTTGCTTTGGTCTAAATACTGTCGAAGTGAGGTATTTCGCAGAGCAGGCATTCTTCGTTGATGTGGGGCACCCATCCGCATTTGAAACAGGCGCTACAGGGGATGCCGTGGTCTTTTGCATAGGTGATGACGGCCGCTGGCCCATGGAAGTCCAGCATGACCCTCAATGCGAACCTTAGGGTGTCCGGGTCATCCTCGACGTTCCAGTTCCGCGTCGTGGTATGAGGGCGGGTTGCGTCCAGTGCTGGCATCGCGGCCGTTCTCCATCTTTGCAAAACTCTGATGATGGGTTTGCTCCTTGCGCAGTATTGCTTCGGCGCGCTGCGAGATGAGGTCGTCCCACACGGCGGTGTAGGCGGGTTCCCCCATGTCCTGCGCGCTTTTGAGTTTGCGGCGATCTTCAAGTGTGAGGGTGTGGCGGAAGTCTTGCGCTGCGGCGGCCCGTATATGCTCTGGGTAGCTGTTGATCTTGAGGGACGGCACATCCGGGTTGGTTACGGTGATGTCATAGCTGCCATCCTGCAGTTCCCTGTAGGTGACAGAAGACGTACTGGGTGCGGGCATGGACTATCTTTCCTTGTCGTGGGCGAGGTCTGTTTCATTGCGTTCGAGAAGGGCCTTGAGGTCGTCGTGGTGAAACAGGTCCGGGTGGTCGCCAAGGTGGAAGCGTTCGTCGCTGTTGACGGCGCGCTTGGTGTCCGGGCCTTGGCTTTGGATGATGTCTTCGGCCCGGCAGCAAAGCAGGTCGTCCATGACGGCTTCGTAGAAGGTATCGCCGGCGGAGCTGGCGACGCGCAGCTTCACCGCTTCCTGCTCGGTCATTTTGTCTTGCAGTTCGAGACGCGCGGCTTGGCGCACGTGGCGTGGGAAGGTGTTGAGGGTTGATTGGCCGTTCCACGTCTCAAGCAGGGTTATGGAAAGCAAGCCGTCGGGTTTCCATTCGTAAGACACATGGCCTGAGGTTTCGATTGGAGCGACAAGCTGGCCGGTTTTGAGTGGCGGGCGACCTGGCAGCTTGCCTTCGAGGACAAGCATGGATTTGAGTTTTCGGTCATAGTCTTCCCGGCTCAGGGTTCCGTTGTTGAAGCGGGTGTGCAGGTCGATGAACGTGTCGTTGGGGTCTTTGAGGTTCATGCTGTTCTCCCAAAAGGGGGAGCCGCGGATGCGGCTCCCATGGTTTGCTCAGCGGCCGCGGTTAGCGGGCGTGTTCCATTTCGGGTTCGCGGTGCATGGCTTCCGGGGGCGGCATGTCCGAGCCTTCCTGTTCCCGGTCCAGCTTGCGTTCGTAGGCTTCGAGCGATCCGGTCAGCATGGGGTTGCCGTAACGGTCGAGCTTGGACCAAGCTGAGATGCGTTGGATGTTGCCGTCGCCGGGATTGTAGAAGCCGTAGTAGTCGGGGCGGTTCTTGTCGCCTTCCTCGCCCTTGCTCTTGTTGGTGAAGAGAATGAGGGCGTCGGGGTCGAGCTTGAAAGGGTCCCTGCCATCGCGTGCGGGCAATGTAGCGGCGATCTTCTGGACTTCGTCTTGGGTTGGTTTGGTGTAGGCATTGATCTGCATGCTTGCCGGTTCGCTGGCCTTGCCGGAAAGGATGGTCGCGCCATCCTCCTTGCCGCCATAGGCCCAGAGGGCGAAGGCGCGTTCTTCCTTCATGCCGGGAAGGGAGAGCTTCCCTTCGAACAACGGTCGGTCGTCGCCGTGTTCCTTCTTTTTGTTTTTGAAGCCGCGGAACTTTCCGCGGTTTGAGTAATCCTTTTGCTCTGCCATGGATGTGTCCTTTGCTTGTGGGGGAACCCGACTCCGGCTGGAAGCGTGCCGGGCAAAGGACGATGGGCATGCAAAAGAGCCCCGATCAACAAGGGTTTTTCAGTGTGCGGAGCTATGCGGGGCTGTGCGTAGCTAGGCGGATATCACATTATGTTACAGCGACATGCTGTGAGGATTTGAAGCGATCATGCTGCTACGTTCGACGTCTGAGCCACCGCTTCCAACGCGCTTTTGGCTTGCGTTCGAATATGGAGAGTTCGCGCGATTGGCGTTTGCTGATTTCATCGAAGACGGCGTTGATGACGATGGGTGTCAATCTTTCTGGCAGGTTCCTCACTGCGTCCACAAATTCACTTTGCGTTGGGATGGTAAGGTAGGGCGGTGGGCTATAGTCAGGTGTGCCGTCAGGATAGTAGAGCAGATAGCTTTTGAGGGTCGCGATATCATCGGCCATCCGTTCGATCTTGCGGGTTAGGTCGTCTACGGGTTTCCGTTTAAACAGCGGCAGCTCGTCGTCATCAGGTTTTGGCACTTTGAGGATGTGTTCGATTTCCCGGATGCGCGCTGAAAGGTCGGCAAGCAGATGTTGGGTGTCACCGGCATTGGCCTTCAGGGACGGCAACACCTCAACCACTGCCAAGGGTGGCTGGTGGCGTGCGATGGCGTCGAGCAGGAGTGATAAGGTCAAGCGCGGCACTTCATGGGTTGCGGCCAGTGCTGCGCTGCTGGCGAGCAATCCCTTGAGGGTTTTGTCGGCGTGATAGTGGACGGGTTCCTCGTGCGCGGTATTGAACGAGCGTTTTGCGCACCTCGTGGCGAGCAGGTGGTTGAGCATTTCAACGTTTGGCGTCGCTTCGGCCAGAATGGCTTCCGCATCTCGGACGTGGGTAGCGCCCAGCAGCAAGAGTTCAATGTTAATTTGGGATGCGCCGAAGCTTGAGGCGAAGGCGCAGGCTTTGGACCAGCATTGGGACAGAAGGCTATCGGCGGGCACTTTGAGCAACAACGTGTTTTGCTCATTGGCGTTGGCTGCAATTGCCAAAGGGGATGGAAGTGCTGAGTGAGGATGGCCATTCATGGGCACGGGGGCGCTGGCCCCGTTGGTATAGTCGTCCAACACGGGAATACTCCGGATACAGGCGCCCCGTAGGGACCGTAGCGTTGCGCCGTGTGCGGTTCAATGCTTCTAAAACACCTCATGCTGAAATTTTGAGGGTGTTGCGTTGAAGCGCCGGAACAGACGCTTATCACCCTAAGTGAAAGCAATATGTGATTTTATGTGACGTGGAAGCCGTAGGCTGATAATCTGTTGGCAAGGGATAAGCGAGGCGGTGATTTCCGCGAGGTTGCGTGTCTGAGTATCGGCCGAGAAGCGGAGACGTGGTTGCCTTCGGGTTCCTGTGGTCTTGGGAAGCGCTTGAGGGGCATGATCGCGGATTGAAGCGCAGGCCCTGCTTGGTTCTGCACGTGCAGGAGATGGACCTGGGGCTGTCTGTTCAGTTGGTGCCGATTTCGCATCGGCCGGTTACGAAGCAGCCATCGCTAGAAATTCCGAAGGCCTACCTGCGCGGGGCGGGTCTCGATGGACTTGGCTGCTTTGTCATTCCAAGCGAGGTCAACAGCATATCCTGGCCGTCGCGTGCCTATGACCGTCAATTGCTTCCGAAGGGGCGCGTTCCGAGTGGGTTTCTGGGAACGGTGCAACGTCAGACTTTGGAGTGCAGTCAACGTAACGTGTTGAACGAGGTGGACCGTGAAGGGATTAGTCGGGAGATTCTTGAAGCCTTCCGCGGCCGCGACAGGTGAGGCATCACCTGAATCGTTGAATGGCATCGGCTGGCAGGTCGGTGTGTTTGCGTTCGACCGCTTGCGCCCCGATGAGCGAAGCGAAGCGGGCACCAGCGCCATCTGGCAGGCCTACTGCGCGTGGTGTCAGCAGAAGAACGTGGTTCCGCTTGCATTTGCCGTATTCCATGCGGAGTTTGAGAAGGTTGCCGCTGCGGCGGGGATTGATCGTCGGCAGGTTGGGGCACATGTCCACTACACGAACGTGCGGATAGAAAGTGAGGCTGCCTGATGTGGACGCTTGATCGGATGAAGCAGGTGGCGTTGGAACGCGGTGAAACGCCTGAACGGGACAAGGTCATTGGTGCGGCCTTGCTTGCCCATGAGCGGGCGCGCGGGCGGACTGAGGAAAACTATGCGCGGGATGTGGCGGAGCAGGAGTTCATAAAGCAGCTCGATGCGCAGAGTGGTCCCCTTCCCCCAATAATGGCGAGCGAGTATCCGGGGCTTTTGCAACTGCGGAAGTTTGCTGCCGACCGCGAGAAGCTGCGGGTTGCGGTTCGGTCCAGCGCGCCTGCAATGGTGCATACCGTGCCGGATCCAGGTAAGAAGCAACCGGCGTTCCCGTCCGTACCCTCGAATGCGGCGAAATCCACTGAATGGACGTATGAGCGTGCAGAGGATGATGCCGATCGCGGCTAACGGCGGATGACGGGCGGCGCCATAAACTTCCCGCTGTCGGTTTGCCATGCGTATTTTTTGTTGAGCGCCATGGGATGGTCGCCCCGCGTGGTGAGGATGACCTTGTCGTCATAGGCGCGGCCCATCAATTCGTGGTCCTCGACCAGCTTTTTGTTTTCCCCTGTGAAGGGGTTTTTGCTCATGCCCAAGCCGGGCTGCATCAGCTGCACCAACTGCAAGTCGGGCTGAAGGAAGCTGCGCGCGCGGCAGGATTCCACCACGCCGCGGTACTTGTTGCCGAAGGCGTGCTCGAGCTGTGCGATGTACTGAGCGAACATCCAGAGCCGCAATCCTGAACCTCGGCCCACGTCCTGCAATTCCAGGATGGATTCGAAGTTTCCGAGCTGGGGCATTTCATCGAGGAAGAAGGTGATCGGCAACTCGCCTTGCTGCGACTGCCTTTGCATGAGGATGCGCGTGTGCTGGATGAGCATGATGCGGATGATGGGGGCGTACGCTTTGAGTTCGGCGGGCGGGATGCAGATGTAGAGGGTGGTGCCCGGCCGTGTGCGGAAGTGTTCCGGCCGCCAATCCGAGGTGGAGATGGTCTTCTCGATGTTCGGGGATCGCGTAAAAATGGAGAGGTAGCGTCGTCCGGTATCCATAACGCCTTCGAGCCGCGTGCCTCCGGCGTGGATGCCCGCGCGGATGGCGTTGGCTGCGGCTTCAAGGTCGAAGATGCCGGTGCGTGCCGCCATCCGGGACATGGAATCGAGCAGCAGCTGGATGTCGCTGTCGGGGTCTTTGTCGAAGGGCACGCTCATGAGTTCGGCCAAGCCCTTCATGTTGCGTTTGTCGGGTTGGGCCTTGAGGGCGATCATCATGGCGAAGGCCCACATGAGGTCGCGGCCTTTGTTCTCCCAATAGGGTTCCTTGAGGTTGGGATCGTCGACGACGACTTGGTAGGTAAGGACGGTGGATTGGTCGGCTGCTTCGGCCGGGTTTCTGTCGATGAAATCGAAGGGATTGTAGCGATGTGTGTTGCCGGTCTTGTCGGTTGGGGCGAAGCGGAAGACGGGCCCGTAATTCTTGGCGCGGTATCCGGCGGTCGCGTCCCAAAGTTCACCTTTGACGTCGAGCACGATGGCGCTGCCTTTGTAGCGCAACAGGTTGGGGATGACCTGGCATTGGCTTTTGCCGGAGCCGGGCCCGCCGATGGTGATGAGGCTTTCTGCCCCTGAAAAGCAGACCGGTGTACCGGTGAGATTTTCATATCCGAGCACCAGGCTCTCTGGTTTTTCGGTTGTTGCGTAGTATTTGCTGGTTTTGAGATGGTTGATGTCCATCCAAGTTGCGCCGGTGTCGAGAGCTTGGCTGATTGCGGCTTGGACAGGTGCGGAAAGGTGTGTTCCGAGTTGCGGGACTGGTTTGGCGATTTCTGCGGCGGTGCTGGCGAGGAACACCTCGTGCTTATCGAGCCATTTGTCCAGGAAGGAGCGGACGACGTCGTGGGCCGTGTGGGCCGCGATGTTTCCGGCAACATCCGGATCTGGATCCAGACGGCATTGGCCTCCATTCCACACCAGCATGGATAAGAATTCGGCCCATTGGTCGGGGGTGATGAGGCGGGCTGCGGCGGCGGCGGCTTTGACCTTGAGGAATTGCTTTTCCTTGTCGTTGAGGGACAGCACCGGCCTTACGGCGGTGAATTTGTCGACCAGTTTGTAGAGTTCCTTGACCTTGCTGTTGTGCTTCAAGGTTTTGGAGACGTGGTCGGCTGCCTGCCCAGCGGCGCCGGCCGGGTTCATGATGTTGAGCAGAATGCTTAACAGGTAGGCGCCTCGGCTTGGCGCATCCCTGTTGATGTGGTCGTTGATGTAACGGCCGAATTGCTTGCGATCGGCAAGCGACGTGATGTCGGTGATTGGGACGCTGAGTTCTGCGGCCGGGTCAGCCATCAGAGCGTCCACCGCGGGCAACAAGTTTGCGTCTGTGTACTCAGCGAGGTTTCGGAGCGGGTGGGGTGATATCGGTTGGCGGGCGGCAAGCGATGAGGAGTGTGCGGTCATCATGGTTCTCGGGCGGTTGGTGCTGGATGAAGTGAGCTAGGAAATTGACGAAGGTGAGCGGCGTGAGTTGCCGCATCTGCCCGTCGATGGCTGCGGGCCATTCGGCGCGGAAGGCTGGACCGTTGAGATAGAAGGTGTTGGCGCCATCGGTGGCGACGATGACGGATTTGATGTGGGGGGCGTGGGTTATGTTGGTTGCGATGTAGTTTGGCCAATTTGGGTCGGCGATGGTGAATGTGGCGTGGCCGGGTTGGGGGGCGGAACAGAACGGGGTGAGGGTGAAATGCGGATTGCCCGTTTCGTCTTCATGATCGGTGCCGACGGCTATCCCGCTGTCGCCGACGGCGGCAGCAACGATTGTATTGCCCTTGATGACGGTGGCGGCCAACGTGGTGGAATAGGTGAAGGGGCTTTGCTTCTCGGCTTTTGCCAAAGCGTGGATTGCATCGTGCGCGGTGGCGAAAGCGTCCACCATGAGCCGTCGTGATGGCTCTGCGCCATCGTTCAGCGCGCGGGCCACATGGGTTTCCACGGCGAGGCAAGCGGCGCGTGCGCCAAAGCGGCTGTTGGGTTGTGAGCCGACACCATCGGCGGCGACCATCCAGAAGGCTCCGGAGGTGCTGCCGATGATGTGGCTGTCGTCCATGGGCGCCCCGTTTTGGTAGTGCCATGGCCCGTGCTGGGCGGCGCGTGCGATGAGCCATGGCGGGCACCAGTTTGTTTCCAACCGCGCCAGAGGCGGCAGATCGTAGCGGCTTGCGAACGGGGCGGTGGGTTTCATCAGTAGATCTGCGTGCTTGGTGGGGTGACGTTTGCGGCAGCGGTGTCGATGGCTGTGCGCATGGCTTCGGGGGCGCGCTGGGCACCGAAGTTGCGGGTGATGCTTGTGATGGCGACGGTGATGAGTTGGACCAGCTGCTCGAAGGATGCGATTTCGCGGCCCATTTCGAAGACCGTGTCGGCGCCGGTGAGTTGGGCAAGCAGCGTTTGGCCGTTTCCATTTTGGCCGCCAACGCATCCTTTGGGGGAAACGAAGTGCAGCATAGCGGTGGTTTTCTTCTCTGGATTGGCCATGCCGTTGATGTTGTCGAGACGCTGTTTGATGGCGTTCCAGCGTGCGTCGCCCGGCTGCATATCGTTCATGGCGCCGTCGGTGAGGTGGATGATGTGGGGCATGCCCGATCCCAGTTGGTTGGCTGGGTTTTCGTAGTAGTGAAGCCGGTCTGCAATTTGCTGGAGGGCGGCTTCGATGGCGGCGCCTGTTCCGGTCGATGTTTCGGGGGTCAGCGTTTGCACAGCTGTTGGAAGGTTTTGGACAATTGACCACGGGACGATGACGCGCGGTGCGGCGGAGTAGGCGATGATACAGATGTCCAGGCTGTCGACCTGCTTCTGCAATTCGCTGGATGGCGTTGGGTTTCTGAGGGTGTCGATAAGGAGGGCAATTGCCTTGTTGATGTGGTTGATGTCCGGGTCGGGCTGTGCGCCTGTTGACCCTGAAACGTCGATGATAAACACGAACGGATAGCGTTTCTTTGAAGCCAGCATGGGCGGCACGAAGCCCGGGCCTGCTACGTTGGTGATCATTTGGGCTGCAATGCCTGTCATAGTGTTCTCCTGACGGGTTAGGGGTTGAGCAATGTCCATTGCGTGCCGGTGCGGCAGGCAGTGAGGGAAAGGGCATGGGCGAATGATCGCCTGGTGAAGGTGAGGGCGTAGCGGAAGCAGTGGCGTGATGACGTGGTGGCCTTTGGAACGGTGATGTTGGCTTCGAGATGCAATCCACCGGAGGCCATGGGTGCGGTCAGCGTATACGTGCCCGGATCAAGGGTGCCTGCGTGTTTGAGGAGTGCACCAAGCTTCTGCACATCCTGCGGGGTCATCGCGGCCAAGAGGCGCGAACTGATTGCGCGCGGGAGTGGGTATCGCCCGGTATGGCGCCTCAAGGCTTCAGCGTTGTCGCGGGCGAGTTGCAGGGCAACGGCTAGGTCGGCTTTGGGGATTGCGGCCGGAATGTTGAGCGCATCGGCGAGCGCCGTGATGGCTTGTTCGTCGGTGTAGAAGGTTTGCGCCCCTTCGTGAAACCGGATGAGCAAAGCGTTGGGTGCTTTGGCATCCTGCGCACGTCTGCGGGTCATGTTCGGCAGCGGCATGGGCACTCTTGCGGCTCGACCCTTGGCATTCTCGGCTGGCGTGGTGTGAGCGGCTGGCGGGATGACCATCATTGGGGCTGCCGGTGCTGCGTTTTGCGTCGTCTCGTTTGGGGTGCTCATGAGCAGCACTGCTGTGATGGCGCCGATGACAAGGGCGGGTTTGACCAGGCTGCGGACCAAATGGGCCAAGGCGCTGACAAGGGTGAACAAGGCAGCCTTTGCAGCGTGTGCAAGGGCTGAGGACAGCGTGCGGATTTGCTCAACGAGGCTTTTCCCCAGACGTGAGGATTGCTTGCGGGCGGCGTTGATTGCGAAAGCCGCTGCGGCCTTGCCGATGGTGCGCACGGGTGTGAGCAGGGGTTCTGCTTTGCGCTTCCATTTTCGGTAACGCCAGTATCCGTCGGACAGCGGGTTAATGGCTGTAACCGCGATCGGTGGCGGGAGGTAATGGCTGCTGATGAAGGGGGGGCGTGCCGGGTCAAAGACACCTCCGGTAGTTGGAGAGGATCTTCACCCATTCGCACGCTGGTATGGGGACGGGGCGTGTGAAGGTTCCGGTAAAGGCATCGCGTAGGTTCTGCGGCAGCCTTTGGTATGCGGCGAGGACCGGCGGTGGGATTTTG
>ERZ869909.1880-NODE-1880-length-15621-cov-3.885872_pt1 | contig 15621 bp, 11 predicted proteins | sample MGYA00520892_ERZ869909 | MGnify/ENA primary metagenome ERZ869909 (study PRJEB32215, sample SAMEA104723947) | bioreactor metagenome | biome: bioreactor; feature: anaerobic bioreactor; material: water | place: China | collected 2015-03-12 ...
ATGACCCCCGGAAATCTCCCCCGGAATCTCCCCCGGAAGCCCCGCCCGATCCCAATCCCCGCCGCGCCTATCGACCCGCGCCGAAGAAGACCCGCAGCGAGTCGTAGATGTCGTCCCGCCCGTTCACGCGGCTGGTGACGAGGGGCTGTTCGTCGGCATCGGTGTTGTGGCCGCGGGCGGAATCCGAGCCGGGGAACGCCTCGTGCAGAACATTGATGAAGTTCCCCGAGCCGTAGGCGCTGGCGACCTGGCAGTAGCCGAACATGTTGCAGGACGGGAGCAACCGCCCGCGCAGGAGATCGACGCACGCGCGATTGTCGGCCTCGGATGAGTTGTCGCCGTCGGAGAAGTGGAAGAGGTAGATGTTCCACTCGCTGGGGCGGTAGCGCTCCTCGATCATCTGGGCACCCAGCGCGAAGGCCGAGGAGATGCGCGTGCCGCCATCCTCGCGGATGGAGAAGAAGGTCTGCTTATCGACCTCGCGCGCGCCGATGTCATGCACGATGTAGCGGCTCTCGATGCCTTCGTAGTTGCGTCGCAGCCAGGTATCGATCCAGAACGCCTCCAGGCGCACCAGCTCTTTCTGCTGATCGCCCATCGACCCCGAGACATCCATCATGTACACGATCACGGCGTTGTTCTGCGGCTTGGGAATCTCGCGCCACGAGCGGAACCGCATGTCGCGTTTCACCGGAACGATCACCGGATTCTCGGGGTCGTACTCGCCGAGCATCACCTGCCGGCGGAGCGCCTCGCGGTAGGTCCGCTTGAAGTGGCGCAGCGATGCGGGGCCCGTCGGGCGGATGCCCGTGTACTTGTCCTTCACGCTCGTCAGCGATGAGGCGCCCTTGGGCTTGATCCGGGGCAGTTCCAGTTCCTCGGCGAGAATGTCCGCGAGTTCTTCGAGGGTGACATCGACTTCGAGAATGTGCTGGCCGGGATCCTCGCCGCCGGTGTTCTGGCCGGAGCCGGGGGATCCGGGTTGGGCCTTGCCATCGCCGGGCTCGCCCATGCCGACGCCGGAAGAATTATCGCCGTAGCGGAATGTGGGTGTGTCGATGTCGTGGATGGGGACGGAGACGACGCCGCGACCTTCCTTGGCGATCATCTCGCGGCGCGTGAGATAGCCGCGCAAGTCCTTGCGTATCTTGCCCTTGACGAGTTGGCGGAACCGCTGGTGGTCCTGTTCAATGCGGGCGGTCATGGCGCGACTCCCTGAAAGAGGTATCGGTGGAGTGGTGGGTCGGGTTCGCGCGATTCGTGCAAGAGAGCATTCTGGGAGCGGATTCGGGTAGAGTGGGTGTGCATCGGAAGCGACGAATCCCCCTCAAACAGGTGGTGCGCAAAGGCCTCGAAAAACATGGAAAACCGGTCAAAAAACGACCAAAGTCCGTGGATTGCGGCGACCATGGGAGTCGAGTTTGCGGGTTCGATCGCGGCCGGAGCCCTGATCGGGTGGTTGTTCGACCAGTGGCTGAACAGCGCTCCGAGGGGGGTGACGATCGGTGCGATTCTGGGGATTCTGGGCGGTGGGCTGAACTTTGTGCGCCAGGCGGTGCAGATCAGCCGCGCCAGCACGGGCGCGAGATCCTCGGGTACCTCCCCCCGAAAACGGGTGCCTCCGGACACGGATCCTCCCCTCCCGCCACTGGATCGGCGTTCTGAGCAAAGTCGGGCGGGACGGTACGATCCGCGGGGTCCGGTGGATGTCCTCGAAGACGATGATGACGACCCCGAACCCCGATTGCCGCCCGATCATGACAAGTGGTGAACCGACAAGAAGCCCGAATGATTCCCGAACTTCTACGGACGGCGAGAGTATGTCGAAATCGCCGGAAGTTCCTGATGGGCATGGAGTTGTGCCGGAAGATGGTCTGGCGGCGCATCTGCGTCCGCTGCGGCTGCCGCTGGTGCGGATGCTGCTGCAAGCGGTGTGTCTGTGCGGGGTTGTGGCGGGTCTGGGGGGGATTGTGGGCGTGGTGGCGGTTTCGGGTGCCCGGTGGTGGTGGGCTCCGGGGGGTGCGGGGTGTGCGTTGCTGGGCGGGGTGCTGGGTTTGCTGGTGATCCAGCCGCTGGCGGAGCGGACGCCGGGGCAGTGGGCCTCGATGATGTTTCTGGGCCAATTCGTGTCGTTGTTCGCGACCGGACTGCTTGTGTGGGCGTTGCTATACTCGTCGCCCCAGCCGAGCCCGTTGCTGGTTCTGCCAACGGCTTCGGTGAGTTTCGTGATGGTGTGGATTGCCTTTGCACAATCGTACGGCGTGGCGCTTCGGGTGCACTCGTCGGGACGACGGGTGTAGTCCCCGGTGCGGAGGCGTAAGAGGGCTTGTTGAATCAGGGACCGCGAGATGTTGAACAGCGTCATCACCGCCGCCGCCGATCCGCTCGGGCATGTGCTCGACAAGACCATCTTCGAGATTGGTGGTCAGGCGATCACGATGAACACGCTGTCGCTGGTGGTGGTGGCGGTTCTTTTCGTACTGATGATCCGGGGCGCGGCGAAGCGGATTGAGGTCGGTCCTGAGTCGGATGGCGCGGAGCGGTATGTGACGCGGGGGTACTTCTCCAAGATTCTCGAGCTGATCGTGATGTTCCTTCGTGAGAAGGTGTTCCGTCCTCAGCTCGGTCCGCAGACGGACAAGTTCACGCCGTTTCTGCTGACGCTGTTCTTCTTCATCTGGTTCTCGAACCTGTTCGGGATGATCCCGCTGATCGATCTTCAGTACCTGGCGACATCGCTGACGATGGGCGAGGAGAAGAAGATCGTGGGCGGAACGCCGACGGGCCGCCTTGCGGTGACGGGCGCCTTGGCGACGATCGCCTTCCTGGTGTGGCATGTCGCGGGGCTTCGCATCAATGGTTTCAAGAACTGGGCCGCGCACTTCACGGCGGGGGCACCTTGGTTCATCTGGCCGATCATGATTCCGGTGGAGATCATCGGGTCGATCGTGAAGCCGGCAGCGCTCTGCATTCGTCTGTTCGCGAACATGACGGCGGGCCATGTGCTGCTTGCGGTGGTGCTCGGATTTACGGGCGGTGCGATCGGTGCGGTGGGTCTGGTGAAGGGTGTGCCGGTGGCGCTGATCGCGTTCATCGGCGGACTGGGTATTTTCTTCCTTGAGGTGTTCGTGTCGACGCTTCAGGCGTTCATCTTTACGGTGCTGACGACCATCTTCATTTCGCAGATGGTTCATCATCATCATGAGGATGATCATCACGCCGAGGCGTACGACGGTCACGAACACTCGATGGCAACGGATGAAGCGGCGGCCGTGACGGCCTGACCGCGTTGTTTCAGAGGCGGCCCGGCGCCGAGAGCGTGTCCGGCCGGATTGCAAGACAGCGGGCGAGAGCTCGAGGATTTCTAGAACGACTGGAGTTTCTGAGATGAAGATGACAAAGATGGCGGCGATGGTGGTCGCGGCTGGTTTCGCGACTCTCGTGATTGCGGACCCTGCGCTCGCACAGGCGGGCGACACGGCGGTGGCGGCTGGTCGCACCTGGGGCGACGGTCTCCGCGGCCTCGGTGCCGGTCTGGCGGCGGGCCTGGCGGTGATCGGCGGCGGTCTGGGCATCGGCAAGATCGGTTCGTCCGCGCTTGAGTCGATCGCTCGTCAGCCGGAGGCGGCCGGCACGATCAGCATCCAGATGCTGATTGTTGCGGGTCTGATCGAGGCGGGCATGTTGTTCGCGGTTCTCGCGGGCTTCCTGAACCTCGGCTGATATCGGAATGATTTCCCCGCGCTGATCGGCGCGGGAGCGGGCGTTCGTCGGTGAGCGCCTCCTCCCCCGCCGATCGAGTGTTCACGGCTTGTGGCGGCGAGAAGAGATTGGTTTTTTCATGAAGACAACACTTGAGCGATTGATTCTCGGTTCCGGACTGATCTCGCTGACATCGGCGGCGGCGCTGGCCGCGCCCGCGGGCGGCGACGGCGCGAGCGATGCCGGCGTGACCTATTTCAACATCATCACCTATGCGGCGACGGTGCTGGTTTTCGTCGCGGCGTACTTCATTCTCGCGAAGACGGCGTGGCCGAAGATCACGGGTGCGTTGGATGCGCGTGACGAGAAGATCCGTTCTGAGATCAAGGCGGCGGAGGAGGCGCGTCAGCGTGCGGACGATGCTCTGAAGGAGTATCAGAAGTCGCTCGCGGAAGCGCGTGCCGAGGCGGCTCGCCTGATCGAAGAGACGAAGGCGGAGCAGTCTCGTCTTGCGGCGGACCTTCGCGTGAAGGCGGAGGCGGAGGTGACGCAGATGCGCGAGGCGGCGCTGCGTGGTCTCGAAGCGGCGAAGAATGCCGCGATCGTGGAGATCTATTCGGAGGCGGCGATGCTGTCTTCGCAGGTCGCCGCGAAGATTCTGCAGCGGGAAGTGAACGCGGACGATCAGCGTCGGATCGTTGAGGAATCTGTGGCCGAGTACACCCGTTCGTACGCGAATGCTTGAGTGAGGAATCGATGATCCGACTTGATACGCAACCCGAGGCGGTGGACAAGGCGTACGCGAAATCGCTGTACGAGCTTGCGGAGCAGCATGGCGGGCGGGAGCTGCTTGAGGAGCTTTCGGGCGAGTTCGATGAGTTGATCGAGTTGCTTCGTTCGTATCCGCGCTTCGAGGAGTTCGTGGCTTCGAGGATCATCGGCGCGGATCGCAAGCAGAAATCGCTGGAGAAGGTGTTCCGCGGGAAGATCAGCGACCTGATCCTGAACCTCGCGTTGCTGATGAATCGCAAGGGGCGGCTGGATCGCCTCGGTCGCGTCGGCATGGCGTATCAGCAATTGGTCGAGGAGCAATTCGGGCGTGTCGAGGTGGATGTGTGGACGAAGTTCGCGATTCCGGAGGATCAGGAAGATTGGCTGAAGAACCGTCTTCGTGATGTGCTGAAGCGGGAGCCGGTGATCCACAAGCGGCAGGATTCTTCGATGCTGGGCGGGATGAAGCTGCGGGTGGGCGATGTTCTGCTGGATGCCTCGTATGACTCTCGTCTTCGGAAGATGCGCGAGATGTTGAAGACGGAGGGTGCGGTGCTGATGCGTGAGCGTGCATCGCGTGCGTTCGAGGGCAAGATGACGAAGTGATGAGCGATTCCGGAGACGACAACGGCGGAGGTCCGCATCGTTTGACGGCGTGCGGATTGATTTGAGAAGCGAGCGAAACAAGCAGTAAGGCACATGCCATGAAGATCAAAACCGAAGAGATTACAAGCGTCATCAAGCAGGAGATTGAGCAGTATTCAGCGCAGCTTGATGTGCTGGATGTTGGTCGCGTGATCGAGGTCGGCGACGGGATCGCGCAGATCTACGGCCTCTCGAACGCGATGGCCGGTGAGCTGTTGGAGTTCCAGACGGAGAGCGGTGCCGTGATGGGCCAGGTGATGAACCTGGAACTGGACACGGTCGGCGCGGTGATCTACGGCGATCAGTTGGCTGTGAAGGAAGGCGACACGGTCGTTTCGACGGGCCGCCTGCTGGAAGTGCCGGTGGGTGATGCGATGTTGGGACGCGTGGTCGATCCGCTGGGCCGCCCGATCGACGGCGGTCCTCCGATCGAGACGAAGCACTATCGCCCGGTGGACATCATCGCTCCGGGCATCGCCGCTCGTCAGCCGGTGAAGGAGCCCTTGCAGACGGGCATCAAGGCGATCGACGCGATGATCCCGATCGGGCGGGGGCAGCGCGAGTTGATCATCGGTGACCGCAAGACGGGTAAGACGGCGGTGGCGATCGACGCGATCGTGAACCAGAAGCGGAACTGGGGCACCGAGAACGCGGTGGTGTGCATCTATGTGGCGGTCGGCCAGAAGGAGTCGACGGTCGCGGGTGTTGTGCAGGCGTTGCGTGACAACGGCGCCATGGACTACACGATCGTCGTGTCGGCGGGCGCTTCGGATCCGGCCCCGATGCAGTACATCGCTCCGTACGCGGGCTGCACGATGGGCGAGTACTTCATGTGGCAGGGCAAGGATGGTCGCACCCCGAAGCATGCTCTGGTGATCTATGACGACCTCTCGAAGCAGGCGGTTGCGTATCGCCAGCTCTCGCTGCTGCTGCGTCGTCCGCCGGGACGCGAGGCGTATCCGGGCGATGTGTTCTACCTGCACTCCCGCTTGCTGGAGCGTGCGACGAAGCTGTCGGACGAGAACGGCGGCGGCTCGCTGACCGCGCTCCCGGTCATCGAGACGCAGGAAGGCGATGTGTCGGCGTACATCCCGACGAATGTGATCTCGATCACGGACGGTCAGATCTATCTGGAGCCGGAACTGTTCTTCGCGGGTCAGCGCCCGGCGATCAATGTCGGTATCTCGGTGTCGCGCGTGGGCGGCAATGCGCAGATCAAGGCGATGAAGCAGATCGCCGGTTCGCTGCGTCTGGACCTCGCGGCATATCGCGAGCTGGAAGCGTTCGCTCAGTTGGGCACCGAACTGGACAAGGCGACGCAGGCGCAGTTGGATCGTGGCGCCCGGATGGTGGAGCTGCTCAGGCAGCGCCAGTATGTGCCGCAGGATGTGATCGATCAGGTGATTTCGATCTTCGCGGGCACGAAGGGGTATCTGGACGACATCCAGATCAGCGATATCAACTCGTTCGAGAAGGGCCTGCTGGAGTACATGCAGGGCCCGGGCAAGGGAGTCCGCGACGAGCTGGAGCGCCTCAAGGCGTTCGACAAGGAGCTCGAGAAGAAGCTGGGCGATGCGATCAACGCGTACAAGGCGACGCGGAAATCGAACTAATTCCCCGCACCTGACAGATTTCTAACGAATTTGTTCCGACCCTCCCGTCCCGGAGGGTCGGTTTTTTATAGGGTCTGCCCATATTCGGGAGGGCGGATTGCCCGGTTCGGGGGATCCTCCGGGTCCATTCGGGCCTACAACAGAGGTAGACAAATCACATTCTGGGGCGGCTTCGCGGCGGTCATCGCGGTTCGGCGATGGACGGTGGGTTGTCCGTCCAGGATCGAACCAGCCCATACGGTGATGCCCGGAAGCATCAGGAGAGAACCGTTGCGAAGAGTCCAGAGCGTTGTTGCGATCGTGAGCGTTGTGCTTTGCATGGTGTTGGCGACGCCGCGAACGGCAACGGGGGGCCCGTTCCAATCACCGATTGCCGATGAGGTGTTCTACCACATCATGCCGATCGCCTGGCGCGACTCGGACAACGACACCTACCGGTTCGGAGATTTCCAGGGCCTGACGGACTCGCTGGATTATCTGGAAGATCTCGGGATCACGGCGGTGTGGCTGAACCCGATCTTTCCATCGCCGGCGTACCACGGGTATCAGCACGGGCGTGCCGATGAGGTTGATCCGAAGTTCGGCGATGAGCAGGACTTCCTTGACTTCGTCGCGGCGGCGGATGCGCGGGGGATCAAGGTGTATCTGGACTTCGTGGTGTACGGGATCAGCCACAACAGCCCGTGGTTCCAGAGCGCGTTCGGGAATCCTTCTAGCCAGTTCAATTCGTGGCTGGCGTTCACGAATTTCGCGAACACGCAGTACACGGGGTACACCTTCAACTCGTGGAACGGTGCGTTCGTTGGGTTCATTCACTGGGATCTGCGGAATCAACAGGTTCTGGACATGGTGACGGAGTGGGGTAAGAAGTGGCTTGATCCGCACGGCGACGGCTCGCTGGCGAGCGGCGTGGCGGGGTATCGGTTCGATCATGTGTGGGTGAACTACACGACGGGTCCGAGCGGCTGGGGATACAACCTGGCCAGCTTCTGGGCGCCGTTCTTCGATGGGCTTCGGGAAGTGAATCCGGATGTCTTCAACTTCGGCGAGCAGGCGGACTGGGGGAGTTTCGGTGGGGAGTTTCTGAGCGAGTTCGATGCGATGTTTACGAAGCCGTTCGAGTTTGCAGCACGGTCGGCGCTGTCGAGTGAGAACGCCTCGGCGCTGTACAGCAACATGGACACGACTGTCTCGTCGGTGGTGGCGGCGGGGCGTGGGACCTACATGGCGATCATCGGGGATCATGATGTGGACCGGCTTGCGAGCTCGATCGGCGCTGGAAACCCTGCGAATGCAGGGCGGGCGAAGGCGGCGGCGGCGGTGTTGATGCTGCAACCGTTTGCGCCGGTGATCTATTACGGCGACGAGATCGGGATGCTGGGGACGAAGCAGAACTACGGATCGGATGCGAACGACATCCCGATGCGGGAGCCATTCAAGTGGAACGCCGTGGCAGGTCCGCCGATGACGCAGTATCACCTGCTGAACTCGCAGGCGAGTAATAACATGTTCTCGCAGAACAACGACGGCCGCTCCGTGGAAGAGCAGGAGGGCGTGCCGGGATCGTTGCTGGAGATCTATCGCGACTTGATCGCGCTGCGCCACGCGGAGAATGCTCTGAGGCGCGGCGACTATCGTCCCGTGCCGACGAATCGCTCATCTGTGTGGAGCTTCGTGCGTCGGTATGAGCCGGAGAGCGGGCCGGCGGAGACGCTGTTGGTTGCGATCAACCTGAGCGGATCGTCCGTGGTGGCCGCGGCGAACCTGAGCGCGTTCGAGTTGCCATTGGGGAGTTCGGTGGTGCTAGACGCCGTCACGGGGAACACACTGACGCAGGTGACGGGTTCGAATCTGGGCGGGTATCCGGTGAGCATCGGTGCGCATTCGTATCGGGTGCTTCGGGTGCTTGACATCGAGCCGAGTCCGGAGCCGGAGTCGCGCGTGACTGGTGTTGATATTCCCGCGCGATATGGGCAGGAGCGGCTTGTCGCGACGCAGGACACGCCAACGACCTTCGGGAATAACTCGAATGAACTGAACCAGATGTATGTCATGCGCGAGGATGGCGGGCTGAAGATCGGGCTGACCGGCAACCTCGCAACGGACGGGACCGCGCTGGTGGTGCTGATCGACGCGTTGCCGGGCGGCCAGAACCTGATGGATCTGATGGATCAGTCGCCGCCGCCGAGCGGGCTGCGCGAGTTGTCGGGAACGCTGCTCGATGAAGGATTTGAGCCGGAGACGATGTTCTTCATCAACGCGTTCGGGAGCAGCACCTATGTAGATCAGCTCACGCTGTCGTCGAACGGATCGACCAAGGCCTATCGCGGTCGTGGGACGGTAAACATCGGTACGGGGATACTCACGGGAGGAACCAATCCGAACGGTGTCGAATTCGCGTTGGATAACTCGAATACGGCGGGGGTGACGGGCTCAAGCGCGGCGAATGCGGCGAGCGCAACTACAGGTGCGGAGTTGTTTGTTTCGTACGCGGATCTCGGCCTGGACACGCCTTACTGCGGTGATGTGCGTGTCGCGGCGTTTATCAGCGGGACCAACGGAACGATCTCGAGCCAGTGGTTGCCGGGCATCGGGGGCACAGCGCAGAATCTTGGGATGGCGCCGTCACTGCGCGATGTGCCGGGGGATCAGTACGCCGAGGTGCCAGGAGTCGCGCCGGGGTGTGAGGGCATTGCGTGTCCGGGCGATGTGAACGGCGATCTGGTGGTGGATCTCAATGATTTCATTATTCTAGCCGGGAACTTTGGCGCTGGACCAAACGCTCTACTGCAGCAGGGTGATTTGAACGACGATGGGTATGTTGATCTGAATGACTTTGTTATTCTGGCCGGAAACTTCGGGCAGAGTTGCGTTGTACCAACTGGCAGAGGTCCGGGAGTGGAATAAGTAGGTTCTGCGGCATGTCGCGAACTCGTGGAGGCGAATCAGATGAGGATAGAGCGATTTATCATCACAATGACCAGCGTCGCAGTACTTGCTCTTGGAATCTCTGGAGCGAGAAGCTTCGGACAGTCTCAGGAGCCGCTCAATCAAGATCTCCTGCAGGAGATGCCAGTGCTCAGCCATGTTTCGACTGATCACCGAGGGATAGAGCAACGGCATCATCACAATACACTTCGCAGCGGAGCCATCGTTGTGGAACCACAAGTCATGTCGCGGCTCGGCGATATGGACGGACGAATGCTCCAAGTTCGCCTGTTCGATGACGTGCAATTCCGATTGAGTTTCGACCGCCGCGAGAGTTTCGGAGAGAACCGATTTACCTGGGTTGGCCGACATGGCGAGGCGTGCGCTGACTGGTATGTGCTGTCGGTCGTCGAGGACACGATGACCGCCACCTTCTGGACGGCGGACGGGAAGATCTACGAGATTCTTCCGCTAGAGGGGGATGTGTATGTGGCACAGGAGGTGGAAGGAGAGGCGTTTCTGCCTTGTGCGAACTGCGTCGGAGCAGCCGAGAACAAGGCTGTGGGATGTTGTGAGGGGTGCGACGCGAACGGCACCCGCGGCGAGTACACCGCGCGTTCTCAGGAGGACGACGGCTCCGTCATCGATGTTATGATCGTGTACACTCCCGCGGCACAGAACGCCGCTGGAGGTCAGAACGCGATCCAGAGCCTGGCCCAGAGCGCAATCTCCTCTACGAACAACATCTATGCGAACAGCCAAATCGATACACGCTTAGAACTGGTTTATCTGGGGCTTGTGAACTATCAGGAGTCCGGAAGTATTTCGACAGACCTCAACCGCCTGCGAGGCACGAGCAACGGATTCATGGACGAGGTGCATGGAATCCGGAATGAGGTGAATGCGGACCTTGTCGCGTTGCTGAGCGTAGCGAATGATTTCTGCGGTGTGGCGTATTTGATGACGAGTCTATCTACCGGCTTCGCGTCGAACGCATTCAGTGTCACAGCATATCAATGCGCGGTGAGCAATCTGACCTTTGCGCACGAACTCGGCCACAACATGGGATGTGCTCATGACCGGAACAATGCCGGCACAGCATTGTTCCCGTACTCATATGGCCACCGCTGGACTACCACCGGCGGACAACTCCGTCGATCGGTGATGGCCTACGCTCCGGGGAGCCGCAGGCCATTCTTCTCTAATCCGAATGTCATCGATGGCGGCGCAGCTACCGGCGTACCGAATTCCGAAGACAACGCTCGATCCATCAATGAAGCTGCGTTCACGATCGCGAACTTCCGCGTTTCGACACCTCCGCCACCCCCGCCGCCGCCACCGGGACCATTCGGCCTGCTGACTCCCGCTGAGGGTGCTAATGATGTAGATCCGGATGTATTCTTCTCGATGACATGGGAAGCAGCGAACGGTGCCGTCGGCTACACCGTTCGTATAGCGCGCGACATCGGAATGACCGATCTCGTTGTCGGACCAGTGCAGCGGTCATCCCCAAATCTGACAATCTTTTCAGGTACATTTGAGCCGAACACGATTTACTACTGGTCTGTCATCGCGAGTAACGCCAATCCCGAAACGACCGCATCAACTCCGGCTGTGGGCACATTCACGACAATTGGCTTCGAGGCCGATTGCCCCGGAGACATCAACACTGATGGCACCGTTGATCTTGATGACTTCATCATTCTGGCTGCAAACTTCGGTGCCGGACCAGATGCGGACAGCTCACAGGGCGATCTGAATGCCGACGGCTTCGTCGATCTCGATGATTTTATTATTCTTGCTTCGAACTTTGGTACAAACTGCAACTAACAAGTATCGATTATCCTGTTCGCGGGGGAATTTCATCCGTCTTCTGGAGGGCCCGAGGCCAAGGACATCTGTGCCGGACTGCTGCCGATATTCTCGACACCTCGCCGAGGGATGGCTGAAATGGGCCCTGGAGACTCATTATTCACCGATTGTGGTGCCATTTGTGGCCTCGCTACCGTGCCGAGATATATTCAGTGTGCCCCCCCACCACCGCCCACCTGTGAGGTGATACATGGCATCTGAGTTCGATCGCGTCCGACTCGGCATCTTCAGACATACCCGAGTTGGGTACCTGCTTTCTGCAGTCCTTGTAGGTATCAGCATCACACCAATGGTCCGTGGTGCCGATGACATGCATAGTGCCGCGCTCTCACGGAATGCTGGCATGATCAGTTTGCTGATCGGTGAAGGGGCCTCGCCTGATGCCGCCGACGAGTACGGACGCTCGCCTCTTCACTATGCGGCATTGCTCGGTGATCTTGATTCGGTGCGTCTGCTGCTGAAGGCGGGAGCGGATCTCGGCCTCACAGACAATTATGGCGAGACACCGTTGCACAGCGCCGCCCGGCGCATGCGGATCGAGGCAGTCCGCGTGTTACTCGATGCCGGTGCCGAGATTGATGCGGTCAATACCGATGGGATGACACCGCTGATGCTTCTCGCGGACCATGCAGCGGAGCACCCGGAAGCGGATGCGCTGATCGCTCAAGCAATTGCGGTTCTACTCGAGCGAGGCGCTTCGGTGAACCATGTGGACCATGCCGGTCGCAGTGCTTTGACCTATGCGCTTGAGTGGGGCTGGGAGCAAACAGCAAGGACGCTTGAGGAGTGCGGCGGGATCAGTGTGGGGGGTTTTCGTGACGAGCCGGAGATCACACGGAGTTCATATCGAACCTATGCGCAGATCGAGCAGTTTTTGACGGACATGCATGCGATGTATCCGACGCTCACTGAACGGTCTGTGCTGGGTACCTCCGTCTTGGGGCGGAATATCTCCGCGATCCGGATCTCTTCGGATATCGGCGTTCCGGCGGATAAGCCGCAGGTCAGGTACATATCGACGATGCACGGCGATGAGACGGTCGGGAACGAGATGTGCCTGTTCCTGATCGAGCACCTGCTCTCGAACTACGGCAGTGACCCTCGCATTACAAGCATGGTGGATGGCCTGGACATCTGGATTGTCCCGCTGATGAACCCCGACGGATATATCGCGTTGACACGATCGAACGCGAACGGTGTCGATCTCAATCGCAATTTCCCCGACCCATACACAAGCCCGAACAATACGACCGCTGGAAGACAGCCCGAGACCGCGGTCATCATGAACTGGTCGTGGGCTCACAACTTTGTTCTGAGCGCGAACATCCACACCGGAGCGCTCGTGGTGAATTATCCGTTCGACAACAATCCGAGTGGATCGAGCGTTTACTCGCCGACTCCGGATGATGATGTGATGGTCGCGCTGTCGCTGAGCTACTCCGAGCAGAATCTTCCGATGTACAACAGCCCATCATTCCCGCAGGGGATCACGAACGGCGCGGACTGGTACTCGATCTCCGGCGGAATGCAGGACTGGAACTACCACTACAACAACTGCATGGAGGTGACGCTGGAGTTGAGCAATGTGAAGAACCCTTCTGCTTCAACGATCCCGGGATTCTGGAACGACAATCGGGAGGCCATGCTGGCCTATCTCGAAGGAGCGTTGATGGGCGTTCGCGGCATCGTCACCGATGCAGCAAGCGATGCACCGTTGGCGGCGGCGGTTCATGTGCTTGGACGCGATTTCACCGTCAAGACGGGCACCGCTGTCGGAAACTACCACCGCATCCTGCTGCCCGGCAGCTATGGCCTGCAGTTCGCATCACCTGGATACGACACCCTGACGGTGCCGGGCGTTGCGGTGTCAACGGGCGATGCGACCCGTCTGGATGTGGCGCTCGGCGCTCCGCCCGAGTTGGTCACTCCCAACGGCGGTGAAGTGCTGTCCCAAGGTGTTGCAAGCCAGATTCTGTGGACGGGTCCGATTCACGCCGCGTACGAACTTGAGTGGACGCAAGACGCCGATGCGTTGCAGACAACCAATCACGGCTTCGAAGGTGGAACGATTCCACCGGAGTACTCCTCAGCCGGGAACGCGAGCTGGATCACGACGGCCGCCACAGCGAACTCCGGAAGCTACTCCGCACGCGCCGGAATCATTACGCACAATCAATCGAGTACGCTGATTCGAACAATCGAGGGGCCCGCAGACATTTCGTTTGCATACAGAGTGAGCAGTGAAGCGAACTACGATTTCTTCCGGTTCTCGATCGGGGGGAATGAGGTTCTGACGCGTTCGGGGACTGTGAATTGGACGACCTATACCACATCCGTCGGTCCGGGCTCGCATGAGCTTCAATGGTCGTACACGAAGGACTTCTCGGTCAATTCGGGCTCTGACACGGCCTGGATAGATGATGTTGTCATCGTGAGCGGCAGCACAGACTGGGAGCCGCTCGGTCAGGCGGCCGTCGGAGCACAGTCGTTCATCTGGTCGCCTTCGAGTACCAGCGAGAATGCAAAGATTCGGTTCAGGGCGCTGTATCAGAGCAACGGCTACGGCGGCTGGGTCGAGAGTGCCGATGCCTTCTCGATCGTGCCCGCTCCTGATTGCCCCGGCGATATCAATGGCGATTCTGTCGTGAATCTCGATGATTTCGTGATCCTGGCCGGAAACTTCGGTACGCTCTCGGGTGCGACACCATCGCAGGGAGACCTGAATGGAGACGGCGCTGTCGATCTCGACGATTTCGTGATTCTGGCAGGAAACTTCGGTACAGTATGCGCGAACGACTGATCGCTTCGGGCTGGTATTGGGTCGTTTGTATGCCATCGATCTTCTCGCTTCAGAAGCAGGAAACAACCAATGATTCTCCGCACAACTCTGGCGTTCATCTCCGGACTCTTTCTCTTTGCGGATATTGCACTCTCCGATGCATCGTTCATCATGGACGGTCGTTTCGGCGACTGGGCAGGTGTTCCGATCGCGGCGACCGACCCCGCGGGCGATGCCGGCGGGGCATTCGATCTCACACGCGTGCAGGTAGCCAGTCGAGGCACGATGCTCTTCGTCCGATTCGACACCGGGACGATCCTGAATCTTCAATCCGGTCCCCGCGAGGACGACACACTCCGTCTCGATATCGAACTCCCGGATGAGCGGACACTGACGCTCGATCTGCGTCGGCGTGCGTTCATGCTCGACGGAGATACCGATGGTGCGCCGGGTTGGCGTGATCTTCGTTTCGAATCCGCACCGACTTATGCATCGAACGACTTTGAACTGCGGCTCGACTTGACTGCTGTCGGAGTCGGGCTCGGCGACACCGTCAGCATCAATTTCTCCGGGAGCGACTCACTTGATGTCCCGATCCTGCACACTTTCGAGGCCAAAGAACAGGGAACCCCCGAGATCCGGTTTGATCGTCCAGCGGGTACGGACTTCCGGATTGTCAGCATCAACACCGAGCACACCGGTCTGTTTGATGCCGAACGGTTCGAGTCCTTTGCACGACTTCTCCGCAGCGCGGATGCGGACATTTACGCTATCCAGGAAGAGTACCAGTCGGCCGAAGAACAATTTCCCGGGTTGTTCCGGCGCATCGACCCCCGCGGAGACGGGGCCGAGTGGTATGTCCACAAGAACAACGACAATGTGATCGTTTCGAGATATCCGGTGCACCCCATTCCGGTGCGCGACACTCGGTATGTCGCGGGGCTGGTTGATATGGGCGACCGCGGCTCGGTCATCATCGTGAATGTGCATCTGAAGTGCTGCGGAACGATCGACAGTCCGGAAGATGAGCGTCGCATTGCCGAGATGGGCCGGGTTCTGTCCGATCTGGATGATGTTCGACGAGGAGTTGTTCCCATGCCTCGTGAAGAACACCGCATCGCGCCGGTGATCATCATCGGCGACTACAACCTCGTCGGTTCACGCATCCCCAAGGACATGGTCCTGAACACAGGGATGGCGACGCACCCGATCGTGCATACCGGTGATTATTCCGTCTCGACCTGGCGGGCGCATCACCAACGCCCCGGATCGTTCCCGCCCGGACGGCTCGACTTGGTTGCATACTCTTCC
>ERZ869909.1881-NODE-1881-length-15617-cov-74.340026_pt1 | contig 15617 bp, 16 predicted proteins | sample MGYA00520892_ERZ869909 | MGnify/ENA primary metagenome ERZ869909 (study PRJEB32215, sample SAMEA104723947) | bioreactor metagenome | biome: bioreactor; feature: anaerobic bioreactor; material: water | place: China | collected 2015-03-12 ...
CCGATCCTCTACCAGTTCCTGCTCAACAAATGGTATTTTGACGAGATCTATGATGCGATCTTCGTCAGACCCGCCCTGTGGCTGGGCCGTTTCCTGTGGAAAAAGGGTGACGGCGCCACGATTGATGGCGGCATTAACGGGCTGACGATGGGTGTCATTCCCTTCATCAACCGGGTCTATGCGCGCGTGCAGTCCGGCTATGTCTTCCATTATGCCTTCGCGATGGTGATCGGCATCGCGCTGTTGGTTACCTATGTCACGCTCACCGGAGGGGCGCACTGATGTTGAACCTTCTGTCCATCATCACCTTCACCCCGGCGGTTGCGGCCCTGATCCTGGCGCTGTTTCTGCGCGGTGAGGATGAGGCCGCGCAGCGCAACGCCAAATGGCTGGCGCTGGTGGCGACCTCGGCAACCTTCCTGATCTCGCTGATCCTGCTGTTCACCTTTGATCCGCAGGACACTGGCTTCCAGCATGTCGAGGAACGCGAGTGGATTCTTGGCCTGAACTACAAGCTGGGCGTTGACGGTATCTCGGTTCTGTTCGTGATGCTGACCACCTTCCTGATGCCCATCACCATTGGCGCGTGCTGGAAGGTCAGCCATCGCGTCAAGGAATACATGATCGCCTTCCTGCTGCTGGAAACGCTGATGATCGGGGTGTTCGTGGCGCTGGATCTGGTGCTGTTCTACCTGTTCTTCGAAGCCGGCCTGATCCCGATGTTCCTGATCATCGGCATCTGGGGCGGGAAGGAGCGTATTTACGCGGCGTTCAAGTTCTTCCTCTACACTTTCATCGGCTCGGTGCTGATGCTGGTGGCGATGATCGCGATGTTCGTGGATGCGGGCACCACCGATATTCCCACGCTTCTGACGCATCAGTTCTCAACCGGCCCTGTTTCACTGATGGGCTGGCAGGTCGTGGGCGGGATGCAGACGCTGCTATGGCTGGCATTCTTTGCCTCTTTCGCGGTGAAAATGCCGATGTGGCCGGTGCATACCTGGCTGCCCGATGCCCACGTGCAGGCGCCCACTGCGGGCTCGGTCATTCTGGCGGCGGTGCTGTTGAAGATGGGCGGCTATGGCTTCCTGCGCTTCAGCCTGCCGATGTTCCCGGTGGCCTCGGACCTGCTGGCGCCGCTGGTGCTGTGGATGTCAGCCATTGCCATCGTCTATGCCTCGCTCGTTGCGTTGGTGCAGGAGGACATGAAGAAACTTGTCGCCTATTCCTCGGTCGCGCATATGGGCTTTGTGACCATGGGGATATTCGCCGCTACCCGGCAGGGGGTTGATGGCGCGATTTTCCAGATGATCAGCCACGGCTTCATCTCGGGGGCATTGTTCCTGGCCGTGGGGGTGATCTATGACCGCATGCATACCCGCGATATCGAGGCCTATGGGGGCCTGGTAAACCGGATGCCCGCCTATGCGCTGGTGTTCATGCTGTTCACCATGGCCAATGTCGGCTTGCCAGGCACCTCGGGCTTTGTCGGCGAATTCCTCACCTTCATGGCAGTGTTCCAGGTCAATACCTGGGTTGCGCTGTTCGCGGCCTTCGGGGTGATCCTGTCGGCGGGCTATGCGCTCTGGCTCTATCGCCGCGTGGTGTTCGGGCCGCTGATCAAGGACAGCCTGAAGAACCTCATGGACATGGACCGCCGCGAGAAGGCGATGTTCGCGCCGCTGGTGGTGATGACCCTGCTTCTGGGTGTCTATCCGGCGCTGGTGCTTGACCTGATCGGGCCGTCGGTGGCGGCGCTTGTCACCCAATACGATGCCGCACTGGTCGCCCATGAGGGCGCCAGCATGTTGGCCCAGAACTGAAAGGCACGTTGCAATGACCTCGGCTGATCTTTCCATTGCCTTGCCGGAAATCCTGCTGGCGATTTACGCGATGGCAGCGCTTCTGTTCGGCGTCTGGTTCGGCAAGGACCGTATGACGGGCCTTCTGATCTGGGCAACGGCGGCGGTATTCGTCCTGCTTGCCGGTCTGGTCGCGCTTGGCACCGCCGAGACGCAGCCGGCCTTCGGCGGCCTGATGGTGAATGACGCTTTCGCCCGGTTCGCCAAGATCGCCATTCTGCTCTCGGGCGCGGCGGTGCTGGTGATGGGGCAGGACTACATGCAGCGTATGAAGCTGGTTCCATTCGAATATCCGATCCTCGTGGCTCTGGCGACGGTGGGGATGATGGTGATGGTTTCGGCAGGCGATCTGATCACGCTCTACATGGGGCTGGAGCTGCAATCGCTCGCGCTTTACGTGCTGGCCGCGATCCGCCGCGACAGCCTGCGTTCGACCGAGGCGGGGCTGAAATACTTCATGCTGGGCGCGCTGGCCTCGGGCCTGCTGCTGTATGGCGCTTCGCTTGTCTATGGTTATGCCGGCACCACCCGGTTCGACGGGATTGCCTCGACCATCCAGGATGGCCAGTTGTCGCTGGGTGTCCTGATGGGACTGGCCTTCATGCTGGCAGGGTTGGCATTCAAGGTCTCGGCCGTGCCGTTCCATATGTGGACGCCGGATGTCTACGAGGGTGCGCCGACCCCGGTCACCGCTTTCTTCTCGACCGCGCCAAAGGTCGCGGCGATGGCGCTGCTGGCGCGGCTTGTACATGACGCATTCGGCGGTGCGCCTGGCGACTGGGCGCAGATCCTGGCCTTCCTTGCAGTGGCCTCGATGTTCGTGGGCGCGATCGGCGCGCTCAGCCAGCGCAACATCAAGCGGCTGATGGCCTATTCCTCGATCACGCATATGGGCTTTGCGCTGGTGGGGCTGGCAGCGGGGAACGCAGTGGGTGTCCAGGCGATGCTGCTTTACATGGCGATCTATGTTGCCATGAATATTGGCGTTTTCGCCTTCATCCTGTCGATGCGCCGCGAGGGACGGCCGGTAACGCGGATCGATGATCTGCACATGCTGTCAAAAACCCAGCCCGGTGCGGCGCTCGCACTCCTGATCCTGATGTTTTCGCTGGCGGGTGTGCCGCCGCTGGTGGGTTTCTGGGCGAAATACTCGGTGCTGGTGGCGGCGGTCGGCGCGGGGCTTGTCTGGCTGGCCGTTGCAGGCGTGATTGCCTCGGTGATCGGTGCTTTCTATTACCTGCGGATCGTCTACTATATGTATTTCGGCGAGGAGGGGCAGCCGCTTGACAGCGATATCGGCACCGTCCAGCGGGGACTGCTTGTGGCATCGGCAGCGGTGATGGTGCTGGGGGTGATCAACCTCTTCGGTGTCGATGGGGCGGCGGCTGTTGCGGCACAGGCTCTCGTGCGGTGATCGTGATGGCACGCTGCGCGGGGATGCGCGGGCCTGTTCCTTCATCTTGCCGGAAATACGCCACGGGGGTGCGGGGGTGTGGAACCCCCGCTTCCTGCGTTTTGGCCAGTGACCGGCGGGGCAGGCGCAATGGCTGAACGTCCCACGCCTGACTGGCCGCAAGCCTATGGTCGCCTGATCTTGCCCGAGATCGACAGCACCAATGCAGAGGCCCTGCGCCGCCTTCCAATCCTGGCCGGCCCCGCATGGATCATGACGCTGCGCCAGACCGCCGGGCGTGGCAGGCGCGGGCGCGGCTGGTGCGACACGCCTGGCAATTTCGCCGCTTCCCTGGTTCTGCGCCTGAACGAGCCGCCGGCGCGTCTGGCGCTTCGCTCGTTTGTGGCGGCACTGGCGCTGCATGATGCGCTGGTGAACCTGACCGGGTTGACACAGGGCTTTGCGCTGAAATGGCCCAATGACGTGCTTCTCAACGACGGCAAGCTGTCGGGCATCCTGCTGGAAAGCGGGGCAGGCGGTGCTTTGGTGGTGGGAATCGGTGTGAACCTGCGCAGCGCTCCGCCTGCGGATGCCGATGCGTTGTTTGCGCCGGTGTCGCTGCGCGGCGAGACCGGGCTTCTTGTCAGCCCCGAGGCGCTGCTTGACCATCTTGCTCCTGCTTTTTCCGACTGGGAAGCGCGCTTTCAGACCTATGGGTTCGAACCGGTGCGCCAAGCCTTTCTTGAGCGTGTCGCCCGGCTGGGTGCGCCGATCCGGGCGCGCACCATGCATGAGACCTTCGAGGGGCGCTTTGCATCGATCGATGACAGCGGCGCGCTGGTCCTCGACACTTCTGCCGGACGCCGCATCATTCCGGCGGCGGAGATCTTCTTTCCCTGAGCAACCGAAGCCTATGGAGGGCGCCATGCTTCTTTGCATCGACTGCGGCAATACCAATACCGTCTTTTCCATCTGGAACGGTGTGCGTTTCATTGCCACCTGGCGCACCGCGACCGAACACCAGCGCACAGCCGACCAGTATTACGTCTGGCTGTCGACACTGATGAACCTGCAAAAGATCGAGGCGGATATATCCGAGGTGATCATTTCATCGACCGTACCGCGCGTCGTGTTCAACCTGCGCGTCTTGTGCAACCGCTATTTCGATTGCCGTCCGCTTGTGGTGGGCAAGCCCGAATGCCGGCTTCCGGTTGATGTGCGCGTGGATCCCGGCACCGCAGTGGGGCCGGACCGGCTGGTCAACACAGTTGCCGGTTTCGATCTGTTCGGTGGCGATCTGATCGTGGTCGATTTCGGCACCGCCACCACCTTTGACGTGGTCGATGCCGACGGCGCCTATATCGGCGGTGTCATCGCGCCCGGTGTCAACCTGTCGCTGGAGGCGCTGCATATGGCCGCCGCCGCCCTGCCGCATGTCGATATCGCCCGGCCCGAGCAGGTGGTTGGCAAGAACACGGTTGCTTGCATGCAGGCGGGCGTGTTCTGGGGTTATGTCGGGCTTGTGAATGGGATATGTGAGCGCATCAAAGCGGAACGCGAACGCCCGATGCGGGTGATCGGTACCGGCGGGCTTGCGCCCTTGTTCGCCACGGGCGAGGCGCTATTTGACGAGATACGCGATGATCTGACCATGCATGGGTTGCAGGTCATCCATGAGCATAACGGGAACGTGTGAATGAAGGCTGAACGACTGATCTATCTGCCCCTGGGCGGCGCCGGTGAGGTGGGCATGAACGCCTATGTCTATGGCTATGGCCCGAAGGGCAAGGAGCGGCTGATTCTGGTCGATCTCGGTGTAACATTCCCCGATATGGACGGCACGCCCGGCGTGGACCTGATCCTGCCCGATGTCACCTGGCTGGAAGAGCGCCGCGACCGGCTTGAGGCAATCTTCATCACCCATGCCCATGAAGACCATGTCAGCGCGCTGGGGCATCTGTGGCAGCGGCTGAAAGCGCCGGTCTATGCCCGCGATTTCACCGCCCGGATCGCGTCCAGGAAGATGATCGAAGCCGGTCAATCCGCCGATCCGGTGAAAACCGTCGTCCCGATGCCCGAAGCGATCGAAGCCGGGCCGTTTTCGGTGCAGTTCGTGCCCGTCTCTCATTCGCTGCCCGAGGCCTCGGCGCTGTTGATCGAGACGCCTGCGGGCCGGGTGCTGCATACCGGTGATTTCAAGCTTGATACCGACCCGGGTGTCGGCGCGGCCTTTGACCCAGCGTTGTTTGCACAGATCGGCGATGGCGGCGTCAAGGCGCTGGTCTGCGATTCGACCAATGTGTTCACGCAGCATCCGGGGCGTTCCGAAAGCACCTTGCCGGATGCGATATCCGAATTGGTGCGCAATGCGCCGGGCATGGTTGTGGCCACCACCTTTGCTTCGAATGTCGCACGGTTGCGCACATTGGCTTTCGCAGCGCGCGAAGCCGGGCGCTCGATCTGTCTGTTGGGTCGGGCGATGCACAACATGGTGCGCACCGCGACCGAAGCGAAACTGCTGCATGATTTCCCAGCCACCATCACCCCCGAAGAGGCCGCCGACCTGCCGCGTCAGAACGTCATGCTGATTGTTACCGGCAGCCAGGGTGAGCGCCGTGCGGCCTCGGCCCAGTTGGCGCGCGGCACCTATATGGGCCTGTCGCTGAAAGAGGGTGACACCTTCCTGTTCTCGTCGATGACAATTCCCGGCAACGAGCGCGATACGTTGCGCGTCGTGAATGCGCTGTCGGAAAAGGGTGTCGATGTCGTGGACAATTCCACGGGTGCCTATCACGTCTCCGGCCATGCCAACCGGCCAGATCTGGAGCGGATGCATGATCTTCTCAAGCCGCAGATGCTGGTTCCGATGCATGGCGAGCACCGCCACCTGCGCCGTCATGCCAAGCTGGCGGCAGAGCGCGGCATTGCCTCGGTCGTGGCACCCAACGGCACGATGCTGGACCTGACTGGGGACGCGCCCGTGATCGTCGATCAGGTGCAGAGCGGGCGGCTTTATCTCGATGGATCAGCGGTTTACGGCGCGATGGATGGGGTCGTTCGCGAGCGTATCCGCATGGCGTTGAACGGTCATGTGCTGGTGACGCTGATCATCGACGAGGACGGTATGCCGTTGGGTGATGCCTGGGCCGATGCGCAGGGACTGGCGCGTCAGGGCCGCTCGCGCCGTGCGCTGAACGAGGTGATCGAAGAGGAACTGGCCGACGAACTGGACCGCGCGAATCGCAAGCTTCTGGATAATGACGACAAGCTGATCGAAACGATCAAACGCCGCGTGCGGGCTTGCTGCGTTGACGAGATCGGCAAGAAGCCCGAAGTCACTGTGGTTGTCAGCCGGTTGTCTGACAACTGATACTTTTTCTTCGGGCAATGGTTTCTTAATGACTGGCTGCGATCTTGCCTGTGTAGGCAGGATCGACAGGCAATGCTCGAAGAGATCAGGGAATCGGTTCTCAGGCGCAAACTCGTTCCAAAGGCAGAAATGCCTGCGTTCGAGTTCTCCGCCCCGCCGTTGGAACAAGAGCCGGCGGGCGGCAGGCTTTTGCCGCGTTCATTCATCCGCGCGGCAAGCCGCGTGGCCGACATGGTGGCACGGGCATCGGTCCGCTCCAGCCGCGGAGTCGGGTTGGCGGAACTGGTCGAACTGCCCGCAGCCGAAGGGTTTACTGCACTTCTGAAAGGGCCGGATGGGCCGCCAGGGCTGGTGATCCTTGACCCGTCGGCCTTTTCTTCGGTGATTGAGGCAATGACCATCGGCTCGCTGTCGCGCAAACCTCCTGCGTTGCGGCGCGCAACCGAAACCGACGCGGCCTTGATGGCCGATCTGGTTGATGCCATCCTCGCCGAGGTTGACGCCAATCCGGACCCTGCCGATCCGTTTGATCCCGGATACCGCCAGCACCGGCTGGTTGACGATTTGCGGCTTCTGGACGTGATGCTGGAGGATGTGCCTTTCACCCTGACGGTGCTGGAGGTCGAACTATTGGCCGAGGGGACGGTGCGAAAGGGGATGCTCAGCATCGCATTGCCCGAACCCGCCCCTGAAATACCCACCTTCAGCGATTTCGACATCCCGTTGGATGACGGACCCCTGCATGACGTGCGGTGGGAGCGCGCGCTTGAAGCCTCGGTCATGACGGCGCCGGCGCAGCTTGGCGCGGTATTGGGGCGGGTTCGTATGCCGCTTTCCGAGGTGATGGCGCTAAAGGTTGACAGCCTGGTGACCCTGCCGCTGTCGCAACTGGAAGAAGTGCAGCTGGAGGGGTTGGATCGCGCGGTCCTGGCAGTTGGGCGTCTGGGGCAGTACCGCGGCATGCGCGCGCTGCGGCTGACTGCCTTGCACGGGGAGGCCGGTGCAGAACCGGTATTCGAAACAGCACCGCGCGGTGACAGCGCGCGCACGCTACCGACCGAACCGCAGCAGGTGCAGGAAAGCCCCGATGAAGGATAGCCTCCGCGGCCCGAGTGATATTCGTTCAGCGCAGCGTGGGGATCGGGCCGGTTGTGCGACCTTGGGTGAATTGCTGCATCACCGCGTCATCGGTGCTCAGCGCTTCATCCGCACTTCCCTGCCAGTAGAACCGGCCCTCATGCAGCATCGCCACCCGGTCGGCGACATCGCGCAATGTGCGCATGTCATGGGTAATGGTTATGGCCGTCGCGCCCATCTCGGTAACGATCTCGCGGATGAGCGCGTTGATCACGGCGGCCATGATCGGGTCAAGCCCGGCGGTGGGCTCGTCAAAGAACAGGATCGGCGGGTTACCGGCGATCGCCCGCGCCAGACCCACCCGTTTCTGCATCCCGCCCGACAATTCGGCGGGATAGAGATCACTCACTTCGGGGCCCAGCCCCACCCGCGCCAGCTTCTCAACGGCCAGCTCGCGCGCTTGCGCCTTGCCCAGCCGCGCCGGGCCGCGCAGCAACCGGAAGGCCACATTCTGCCAGACCGGCAGCGAATCAAACAGCGCCCCGCCCTGAAACAACATGCCCACATGCGCGGCCATCTCATGCGGTTTCGGCCGGATCTGACCAGCGATCTCGATCTTGCCCTGATCGGCGGTTTCCAGCCCCAGCAGGCATTTCAGCAAGACCGACTTGCCCGTGCCCGATCCGCCAATCACCACCAGGCTCTCGCCCTTGCCCAGCGTGAAGGTGATGCCGTCCAGCACCACCTTGCGCCCGAAGGCTTTTTTCAGATCGGAGACCCGGATCATGCCGAAAAGAACGCTTCTGTCAGCAGGTAGTTGGCGGACAGGATCAGTACGGATGCCACCACCACCGCCGATTTCGTGGCCTCACCAACCCCTTGCGCTCCCCGCCCGCTGTGCATACCGAAGTAGCAGCCTGACAGTGCCACCAGAAAGCCGAAAACCGCGCCCTTCACCATCCCCGAGGCCACATCCCAGAATTCCAGGAAATCCACCGTGTTGCGAAGGTATGTCGGCCCGTCGAAGCCCAGCCGAGACACGCCTACCGCATAGCCGCCCAGAATGCCGATCGCATCGCCCACCGCCACCAACACCGGCATGGCCAGCGTCGCGGCCAGAATGCGCGGCAGGGTCAGGTATTTCATCGGTTCGGTCGCAAGGGTGCGCAGGGCGTCGATTTGTTCGGAAACTTTCATCGTGCCGATCTCGGCGGCGATGCTTGATGCCACGCGCGCCGCCACCATCAGGCCGCCCAGCACGGGGCCCAACTCGCGCACCATGCCGATCGCGGTGATCGAGGGCACCGCGAACTCGGCAGAGAAGCGCGCGCTGCCGGCGTAGATCTGCAAGGCCAGCGCACCGCCAGTGAACAGCGCCGTCAGCCCCACCACCGGCAGCGACAGCCAGCCGATCTGGATCAGTTGCAATGCAAATTCGCGGCCATACCATGGCGGGCGGAACAGGTGCGACACCGCGATTGCCGCGAAGGCCACAAACCGGCCGATCCCGCCCATCATCCCGGCAACCGAGCGCCCGGTAGCCCCGAACAGACTCAGCACCGCCCCCATCACGCCCGAATCCCTTCATACCGGCGGCGATAGCGGCTGCCCAGACTTGTCAGGATCTCATAGCCGATGGTACCCGCATCGCGTGCCAGGTCATCGACGCCTTGATGCGCACCAAGCAAATCCAGCGCTTCGGGCACCTCGGCCAGATGGGTGATATCGGCGGTGATCAGATCCATTGAAACACGGCCCACAACCGGGCAGGGCGTGTCGCCTGCCCAGAGGGTGGTCTTGTTCGACAGGCTTCGCAGGATGCCATCGGCATAGCCTGCCGCAACAGTGGCAATCCGCCTGGGTTTTCCGGCAAGCCAGGTGCAGTTGTAGCCCACGGCTTCGCCCGCCTCCAGATCGCGGGTCTGGATGACGGGCAGGGACAGTTGCACCACCGGATAGGCGTCCATGAACGGTGCGCCACCGTAAAGGCCGATGCCCGGGCGCGTCAGATCGAAATGAAAAGCCGGCCCCAGCAACACGCCGCCCGTTGCCGACAGTGAGCGTGGCACATTGCACCCTTCGGTCATGGTGCGGAATTCATCGGCCTGCTGCGTGTTCATCAGGTGGTCAGGCTCGTCGGCGCAGGCCAGATGGGACATGATCAGCCGCGGCCCGGCCTGAAGCGCGATGTCGCGCACCGCCGCCCATTCGCGCGGCTCCATCCCCAGGCGGTTCATGCCGGTGTCAAGCTGAATGCCGAAAGGGTGGCCCGGCAGTGATTCGAGATGGCGTGCCAGTTGTTCGGCGGAATTGATCAGCGGAATCAGGCCGAGGTTGCGAATGGTCTGGGCATCCTGGGCCATATGGCCGGAATAAACATAGATTTCGGGGTCATTGCCCAGCGCCTGACGAATTTCCGCGCCTTCTTCGGCCAAGGCCACAAAGAACTTGCGCGCCCCGGATTGCGCCAGTTTGCGCGCCACCTGTGCGGCCCCCAACCCATAACCGTTGGCTTTCACGGTGGCCCCGGTTTCGCTGCGCGAAATGCGGTCAAGCCGCTGCCAGTTGGCGGCGAGGGCGTTGAGGTCGATGGTCAGGCGTGCGGCTCCCATGCCCTGCGTTTGGCCTTTGCGGGGGCGGCAAGTCAAGCGGGAAAGCACGACATCCTTCGCTGTTCCGGTATTGTCTGCGAATCGTCTCAAATTCACCGCATTGGCTGATCACTGTTGAGGCATCCCTTCTCGTTGGGAGAGGGGCCAATTGTGAACCCTTGTATATGTTGAAAGGTGAAGCCGATGACGAAAAGGGACAAAACCACCCCGCCGCCGCCCGCCTTGCCCAGGCGGCAAGAGCGTTTTGCGGATTGGGCGATGATCTGATCGGCGGTGAAGGCACAGTGATGGCCCGGCAATGGCCCGGTCATCCCGGCTCTGATGCCGTGATCCTTGGGGCATTCGCTTCAAGATGCAGCCACCATTGTGCCGGGGGCTGGGCGCGGGCATGACGCCGCTCCAGCCGCCAGACAGCCGTATCGGCGGGCAGCGGATGCAGGGACCAACGGCTTTCGACCCCCGCCATCTGGCTGTCGGCGCGGTCATCATCCAGTAACAGGCCCAGCGGCGCGAGGGTGGGGCCGACACTGCTGCGTCCGTCATTGCGCATACCATTGCGGTTGCGCGCCACCCCCTCGGCGGCGGCCAGATGCAGGCGGCGCAGTTGGCGCAGGTCCGGCGGCACGCTGATCTCGGCGACCACCAGCGCCACACAGCCGGCGCGCAACGCCTCTTCCATGCACCACAACACATCACCCGCGCGCGGGCAGTTCAGCGTGATCAGCGCGCCCGGATCGGCAAGCCCGCGCAGTCCCTGGGGACACAGCCTTTCGCTGCGCCAGGCCGCGCGCAGCCACAAAACCGGCCCTTCCGCCTGCGCTGCACCGGCCAGCAAGGCCGCCAGCGTGCGTCGGGCTGGTCCCGTCAGTTCATGCACCCGCCCGCGCGCCAGAGCCAGTGGCGGGGCGGGGCAAAGCGGCGGCGAGGCCGGGATGGCAGGTTTCTCAAGTCGCGCCAGCAGCGCAGCAGCATCGGCCTGAAGGGCTGGAAGAGGTCTGGAGGCGGGTTGATCAAGCATGGCTTTCTTCTATCATGTTCTTGCTGTGTTCTCAATCCCCCAACCCTTGTCTTTCCTCATGATCCCGTTAAGGTCGCCCCCAAACAATACGGGTATTCCATGAAACAAATTCCCCTCGGAACCACCGATCTGAACGTCTCGGAATTTTGTCTGGGCACAATGACCTGGAGCAATCAGACGCCGCAGGAAGACGCCCATCGCCAGATCGACATGGCGCGCGATCATGGTGTGAACTTCCTCGATACCGCAGAGATGTATCCGGTCAACCCGGTCAGCGCCGAAACCATGGGCCGCACCGAGGAGGTGATCGGCAACTGGCTGGCCGTGCGCGGCGGGCGCGAAAAGATGGTGATTGCCACCAAGGTGACCGGCAAGGGCAGCGAGGCCATCGCCGGTGGCGCGCCCGAGATCGGGGCCACGCGGCTGCGTGCGGCGGTTGAAGGCTCGCTGGTGCGGTTGCAGACCGATACGATCGACATCTATCAACTGCACTGGCCCAACCGAAGCTCGTATCACTTCCGGCAGAACTGGCATTATGCGCCGCCTGCCGCCACTGCGCGCGAGGCCGTGCGCGCCAATATGCTGGAGGTGCTGCAAGAGGCCGGGAAGCTGGTCAGCGAGGGCAAGATCCGCCACTTCGCCCTGTCCAATGAGACCGCCTGGGGCATGGCCAACTGGATCGCCCTGGCCGAGGCCAATGGCCTGCCACGTCCGGCCACGCTGCAAAACGAGTATTCGTTGCTTTGCCGCCAGTTCGATACCGATCTGGCCGAGCTTTGCGCGCTGGAAAACGTGCCTCTGCTGGCCTTTTCACCGCTGGCTGCCGGGCTTCTGACCGGAAAATATGCTGGCGACGTGATCCCCGAAGGCTCGCGTCGGGCCGGGCGGGCCGATCTGGGCGGGCGGATCACCCCACGCGTTTTCGAGGCCGTGGCCGGCTATCTGGGTCTTGCGCGCGATTGGGATCTGGACCCGGTGCAGATGGCCATTGCCTGGTGCCGGACCCGGCCGTTTCCCACCATTCCGATCATCGGCGCCACCACCTCTGAGCAACTGGCGCGCGAATTACCCGCTGCCGATCTGAACTTGCCGGAAGGTCTGTTGCAAGCGATTGATGCGATGCACAAATCCATGCCGATGCCTTATTGACGCCGGGAAGGGGGGCTGTCTGCCCCCCACGCCGCTGCGCGGCTCCCCCCGAGGATATTTCTGAACAGATGAAGGGGGCGCAACCAGCGCCGGGCGTTTTTCTCAGACCGGGTTGGGCAGGGGGCGGCCATCGCGCAGGGCCAGCGCGTTTTCAAGCGCCATCAGCCCCATCGGCACCCGCACCTCCAGCGCGGCGGTGCCGAGATGGGGCAGAAGCACGACGTTTTCCAGCGCGCGCAGAGCCTCTGGCACATCGGGTTCGTGTTCATAGACATCCAGCCCCGCGCCTGCGATCCGACCCGCCTGCAGCGCTTCGATCAGCGCTTCCTCGTCGATGATGTCGCCGCGCGCGATGTTGACCAGATGCGCGTGCGGCTGCATGGCCGCCAGCGCGGCGGCGTCGATCATGTGGTGGGTTTCAGGCGAGGCGGGGGCGGCGATTACCACGATATCGGCGGTTTGCATGACCTCATGCAGACCGGACAAGGCGCGCGCCTGCGGCAGATCGGGCAGGGGGCGCGGGGTACGGGTGTGGTAGACCACCTGCATGCCAAAGCCGAAATGTGCGCGCTTCGCGATCGCCTGGCCGATGCGGCCCATGCCGACGACGCCCAGCACCTTGCCGGTCATATGCAGCCCCAGCATTTGTGTCGGGTGCCAGCCCTCCCAGCGGCCCGAACGCACCAGTCGTTCGCCTTCACCCGCGCGCCGCGCGGTCATCAGCATCAGTGTCAGCGCGATATCGGCGGTGGCATCGGTTACGGCACCGGGGGTGTTGGTGACATGGATGCCAGTGGCGCGGGCCGCGGGCACGTCGATATGGTTGTAACCCACTCCGAAATTGGCGAGAAGCCGGGTGCGCGGAGTGGGGACAGCGGCGAAGATTTCAGCCGAAAAGCGGTCGCCCAGCGTGGGCAGGATGATATCGTGTTCCGCCAGAGCGGCGGTCATCTCAACGGTGGTCATCGGTGCGGTGCTCGTGCGTACCGTCAACTCAAACGCGGCGCGGGCCGGGGCCAGAACGGCGTCGGGCAGGGGGCGGGTGATCAGGAGTTTCATCAATGCATCCTCGCGCCATCGGGCACCGTTCGTTCGGGTGACAGAAGCACGATATGGCCCGCCGCGTCGCTCAACCCCAACACCAGAACCTCGGACATGAACGGCCCGATCTGGCGGGGCGGGAAATTGACCACCGCCAGCACCTGACGCCCGAGCAGCGCCTCGGGCCGGTAATGCGCCACGATCTGGGCCGAGGATTTCTTCTCGCCGATCTCGGGGCCGAAATCGATGCGCAGTTTCAGCGCGGGTTTGCGCGCCTCGGGGAAGGGTTCTGCCTGCACTACGGTTCCCGCCCTGATATCGACCTTGAGGAAATCGTCGAAACTGATTGTCATTCCCCCAACTCCCTTGAACGGTTTGCGGCGGCAGCGACGGCGCGGCACAGCAGGGGCGGGAAGCCGGTTTCCTGGTCCATCAGCACGCCAAGCGCGGCGGCTGTGGTGCCGCCGGGGCTGGTAACATTCACACGCAGTTGCGCCGGATCCTCGCCTGATTGCTCGGCCAGCGCGCCTGCGCCTGCCACTGTCGCGCGGGCAAGTTTCAGCGCCATTTCCGCAGTTAAGCCCTGCTCGGTTCCGGCGGCTGCCAGCGTTTCTATCAGATGAAAGACATAGGCCGGGCCAGAGCCGGAAACGGCGGTGACGGCGTCCATCTGACCTTCATACTCCAGCAGCACGGTTTCCCCGACTGCTTCCATCAGCGCCTGCGCCATCGCAAGCGTGGCTGCCGAGACATGCTCATTGCCGATCAGCGCCGTGATTCCGCGCCCCACAGCGGCCGGGGTGTTGGGCATCGCCCGGATGATCGGCGTGTGCCTGCCCAGCGTTTCAGCCAGCCGCGCCAGCCCGATCCCGGCGGCGATCGACACAAAGACCGTGCGCCCGCCGCCCATGGCGGCCAGTTGCGGCAGTGCCGCGCCCATCATCTGTGGCTTGACCGCCAGCACCACAACTTCAGGCGCTTTGGGTAGATCGCCATTCAGGTGAACCCCGGTTGTGCGCAGCCAGTCCGACGGATGCGGCTCGATCACATGGACCGATTGCGGAAGCAGAAAGCTTTTCAGCCAGCCTTCCAGCAGTGCCGAGCCCATCTTGCCGCAGCCAAGCAGCACCAGCCCACGGGTGTTCAGTTCGCTCAGATCCATCGCATCCCCCATCATCCCGGGGGCAGACTAGGCGCGTCCATAGCCCTGTGCAATGGCCAGCTTGAGGGCGTCATCGGGCTTTCGATCAGCCCAGGCGACGAGCTGGAACGCCGGATAGAAACGCTCGCAACTGGCGATCGCCGCATGGATCATCTGGTCGATCTGCTCGGGGGCGGCGACCTGTTCGCCGCTCAGCAGGAGCCCATAGCGCCAGACCATCAGCCGCTGTGCCGCCCAATAAGTGAAGCCGCCCGCCCAACTGAGGTCATTGGCGGCGTTGATCGCCTCGTATACCTGCGGCAGGCGGGCCTCGGGCGGTTCCATCTCGAAGGTGCAGATCAGCCGCAGCGTTTCGTCCGCGCCCGACCAGGCCAGCGTCAGCGAATAGCTGCGCCATCGCCCCTCGACAGCCATGGCAATCTGATCATCGCCCACCCGGTCAAACTCCCAGGCGCGGTGCTCGGCGAGGGTTTCGACAATATCGATCGGATGGATCTCGTCAGTCAGGAAGTGGTCAACGGACAGGGGCATGGTCCGGCCTTTCTTCGGTCTAGCCACTTGCAAGGCAACGCCTACAACAGGCTGAAGCAACTGCAAGGAACGGCGGTTCGCTGTGGTCTTCCTTACTAGATATGGTGTTCGAAAAGCAAAAGTCTGTAAAGAGAAATATCTGTGGACAAGTATTCACCGATGCGTGTGTGTGCGTTGACAGATATTCTTGCAGTGATGACGGAAGAGGCCGGGGGAAGCCGGAAGACCTCGGATAGGTCAATGGAATAAGGGGTTTGGGGGCGTGGTGCGCGGTGGCAAAGAGGCTGCAGGCAAATTTTCAGGAAAGGCCGAATCCGGCACGGAGGCATTCAAAACTGGCTCTGACTCAGTTTTGGTGCAGCTTTGGGTGCCTCGCTGTCAGGACGCTGCAATGAGCCGGGC
>ERZ869909.1882-NODE-1882-length-15610-cov-32.933303_pt1 | contig 15610 bp, 13 predicted proteins | sample MGYA00520892_ERZ869909 | MGnify/ENA primary metagenome ERZ869909 (study PRJEB32215, sample SAMEA104723947) | bioreactor metagenome | biome: bioreactor; feature: anaerobic bioreactor; material: water | place: China | collected 2015-03-12 ...
GGCTCGTTCGCCCGCGCGATGAAGTACTGGAGATCGTAGTTGTAGGCCGCGAACAGCACCAGCGCGCCGAGACCGGCAGAGCCGATCGCGTAGCCCTTGGTGACCGCCTTGGTGGTGTTGCCGACCGCATCGAGCGCGTCCGTCGAGCGGCGCACTTCCTTCGGCAGGCCCGCCATCTCGGCGATGCCGCCTGCGTTGTCGGTGACGGGGCCGAAGGCGTCGAGCGCCACGATCATGCCGGCGAGGCCGAGCATCGTCGTGGTGGCGATGGCCGTGCCGAAGAGACCCGCAATGTTGTAGGTGAACAGGATGCCGGCAACGATGGCGATGGTCGGCAGCGCGGTGGCTTCGAGAGACACCGCGAGGCCCTGGATCACGTTGGTGCCGTGGCCGGTGACGGAGGCCTGGCTGATCGAGCGCACGGGGCGATACCCGATGCCCGTGTAGTACTCGGTGATCCAGACGATGAGGCCGGTCAACACGAGGCCGACGAGGCCGCACAGGAACAGGCCCTGGCCGGTGATCGAGACGCCGTTGGCAACGCCGACCTCGCCGAAACCGCCGAGAACGTAATGCGTTGCCGCCCAAAGACCGGCAATCGAAAGAACGCCCGAGGCGATCACGCCCTTGTAAAGCGCGCCCATGATCGAGTTGTTGGCGCCGAGCTTGACGAAGTAGGTGCCGACGATCGAGGTGACGATGCAGGCGGCGCAGATGGCGAGCGGATAGACCATGAGCGCGCCGAAGTTGGCCTGGCCCGCGAAGAAGATCGCGGCGAGCACCATCGTGGCGACGACCGTCACCGCGTAGGTCTCGAACAGGTCGGCGGCCATGCCGGCGCAGTCGCCGACGTTGTCGCCCACGTTGTCGGCGATGGTGGCCGGATTGCGCGGGTCGTCCTCGGGGATGCCCGCTTCGACCTTGCCGACGAGATCGCCGCCGACGTCCGCACCCTTGGTGAAGATGCCGCCGCCGAGACGGGCGAAGATCGAGATGAGAGACGCGCCGAAGCCGAGCGCCACGAGCGCGTCGATCACGGTGCGGTCGGAGGGCGCGTAAGCGAGAAGCTCGGTGAGGATGTAGTAATAGATCGCGACGCCGAGCAGCGCGAGGCCGGCAACCAGCATGCCGGTGACGGCGCCGGCCTTGAACGCGATGTCGAGGCCGCGGCCGAGCGAGACGGTGGCCGCCTGCGCGGTGCGGACGTTGGCGCGCACGGAGACGTGCATGCCGATGTAACCGGCGAGACCGGAGAGCACGGCGCCGACGAGGAAGCCGACGGCGACGGGGAGACCCAGCAGGATCCAGGTCAGCGCGAAGATGACGACGCCGACGACGCCGATCGTCTGATACTGGCGATTGAGATAGGCCTGCGCACCTTCACGAATGGCGCCGGCGATCTCCTGCATCCGCGCGTTGCCCGCGTCCGCCTTCATGACCGTCTGAATCGTGAAGACGGCATAGAGGATCGCCAACGCCCCGCAGGCGATGATCCCCCAAAGTATCTCTGTCATTGAAACAGTCCCCTATCTGGCCAGCTCGTTGGCTGCGATCTCACACGAGTTCGCGCGGGACCATGCCAAAAGACACCTGAAGTGGCAACATGGACACAAGGGGCAGACGGCGTTTGGAGCGCTTCTAAAGTCGGCCGCCAATCCGCGCCGAATCCCGCTTTCTTTTCAAAATGCTACCGGGTCCGTTTTGCCCCTGTCGGATGCACGCCGTCCGATGACGGCGCTCGACGCATGCCCGCCGGCCGCCATGGCGGCGCCGCCCGGCACCGAATCAGCCGGAGATCCGGGAAAGGATCAGAACGTCGCTAAAGCAGAGGCTCTTCCACCACGCGTTCGCCGTCGACGACGAGGGCCTTGATCGCGACATCGCCTGACGTCCCTACCGCGAGGACGGCCGAGATCTTTTTCTCCAGCACCTTCTTCTCGAGCTCGCGGCCCGTGCCTTCCGGCACGAAGTAGCTTTCGATGCCGTAGCGGACGGACGCCGTCGGGCCCTGGCCTGGCCTGTTGTAGATGGAGTTCACGATGCCCTTGAGGACGACGTGGTCCGGATTGGCGGGCGCGGCGAGGCTGAGTGAGCTGCTCGCGACTTCCCATTGGCCCGGAGCTTCCCCAGGCATCAGCGTCACGTAGACCGTGTCGCCCTGCATCGTTTCGTTCGGCACGGGAACGTTGCCGCCCTGGCTGAAGCCGTAGCCGAGGATCACGTAATCGCCGCGGAAGATGTCGCGGGGATCGACCGGGATCACTTCGGCCACGATCTCGCGCCCGTCCCGCAACAGCGCTATGCGGCCGTAGATGATGTGCACGAGGACGGCGGTCTGGATGAGGGCGACGAGCGCGACCGCGATCCACGATTTGGGCGACATGCGGATCATGCGGACGCTCCCTCAGCAAGTGCCGCGCGACGGCCGTGAATGCGGTAGGCAAGCGCGGCGAGGCCAGCAACGATGACGCCGGCGACCAGGAAGAACAGGGACGTATCCAGCAGGGTGCCGACCGTCTTGCTGTAGACCGACAGGATCTCCACAGAGAAGGCAATGTAGCCGAGCCAGAGGACGCCGCGGTTGTCCGACTGGAGTCCCCAGGCAATCGCCGCGAGGGCGAGCGCGAGGGCGAGCACGGCGAGCAGGATGAAGACATCGAGCTCCGGCTTTTCGACGAACTGGAGTGCGAGAAGCCCAGCGAACGCAATCACGAGGCCGTAGTTGAGAATGCCGTGCCAGAGGGCCCGCAGATCCGGCTTCAGCTGCTCGCCCACGAGGCCGATGCCGCCAATGCCGAGGCCCAGCGCGACGACGAGGCCGTGCGCGTGGCCGTCGAAGAGACGATAGCCGAGGCTGATCAGGAAGCCCGAGAGCGCAATTCCCGAAAGATGAAGGCCGGGCCGCCAGCGCTGCCAGTAGAACGCTGCGGAGACCAGCGCCCACGGCAGCAGGAAGGGCCAGAAGACGCGTTCGAGCCGCAGCGCTTCCATCACGCCCCAGATCACGATCAGGACCATGGTGAACGCGAGCGCAGGGTTCGACCGCAGCAGGACGCCGGCAAGGGCGCTGCCCGCCGCCCAGACCAGCACGAAATCGGCCGGGCTGCCGTCCATGTGATACATCTGCGAGATGAGCATAATGCTCGCGCCGAAGATCCCGACCGCGAGCAAGATCGCGGCATCGGCGAAGGCTGTCATGTTGCGTTGCGCCATGGCGTGCGCGGTCGCGTAAGACGCCCACAGGGCACCGACCAGCATCCCGATCCGCAACAGGCGCGGCATCTCCTGCCAATTGGCAGCGACGAAGCTCATGGCAGCGAAGCCGATCAGCACCGCAGCCAATATGGCGAGCGCGTTCGCAAGGCCGAGGCTGTGTGCGCCACTCGCGACATCGCGCCGGATAGCGGCTTCACCCTCGGCCGTGACCCAGCCGGCCTCGCGCCACCGCGCGAGATCGCGTTCGATACGTTTGCGGTAGCTTCTCATGCGGGGGAGCGGCCCTTGCTGCCGAGTGTTGACGTTGCCGAGATGCACCCGCCGACGGGGAACCTCAGCGCCGGCTAACGCCGTTCACCGATCATCCTGGCACGCGTAGTGTTCGCGGGTGCTGTGTCAGGAACGTGGCCGATGCAGCGTCCCAACCGACACAAGACATCCGAACACCAAGCTTAACGTACAAAAAAGTGCAGGCTGCCCGGGCCGATTGACCCGAGCAGCGCAACACATGCTTTCTGCAGGCTTCGCCGCCGTCTAAGGCGTCGTCGGCGCAGGCTGCGGAGAGGGCGAGGTATCCGGCGCGGGAGACGGTGCCGGCGCGGCGTCGGGCGCTGGCGTGGGCTCAGGAGCCGGTGCAGGATCAGACGGTGTGGGCGCCGGCGTCGGCTCGGGCGCTGCACTTGGCGTCGTCGCCTCAGGTGTCGCCGTCGGCGTGTCCGTTACAGGTTGCGGCGTAAAGGCGACGTAGGCGATCACGGCCAGAGCGATCGCAGCCGCGACCGCAATGACAACTTTCGTGTCCATGGCGTAGTCCTCCGTGCTCAGAAAAATTAAGGGGGCGATTCATAGCACGCTTTGCCCTTTCGGACCAGGAAAGGGTCCCGTTTTAGCCCTTAGGGGCTCGACGGGAGCAGCGGCTTTCGCCACAATGCGCGCGGTTTGTGATCGCGCGCGTGCTTGGCGCCCAACTCTCGAGGCGAAGGGCCATGGATCTCGACGCAACAATGCTGGCTCGAATCCAGTTCGCGTTCACGGTCTCGTTCCATATCATCTTTCCGAGCTTCACGATCGGGCTCGCGGCCTTCATCGCGACGCTGCTCGTGCGGTGGCGCATGACCGGGCAGGATCACCTGCATCGCCTCGCCCGCTTCTGGACCAAGATCTTCGCCGTCAGCTTCGCGATGGGGGTCGTCTCGGGGATCGTGCTCTCCTACGAGCTCGGCACCAACTGGAGCCGTTTCTCGCACGTGGTCGGCAACGTGATGGGACCGCTGCTCGGCTACGAGGTGCTGACCGCGTTCTTTCTCGAAGCGTCCTTCCTCGGCATCATGCTGTTCGGCTGGAACAGGGTGTCGCCCAACCTGCATGTGACGTCGGCCGTGCTGGTCGCGATCGGCACGTCGCTCTCGGCGTTCTGGATCCTGGCGGCCAACAGCTGGATGCACACGCCGCAGGGGCACGAGGTGCGCGACGGCATCGCCTACCCGGTGGACTGGCTCGCGATCATCTTCAACCCGAGCTTCCCCTACCGCTTCTCGCACATGTTCACGGCCGCGTTCCTCACCACCTCCATCGTCGTGGCGGCGGTGGGCGCGCGCTATCTCATCAAGGGCCGTTTCATCGACGAATCGAAGACCATGCTGCGCATGGGCATCGGCATGGTGGCGCTGCTGGCGCCGCTGCAGCTCGTCATCGGCGATCTGCACGGGCTCAACACGGCGGAGCATCAGCCGGCCAAAGTGGCGGCAATGGAGGCACACTGGGACAGCAGCAAGCCGGCGCCGCTCGTGCTCTTCGCGCTGCCTTCGGACGAGGACGAGACCAACCACTACGAGATCTCGATCCCGAACGTGGCGAGCTACATCATCACGCACCAGTGGGAGGGGCGCTTCCCCGGCCTCAAGGACTTCGCGGTCGAGGACCGGCCGCCAGTCAAGCCCGTGTTCTTCGCGTTCCGCGTGATGGTGGGGCTCGGGCTCCTGATGATCGCGGGCGGACTTTTCGGCGCCTATCTCTGGTGGCGCGGACGCCTGTTCGACACGGGATGGTATCTCAAGGTGCTTTCGATCTCGTGGCCGGCCGGCTTCGTCGCCATTCTCGCCGGCTGGTGGGTGACGGAGACGGGGCGGCAGCCGTGGATCGCGCACGGCATCCTGCGCACCGCGGATGCGGCGTCGCCCGTCTCGGCAGGCGCGGTGCTGACCACGCTCATCCTGTTCGTGATCGTCTACTCGATCGTGTTCTCGATGGGCATCTACTACATCAACCGGCTGATCGAGAAGGGTCCGACGGGGGCTTCCGTGAAGCCACCCGACGGCGTGCCGTCGCGGCCACTCTCGGCGGCCGAGGAGGCCGCGCACGAAGCCATCGGACAGGCGAGGTAGGCCCATGGAAGACACATCCTACTGGCTGCCCTTGATCTGGTTTCTCATCCTCGGCGTCGCCGTCGCGCTCTATGTCGTGCTCGACGGGTTCGACCTCGGGATCGGCATCCTGTTCCCCGCCAACCCGGCGGAGGCGGACCGCGACCAGATGATGAACTCCGTCGCCCCCTTCTGGGACGGCAACGAGACGTGGCTCGTGCTCGGAGGCGGCGGCCTCTTCGTCGCGTTCCCGATGGCGTATGCCATCATCATGCCGGCGATCTACCTGCCGGTGCTGATCATGCTGCTGGCGCTGGTGTTCCGCGGCGTCGCGTTCGAGTTCCGCTGGGTCGCGAAGCCCCGCCACGACATGTGGGACCTCTCGTTTGCCGGCGGCTCCATCATCGCCGCGTTCATGCAGGGCGTCATCCTCGGCGCGCTGCTGCAGGGTCCGCAGGTTCAGGGTGATGCCTACGCCGGGGGCACGTTCGACTGGCTGACGCCTTTCGCTCTCGTGACGGGTGTCGGCGTCGTCGCCGGATATGCGCTGATCGGCGCCACGTGGCTCGTCATGAAGACCGATGGCGAGGTTCAGGCCCGCGCCCGCCGGCACGCGAAGCTGATCCTGCCCGTGGTTCTCGCCGTCCTCGCCGTCGTGAGCCTGTGGACGCCGCTTGCCATCCCGCGCATTTTCGAGCGCTGGTTCACGCTGCCGAACTTCTTCCTGCTGGCGCCCATCCCGCTGCTCACGGCGTTCGCCGCGTGGGCGTGCTGGTCGGGGCTTCACAACAACGACGACAAGCGGCCGTTCGTCGCCACGATCGCGCTGTTCCTGCTCGGCTTCTTCGGGCTCGCCGTTTCGAACGTACCGTTCATCGTGCCACCCACGGTCGACATCTGGCAGGCGGCGGCGCATCCCTCGTCCCAGCTCTTCATGCTGGTCGGCGTGCTGATCCTGCTGCCGATCATCCTGGCCTACACCGTGTTCGTTTATTACACGTTCCGCGGCAAGGTCCGTGCAGGCGAGGGCTACCATTGATCCGCACGTTGTCGGCATCGATCCTTTCGCTGGCCCTCGGCCTCGCCGCGCTATCCGCCTGCGCTCGCGCCGAGCCGCAGCCTGTCGTCGAGATCGACGGCGGCAACATTGTGGTCACGCAGGACGGAAACCGCATACCGCTGACGGATCTCGGGCGCGACAGCGAGGCCGTGCTCTCGCCGGACCGGCAATGGGTGTATTTCACGCGCACCGCGGAGGGCGGGCAGCGCTCGGACGACGACGAATTTCCCGACTGCGGAGCGCTTCCGGCGCCGGACGAGCTCAGACGCATCCGGATCGACGGCACCGAGGACACGCTCATCCTGCCCGGCCGCCCGGGCACCGAGCCGGCGGAGGCGCTGTGCGGATTTTTCGACAAGCAGTTCTCCGCCGACGGCGCGACGCTCTACTTCCTTTCTCCCGCGTGGACCACGTCGGGCGCGCTGCACGCTCTGACACTCGAAAGCAAGGCGACCCGCTACGTCATCCCGGCCAATTCCTACGCGGTGCTCGGCTGGTGCACCTCGGAGAAGCTTGCGAACGCCATCGTGGCCGAGCAGCATCGCTACTTCGAACTCGGCGGCAGCTTCGACTGGTATTGGCTGTTCGACCCCACCGGCGGCACGGAGATCGGCCCGGTGGGCGAATTCGACAGCGTCGAGGACCTCAAGACCTTTCTCAACGAGGGCGGGCACTGCACGGGACCTTGAGCGCGGCGTGGCCGGTTCGGTGCCCCTGCGCGGCGCTTTCGCGCGGCCGACGGCTTGACGCGCCGCCCCCCAGCGCCGTTCCGGTTTCGCGGAATTGCGGAACGACTCTAGGCTTTTGCTTGGTCGTGCTTCTTATCGGAAAACCGGTTCCCGCTTTTCCGGAAGCACTTAGGCTGTGATAGGCTCGCGGGCATGATCATCAAGAGCCCCATTCACGTCATCGGCGGCGGCCTCGCCGGGTCCGAAGCCGCCTGGCAGATCGCCCACCAGGGCGTTCCGGTCATCCTGCACGAGATGCGCCCCGTCCGCACGACGGATGCGCACAAGACGGACGGCCTTGCCGAGCTCGTGTGCTCGAACTCGTTCCGCTCGGACGACTGGGAGGGCAACGCGGTCGGGCTGCTGCACGAAGAAATGCGGCGCATGAACTCGCTCATCCTCGCGGCGGGCGACCGGCACAAGCTCCCCGCGGGCGGGGCGCTTGCCGTCGACCGCGATGCGTTTTCGGCAGAGGTGACGGCGCGGCTTTCGGAGCATCCGCTCGTCACCATCGAGCGGGGCGAAGTCGACGGATTGCCGCCCACGGATTGGGACAACGTGGTCGTCGCGACGGGGCCGCTGACGTCGCCCGCCCTCAGCGAGGCGATCCGCGCGCGCACCGGCGAAGGCGAGCTTGCCTTCTTCGACGCCATCGCGCCCGTGATCCATCTCGACAGCATCGACCAGACCATCGTCTGGCGGCAGTCGCGCTACGACAAGGCGGGGCCCGGCGGCACGGGCGCCGACTATCTCAATTGCCCGATGTCGAAGGAGGAGTACGAAGCCTTCATCGACGCGCTGCTCGCGGGCGAGAAAACGGTCTTCAAGGAGTGGGAAGCGTCGACGCCCTATTTCGACGGCTGTCTGCCGGTCGAGGTGATGGCGGAGCGCGGGCGCGACACGCTGCGCTTCGGGCCGATGAAGCCGGTGGGCCTCACCGATCCGCGTACCGGGCGGCGGCCCTATGCCGTCGTGCAGCTTCGCCAGGACAACGCGCACGGCACGCTGTGGAACATGGTCGGCTTCCAGACCAAGCTGAAGCATGGCGAGCAGGTGCGCGTGTTCCGCATGATCCCGGGGCTGCAGGAGGCCGAGTTCGCGCGGCTGGGCGGACTTCACCGCAACACGTTTCTCAATTCCCCGAAGCTGCTCGACGGCGGGCTCAGGCTTCGGGCCGAGCCGCGGCTGCGGTTCGCCGGGCAGATCACCGGCGTCGAAGGCTACGTCGAGAGCGCGGCGATCGGGCTGCTCGCGGGGCGCTTTGCGGCCGCCGACCGTACCGGGCGCGACGCCGGGGTGCCGCCGGCGACGACGGCGCTCGGCGCGTTGCTCGCGCACATCACGGGCGGGCATCTGCTCGACGCGAACGAAGGCGGCTCTTCCTCATTCCAGCCGATGAACATCAACTACGGCCTGCTGCCGCCGCTCGACGAGGCGCCGACGACGGACGCCGAGGGCCGCAAGCTCAAGGGGAAAGCGCGCGGCGCGGAGAAGAAGCGTCTCATGTCGCGGCGTGCGCTCGCCGACCTCGACCAGTGGCGCGCGACACGGGAGCCCGCGGAGGCATAGCGGGCCCTACTCTGGCCGGTGTGCCGTTCCGATGTGTCTGGATCCCCGGCTTCGCCGGGATGACGGAAGTTGGATTTATCCGCGCTCCCACCCATCTATCGTCACCCCGACGTCATGGCGGAGCCAGGCTCCGCATTGGACGGTCGGGTCCGGACACGGTTGCTGCAGACTGCGTTGGGAGTTCTTGTCTTGGGCGACGCCGAACAGATGACCGTGAAGGTGGCGGGGCGGATCGAAACGATTTCCGCCGACGCGTGGGACGCGTGCGCCAATCCCGAGACGCATCCCTACAATCCGTTCCTCTCGCACGCCTTCCTCAACGCGCTCGAACAGTCGGGATCGGTCGGCGACGGCACGGGGTGGCATCCGCAGCATCTCGTGCTCGAAGGGCCCAACGGCGCGGTTGCGGGCGTCATGCCGCTCTATCTCAAGACCGACAGCCACGGCGAATACGTGTTCGATCACGCGTGGGCCGATGCGCTGGAGCGGGCCGGCGGGAGCTACTATCCGAAGCTGCAATGCGCCGTGCCGTTCACGCCTGTTCCCGGCCGGCGCATTCTCGCGCGGCCGGGGCCGAACGAAGCGCAGGTCGAGCATATCCTGGCCGCGGCATCCGTCGCCGTGGCCGAGCGCATCGAAGCGTCGTCGGTGCACGTGACGTTTCTCACCGAGGGCGAATGGCGCCGCCTCGGCGAGACGGGGTTTCTTCAGCGCACCGGCCAGCAGTTCCATTGGGAGAACGCGGGCTATCGGACGTTCGACGATTTCCTCGCGACGCTCTCCTCGCGCAAGCGCAAGGCCATCCGCAAGGAGCGCGAGGAAGCGCAGGCGGGCGTAGAAATCGTTAGCGTCACGGGACGCGACATCACGGAGGCGCACTGGGACGCCTTCTTCGCGTTCTACATGGACACCGGCATGAGGAAATGGGGGCGGCCCTACCTCAACCGCGAATTTTTCTCATTGCTCGGGGCCGCGCTCGCCGACCGCTGCCTGCTCGTGTTCGCGCGCGAGGGCGACACGTTCGTGGCGGGCGCGCTGCACCTCATCGGCGGGGACTGCCTTTACGGGCGCTATTGGGGCGAAACGCGCCATCACCCCTTCCTGCATTTCGAGCTCTGCTACTACCAAGCCATCGACTATGCGATCGCGCATGGCCTCGCGCGCGCGGAAGCCGGCGCACAGGGCGGACACAAGCTCGCGCGCGGATACCTCCCCGAGACGACCTATTCGCTGCATTGGATCGCCGATCCCAGGCTCGAAGCGGCGGTCGCGCGGTATCTCGCGCAGGAGCGGCGCGAGATTGAAGCTGTGAATGCCGTGCTGCGGGACCGCGGACCCTACAAGAAGGACAATCCCGCTTAGGCACCTCGTCGTGGCACTGAGGGGTTGCGAAGGGCGCTCGCCGGTGCTCTTAGAGAGGCGGCATCCAGGCAAGAGAGAGCGACACGCGATGACCTACGACACCAACAACGTCTTCGCCAAGATCCTGCGCGGCGAGATCCCGGCACACAAGGTGTTCGAGGACGACGACGTGATCGCGTTCATGGACGTCATGCCCCAGGCGCCGGGACATACGCTGGTGGTGCCGAAAGCCGCCTCCCGCAACCTGCTGGACGCCGATCCCGCCGTGCTCGGAAAGCTGCTGCCCGTCGTGCAGAAGATCGCTCATGCGGTCAAAGCGGCGTTTGCCGCCGACGGCGTCAGCGTCTTCCAGTACAACGAGGCGGCCGGCGGGCAGAGCGTCTTCCACCTCCACATCCACGTGGTGCCACGCCATGAGGGCGTGCCGCTCAGCCGGCATTCGGACACGATGGAGGATCCGTCCGTCCTCGCAGCCAACGCGGAGAAGGTGCGCGCCGCACTCGGCGGCTGAACGCGATCCTCCGAGCGTCTTGCGATCCGATGGAATCGGATCAGACGCTCTCGGTCTTTGATGAGACCGATGATTCACGCTTCGGACTGATAGGGTCCGAAGCGATCATGGTCAGGATCAGCGGACCGGCGACAGCTTGTCGTCGATGGTGTCGCGCGAGCGCAGCGGGGGCGTCCAATCCTCGATGGACACGGTGGGCTCCGCGGGCTGGGGCACGAGCGCCGGGGCGGACGCTGCGGCCTTCGACGTAGCCGCACCATAGCAGCCGGCCACGCAGGCCACCTCGTCGAGCGGCACGGCGCGGCCGTCGCTCGCCGACGTCGGGACCATCATGCTCTCGCTCTGCTCCACGACGGGGGGAATTTCGGGGCGGACGAACACGACCTGCGGCGCGCGCGTGTCCGGGCAGCCGGCCTCGCACACCACGATCTCCTTGCCGGGATAGGACGCCGAGAGCGCATGCGGTTGCGGAAGGGCGGCCTTCTCGGCTTCGAGCACCGAGCGGGCGCGGCGCGTATAGTAATCGGTTTCGGACGAGGCGGCGGCGGCTTTCGGCGCGTCCTCGGCGCCTGCGCCCTGGGGAAGGGCGATCAGCACACCAGCGAGCGTTCCGAGGCCTGCCAGGATCGTCACCGGCGCGTGCATCCACCTAACGCTTCGCATGATCTCATCCCGCTCCGAGACTGCCCTTTGGCGCGATCCGACTCGCGCTCAACTGCGTCGTGCTTCTTATCGGACACCGGTTCCCGCTTTTCCGGAAGCACTCGTGGACATTCTCAAAGCCGGGTTAACGAAGTGCTGCCGGTCTCAGCGGCGCGCCGCCGGATAGCGCCAGTATGCGCCGCGCTCGGTCGTCACCTCCTCGAGCTGCGGCGTGCGCAGCTTCGGCGGGCGTATCCCCCGCTCGATCAGGGCGGCGATGTCGTCCAGCAGATCGTTGTTTTCGGCATAGCCCGAATGGTTGAGCCCGAGGCTGTCCATGCTGGCCGCGGTGACGTCGATGGTGTCGATGCCGGGCAGGACAAGCGGCCCCGTCAGCGGCACGTCGCCCGCGCGCGGAATTCCGCCGTAGAAGTTCCGCGACACGATGAGCGCGCGGTCGTTGCCGGCCGCGTAGAGCGTGACGCCACTGGCGAGGCCCTTGATCTCGCGCGCGATATTCTCGAAGTTGTCGCGGTCCACGTCGGGAGCGGCGAGGATCACCTGGCTGATGCGTACGTCGTCCGGCTTCGAGCGGCGAAGCTCGCGCAGGACCTGGAGCGTCGGCTGGTTGCCCATGCTGTGGGCGATCACGCTGACCGACTTCGCCCCGGTCTTGTTGATCACCATCTCCATGAATTCGCGGAGATAGGGCTCGGCCTGGCCCGAGCTTTCACGATCGTACGTATAGCTCGCGATACCGCCGCCCGAGGGCCAGCTATAGGCAAACGGTGCGCCGTCGAATTTCAGGTCGTAGGCAATCTGCGCGGTGCGATAGATCGCGTAGTCGAAGCTCGTGTTGTAGCCGTGCACGAAGATGAAGGCGTGGTCCTTGTAGCGTTTGGACGCCGCCAACCGTTCGCGCACCAGCGCCAGGAGCTCGTCTTCCGAAAGCGCCTTCACCTCCTGCATGGTGAAGTGGCGGTTCGGGTCCTCGGCTTCCTCGTACAGCGTGATGTTGAACACGCGGATGGCCCACGGCCGCTCGATCAGCGGCTCGCGATGCGCCTTCGGGACCGTGACGAGCGCGCGGCCGAGCTCGAGACGGCGGCCGCGGTCGCTTCCATAATCCAGGCGATCCTTCGTGCTCCTCTCCGCGCGGTCGGTGCCGTAATAGACGGGAACCACGTCCCATTCGCCGACGGCGGCGGCGGCAACCTCCGGCGGAGGCGGCGGCGCAGCTCCGGCCGGTGGCTGATACTCGGCTGCAGCCGGCGGGGGCGCGCCGGGAACGCGGGCGGCGGGCGGTGCAATGCGGCCGGCAGGCGGCGGTGCTGCGCCTGCGCTCGGCGGAGGGGCGGTGCGGAACGACGGCCGACGGCTGCCGTCGGGGTCGATCTGCTGGCGCTGGTGATAGTCAGGCGCGGGCGATGGCGGAGGCGGCGGCGCGGGCGTCGGTTCGGGCGCGGGCTCGGCAACGATGTCTTTATCGCCAAACGTCCCGCTATCGGGAGCGCCGGACACGTCGGGCGGCGGCGATCCGACCGCCGGCGGCTCCGGCGTTGTTTCAGAGCGATCCGGCGCCTCGCCACACGACGCAAGGGCCAATGCCGCAAGACATAAAGCCAGCACCCCGACTCTGCGCAAAGCACCCTCCCCAAACTCCGCTCACCAACGCCGCTATTGAAGGATCGCCGTCGCGTTCCCAGGTCTTTCGCGTGGCCACCATCGAGCGCTGGCGGAGCCCAGGCAGTGAACTCAAACTCAAATGGGGCATTGATAAGTTCACAACCTAGGCCCTAACGCACCCCAGATCAACGAGATCGCGCGGGCGCGCGGCTTCGTCCCTGCGCGATTTTTGCATAGCTAATCTGAGCGGTCCTGAAACCGATGCGGCAGAGAGACACCATCCTCTTGACGGGATTCGGTCCGTTCCCGGGTATGCCGCAGAACGTCAGCGAGCGCTTCGTTTCGAAGCTTGCGCACCTTGCCGCCCGCCGCTTCAGCGCGCACCGCGTGGTGGCGCGCATCCTGCCGACCGAGTGGGAACGCGCACCGCAACGGCTCGAAGCGCTCTACGAGCGGGAACGGCCGAAACTGGTGCTGCATTTCGGCGTGTCGTCGGAGGCGAGATCCTACGTGCTCGAAGGCGTCGCCCACAATGCGTGCAAGGTTGCGGAGGACGCGGCCGGGGCGCTGCCGCCTGCGCGTGCCGTCGTCGAAGGCGGGGCCGACACGCTCGATGCGAAACTCCCCGCCCAGGATATCGTCGATCGGCTGCTCGCCATTCGGGTGCCGATCGTCACATCCGACAACGCGGGCGGCTATCTGTGCAATGCGCTTCTCTATCGGTCGCTGTTCATCGCCAACCAGCTCCGCGATCCGCCGGTGGTGGGCTTCTTCCACATCCCGCATGTCATTCCGGCGGCGCAGGCGAACCCCGACAAAGCGGAAGAGCTGCGGTTCGACTGGGGGACGGCGCTGACAGGCGGGCTCGAGATCATCCGCACGTGCCTCGGCCGGCCGCCGCCCCGGCGCCACCCGCGGGCGCGTTAACGTCCTTTAACCGGCTCCGGTGCATGATCTCGCGCTGGAGATCACCCTCATGTCCCTCGATCGGCGCGCGCTTCTGACGACCGGCCTCGTCGCAACCGGATTGGCCGCAACGGCCGCTTCGGCTGCTGCGGGCCCGCGCACGCGCGCGGGCACGTCGCCTCTCACCGCGATCACACTCGCGCCCACCGGCAGCGATCAGACCGCCGAGGTGCAGGCCGCGATCGATACCGCGGCGGACAAGGGCCTGCCCGTGGCGCTCGCGCCCGGGCGGTTTCTCGTCGGTGCGCTCACGCTCCGGCCGGGCACGCAGCTCATCGGCGCGCCGCGCCAGACGGTGCTGCAGTTCACCGGCGGCGCGACGTTCCTTGCCGCGAACGGCGCGCCCGATCTGCGCCTCGAAGGGCTCGTCGTCGCCGGCGACCGGCTCGCGATGGACGCGGCGCGCGCCACCTCGCTGATCGCGCTCGTCGACTGCGAGGCGCTCGTGCTTTCGGATGTCGTCGTGCGCGACGGCCTGCTCAACGGCATCGGCCTCACGCGCTGCTCCGGCCGCATCAGCGACTGCACGATGACAAGCCTATCGGAAGCAGGCCTTCTCAGCCTCGACGGCCGCGGCCTCGAAATCGCGCACAACCGCATCACCGATTGCGGGAACAACGGCATCCAGGTGTGGCGCAGCGCGCCCGGCGAGGACGGCACCATCATCTCTGGCAACCGTATCGAGCGCATCGCTGCAAAGGGCGGCGGGACCGGACAGAACGGCAACGGCGTCAACGTGTTTCGGGCCGACAGCGTGCTGGTCGCGAACAACCGCATCATCGACTGCGCCTATACCGCCATCCGCGGCAACGGCGCGGGCAACATCCAGATGATCGGCAATTCCTGCGCGCGGGCGGGCGAGGTGGCGCTCTATGCCGAGTTCGCCTTCGAGGGCGCGCTGATTTCCGGAAACGTCGTCGAGACGGCCGCGAGCGGCATTTCCGTGACCAATTTCAACGAAGGCGGACGTCTCGCCGTCGTGCAGGGCAACCTGATCCGCGACCTGTTCCGGCGCGAGGACGAGCCCGTCGACGTGCGCGGGATCGGCATCGGCATCGAGGCCGACACGGTCGTTTCCGGCAACGTGATCGAGAACGCGCCCTCGGCCGGCATCAGCGCGGGCTGGGGTCGCTACCTGCGCGACGTTTCCATCTCAGGGAACCTGATCCGCAACGCCGGCATCGGAATCGCGGTGTCGTCCGACGCCGCGGGCGGCGCCTGCCTGATCAGCAACAACATGATCTCCGGCACACAGGACGGCGCGATCCGGACCATGGAACACGCCGTTCCGCACGGGCCGGATCTCGCGTCCGCCGACGCGCAGCCGCCTGCGCGGATCGTCGTCAGCGGGAATGTTGCGGTGTAGGGGCTATTCCTGCGGCTCTGCCGGAGGATTGGCGCGGATCAGCGTCAGAAGCTCGCTGTCCTTCGAGATCTGCGTCGTGTCGCGGCACTGATCCTTCGCCTCCTCCGAGCATTCGACCGTCACGGTATAGGGCACGCCGAAGCGCGTGATCGTGTACTCGGCCAGGAAGCCTTCCTCGCCGCCGTAATCGGTCTCGTCGAA
>ERZ869909.1883-NODE-1883-length-15608-cov-4.431395_pt1 | contig 15608 bp, 11 predicted proteins | sample MGYA00520892_ERZ869909 | MGnify/ENA primary metagenome ERZ869909 (study PRJEB32215, sample SAMEA104723947) | bioreactor metagenome | biome: bioreactor; feature: anaerobic bioreactor; material: water | place: China | collected 2015-03-12 ...
ATGCGCGAACGGGCCGGCCATTGAGGAGTGGAAGGTTTTTCTATATTCTATTTTTCTCTTTACACGTTACTCGGATACCGGATCACAGCATGACAGACGCCAAGAAGCAGGCAGCGCTGGACTATCACGCCAAGCCCATTCCCGGAAAACTCTCGGTGGAGCTGACCAAGCCCACTGCTACGGCTCGTGATCTCTCCCTCGCCTACAGCCCCGGTGTCGCCGAGCCGGTCCGTGAAATTGCCCGTGACCCGGAGAATGCCTATCGCTACACCGGCAAAGGTAACCTGGTCGCAGTGATTTCCGACGGTAGCGCCATTCTCGGCCTGGGTAACCTGGGGCCCCTGGCCAGCAAGCCGGTCATGGAGGGCAAAGGGGTTCTGTTCAAGTGCTTTGCCGGTATCAATTCGGTGGATATCGAGGTCAATGCCGAGAGTCCCCAGGCTTTCATCGATACCGTGGCGCGCATTGCCGACACTTGGGGCGGCATCAATCTCGAGGACATCAAGGCGCCCGAGTGCTTCGAGATCGAGCAGGCGCTGATCGAGCAGTGCAGCATTCCCGTATTCCACGATGATCAGCATGGTACCGCCATCGTCACCGCGGCGGGCATGCTCAACGCGCTCGATATCGCCGGCAAGCGACTCGAAGATGCCAAGATCGTCTGCCTGGGTGCGGGTGCGGCTGCCATCGCCTGCATGAAGCTCCTTATCTCCTGCGGAGCTCGCTCCGAAAACCTGGTGATGCTTGATCGTCGCGGCGTGATCCATGCCGGGCGTGAGGGGCTCAACCCCTACAAGGCGATGTTCGCCGTGGAAACCGACAAGCGAACCCTGGACGATGCCATCGACGGTGCCGATGTCTTCATCGGGCTATCGGGCCCCAACCTGATGACGGCCGATCATATTCGCAAGATGGCGCCCAATCCCATCGTCTTCGCCTGCACCAATCCCGACCCCGAGATCAACCCCGAGCTGGCTCGCGAGACCCGCCCGGATGTGATCATGGCCACCGGTCGCTCCGACTATCCCAATCAGGTCAACAACGTGCTGGGGTTTCCCTTCATCTTCCGCGGCGCGCTGGACGTGAGAGCCACGCGCATCAACGAGGAGATGAAAGTGGCGGCGGTACATGCGCTCAAGGATCTGGCCCGCGAGCCGGTGCCCCAGGCGGTGCTCGATGCCTACGAGCTCGATCACATGGCGTTCGGCCCCGAGTACATCATTCCCACCCCGGTGGATGTGCGCCTGTTGGAGCGGATTACCTCGGCGGTGGCTCAGGCCGCGGTAGATTCCGGGGTGGCTCGCCGACCCTATCCGGCCCATTACCCGCTCAAGACAGTGGATGACGTCTACGGCAATTGATGCGCCTGCTTGTCCCTGTCACTGCGCCGACCCCTTGGGCCGGCGCAGTGCGTTAAGGGAGGCCGGTCATGGTTGTGTCGTGCTACCAGGTGTAGAGCAGCGTGACGTTGGTGGTGTGGTCGGTATCCGCCTCGGCCGTCTCGGGTGGGTTGGAGTTGAGTTTGACCTCATGTGAGAGCCTCATGGACAGGCGCGAATTGAGGCGGGCGGTGAGCGACGAGAGTGAGCGTGAGGTCGTGTTCTCATCGGTGGATTCGACCGACATCTCCTGACGCAGGCTGGCGAATCGCGACAGCGTCCAGTGGTAGTCGAGGGCGCTGTAGATCACGCCGAGCCCCCTGTTCTCTTCATCGTCGATGCGGTCATGGCGGTAGCCAGGCCCGGCCTCGAGGGACAGGCGGTGGCGTTCGCCGTCGATGACGTCCCGACCGTAGCCGGCGATGACGGTGGACTGCTGATCGTAGCCACTGAAGCGATTCTTTTCCCAGCGGGCAAAGCCGAACGCATAGTGGGCGTCGTCGAAGTCGTAGCGTTCACGGCCCGACAGCAGATACTGCTCGGCGCTGGTCTCGCCATCGCGGGTGACGTTGCGTACCTCGCCACGCAGTGTGTGCGTCCAGTCGCCGTTCAGCCAGGAGAGTCGGCTCTTGCCGATCAGGGTCTGGCTGTCGGTATTGCCGGAGAGATGGGTGTAGCCAAGCTCGGCTTCGCCGCTGAAGGTGGGTGATTCTTCACCCGGAGGCGGCGGAGCATAGAATAGGCCGCTTGCCTGAGCGATACCGGGGAGTGCGATGTTGGGTAGTGCCAAAAGACTGAGGGCGATCCAGGGCGTCGCTGTAGAACGTTGCATGACAAGGCGTACCTGCTTTTCCGTGAATCTGGGCCGCACGGGAGTGCGGCAGGCGCGGTTGGCAAGACGTAAAGGACGGCGTCCCTGCCGTCCGGTGGGGGGATCGCATCAGAAGATCGCCTCGTAGCTCCCGCTACCTTGGGAGCCACTGCTCTGCTCGACTTCCTGCTCGATCCGGCGCGGCTCCATGTCCGGCAGGTAGTCGGGGTGGAAGAGTTCGTTGATACCGCCGGACTGTCCGTCGGCCAGGCGTCGGCCGGTCTGGCCGTCGACCCTGGCTTGCACCAGACCGGAGGGCCTTTCGGGCCTGGCTTCGGGGCGGCCATCGAGGGCACGCTCCATGAACTCGATCCAGATCGGCAGGGCGGCATTGCCTCCATATTCAGCAATGGTCTCATTGTTGTCCTTGCCGATCCAGACGGTCGTCACCAGGTCGCGGTTGTAGCCGGCGAACCAACCGTCCCGCTGGTTGTTGGTCGTGCCGGTCTTGCCAACCACATCGCTGCGGTTGAGGCTGAGTGCGGCACGGCCGGTGCCGGTCTCGATCACGTCACGCAGCATATCGGTGAGAATATAGACCGCAGTGGGGTCTGCCACGCGGGGGGCGACCTGGTAGATCCTGCCATCGATCTCTACCTCGGTCTGGTCATCGCGACACTCTCGGCAGGCAATCGTCGGGCTGGCCTCTTCGATGAGGTTATCGTCGCTGATACGAGTGACACGATCGATGAACCAGGGCGAGACCTGATAGCCGCCGTTGGCCAGCACGGCATAGGCGTTGGTCATCTCCAGCGGGGTCAGGTCGGCGCTGCCCAGCGCCAGTGACAGGCCGCGAGGGAGTCGGCTCGAGGCGAACCCGAAGCCTTCCAGGTAGTTGATGGTGGCGTCCAGCCCCAGCGTCTGAAGTATCCGAATGGTTACCAGGTTGCGTGAGCGGGCGAGGGCAACGCGCAGCCGTGTCGGTCCGAGGAAATCACCGCTGGCGTTCACCGGGCGCCAGATCTCGTTGCTGCCATCCTGCAGTACCACCGGTGCGTCGTTGACCACGCTAGAGGCGGTCATCAGGCCGGTGTCGAGTGCCGCCAGGAAGACGAATGGCTTGAAGATCGAGCCCGACTGCCGTTGGGCCTGCACTGCTCGGTTGAACTTGCTGGCATTGAAGCTGAAGCCGCCCTGCAGGGCGAGTATGGCGCCTGTGTCGGGCTCCAGCACAACGATCGAGCCTTCGGCGTCAGGGCGCTGAGAGAGTCTCAGGCTGCCATCTTCCCGCTGCAGGATGCGGACCAGGTCGCCGGCGCTGGCGATCTCTGATGCCGAACTCGGCTCGGGGCCGCGCGCGCGTGGGTTGCGATAGGCACGGGCCCAGCTCAGGCCGCCCCATTCCACAGTATGCAGCTCGCCGCCGCGAGTCATGACCTGCATCTCGCGGCCTTCGGTGGCAACCACGATAGCGGGTTGCAGCGGGCCGAACCCCGGGGTGCGTTCCAGCACTCTCAGCCAGTTGCTGACATCGCCATCGATACCCTCGACCTCAGTCTGGCTGCGCTCAGCAGCCTGCCGGGCTGTTTCCAGCACTTCGGGAGACTCGGAAAGTTCCTCCTCAAGGCCGCGTCGCTCGGTGCGTGCCTGGGCCTCGGCAAGGCTGCTCGGAATGTCGGTTTCTTCCGGGCCGCGCCAGCCATGCCGCGTATCGTAGTCGATCAGGCCGGTGGCCAAGGCGTTACGAGCAAAAGGCTGGAGCTCGCTGTCCAGGGTGGTATGAATGCGATAGCCGCCAGTGTAGGCCTCCTCGCCAAAGCGCTCGATGGCATATTGCCGAGCCATTTCGGCGACATAGTCGGCGTCCACTTCGACCTGGGCGACATGGCGGCGGGCGGTGATGGGCTCCTGAACGGCGGCCTCATAACTGGCTTGATCGATATTACCTAGCTGGCGCATCCGGTAGAGGATCCAGTTGCGCCGAATCAGTGAGCGCTCCGGATTGGCCAGCGGGTTGAAGGCGGAAGGCGCCTTGGGCAGGCCGGCAATCATCGCCTTCTGGGCAAGACTGAGTTCCTCAAGCGACTTGTCGTAGTAGACCTCCGCCGCCGCCGCAATGCCATAGGCGCGATTGCCGAGGAAAATCTTGTTGACGTAGAGCTCGAGGATCTCCTCCTTGGTGAGGATCCGCTCCATTTGCAGCGCCAGCAGGATCTCGCGAATCTTCCGGGTGAAGGTCCGGTCCAGGGTCAGCAGGTAGTTGCGTGCCACCTGCATGGTGATGGTGGAACCGCCGGATTGAATATCCCCGCCGCTGGAGGCGAGTTCCACGGCGGCGCGAGCCAGGCCGCGAGGATCGACGCCGCGATGCTCGAAGAAGGCGGCATCCTCGGCGGCGAGAAGCGCCTGAATGAAGTCTTCGGGAATCTCGTCGAAGTCCACCGCCATGCGGCGCTCCTCACCATATTCACCGATCAGCTTGCCGTCGCGGGTGAAAACACGCAGGGGGGTGTGCAACTCGAAGTCCTGGAGCTGACGCACGTCGGGTAGCCCGGGCGTGAAGTAGAGGGCTGCGCCGGCCACGCTGAGCAGGGCCGTGGTCAACAGCGCTATCAGCAGCCAGAAAGCCGAGGAAATCAGGGTCTTGATCCACTTCATGTACAGGCGGTATCCGTGGTGAGGGCAGAAAGGATTGGGCGACGATGGGACGGGCCTTCACTGGCGACAACCATTATATGAATCCAGGCCGTCGGTCACCAGCGTTGAGGCGCCTGAAGTCCTACTTTGTGTGACAATGGCTAATATCCTGTAACCTCGTTCCTACAGCTCAAGGTACTATATTTCTGAGCCTTGTCGTTAAGGCGGCCTAAGGCGCACCGAAAACAAGCGGAATGCCGCGATGGATTTACGCAGGTAAAGAAATTGATGCGACTCAGAGCCTCTTCCAAGGGTTTGATCGGCGTCGATATCACCTCGGCGACGGTCAAGCTGATCGAGCTCAAGCGGACCGGCTCCCATCATCAGGTCGACAGCTATGCCGTCAGGCCCTTGCGCGAAGGGGCCGTGGTTGAGCGGCGCATTCGTGATATGGGCGAGGTGGCCGATGCCTTACGCCGTGCCGTGGAGAGCGCGAAACCCTCCTCGATGCTCGCTGTGGCTGCCGTTCCGGCCAGCGCTGCGATCACCAAGACGCTGACGTTTCCCGCCTCGCTCAATGACGATGAGATCGAGGCGCGCATTCAACTTGAGTCAGACAAACATATTCCCTTTCCGTTCAGTGAGGTCGTCTTCGACTTCCAGCGGCTGGGTCTCAATGCCCGCTATGGTGACCAGCAGGACATTCTGCTTGTGGCCTGTCGACAGCAGGATATCAATCAGCTGACTGACGCGCTGGTGCAGGCAGGCCTGACGCCGGCGGCGGTGGATGTCGAAACCTTTGCCATGGAGCGGGCCTTCAACGAGCTGCGCCATCAGTTGCCGCCTGCTGGCGAGGGCGACGATTGCGTGGCGCTGGTCGATATCGGGGCGACGATGAACGCCTTTCACGTCGTGCGTGAGGGGCGCATCACCTACAGCCGGGACACCGTATTCGGCGGGCGACAGCTGACCGAGGAGATTCGCGTTCGCTACGGCTTGACCCTGGAAGAGGCTGGCCTGGCCAAGAAGCGTGGCGGCCTGCCTGAGGATTATCAGACCAGCGTGCTGTCGCCCTTTCTCGATACCCTGGTCCAGCAGGTCGGCCGCTCTCTGCAGCTCTATTACACGGCTGGGCGCAAGCACGAGGTGCGGCGCATGGTGCTGGCCGGCGGAGCTAGCGTGATCCCCGGCCTGGCGGAGCGGCTGGCGCAGGAGAGCGGTATGGAGGTCGTGATCGCCAACCCATTCCTGCGCATGCGGATCAATACCCGTATCGACGTCCAGACTCTGGCCAGTGATGCGCCAGCCATGCTGACGGCATGCGGCCTGGCAATGAGGTCGGTGTCATGACGATCGAGATCAACCTGCTCCCCTGGCGTGAGCGGCAGCGAGAACGTCGCAGCCGGCGGTTCTATTTCAGCATGGTCATGGTGGCGGGTCTGGGAATGGTAGGAGGGGTGGGCATGACCTACTACTACCAGGAGGCGCTATCCGCACAGGAGGAGCGCAACGCTCACATTCGTGAACAGACGCAGCGCCTGCAGAGCGACATTCGTTCGATCAGCGAGTACGAGGCGATTCGTGAGCGAATGATCGGCCAGATCGAAGTCTTCAGCGACCTGCAGCAGGGGCGCTCCCAGACGGTCCACGTCTTTCGTGACCTGGCCACAAGCCTGGTCGACGGCGTGCACTATACCGAGCTGAGCCGGCAGGAGGAACGGCTGCGCCTCTCCGGGCGAGCCGAAAGCAATCACCAGGTATCCGATCAACTGCGAGAACTGTCCGCTGCGCCTTCGCTGTCCGAACCGGTGCTGTCCGAAGTCGAGTCCGACGGCGGTGCCAGGCGACGCTTCAGTCTCAGCGTGATTCAGCTGGCGAGTCAGGCTGACGGTTCGGATCGGGAGGCGCCATGAGTCTGCAGGCCGAGCTGCGTCGCTTACGCGAACTCGACTGGCGAGAGCTGGATGTAAAGGAGGCAGGCACCTGGCCGTGGCTGCTGCAGTTGATCTGCTGCGTGCTGATATTCTGCCTGACCTTTGCCGGTATGCACTGGTATCTCGCCAGTCCCAGGGCGGCGGATCTGTATCAGTTGGAAGCAGAGGAGCGTCAGCTATTGCGCGACTATCGCAACCGGGCTGCCCAGGCGGCCAGGCTGCCGGACATGCTCGAGCAGATGACGGTGCTCGAGTCCCGCATGGAGCAACTCATGGCCATGCTGCCGTCGGGGGCGGAGATACCGTCGCTGATCGACAGCATCAGTGAAATTGCTATCGATAACCAGCTGTCGATCGATTTCATCCGCCTGCGCAGCACCGTGGAGCGCGACTTCTATATCGAGCGACCCTTCGACATTCAGGTGGAAGGGCAATACCACCATATCGCGGCTTTCCTGGCCGGGATCGCCTCGCTGCCGCGAATCGTTACCCAGCATGATTTTACCCTGACGCCGGTAGAGGGCGACGATCGCCTGAGGCTATCGATGCTGGCACGAACCTACAGTTATCTTCCTGCGGCCCAGGAGGCGTCGCCATGAGAGAGAGACGGCGCCACTGGCTGGCGGTAGGCGGTGGCCTGGTGCTGACGCTTGCCGGTTGTGCGGATCCTCAATTGGCGTCGCTCGACCGTGAGCTGGCCACGATCCGGGCCAATCCCGGCACGCCGATGCCTCTGGAGCTGCCGCAGGTGCCGAGCTATGAGGCCACGTTGTATCTGGAAGCCGATAGCCGCAGCCCCTTCGTACCTCGTCAGCAGAGCGATGAGCAGCGGCCACAGGCGTTCAGCGGCGAGCTGGCACCCGACCCGGAGCGTCCCAGGGAGCCGCTGGAGCGCTTTGCCCTTGGCGAGCTGGAGCTGGTCGGCATACTCACCGTCGGCGGGCAGCCCTCAGCGCTGGTGCGCTCGCCGGACGGGCAGGTGCACCGGCTGCAGATCGGCAACCATCTGGGCGAGCACCACGGGCGTATCGTCAGTATCACCCAGTCAACCGTGGAACTGGTCGAAACGGTCATGCAGCGTGAGGGATGGGTCGAGCAGCGCCGACGCTTGACGCTCCGCGAGTAAATTACAGGATGCCGGTCACCCCCCACCAAGGGTAAGCCGGTGCAGTGCAGGGGATGGATGTCATGAAACAGATGGTTCGCGCAATGGCAGGATTCTGCCTCCTGGCAGTGTCCTCGGCAGCGCTGGCGGCGACAACGCTGACCGGCCTGGATTTCCGACAGGGTGAGAATGGGGAGCTGCAGGTGGATCTCACCTTCAGTCACGGTGTGCCGGAGGTCCGCGGCTATCGGCTGGACGATCCGGCGCGGCTGACCATCGACCTGGTCGATACCACCAACCAGTTGGAGCAGCGACGGATGGAGCTGGGGATCGGGGGCGTCGAGCAGGTCACTGCCCTCGAAGCGGGGTCGCGTACCCGGCTGGTCTTCAACCTCGAGGGCCCGCTTCCTTATGACACCACCCGGCAGGGCGATCGTCTCAGGCTCTCCATCGGCGGTGGGGCCGCTGCGCGGACGGCGGCGGCGCAGCAACCGGCAACTCGCCCGGCAACGCCGGCTCCCGCCAGCGGTAGGCCTGTGATCGAAGATATCGACTTCCGCCGCGGGGAGGGCGGCTCGGGAAGGCTGATCGTTACCTTCGACCGCACTGGCGTCGATGCACGGGTGCGGGAAGAGGGGCGCAATCGTATCGTTGCCGACATTCGCGATGTGGAGCTTCCGGCATCTCATGACCAGGTGCTCGATGTCACCGACTTCAATACGCCGCTGCGTCGCATTACCCCCCGGGCTGGTCGTGATGGCGTGACCTTCGATATCGAAGGTAGCGGTGAGTTCGCCCTGCTCTCCACCCAGAGTGGCCGGCAGTTGACCATCGAAGCGCAGCCGGTTACCCAGGCCGAGCGCGACCAGCGGGTGCGTCAGCAATTTCCCTATACCGGCGAGCGTATCACGCTCAATTTCCAGGATATCGAGGTTCGCTCGGTGCTGGCGGTCATTGCCGATTTCACCGGCCTCAATCTTGTTGCCAGCGATAGCGTGACCGGTCGAGTCACCCTCAACCTTCAGGACGTGCCCTGGGATCAGGCACTGGACCTGGTGCTGAAGAGCCATGGCCTTGCCAGTCGCCAGGAGGGCAATGTCATTGTCGTGGCGCCTGCCAGTGAGCTGGCCAATATCGAGCGTCAGGAGATCGAGGCCAGGACGCAGGTCGAGACGCTGGCGCCGCTGGTCTCGGAATACGTGGAGGTAAAGTATGCCCGCGCGGAGGATCTGGCCCAGTTGCTGCGCGGTGGCGATGGCTTCGGCCTGCTCACCGAGCGTGGCCGAGTGGCGGTGGACCAGCGCACCAACATGCTGCTGATCCAGGATACCGCCGACCAGGTGCAGGAGATCCTGCGAACCCTTGACCGGCTCGACGTGGCGGTGCGTCAGGTGCAGATCGAGGCGCGTATCGTGATCGCCCGGGATGGCGTAACCCAGCAGCTCGGCGTTAACTGGGGAGCATCGTCGACTCGGGGCTTCAGGGAGAGAGAAAGGGCGGGGGACACACTAAGTCCTGAGGAGGTTAATAACGTTATAGATTACGTTGGTAGAGACCTGAATCCTCAAGGGCTAAACCGTGCTAGAGGCAGTCTTGCCGTCGATCTGGGCAGTGCCACTCCCATGTCCAGCTTCGGCTTTGGCTATCTTGCTGGTGATCTCCTGCTCGATCTGGAGCTTCGTGCCCTGGAAACCGAGAACAGGAGTCAAACGATTTCCCAGCCGCGCATCATTACCGCCAACCAGCGTACGGCCATCATCCGTCAAGGGGAGGAGCGGGCCTTTCAGACCGTCAGTGAGAATGTGCCGCAGATCGAGTTCAAGGAAGCCGTACTCTCCCTGGAGGTCACTCCGCAGATCACCCCGGATAACCGCATCATCATGGATCTGGTGGTGACCAACGACAGCTTCCGGGATGTGGCGTCGGGTGAGCCGCCTATCGATACCAGCAGCATCGAGACCCAGGTGCTGGTCGATAACGGGGAAACGGTGGTGCTGGGCGGCATCCTGACGACCGAGCAGCTGAGCCGGCTGGCGAAAACACCCTTCTTTGGTGACCTGCCTGTGCTGGGAAGGCTTTTCCGGTACAATGAGGAAAGCAGCCAGAAAGTCGAGCTGCTGGTTTTCATTACTCCACGGATACTGGAAGACGGTCTGGCCATTCGCTGATGCAGGACTTGCCCAATCTGATACTGGTCGGCCCCATGGGGGCCGGCAAGAGTACCATCGGCCGCCTTCTGGCGGCCGAGATGTCACGTGAGTTCTACGACAGCGACCACGAGATACAGTCTCGCTGCGGCGCCGATATCCCCTGGATCTTCGACGTCGAGGGCGAAGCCGGCTTTCGCCAGCGTGAAGTGCAGATGATCGAGGAACTGACCCAGCTCGACGCCGTGGTGATCGCGACAGGCGGTGGCGCCGTGCTGAGCGAGGAGAACCGTCGCCGGTTGCGCGAACGGGGTACCGTGGTCTATCTGTTCACCACCGTCGAGCAGCAGCTAAAGCGGGTGGCCAAGGATCGCAATCGCCCCCTGTTGCAGCGGCCTGACCGGGAAGCGACGCTGCGCGAGATGTTCGAGTTGAGAGATCCGCTCTACCGCGCCACCGCCGATGTCGTGGTGCGTACTGATCGGCGCAGCCCCCGCGCCGTGGTCAACGAGATCGTGCGACGCATCCAGCGGCTGGTCGATCCCCTTCAAGCCAAGGCCTGATCCCCATATGTCCCTGACGCCCCCCCCCGCACTCCAGCGCAGCCTCCAGGTTGCGCTGGGCGAGCGCAGCTATCCCATCCATATCGGTCCCGGCCTGCTGGGCGATGCCACTTGGCTGTCGCCTTATCTGGCCGGTCGCCAGGTCATGATCGTGACCAACGAGACGGTGGCCTCCCGCTATCTGGCACGCTGCCGCCAAGGGCTGCCGGAGGGGCTCGAGGTGGAGGAGCTGGTATTGCCTGATGGGGAGGCGACCAAGACGCTGGAGAGCGTGAGCCGCATCTGGGACGCCCTGCTGGCGGCCGGGTTCAATCGTCGTTGCACCTTGATTGCCCTGGGTGGCGGAGTGATCGGCGACATGGTCGGATTCGCTGCGGCCTGCTATCAGCGTGGGGTGGCCTTCATTCAGGTACCGACCACCCTGCTTTCCCAGGTCGACTCCTCGGTGGGTGGGAAGACCGGTGTGAATCATCCACGTGGCAAGAACATGATAGGCGCCTTCTGGCAGCCACAGGCGGTATTGATCGATACCGATACCCTGTTGAGCCTGCCGCCACGGGAGCTGTCGGCGGGCCTGGCAGAGGTGATCAAGTACGGCCTGATCCGCGATGCCGGCTTCCTGAGCTGGCTGGAGGAGAACATGACGGCGCTGCGTGACCTGGATGCGGCAGCGTTGACTCAGGCCATCGAGCGTAGCTGCACCATCAAGGCGGAGATCGTCGCCGAGGACGAGACCGAGCAGGGCGTTCGTGCCCTGCTCAACCTGGGGCACACCTTCGGTCATGCCATCGAGGCCCACCAAGGGTACGGTAACTGGCTTCACGGTGAGGCCGTGGGCACCGGCATGCTGATGGCGGCGGAGCTGTCGCAGCACCGCGGCTGGCTCTCCGTGGCGGAAGTGGCGCGTACCGCTGCGATCATCGAGGCTGCCGGCCTGCCGCTGCTGGCGCCTGCCGACATGGCGGTCGAAGACTTTCTCGATCGCATGCGGCTCGACAAGAAGAATATCGACAGCCGTCTGCGACTTATCCTGCTGCGCAGCCTGGGCGATGCTCGTCTGGATGACGAGACCCCCCCCGAGCTGCTGGCGGAACTGCTGGCGAATTTCCCGCGCCACTGATTGCTCGCCCAGGCCTGAAAATACTGGCCGCTTTGTCCGGCTTCGAGTCAAGCGACGCCCGTCACCGACGGGCGTCGCCGTTTCTGCTGCTTGGCTGTCATGCGTGAAAGCGATAAATCTGCATGCCTCATGCCGTATCGGTATGGGGAAAAATGGCAATATTAGACTAAAGTCTACGATGCCGGACTGAGTCGTTTGAAAACCGTTTATGGTGGGTGCAAGTTATTGAACTACAGGATTTTTTCCTGTGGATTGTAGGGGCAAGTTGCGGATTTGCCGGGGATTTTTGGGGGGCGGTAAGTGGACGGCAATTGCGCGCCATACCCCTGGGTGTCTATGCTGGGCGTCCTTTTTCTCCCGACAGCAGTGCGTCGCATCAATGCTCGCAATAAACAAAAAACGAAAAAGAATATAAATTAACTGCTGTTAAGTCAATAGTCTTTTTTTGAGGCACGCCCATGAACAGAGGTCTTCATCATCCCGGTGAGTTCCGCGACAACTGTGGCTTCGGCCTGATCGCCCATATGGAAGGGCAGGCCAGCCATGATCTGCTCCGGACCGCCATCGAGTCGCTGACCTGCATGACCCATCGTGGTGGTATCGCTGCCGATGGCAAGACCGGTGATGGCTGTGGCCTGCTGTTGAAGATGCCCATGAGCTTCATGCGAGAAGTGGCAGCGGAGGCGCTCGACGTCACCCTGGGCGAGCGCTTTGCCGTCGGTGCGATCTTCCTGCCCGACGATGACGCCAAGGAAGCTCGGGCGCGCGGCATTCTCGAGGGTGAGCTGCGTGCCTGTGGCCTGGTCATACGGGGTTGGCGCGACGTGCCGGTGGATCCTGCCTGCTGTGGTCCCATGGCGCTGGAGTGCCTGCCGCGTATCCGCCATCTGTTCGTCGAACCGGGCAAGTCGAGCGATCCCGAGCGCTTCGACGTCGATCTGTTCATGGCGCGCCGCCGTGCCGAGCAGATGCTGCGCGACGAGGACGACTTCTACGTCTGCTCGCTCTCCGCTGAGGTGGTCTCCTACAAGGGACTGATGATGCCGGTGGACCTGCCGACCTTCTATCATGACCTGGGCGATGAACGTCTGGAGACGGCCATCTGCGTCTTTCATCAGCGCTTTTCGACCAATACGGCACCGCGCTGGCCGCTCGCGCAGCCGTTTCGCATGCTGGCCCACAACGGTGAGATCAACACCATCGAGGCCAACCGCGGCTGGGCCAACTCGCGCAAGGAGAACTTCGTCAACGAGCGGCTGCCGGATATCGCCGAGCTGGACGAGATTGTCAATACCGTCGGTTCCGACTCCTCGAGCATGGACAACATGCTCGAGGTGCTGCTGATGGGTGGTATGGAACTGCATCGGGCGGTGCGCATGATGGTCCCGCCGGCCTGGCAGAACGTGGAGACCATGAGCGGTGAGCTGCGTGCCTTCTACGAGTACAACTCCATGCATATGGAGCCCTGGGATGGTCCCGCCGGCGTGGTGATGACCGATGGCCGCCAGGCGGTCTGCATGCTCGATAGGAATGGCCTGCGTCCGGCCCGCTGGGTGATTACCAAGAACGGCTACATTACCCTGGCTTCCGAAATCGGTACCTACGGCTACAAACCGGAGGATGTCGTGGCCAAGGGACGCGTGGGGCCGGGCCAGATACTCGCTGTCGACACCCAGACCGGTGAAGTGTTGCATACCACTGATATCGATGAACGGTTGAAGTCGGCCTACCCGTACAAGCGCTGGTTGAAAGAGGAGGCGCACTACCTTGAATCGGCACTGACCGAGCTTGCCAGCTTCCAGAACATGGATCAGCAGGCGGTCAAGACCTGGCAGAAGATGTTCCAGGTCAGCTTCGAGGAGCGCGACCAGGTGCTGCGTCCCCTGGCGGAGAGCGGCCAGGAGGCGGTGGGTTCCATGGGCGACGACACGCCCATGGCGGTATTGTCGCGCAAGCACCGGCTGCTCACCGATTACTTCCGCCAGAAGTTCGCCCAGGTCACCAACCCGGCCATCGATCCTCTGCGCGAAGCCATCGTGATGTCGTTGGAAACTTGCATCGGGCCCGAGCTCAATGTCTTCAAGGCGACGCCGGAGCATGCGCACCGCATCATCCTCACTACGCCGGTGCTATCGCCACGCAAGTTTACCGCCCTGCTCGAGCAGGACGATCCGACCTTTGCCAGCCATCTTCTTCCGCTGAGCTATGATCCCAAGAAGGTCGGGCTCAAGGCGGCGCTCGTCGAGCTGTGCCGTCAGGCCGAAGCCGCGGTGCACGACGGCAAGGTGATCCTGGTGCTGTCGGACGCCAATCTCGACAAGGACCAACTGCCGATCCATGCGGCCCTGGCGGTAGGCGCCGTCCATCATCACTTGGGCAAGCTGGCGCTGCGCCCTCGGGCCAACATCGTGGTCGAGACAGGCTATGCCCGCGATGCCCACCAGATGGCGGTGCTCTTTGGCGTGGGCGCCACCGCGGTCTTCCCGTGGCTGGCCTATCAGGTCATGGCCGATATGCACCGTACCGGCGAGTTGACCGGAAACCCGGCGGACGCCCGCGAGAACTACCGCAAGGGGATGCAGAAGGGGCTCTACAAGATTCTCTCCAAGATGGGTATCTCGACGCTGGCTTCCTATCGTGGCTCTCAGCTGTTCGAAGCGGTGGGGCTGCATTCGGAGGTGATGGACCTCTGCTTCAGCGGCATGGCCTCGCGAATCGAGGGCGCCGGCTTTGCCGAGCTGCAGCTGCAGCAGGAGCTGCTGGCACGGGATGCCTGGACGCCGCGCAAGGGCATTTCCCAGGGCGGCCTGATGAAGTATGTGCACGACCACGAGTATCACGCCTACAACCCGGACGTGATCAAGGCGCTGCAGGAAGCCGTGCAGGAGGGCGACTACGTCAAGTGGAAGAAATTTGCGGCACTGGTCAACGAGCGTTCGCCCGCCACCCTGCGTGACTTGCTCAGGCTCAAGCCGTCCGAGTCGCCGCTTGCGCTTTCTGAGGTGGAAACGGTCGAGGAGCTGATTCCGCGCTTCGATAGCGCCGGCATGTCGCTGGGGGCGCTGTCGCCCGAGGCCCACGAAGCCTTGGCCCAGGCCATGAACGAGGCCGGTGGGCGCTCCAACTCCGGCGAGGGAGGGGAGGATCCCGCGCGCTACGGCACCATTCGCAGCTCCAAGATCAAGCAGATCGCCTCCGGTCGCTTCGGCGTCACCCCGGCCTACCTGGTCAACGCCGACGTGCTGCAGATCAAGGTGGCTCAGGGCGCGAAGCCCGGCGAGGGCGGCCAGCTGCCCGGTGGCAAGGTCAACGAACTGATCGCCCGGCTGCGGGACCGACACGGTACGCGGCTGGCGGGGATCAAGGACTCGACCGGGGATCGTGCGCACACCCTTGCACTTGCGCGCCGGTTTCCCGAGATCGCCGTCTTTACCGGGACAGATCTGGACCTTCTGCCCCTGCTTGCGGCGGGTGGGGCCGGGATCATCGGCGGGATTCCGAACGTCAATGCACCGACCCTCCGCACGCTGATCGATGCACCGGCAGAGCATCGTGCGGACCTCGAGATGCGCATCGGCGCGCTGTTCGATGCCGTGGTCGGCTTTGGGGGGCCTATGCCGATCAAGACCCTGGTCGCGTACCTGCATCGGGACGATGCTTGGCTGCAGGCGGTCCCGCCGATCTCGCCCCAGCCCGAGTCGGATCGGGCAGCCCTGATTGAGCGCTTCGTTTCGGCTGGTTTCGCGTTCGAGGCCGGGCTGCGCTGACCCGGATCCGCGCGAGTTAGGAGGAGTCATGTCTGCACGACCCGCCGCTACCCGCCGCACCGCGATCGCTCCAGCCGAAGTCGTCGGGTCCGTCCGCCACAATGCTTATGTGCAGTTCCAGCGCAACCTGCTGGCGGGGCGGATC
>ERZ869909.1884-NODE-1884-length-15601-cov-11.651056_pt1 | contig 15601 bp, 11 predicted proteins | sample MGYA00520892_ERZ869909 | MGnify/ENA primary metagenome ERZ869909 (study PRJEB32215, sample SAMEA104723947) | bioreactor metagenome | biome: bioreactor; feature: anaerobic bioreactor; material: water | place: China | collected 2015-03-12 ...
GTGATCGCCGCCGTCAGCGTCGTCTTGCCATGGTCAACGTGACCGATCGTTCCCACGTTTACGTGCGGCTTCGTCCGCTCGAACTTGCCCTTCGCCATTGCTGAATCCTCTTTCGATTATTACCGATTACTTACGGTTGTTGATCACCGCTTCGGCGACATTCTTGGGCGCCTCGGCGTAATGCTTGAATTCCATCGAATAGGTCGCGCGACCCTGCGTCAGGGAGCGCATCTGAGTTGCGTAGCCAAACATCTCGGCCAACGGCACCTCCGCCCGGATCTCTTTCATACCACCCGGAATGTCGTCCATACCCTGCACGATGCCCCGACGCCCGGACAGGTCGCCCATCACGTTGCCCATGTACTCCTCGGGAGTTTCCACGACGACGGCCATCATCGGCTCCAGCAGCACCGGATTGGCCTTGCGCATTGCATCCTTGAACGCCATCGAAGCGGCCATCTTGAAGGCGTTTTCGTTGGAGTCGACATCATGATAGGAACCATCGAACAGCGTGACCTTCACGTCAACCACCGGGAAGCCGGCGAGCACACCGTTCGGCAAGGTGTCCTGCAGACCACGGTCAACCGCCGGGATGTATTCACGCGGCACCACGCCGCCCTTGATCGCATCCACGAACTCATAGCCCTTGCCAGTTTCGTTCGGCTCGAGCTTGATCCAGACGTGACCGTACTGACCGCGACCACCGGACTGCTTGACGAACTTGCCTTCCTGCTCGACCGCCTTGCGAATCGCTTCACGGTAGGCGACCTGCGGCGCCCCGACGTTAGCTTCGACGTTGAACTCACGACGCATGCGATCGACAATGATCTCCAGGTGGAGCTCACCCATACCCGAAATGATGGTCTGGCCCGACTCTTCGTCGGTGCGCACGCGGAACGACGGGTCTTCCTGCGCCAGACGCGACAGCGCAAGCCCCATCTTCTCCTGATCGCTCTTGGTCTTCGGCTCGACGGCAACGTGAATCACCGGATCCGGGAAGACCATGCGCTCGAGGATGATCGGAGCGGACGGATCGCACAAGGTTTCACCCGTGGTCACTTCCTTCATCCCGACACAAGCAGCGATGTCGCCGGCACGCACCTCCTTGATCTCGGCGCGCTCGTCGGCGTGCATCTGCAACAGACGCCCGATACGCTCCTTCTTGTTCTTGATCGAGTTGAGCACCGTCGAACCCGAAGCAAGAACACCCGAATAGACGCGCACGAACGTGAGCTGCCCGACAAACGGGTCACTCATCAGCTTGAAGGCAAGCGCCGAGAACTTCTCCTCGTCACTGGCATGACGCACGACTTCTTTCTCGTCATCATCCACACCGGCAACCGGCGGAATATCGACAGGCGAGGGCAACAGATCCACCACGGCATCCAGCATGCGCTGCACGCCCTTGTTCTTGAAGGCGGTACCGCACAGCATGGGCTGAATCTCGCAGGCGATGGTACGCTTGCGCAACCCCTCGATGATCTTTTCCTCAGACAGCTCGCCGTTTTCGAGGTATTCGTTCATCAACTCTTCGCTGGCTTCGGCGGCCGCCTCGACCATCTGTTCACGCCAAGTCTCGGCCTCGCCCTGCAACTCGGACGGAACATCCTCATAGGCAAAGGTCATGCCCTGGGACGCCTCGTCCCAGATAATGGCCTTCATCTTGACCAGATCGACAACACCCTTGAAGTTCTCTTCTGCACCAATCGGAATCACGATGGGAACGGGGTTCGCCTTGAGGCGGGTCTTCATCTGGTCGACGACCTTGAAGAAGTTCGCGCCCTGACGGTCCATCTTGTTCACGAACGCAAGACGCGGCACGCGATACTTGGTCGCCTGGCGCCACACGGTCTCCGATTGCGGCTGAACACCACCGACCGCACAATACACCATGCACGCACCATCGAGCACGCGCATCGAGCGCTCGACCTCGATCGTGAAATCCACGTGCCCCGGGGTGTCGATGATATTGAAACGATGCTCCGGATACTGCTGCTCCATGCCCTTCCAGAAGCAAGTCGTCGCCGCGGACGTAATGGTGATACCGCGCTCCTGCTCCTGCTCCATCCAGTCCATGGTGGCCGCGCCATCATGCACTTCACCGATCTTGTGACTAACACCAGTGTAAAAAAGAATACGCTCGGTCGTCGTCGTCTTGCCGGCGTCGATGTGAGCGGAAATACCGATATTGCGGTAGCGCTCAATAGGAGTCTTGCGAGCCACGGTTCTATCCTGTAGTCGTTTGCCGCACACAGGTGCGGACTATGGGTTCTTGCCTTACAAAACAATCGAGCCCTCCACGGGGCCCGATCCACTACCAATTCTGAAGACTCAGAAGCGGTAGTGCGAGAATGCCTTGTTTGCCTCGGCCATGCGATGCACTTCTTCACGCTTCTTCATCGCGGCACCACGGCCATCCGCCGCCTCGAGCAACTCACCCGCAAGACGCTGAGCCATGGACTTTTCGGCACGCTTACGCGCCGCCTCGCGCAACCAGCGCATGGACAGCGCCATACGGCGAGAAGGACGCACCTCGACCGGAACCTGGTAATTGGCACCGCCAACCCTGCGGCTCTTGACCTCGACCACCGGCTTGATGTTTCCGATCGCAGCCGAAAACACCTCGAGCGGATCCTTGCCTGCCTTGGTGGTGATGTGATCGAAGGCACCATAAACGATGCGCTCCGCAACCGACTTCTTGCCGGACTGCATGATCACGTTGATGAACTTGGAAACATCCTGCGAGCCGAACTTGGGATCAGGCAGAACTTCACGCTTGGGTACTTCGCGACGACGCGGCATAACAACCTCTTTCTAGTCTCTTGATGCCTTGAATCAGGCCTTTTTCGGACGCTTGGCGCCGTACTTGGAACGAGCCTGCTTGCGATCCTTGACGCCCTGAAGGTCGAGAGAACCGCGAACGATATGATAACGAACACCAGGAAGATCCTTCACACGACCACCACGGATCAGAACGACCGAGTGCTCCTGAAGGTTGTGGCCTTCACCACCGATGTACGAGATGACTTCAAAACCATTGGTCAAACGAACCTTGGCAACCTTACGCAACGCCGAGTTCGGCTTCTTCGGCGTCGTGGTATAGACGCGCGTGCACACACCACGCTTCTGCGGGCATGCCTCAAGCGCAGGCACCTTGCTCTTGACCACAACCTTTTGCCGCGGCTTGCGGACCAGCTGATTAATAGTAGGCATACTTTTGAATTTCCAAATAATCTGAGGCAGCCTCACGCGGGGCTGCCTCGACAGATGTTTTCGGGCCTGCTCGACCACGAAGCCGACGAGACTCGTCAGCCCGCATAAAGAGGCCGGATTCTAACCTGCAGAGATCTCCTGCGTCAACCCGCCTGAACGTCCTGGGCCGCACCGTCCTGATTCTCGGCGGCGGATTCCGCTGGAAGTTCGGGCCAGGCATGCGCTCCACCGAAATCCTCGCCTGCCGACTGGTTTCGGCGATTGCGATGGTAGGCCATGCCGGTACCCGCGGGAATGAGACGCCCGACGATCACGTTTTCCTTGAGACCCCGCAGATCGTCGCGCTTACCCATGATCGCTGCCTCTGTCAGGACTCGCGTGGTTTCCTGGAACGAAGCAGCTGAGATGAACGAATCTGTCGACAACGAAGCCTTGGTGATACCAAGCAGCACATTCTCATACTGGCAAGGCAGTTTTCCTTCGGCGTCGACGCGATCGTTCTCCTCCAGCACGTCGGAACGTTCAACCTGCTCTTCACGGATGAAGCGGGTGTCGCCCGGATCGGTGATGACGACACGGCGCAGCATCTGACGAACGATGACTTCGATGTGTTTGTCGTTGATCTTCACGCCCTGCAGACGATAGACGTCCTGCACCTCATCGATGATGTAGCGCGCGAGCGCGCCAACGCCCTGTAGGCGCAGAATGTCATGCGGATCGGCCGGGCCGTCGACGATCGGTTCGCCCTTGTTCACCACCTGTCCATCGTGAACCAGCAGGTGCTTGTCTTTCGGAATCAGAAAATCGTGGGCAATTCCGTCCGGCTCGGTAATCACGAGGCGCTGCTTGCCCTTGGTATCCTTGCCGAACGAGACCGTACCGGTGTATTCGGCCAGCACGCCGGCATCCTTGGGCGCACGCGCCTCAAACAGCTCCGCCACACGCGGCAGACCACCGGTAATGTCACGCGTCTTGGCAGATTCCTGCGGAATACGCGCGAGCACATCACCGACGCTGACCGTCTGGCCGTCCTTCACGGTAATGATCGAGCCCACCTGGAACGTGATTGCCACCGCATGTTCGGTGCCCGCAATCCTCACCTCCTCACCAGCCTCGTCCAGCAGCTTGACCTGCGGGCGCACGCCCTTGCCCGTACCGGCACTGCTGCGCCGCTTGGCGTCGATCACGACGAGTGTCGACAGACCGGTGACCTCGTCGATCTGTTTGGCGACGGTCACACCCTCTTCGACGTTCTCGAAGTTCACCGTGCCGGCGTATTCGGTAATGATCGGGCGGGTGTGCGGATCCCAGGCCGCGAGCTGCAGACCGGCCTTGATCGCCATGCCGTCATCCACGAACAGCGTCGCGCCATACGGCAGTTTGTGACGTTCACGCTCGCGCCCCATCTCATCGGCCACGACAAGTTCGGCCGAACGCGCGATGACGACTTTTTCGCCTTTAGCGTTGGTGACGTAGCGCATGTTGCCGGCAAAGCGGATGGTTCCTGCCGACTTCGCCTCGACGCCGCTTGCCGCCGCAGCACGCGATGCCGCGCCCCCCACGTGGAAGGTACGCATCGTCAGCTGCGTGCCCGGCTCGCCGATCGACTGCGCGGCGATCACGCCGACCGCCTCGCCAACGTTTACCAGCGAACCACGGCCGAGGTCTCGTCCATAGCACTTGGCGCAAATGCCGTAGCGCGTCTCGCAGGTCAGCGCCGTACGCACCTTGACCTCGTCCACCCCCAGACTGTCGATCAGGTCGACCATGTCCTCGCTGAGCAGGGTTCCCGCCTCGATGACGGTTTCCTGATTGTCCGGATTGACGATGTCCTCGGCGCACACCCGTCCGAGAATCCGCTCGCGCAACGGCTCGACAACCTCACCCCCCTCGATCAACGCCTTCATCGCGAAGCCCTCACGGGTGCCGCAATCGTCTTCGGTGACCACCAGATCCTGAGTGACATCCACCAGGCGTCGCGTCAGATAGCCGGAGTTCGCGGTCTTCAATGCGGTATCCGCAAGACCCTTACGCGCACCGTGGGTCGAGATGAAGTACTGTAGAACGTTCAGACCTTCGCGGAAGTTGGTGGTGATCGGCGTCTCGATGATCGAACCGTCCGGCTTCGCCATCAGCCCCCGCATTCCGGCCAGCTGTCGAATCTGTGCAGCCGAACCGCGCGCTCCCGAGTCGGCCATCATGTAGATGGAGTTGAACGACTCCTGCTTGACGGTGTTGCCGTCACGATCGAGCACGTCATCCTGACCAAGCTGGTCCATCATCGCCTTGGCCACCTGATCACCCGCACGACCCCAGATATCGACGACCTTGTTGTAGCGTTCGCCGTCGGTCACCAGACCCGACGTGTACTGTTCCGCGATCTCCTTGACCTCTCGCTCTGCGGCCGAAATGATCACATCCTTCTCATCGGGAACCAGCATGTCCTTGACGGCAATCGAGATACCCGCCCGGGTCGCCAGCGCGAAACCGAACTGCATCAACCGGTCGGCGAACACGACGGTGTCCTTCAGACCGCAACGACGGAAGGTTGCATTGATGAGCTTGGAGATTTCCTTCTTTTTCAGCGGCTTGTCAATAACGGAAAAAGGCAGACCGGCCGGCAGGATCTCAGACAGCAGCGCCCGGCCGACGGTCGTTTCATAACGTCCCAGCTTGATCGTGTGCTCACCCTCGGCACTGACCTCAGTGGTTTCCAGACGCACCGACACCCGCGCATGCAGCGACACATTGCCTGACTCGTAGGCGCGCCGCGCTTCCGCGACATCGGTAAACATCATGCCCTCGCCCTTGGCGTTGACGGCTTCACGGGTCGCATAGTAAAGACCCAGCACGATGTCCTGGGACGGGACGATGATGGGTTCACCATTGGCCGGAGAAAGCACGTTGTTCGACGCCAGCATCAGCGTACGCGCTTCCATTTGCGCTTCGAGGGACAAGGGCACGTGAACGGCCATCTGGTCGCCGTCGAAGTCGGCGTTGAACGCGACGCAAACCAGCGGGTGCAACTGGATCGCCTTGCCTTCGATCAACACCGGTTCGAATGCCTGGATGCCGAGCCTGTGCAGCGTCGGTGCGCGGTTGAGGAGCACAGGGTGCTCGCGGATGACCTCTTCCAGGATATCCCATACCACGGGTTCCTGGCTTTCCACCATCTTCTTCGCCTGTTTGATCGTGGTGGCCAGGCCGCGCAACTCGAGCTTGTTGAAGATGAACGGCTTGAACAACTCGAGCGCCATCAACTTGGGCAGGCCGCACTGATGCAGTTTGAGCTGCGGACCGACGACGATCACCGAACGACCCGAGTAATCCACCCGCTTGCCGAGCAGGTTCTGACGGAAGCGGCCACCCTTGCCCTTGATCATGTCGGCGAGCGACTTGAGCGGTCGCTTGTTGGCCCCCGTCATCGCCTTGCCCCGACGACCATTGTCGAGCAGCGAGTCCACCGCTTCCTGCAGCATACGCTTCTCGTTGCGGCAGATGATCTCCGGTGCCTTCAATTCGAGCAGACGCTTGAGACGATTGTTGCGGTTGATCACGCGACGATACAGATCATTCAGGTCGGATGTCGCGAAACGTCCACCGTCGAGGGGAACCAGCGGTCGCAGGTCTGGCGGCAGCACCGGCAGCACCTCGAGGATCATCCATTCGGGCTTGATGCCCGATGCCTGGAAAGCCTCCAGAACCTTCAGACGCTTGGAGAACTTCTTGACCTTGGCTTCCGAACCCGTGGTCTCCAGCTCACCGCGCAGCTTCTCGACCTCCATGTTCAGATCGAGGGTGCGTAGCAACTCGCGAATGCCTTCCGCGCCCATGGCGGCATCGAAGTCGTCGCCATACTCTTCGACCTTGGACAGGTAGTCGTCCTCGGTCAGCAACTGGCCACGGGTCAAGGGCGTCAGCCCCGGTTCGACGACCACGAAAGCCTCGAAGTACAGTACACGCTCGATGTCACGAAGGGTCATGTCGAGAACCATGCCGAGGCGGCTCGGCAGGCTCTTCAGGAACCAGATATGGGCAACCGGGCTGGCCAGTTCGATATGCCCCATGCGCTCTCGGCGCACCTTGGACAGCGTCACTTCGACGCCGCATTTCTCGCAGATCACGCCGCGATGCTTGAGCCGCTTGTACTTGCCACACAGGCACTCGTAGTCCTTCACCGGGCCAAAGATCTTGGCGCAGAACAGGCCGTCCCGTTCAGGCTTGAAGGTACGGTAGTTGATCGTCTCGGGCTTCTTCACCTCACCGTACGACCAGGACCGAATCTTGTCAGGCGATGCGAGACCCACGGTAATCGCATCGAACTCATCTTCCGTGGGCAGGGTTTGCTTGAACAGGTCAGCGAGCAGGCTTTTCATTTATCACTCCATCCGGGTTTGCGTAAGGGCATGCACCCGGTTCAATAGCTGTCCAAATCGATGTCGATCGCAAGCGAGCGGATTTCCTTCACCAGTACGTTGAAGGATTCCGGCATTCCCGCGTCGATCTTGTGTTCGCCCTTGACGATGTTCTCGTAGACCTTGGTCCGCCCCGTGACATCGTCCGACTTGACGGTGAGCATTTCCTGCAATGTGTAGGCCGCACCATACGCTTCCAGCGCCCAGACTTCCATTTCACCGAAACGCTGACCACCAAACTGTGCCTTGCCGCCAAGCGGCTGCTGCGTGACCAGCGAATACGGCCCGGTGGAACGCGCATGCATCTTGTCGTCGACGAGGTGGTGCAGTTTCAGCACGTGCTTGTAGCCAACCGTCACCTTGCGATCGAACGCGTCACCGGTCCTGCCGTCATACAGCGTGACCTGACCACTGGGATCGAGGCCGGCGATCTCGAACATCTTCTCGATCTCTTCCTCATTGGCGCCGTCGAACACCGGTGTCGCGAACGGGACGCCCTTGCTCAGGTTCGAAGCGAGTTCGACAATTTCCTCGTCCGACAATTCACCGAGAGTCTCACTCTTGCCCGCCGAATTGTAGATCCGGTCCAGCAACTCGCGAACTTCCGCGGCAGCCGCATTGCGGCGCAGCATCGCATCCACCTTCTGGCCCAACGCCTTCGCCGCACGGCCGAGGTGGGTTTCGAGAATCTGACCGATGTTCATCCGCGACGGAACACCCAGCGGATTCAATGCGATATCCACCGGCGTACCATCTTCCATGTACGGCATGTCTTCGACAGGCACGATGCGTGAAACCACACCCTTGTTGCCGTGGCGACCCGCCATCTTGTCGCCCGGCTGCAGACGCCGCTTGACCGCCAGGTGGACCTTGACCATCTTCTGAACGCCCGGGGGCAACTCGTCGCCCTGCGTCAATTTCTTGCGCTTGACCTCGAACGCCAGGTCGAAGTCCTTGCGGGTCTTCTCCAGGCCTTCACGGACGGCCTCCAGCTGCGCGGCAAGTTCTTCGTCTGCCATGCGGATGTCAAACCAGTGGTACGGCTCGAGCGAGTCCAGATATTCCTCGCTGATCTCCGCACCCTTCGCCAATTTACGCGGTCCACCGTTCACCTTCTGACCGACGATCAGACGACGAATACGGGCGAATGCGTCGCGCTCGACGATGCGCATCTGATCGGCCAGATCGGTCTTGAAGCCACGCAGCATGTCGTCGATGATCGACTGCGCACGCTTGTCACGCTCGATTCCTTCGCGGGTGAACACCTGAACGTCGATCACGGTACCGACCATGCCCGAAGGCACGCGCAGGGAGGTGTCCTTCACGTCGGACGCCTTCTCGCCGAAGATCGCGCGAAGCAGCTTCTCCTCGGGGGTCAGCTGGGTTTCGCCCTTTGGCGTGACCTTGCCCACCAGCACATCACCAGCTTCGACTTCGGCACCGATATAGACGATGCCGGACTCGTCAAGACGGGACATCTGCGCCTCGCCGAGCGAAGCGATGTCGCGCGTGATCTCCTCGGGTCCCAGCTTGGTGTCACGGGCGACGACGGTCAGCTCTTCGATATGAATGGAGGTGAACCGGTCGTCGGCGACGACGCGCTCGGAGATCAGGATCGAGTCTTCGAAGTTGTAACCGTTCCAGGGCATGAACGCGACCAGCATGTTCTGACCGACGGCGAGTTCACCCAGATCGGTCGAGGCACCATCGGCAATGACGTCCCCCGCCCCGATCCGGTCGCCAACCTTGACGATCGGACGCTGGTTGATGTTGGTGTTCTGGTTCGAACGCGTGTACTTGATCAGATTGTAGATGTCTACACCAACCTCACCCGCAAGCGTCTCGTCGTCATTGACACGTACCACGATACGGTTGGCGTCAACGTAGTCGACGGCACCGCCACGATGCGCGCGGACGGCGGTACCCGAGTCCACCGCAACCGTCCGCTCGATCCCGGTACCGACCAGCGGTTTCTCCGGGCGCAGGCAAGGTACCGCCTGGCGCTGCATGTTGGCGCCCATCAGCGCACGGTTCGCGTCATCGTGCTCGAGGAAGGGAATCAACGAAGCGGCAACAGACACGATCTGTCCAGGTGCCACGTCCATGTACTGGATCTGATCCGCCGTCGACAGCGTGAACTCGCCCTTGAAGCGGCAGGAAACGAGATCACCGACCAAGCGCCCATCGACGTCGATTTCCGCGTTTGCCTGAGCGATCACGTAGTGACCTTCCTCGATCGCGGAGAGATAGTCGATCTGATCGGTGACTTTACCGTCTACCACCTTGCGGTACGGCGTCTCCAGAAAACCGTAGCGGTTGGTGCGGGCGTACACCGCGAGGGAGTTGATCAGACCGATGTTCGGACCTTCGGGCGTCTCGATCGGACACACCCGGCCATAGTGGGTCGGGTGCACATCGCGCACCTCGAAGCCGGCGCGCTCGCGCGTCAGACCGCCCGGCCCCAGTGCCGACACCCGGCGCTTGTGGGTGATCTCCGACAACGGATTGGTCTGATCCATGAACTGGGACAACTGACTGGAGCCGAAAAACTCCTTGATCGCGGCCGAAATCGGCTTCGCATTGATCAGGTCGTGCGGCATCAGATTGTCCGATTCGGCCTGGGACAAACGCTCCTTGACCGCGCGTTCGACTCGGACAAGACCCGCACGGAACTGGTTCTCGGCCAGCTCACCAACGGAACGGACACGACGGTTGCCGAGGTGATCAATATCGTCGATCTCGCCTCGCCCGTTGCGCAATTCCACCAGAATACCGATCACGGCGAGAATGTCTTCATTGGACAGCGTGCCCGCTCCTTCTTCGTCGCGAGCACCGATCATCTCGTAGAACCGCTTCAACCAACCCGGCGACCGGTCGTCGATCGCTTCGGGATAGGCACGACGGTTGAACTTCATCCGCCCCACGGACGAAAGATCGTAGCGCTCCTCGGCGTAGAACAGGCCCTGGAACAAGGCCTCGACCGCTTCCTCGGTAGGCGGCTCACCCGGTCGCATCATCCGGTAGATGGCAACTCGAGCGGCCCACTGGTCCGCAGTCTCGTCGATGCGCAGCGTCTGCGAAATATACGCACCGCGATCCAGATCGTTCACATACAGCGTCTGCAGCTCGGTCACACCGGCGAGCCTCAGCTTGGCAAGCAAGTCCTCAGTGATCTCGTCATTCGCGCGGGCAATCAGCTCGCCGGTTTCAGGGTCGGCGACGTTGCGCGCGACGACCCGTCCAAGCATGAACTCTTCGGGCACGACGATCGACCGAACGCCGGCCTGATCGAGGTCCCGAATATGCTTCGCTGTGATCCGCTTCTCGCGCGCAACGATCAGTTTTCCGTCCGGTGCGGTGATATCGAAACGGGCGACCTCACCCCGGAGACGCTCCGGCACGACCGCGAACTCGACCTGCTCGCCCACGAGACGGAAGGTGTCGAAATCGTGGAACGCGGCGAGAATTCCCTCCGGCGACATTCCGATCGAGCGCAACAGGATCGTCACCGGCATCTTGCGGCGGCGGTCGACACGGAAAAACAGGCAATCCTTCGGATCGAACTCGAAATCGAGCCACGAACCGCGATACGGAATGATGCGCGCCGAGAACAGGAGCTTGCCCGAAGAGTGGGTCTTGCCCCGGTCGTGATCGAAGAACACACCAGGCGAACGATGAAGCTGGGAGACAATGACCCGCTCCGTACCGTTGATGACGAACGAACCGGTGGAGGTCATGAGCGGAATCTCCCCCATGTAGACTTCCTGCTCCTTGACCTCCTTGATCGTCTCCTTGGGTGCGTCGCGGTCCATGATGACCAGACGGACGCGGGCACGCAGCGGTGCGGCAAAGGTAAGACCCCGCTGTTGGCATTCCTTGACGTCGAACGCCGGTTCGCCGAGCATGTACTGCACGAACTCCAGACGAGCGTTGCCACTATGGCTGACGATCGGGAAGATCGACGTGAAGGCGGCCTGCAAACCTTCGTTGATCCGGCTTTCGGGCGGCAACTCCGCCTGCAGGAAGGACACGAACGAATCGATTTGGGTAGCCAGCAGGAAAGGCACGTCCCGCACGACGGTGCGCTTGGCAAAGCTCTTGCGGATACGTTTCTTTTCGGTGTAGGAATACGCCATGGGTGCTCCGGGTAGAGGTCAGACGTCAGAAAGACAGAAAGACAGAACTCAGCGCGCGAGCATCGCACGCTTTGACCACTCTTCGAACGCGCTGGCGACGCTGGGGTCTGTCTTCATGCTATACAAAGCACGAAAGGGCTGGCGCCCATGAAGGTCGCCAGCCCCGTGCGAAACCGTCGAATTACTTGATTTCGACCTTGGCGCCAGCTTCTTCGAGCTGCTTCTTGAGCGCCTCGGCGTCGGCTTTCGCGATACCTTCCTTGACGGGCTTCGGCGCACCGTCGACGAGATCCTTGGCTTCCTTCAGGCCCAGGCCGGTAGCGGCGCGAACGACCTTGATCGCCTCGACCTTCTTCTCGCCGGCGGCAACCAGGATCACGTCGAACTCGGTCTTCTCTTCAGCGGCGGCGGCGGCGTCGCCACCACCGGCGGCCGGAGCGGCCACAGCCACGGCGGCAGCCGCGGAAACGCCGAACTTCTCTTCCATGTCCTTGATCAGCTCGGACAGTTCGAGAACGGTCATAGCACCGATTGCGTCAAGAATTTCTGCTTTGGACAAAGCCATTTGTGTTACTCCTGAATCATGAGAACGCCATCAACCGATGGCGGATCGATAAATTACGCAGTCTCTTTGGAATCGCGCAGCGCAGCCACGGTACGCACAAACTTGCCCGGAACTTCGTTGAGCGTTTGAACGAACTTGGTGACCGGGGCCTGCATCGTCCCCAACAGCTTGGCGAGAAGCTCTTCACGGCTCGGCATCGATGCCAACGCCTTGACGCCAGCGGCGTCCATGACGTAGTCAGGCATCGCACCGCCCTTGATCACGAGCTTATCGTTGGTCTTGGCGAAGTCCTGCAGGACTTTCGCGGAAGCAACGGGGTCCGCTGAAATACCGTAGATCAGCGGACCGACCATATGCTGGGCCAGACCTTCGAAAGGCGTGCCATCCACCGCACGCCGCACCAGAGTGTTTTTCAGGACGCGCAGATAGACACCGGACTGACGCGCCTGAGCGCGCAGAGCGGTGATCTGCCCGACTTCGAGACCACGGTACTCAGCGACGATCACTGCCTGTGCTTGCGCCAATTCGGCGGAAACTTCGGCAACGACTGCCTTCTTGTCGTCAAGATTGAGACCCAAGGTCATCTCCCTCTAGTTGAACACGCCCGCCGAAGCCTGTGGCCACGGCGGACAGCCAAGGCGACCGTCGTCAGGAGCAAGTCTCTATCGGCCTGTTGCAGCCGGATGGAGACCGGGAATCCTGTTTCGGGTTACGCCATCTGCGTTGGGCGCAACGCTTTGAACGCTGCGATTAAGGGCGTCCCGTGTCCAGCTTAGGACTTGGGAGCGTCCCCCAACGGTCTTTGACAACCTGCCGCCTCTTTCGAGACGGCAGCCCAAAGTCAATGTGGTGACCAAGCGGCCACCGTAAATCAGTTCGACGAAAGCGTCGTCGGTTCGACGCGGACACCGGCACCCATGGTGCTCGAAACGGCGACCCGTCGCAGATACACACCTTTGGACGCAGCCGGCTTGGCCTTCACCAGCGCATCAATGATCGCACTTGCGTTCTGCTGCAAGGCTTCGACGCTGAAGGAAGCACGACCGATCGTCGCGTGAATGATCCCGCCCTTGTCGGTGCGGTACTGCACCTGCCCGGCTTTCGCATTCTTGACGGCGGTTTCCACGTCCATGGTCACCGTGCCGACCTTCGGGTTCGGCATCAGACCGCGCGGGCCGAGAATCTGACCCAGCTGCCCCACGACGCGCATCGCATCCGGCGTGGCAATACACAGGTCGAAGTTGATGTTGCCACCCTTTACTTCGGCAGCCAGATCGTCGAAACCCACAACATCGGCGCCGGCGGCCTTTGCCAGCTCGGCCTTATCGCCCTGGGCGAAGACGGCCACCCGTACGCTCTTGCCCGTACCGGCCGGAAGCACGACCGAACCACGCACGAGCTGATCGGATTTACGTGCATCGACGCCGAGATTCACCGAGATATCGATGGACTCATCGAACTTTGCCGTGGCGCACTCTTTGACCAGGTTCAGCGCATCGGCAACCGGATAGACCTTGTTGCGATCGACTTTAGCGCGAAGGGCCTGCACCCGCTTGGAAATCTTTGCCATGATCAGAGTCCCTCCACCGTGATGCCCATGCTGCGCGCGGAACCGGCGATTGTACGCACGGCTGCCTCCATGTCCGCAGCGGTCAGATCCGGCATCTTGGTCTTGGCGATTTCCTCGACCTGTGCACGGGTAATCGTGCCGACCTTGTCGGTGTGCGGCTTGGGCGAACCCTTGGTGATCTTCGCGGCCTTCTTGATCAGAATCGACGCTGGCGGCGTCTTCATGATGAAGGTGAAGCTCTTGTCGGCGAAGGCGGTGATCACCACCGGAATCGGCAGACCCGGCTCAAGACCCTGGGTCTTGGCGTTGAACGCCTTGCAGAATTCCATGATGTTCAGACCGCGCTGACCGAGCGCAGGACCAATCGGAGGACTGGGATTGGCCTTACCAGCCGGCACCTGCAGCTTGATATAGCCTATGATTTTCTTTGCCATTGAGGCGTTCTCCAATAATGAGTGCGAACGCACCGGGATGACCGGTGCTCCTCGTCATTCGCGCCACGGGAACGTATCCCGCGCGAAATCGATTCAGGTCTTTTCGACCTGCCCGAAGTCAAGCTCGACCGGGGTCGCGCGACCAAATATGGTCACCATCACGCGGAGCTTGCTCTTCTCGTAATTGACGTCTTCGACCGTGCCATTGAAATCGGTGAAGGGGCCATCCTTGACCCGAACGGACTCACCCAACTCCCAGAGTACTTTCGGGCGCGGTTTTTCCACACCTTCCTGCATCTGATGCATGATCTTTTCGACTTCCTTCTCGGAAATCGGAGTCGGCTTGTTGGCGGAACCTCCAACAAAACCGGTGACTTTGGGAGTGGACTTCACCAAGTGCCAGCTCTCGTCGTTCATTTCCATTTCGACGAGAACGTAACCGGGAAAGAACTTGCGCTCGGTGATGCTTTTCTGACCACCACGCATTTCCACAACTTCTTCCACGGGCACGAGGATCTGACCAAACAGATCCTGCATTCCAGCGCGGCTGATGCGCTCCACCAGGGCACGCTGCACCGATTTCTCGAAACCGGAGTACGCGTGCACGACATACCAGCGTTTGGTCATGATCACTTCCAACCCAGAATCAGATCGTACAGCACCCACTCCAGGCCCTTGTCGGTCAGCCAGAGAAAGATGGCGATCACCACCACGAACGCGAATACCATCCCGGTCGACTGCACCGTCTCCTTGCGCGTTGGCCAGACAACCTTCTTCGTCTCGGCAATCGCTTCACGCGCGAAGACGATGAAGCGACGCCCGAGTTCGGTTTGAGAACCAACCCCAATCGCGGCCGCGACACCAAAGAGAACCGACAGCACGCGCACGACGAGCGCCATGTCGGAAAGAATGTAAAAGCCCGCGATACCGCCAGCGACCAATGCCAGCGCCAGCGCAAGCTTTATTTTATCAGCCATGTACTTACTGATGCCCGGAATGGAATGGCAGGGGCAGAGGGAATCGAACCCCCAACCTTCGGTTTTGGAGACCGACGCTCTGCCAGTTGAGCTATACCCCTGCAGCAGAGACTGAATCGGGTGCAAGCGTGCGGCAAGCCATTCACGCTCACACCCGACTCTCGACTGGACTTACTCGATGATCTTGGCGACGACGCCGGCACCGACGGTACGGCCACCTTCGCGGATCGCGAAACGCAGACCTTCTTCCATCGCGATCGGCGCAATCAGCTTCACCGTGATCGACACGTT
>ERZ869909.1885-NODE-1885-length-15597-cov-4.693814_pt1 | contig 15597 bp, 17 predicted proteins | sample MGYA00520892_ERZ869909 | MGnify/ENA primary metagenome ERZ869909 (study PRJEB32215, sample SAMEA104723947) | bioreactor metagenome | biome: bioreactor; feature: anaerobic bioreactor; material: water | place: China | collected 2015-03-12 ...
ACGAACCGCGACGAATCACTTCGTTCAGGTAGGCAAGCGCACGGGGATTCAGCATGAAGGATCTTCCTGGCAACGATATGGGGTAAGCAGGGCTTGGGCTGCCGCTTACCCTATCCCGAAATCATCGCTTCATGGGAAGCTGGATAAAGGTTTCTCCAGCGGCAACCACACGTGCTCGTAACCGATGGAGATCGCGACCCACACCAACAGAGCGGCCATCGCCAGGCTGAAGCCCTTGAGTATCATGGGGTTCTCGATACGCCGCCCCACCACGGCACCCACCAGCGCGTAGCTGCCGGGGGCACCTAAGGCCAATGCGGCCAGGACGAACGACCAGAGCATCAGGCTGGCGCCGTGGATGCCGGCAGCGGGGAACTGGATGGTGGCGATCGGCAGGGTCGCGATCATGGCCTTGGGGTTGCAGAGCTGCATGATCAGGCCGTCACGGAAGCTCAGCGCGCGGGAGGCCCGGCGCACGGCACCCAGGTCGATGCTGGAGCGGGCGACCTTGACGGCCAGATAGAGGATATAGCCGCAGCCCAGCGCACCCACCACGGCGAGCATGTCGCCACGCACCCAGGACGCGCCGGCCCAGCCAAAGGCCAGGAAGAGGATCAGCATGGCCAGCGCCACTCCGCCGAAGAAGCCGAGGGAGGTTCTGGCCTGGCCGTTGAGGCCCGCGTTGAGGCCGAGGAGGTTCACGGGCCCAGGCGTGTACATGACGCCCAGGGCATAGGCGACGATCTCCATGGGAGTCTCTCCGATAGATGGCGCGTTGTGTGTGGCCAAGCGGCCTGGGATTCGGTACCGCTAGGTGACGCTGCGTTGGTACTGATACGGCGTCTTGCCGTAGATGCGCTTGAAGCGCCGATTGAAGTGGCTGAGGTCGGTGAAGCCGTAGCGGAAGGCCACCTCGCTGGGTGGTCCACCGGCCGCCAGGTCGTTGCGCGCTGCATTGACCCGGCAACTGAGCACGTACTGGTGCGGCGTGATGCCGAACTGCTGCCGGAACAGCCGCAGGAAGTGATACTTCGAGAGATGGGCGGCCTGGCTGATGTCATCCAGCGACACGTCGTCTTCGAGATGCGCCAGAATGTACTCCTTGGCGCGCATCAGCAGTGCATCGGGACGGCTCACCTTCCCGTCCGCCTGGAATTTGCCGGAACGCTGCACCAGGCGTGAGGCTATCCGGTAGAGGACGTGTTCCTGCTCGATGTGCGTGCCCACCTGCTGCGTGACCAGATGAGAAAGGTCCAGGATGGCGCGGCGCAGCTCGGGGTCCGGGATCAGCGTATCGCGGCAGCGGAACATGCCGGCACGCTCGCTTCCCGCCGCACTGGCGAACAGCGCCTCGAGCTGGGCGGCAGGCACGTAGGTCATCACATAGCCCAGCGTGCTGTCGTCGCCCGGGTGGCCGTCGTGTACCTGCTCGGGATTGAACTGGATGACGTTGCCGGGCGGGCTACGATGAAACTGACCGCCACTGAAGAAGTCCTGCCGGCCAGAAAGGGTCACGCCGAAGGCGTACTCCTCGTGGGCATGGCGGTCGTAGCTGAAGTCGCTCAGCGCCGCCCTCAGCACCGTAAGCTCGGGAATATGCTGACTCTTGTAATAGTCGAACCGACTTGACTGTTTCACCGTGCCACACCTCCCTGAACACCACTATGGCACAGCTTAGGCCCGGCCCAGTGCGCTGGCTTGGACATTATTGCGGAAATAGCACCAGGGAGCGGCAGCGCTCACAGCGGCAGGTGCATGATGGCGCCGCGCAGGCCGCGCTCGTCGGCCCATAGTTTGCCCAGGGTGATGGGAAGGCGAAAGCGACGCTTGCCGGCGGCGCCGGGGTTGAACAGCAGCCGGCCATCCTGCCTTTGCTTGCGCGGCTTGTGGGAGTGGCCATGGAGCACGGCATCGCAAGGCGTGGCCGGGTCGAATTCCTTGATGATATGCACCAGATGCAGGCGCCAGCCATTGACGGTGAGGTTGCGGGTCATCGGCAGCGCCTCGGCCCAGGGCGCGGTATCAATGTTGCCGCGAATCGCCGCCAGCGGAGCGAGCTCGGCCAGCCGTTCGAGAATGGCGGCGTCTTCATCCCGGCTGCCCACGTCGCCCAGGTGAAGGATCAGTCCGCAGCCCTCCAGCATGGTCAGCGCCTCGGGGCGCAGCAGGCCGTGGGTATCGCTGATGATACCGATCGGCAGCTCAGTGGCGATGTTCCATCGGGTTTCCATGACTCTCCAATTGATCGTCCAGCAGCACGACTCGCTGGATGCCTACCAGGCTACTACAGCCGCGCACGATGCTTCATGGCTATTCCCTGTTGACCAACGAACCTACCAGGTAGTGTGATAGCCCTACCGCCGTGCGCAGCGCATACCCACCTGCACCAGCAAAGAGACCTTCATGCGAAAGATACTGCTCGTCGACAACGGCTCCCTGCGCCCCCAGGCCACGCTCAACCTGCGTCGCCTGGCCCATGCCCTGAGCCAGACCACCGGCGAGGCGGTAGAAGCCACTTCGCTGCTGCACTCCAACAAGATTTCCCCTGAGAAGCTTGAGGGTCACAAGGCCGTGACCCTGGGGCCGCTGGCCGAACGGGAAGCCGCACAGGGAGTGACCGAGCTGCTCATCCTGCCGTTCTTCTTCGGCCCCAGCCAGGCGCTGACCCATTACCTGCCCGAGCGCCTGGCCGAGGTTCAAGCCAGCTATCCGCAGTTGAGCGTCAAGGTCGCCCTGCCGCTGGTGGACAGCCAGGCGCCGGTGGACCTGCGCCTCGTAAAGCTGCTGGCGGAGAACGTGCGCGAGAGGATGGCGGGGCTGTCACGGCCGAAGGTGGTGCTGGTGGATCACGGCAGTCCGATCCCGGAGGTGACTGCGGTGCGCAACTACATCGCCGGCCAGCTCAGCGTGCTGCTGGCCGATGAGGCCAGCTGCGTCACTTTCGCCTCCATGGAGCGCCGTGAGGGCGATGCCTACCGCTTCAACGAACCGCTGCTGGTCGACCTGCTGGCCGCTCCCTCCATGGCTCACGGCGATGTGATCCTCTCCATGCTGTTCCTCTCCCCAGGACGCCACGCCGGCGAAGGCGGCGATATCGCGGAAATAGCCGGGCAGGCGATGGCCCGAACCCCCGGCCTGAACGTCACCACCACACGGCTGGTGGGTGAGAATGACGCCATCGTGGATATCCTCGTCACCCGCCTGCAGCAAGCCCTGGCGGGTGAACCACTGCTGGCGGAATTGCCTCCCGCTGGCGCGTCTGCCTGATTATTGTGGGCCGAGCATGGCTAGCCACCAAACCTGAGGCTTCTTCGGGATTCTGCACCTCGACGATGATATCTCCCAGGATGCCTGTCGCCCACGCCGAGACAGCTCTGAAATGCGCGCTGCAAGCCGAATGCGAATCGCACACAAAAACACTATCAAATAGCTGAATTTAAAGGGAAATTGACCCTAATCACAATTCAGCCTAGGATGGACGCCATCCCCTGAACGCAGCAAATACAAGGATTCGCATGAAAGGCAAACAGAACATCATCGATGCCCTGAACGGCCTGCTGGCGGCAGAGCTCGCCGCCATGGACCAGTACTTCATCCACTCCGAGATGTATGCCGACTGGGGGCTTGGCAAGCTCCATGAACGCATCGCCCACGAGTTCGACGATGAGAAGGGGCATGCCAAGCAGTTGATCGAGCGGATCCTGTTCCTCGAAGGCAAGCCCGATATGCACACCCGCACCCCGGTACGCATCGGCCAAGACGTGGAGGAAATGCTCGCCAACGACCTCCAGCTCGAGTACGAAGTGGGCGACGCCCTGAAGGAAGCCATCGCCCTGTGCGAGCAGGAGCAGGACTTTCAGACTCGCAGCATACTGCTGGGACTGCTGGCCGACACCGAAGAGGATCACGCCTACTGGCTGGAGCAGCAGCTGCGGCTGATCAAGATGCTGGGCAAGCCGAACTATCTGCTCTCCCAGATGTGACGCCCGTCAGGAGCAGGCCTGTTCGGCTGACCAGCGCCTCCTGAGTCAGATGCTGCACCAGCCAAGCACGCCCCGCCCTCGCTCCGTAAGGGCAAGCTGCCGGTGTGGCCACTCCTCCTGGTTGTCACTGACGATTAGCAGCGGTTGCGGTGCATCGATCAGCGGCTGAAGCAACCACCAGAACATCAGGTCGCCCAGGTAGGGCAAGGGCTCGTACTCACGCATGAGTAACGAGAACGCCTTGCCCACCGGCAGCGGGCCGTGGTCACGCACGATCTCCAGCGCCAGCCTCTCCGTCAGCCCGAGACCGGTGTCCGCGGCAGGCAGCTCCTGCAGGTGGCGGGCCAGCGCACGGCCCATCATCGGCAATGCCGGCGTGCCGGTAGCGACCAGGGCCTGCAGCGCTTCGGGGCTCTCCGCGGCGAGGGCCTTCCAGGCCCGGGTGCCCAGCTCGAGCAGCGGCGCGGCGACGGGGCGTCGCTGATGCCACAGCCAGGCGAGCAGGTCCGGGGCGAGCTGGCCAATGCCGATGAAACGATCCACTCCGGGCACCGATTCCACTGCCACCAGTTCAACTCTGCCCTTGGGCGGATTCTCATTCAGCCGATGCAGCAGATAGGCGAGGATCAACTGGTCGTAGCTGTCGTGCTCGAACCACAGCACCAGCCGCTCATACCGATCAAGTTCTTCAAGCGCCCTGTATCCCTTCCGCAGCCGGGCCAGGGCATCGCGCTCGGCCATGCCGGATATCTCCGTCAGGAAACGTGCCCGCAGCCGCATCAGCTCCCCTGGCGGCAGGTCGTGCAACGGGCCGATGCAGAAGGGGTCGGAAAACGCCAGGAAGTCGCCCTCAAAGCCGGCGGTACGCAGGGTATGTTCGATATCCGAGCCACAGCGGATATGCAGCGTGGCCATGTCGCGGTCGCCGCGCTGGGCTATCTGCCACCGTGAGGCGTCGAGCGATTCGATATGCGCCTTGAGCTTGGGCCAGCTTGGGAAGCCGCATTCGCGGGCAATGACGAACTGTGTATCGGCGAGCTTCAGTGGCGTCTCGCGGGGTAACAGGTGCTTGAGTACCCGCGCCAGGGCATCCGGCTCGTCGGCTCGAGCTGCCTTGAGCAGTTCCTTGGCGCGCTTGCGCTGCTGTTCGAGATTGAAGCGGCCGTGTGACGTGGCGTCACGCCGGGGGAGCGTTGTCATACGATTCCCTCCATGCGCCTGTGTCCGCCGGGCAGGCCGGGAGTCGTATGGAACAAGATGTGAGAAGCGATGGGCGCAGCCCTTTCCGCGGACGGAGACGCCTGTGCGGCGCTGCCCTTAGCCTCGCGCGAATGAGCAAAGGTGTCAATTGGACCCGCGAGGTTCTGCAGCAGCGAGATACTTCTGTGCAACGCAGCACCAGGCTGGGGCGATGGCTGTGCAGCGACGAGACGCCCCCGCCCCGACCTCTGTTTGCAACCGAACATACACCGGGCGCCGATATGTGTATGGTGACGTACATCCACTGATCTTGGTGGAGACCTCTCGTTGACTGTCGGCCATCTCGGCCGGGACCTTCCTGTCGCCTCCTCTGGATCCAGACCTGAGGTTTGCGATTCATGCTTCCTGATTCCCTTAAGGCCATTCTCGACACGGCGACTCAACCCGCCGACGCGCGTCTGTCAGCCGTTGTGTACTGCGAAGGCAACTTCACCCGAATCGACGGCAAGACGGCCAACGGCCTGGTGCGCAGCAGCGAGAAATATCGCTTACTGTCCGTGATCGACAGCACGCTGGCCGGTGAAGACGCGGGTATCGCCCTCGGCGATGGGACGGCGGGCATCCCCATCGTGGCAGACCTGACGGCTGCGCTTGCCGGTACCGACTCCCTTCCCGACGTGCTCATCTTCGGGCTCGCTCCCTTGTCAGGCTTGATGTCCGAGGCAGATCGCGCAGTGGTGCTGGCAGCGGTGGCGGCAGGCATCAGTGTGGTCTCCGGCCTGCACGAGTTCCTGGCGGACGACCCGGAGATTTCGGCAGCGGCACTCGTCACCGGATCGACGCTTCACGATATCCGCCGGCCACGCCCCACCAAGCACCTGCGTATGTTCGATGGCGCCATCGGTGACGTCGACTGCATACGCATTGCGGTGCTGGGTACGGACGGTGCTATCGGCAAGCGCACCACCTCGACGCTGCTGACCCAGGCACTCAACGACGCCGGAATACGCACCGTGATGGTGGGAACGGGCCAGACCGGCCTGATGCAGGGCGCCGCCTATGGCGTGGCACTGGATGCCATTCCCGCCCAATTCGGCGTCGGTGAACTGGAGGGAGCCGTGCTTGCCGCTTATGAAGGCGAGCGCCCCGACGTCATCGTGATCGAAGGTCAGGGTGCATTGAGCCACCCGGCCTACCTGAGCTCGACGGTGGTGCTGCGCGCCAGCCGCCCCCAAGCGGTGATCATGCAGCATGCGCCGGCCCGCCGAATGCTCAGCGACTACCCAGAAGTACGGATGCCGTCACCCCTCTCCGAGATCAAGCTCATCGAGATGTTCGGCAAGACCCGAGTCATCGGCGTTGCCATCAACCATGAAGACATGACCAAGGCAGAGGTTCTGGCAACCGCGACCCGTTATGAAACCGAGCTTGGCATCCCCGCAACCGATGCACTCTGGCACGACCCGGCGGAGCTGGTCACAATGGTCACCACAGCCTTCCCCTCACTCAAGAAATGCAAGCAACTGGCAACTGCGTGAGCTGCTGTCCTCGCATCGACATCGATCTGGCCAAGATCGAGTACAACACTCGCGCCCTTGTCACGCGGCTGGCCGGCCGAGGTATCGACGTCACCGGCGTAACCAAGGCAACGCTGGGTTCGCCCGAAGTGGCGAGGGCCATGATTGCCGGAGGTATCTCGCGTCTCGGCGATTCACGGCTCGAAAACCTCGAGGCGCTTCGCGATGCGGGTATACGGGCTCCTTTGACACTGCTCAGATCACCCACGCCGGATCAGGCCGACCGGGCAGTAGCATGCGCCAACCTCAGCCAGGTGAGCGAGCTTGATGTCGTGGAAGCATTGTCAGCGGCAGCGGGCAAGCGCGGTGTAGTTCACGGCCTGGTGTTGATGGTGGAGCTGGGCGACCTGCGCGAGGGCGTCATGCCCGGCGATGTGCTCGACATTGCCCGACGCATTTCACTTACGCCACATGTCACCCTCACCGGTCTCGGCACCAACCTGGCGTGCCGGGCTGGCGTCGTGCCCAGTACCGATAACATGGGCGAGCTGTCGGCCCTCGCCACCCTGATCGAAGCCAGTCTGGGGCTGCATCTGCCGCTCGTTTCCGGGGGCAATTCGGCCAATCTCGCCTGGGCCTTGGCCGAACCTGAGGGCCGAATCAACGACCTGCGGCTCGGCGAGTCGATCCTGCTGGGCTGCGATCCCCTCACGCGTATACCCCTGAGCGGCCTGCATACCGATGCCTTCACCCTGGTGGTGCCCGTCATCGAGTCGCTGGCCAAGCCGACAGCGCCACGCGGCGAAATCGGCGAGGCGGCCTTTGGCGTACCGACTCAGGCCGGGGAACGCGGCACCATCATTCAGACGATCGTCGCCATCGGCAGGCAAGACATCGATCCAGACGGCCTGTCACCGCCACAGGGCGTCAGTGTGCTCGCCGCCAGCAGCGACCATCTGGTGCTTGAAACGGAACAGCACCTGACGGCCGGCACAGAGATCCGCTTCGGGCTCGACTACTCGGCCCTGCTGCGCGCGATGACCTCCCCGTTTGTAACAACCACCTTCTCCGCTACGACACGCCAACCGCCTTTCCTTCCGTCGTATTCCCCGCCTGTCCCTCCCTCTTCACCGCCTACCTTCGCAACTCGAACCTCAGCCACTCCTTGATATTGATCGGGCCCAGAGCCTTTCGGGCCTCGGCGCCCCGCTAAGCAGCAGCACCGCGTGAGGCTAGCGCATGACAAAATTTTCTTGACTCACTTCATGGGTATCGCTAAGTTGAAGCCATCAGCGTGGTCTGACCATCAGATCATAGAACCATGAAAGCGAGCCTTGAATAGAGTCACAGTCTTATGAAAATTGAGCCGCTTGAGAAGAAAAGTTTGAGTGACGATGTCGTGGCCAAGATAAAGTCCATGATTGTTAGTGGTGAGCTCAAAGAAGGCGATCGGATCCCAAGTGAAAGGGAGCTGTGCGAACAGTTTGGTGTGAGTCGAGCCTCTGTCCGGGAGGGGCTAAAAATCCTGTCCCTGCAAGGCCTCTTGAACAGAACCAATGCCGGCACCGTTATTACCACAAATTTCTCATCCATCCTCGAGGAAACACTTGCTCTAAAAATATTGCTGGACGACTGCAGCTACGAAGACGTCACTGAAGCCAGAATGTTTCTGGAAAAAGCCATGGTTCGCCTCGCGGCAAAAAGAATAACAAACAACGATATAAGCATCATGTCACAGCAATTGGAGCTCATGGTAGAAGCAGAAAAAGAGGACAATAATGACGACTACGTCCTGGCTGACATCGCCTTTCACCAGCAAATCGCCAAGGCATCCAATAGCCGGGTATTGGCCAGCTTATACAACTCCATCATCACGTTGGTTTTCCGCACCCAGAAAAGCGTCGGGTATGACAAGCCCGTGATGAAGGAATCCATCAAATTTCACGGAAAAATACTGGAGGCCTTGAAAAAACACAACGAAGAGAAAGCAGAAAAAGAAATGCAGCTCCACTTGCTCGACGTCCAGGAAAGATTGAACCATCTAGTCAAGAATGAAATAACCAAAGCCGGAGTCTAAAATATGTATGTCCGTTATCAACACAATAACAAGACACATGAAGGATACATGAAGGATGGCTTCGTCACGAAGCTTGAGGGGAGCATGTTCGAGAGTCCTGAGCTGAGCGATGAGATAGTACCCGCTTCCTCGGTCAGGTTACTCCCACCTTGCCAGCCAACAAAAGTGGTGTGCGTGGGCCTCAACTATCTCGATCATGCCAAAGAGATGAATGAGGCTCTTCCTGAAGCGCCGCTGCTGTTCTTGAAGCCACCGACTACGGTCATTGCGCACGAAGATGACATCGTCGCACCCAGCAATACTGGGCGACTTGACCATGAGGGAGAGCTGGCCATTGTCATTGGTAAAAAGGCAAAAAACATTTCTGTCGCTGAGGCAGGAAAAACAATATTCGGATTCACTTGCGCCAATGATTTCACCGCTCGCGCGATTCAGCTGAGTGACAAACAATGGACGCGTGGAAAGTCTTTTGACACATTTTGCCCACTGGGGCCCGGCATAGTAAGCGAGATCAATCAGAAAGATGCAAAAATTCAGCTAACCGTCAACGGCGAGGTTCGGCAAAGCTCTAACATCAACATGTTCATCTTTGGCATCCATGAGGTCGTTAGCTATGTATCAAAGTGCATGACGCTATTACCAGGCGATGTCATTCTCACAGGTACGCCCCATGGCGTTGGCCCGGTAAATAGCGGTGATGTGATGTCCGTCACAATTGACGGAATTGGCACCCTGACTAACGCATTAAAAATCGCATAGAAAGAAAATCCTTGCAGCAGACATATCAATGGCGTCGCGTTAAAACGATGGCCCTAGACCTTGCTGTATAAAAACAACGACAATGACAAGAGAGACAATATCGTGAAACCCTCGGTCTTGATGACAGACACGATCTTTCCTGACACACTGATTGAGCAGAATGTGTTCCAGAAAGAGAGCATCGACTTCAGACTAAGCCCTTCTGGCGAGCTTGCCAGCCTATGTGAGCTAGGAAAAGATGCTGATGCGCTCTTGGTCGTGTATGCCGACGTAAGCGCTAAACTCATTGAGCAACTTGATCGCTGCAAGGTCATAGTAAAAGCCGGGATCGGTTATAACAATATAGATGTGGAGGCGGCGTCGAGAAAAGGGATCATCGTTGCTAACGTTCCGGACTATTGCCAGGATGAAGTGGCAGACCATACCTTCGGCATTTTTCTTGCTCTGGTGAGAAAGATCTGCCACTTGGATGGTCAAGTGAAACAAGGTATCTGGAATGCCAACCAGGCTAAAAATGTGCCTCAGCTCAGAGGAAAGAAATTTGGCTTGCTAGGCTGTGGTGCCATCGGCCAGCAGGTGGCTCTACGAGCCAGGGCTTTTGGCTTGGATGTAGTGGGATATGATCCATACAGTTCACCTGAGCTTCTCGCTCAAAACCATATCAGCCAGATAGAAGACTTCGATGAATTTCTTCATGAAGTCGACTATCTATCCCTACACCTCCCCCTGACAGAGGACACCAGGCACATAGTAAACAAGTCAACGTTGGAAAAAATGAAAAAAACCTCAGTTGTCATCAACACCTCCAGAGGAGGGCTCATACAGGAAAATGATCTTTATACCGCGCTGATAGAAGGCCGGCTCGCCGGAGCAGCCATGGATGTACTGGAGAAGGAACCTCCCGAAGCGGCGCCTGAGCTATCCAGCCTGGACAATGTCGTCATTACCCCTCACACGGCCTTTTTATCCCAAGATTCCGTAGCAGCATTAAGAACAAAAGCATCACAGGAAATCGCAAGAACGATAAGAAATGGAAAAGCCAAAAACCCTGTAAATTAAGCAACACGCCAGACAACACCATCAACACAAGGACAATAAGATGAGAATCAAAAAATCAGGTTCTGCAATAGCAGGCCTCGTGGCTGCCACCACCTTGTTTGCGGCATTGACAATGACTGCATACGCACAGTCCACCGTTAACATCAAGCTGGCCCACAATGGGAACACTAACCCTGATGACCCCCAGAATGTTGGAGTAAATGCCTTCAAGGAAATGGTGGAAGAACGCTCCAACGGTTCAATCAGTGTTCAAATATATCCAGCCGGCCAGCTTGGGGATGCCCGAACCATTGTAGAGGGCATACAGCTGGGCATGATTGAAATGGCAGATGTTGAAAATGGGCCTATGGGGGGGTTCGTGCCAGAAGCCATGCTGTGGGACCTCCCCTTCATATTCCGCGACATCGAACACGCTCATAATGTCCTGGATGGTGAAATCGGCAGGTCTGTTCAGGAAAAATACACGGACGTGGGGATCAGGCATCTAGCGTATAATGATGGGGGTTTCAGATATTTTACCAATGACCAGCGCCCCATCAATACAATGGAAGACTTGAAGGGCCTTAAAATTCGCGTGATGGAAAGTGAGGTAATGGTCGATACGATCAATTCTTTCGGCGCTTCGGCCGTACCAATGTCATTTGGCGAGCTTTACACGGCACTACAGCAAGGTGTTGTAGATGGCCAGGAAAACCCGATGAATCTCATTTACAGTCAACGCTTCTATGAGGTTCAAGACTACCTTTCTCTTAGTGGGCACTTTTATTATCCAAGGCAGTACATTGCTGCAGAGAAATGGTGGCAGACCCTGGATGAAGAGCACCAGGAGATCATTTCTCAGGCATCCGTGGAAGCAAGCAATATCCAGCGCGACTCCCTTGCTGAATACGAGATCGAGATGCGAAGCGTGCTCGAAAGCAATGGCATGAAAATCAATGAGGTAGAAAAAGACGCGTTTATTGAGGCCGCATCTGAGCATATTTATCCCAGCTACTATGAAATGCTGGGCAGCGGCGATGCATCGCGAGGTGAAGAGCTCATCAGGGCCATTATGGCGACTGAATAAGCATTGCACCGGGGTGCCAAAACCATAGCATCCCGGTGCCTTTCTTTTTGCATTATAAATTTACAAGGAAATATTGGTGGATAACAAAAAGACGTTTAGCCCAATATTCTACCTGGACACGCTTCTCAAGTCATGTCTGGTTGCCATGATGATTGCCATCGCATCATTGACATTTTACCAAGTCGTCATGCGCTACGGATTAAATAAATCCAGTTCATGGAGCGAAGAAGCCATACGATTCATATTTATCTGGTGCAGCTTCCTGGCGATTGCCATGGGGGTGCGTGAAAAAATACATATTGGCATCAACATCATCGTGGAGCTATTCAATAAAAAAATACAGCTCATGATAGAGATTATTGGATATCTTGCCATAATGTTTTTTTCGGGAAACCTGGTTTATTACGGCTGTAAAGTTGTACTTGCAACAAGGTTTCAAACATCTCCCGCACTCGGCATCCCCATGAGCTGGGTATATTCCTCAGTTCCTACGATGGGCGCACTTATATTCTTTTACTGCCTGGTCGGGGCAGTCAATGCTAAAAATAATTTAAAAGCAATTCGCAAGGGGCCATGACATGCTGACTGTACTTCTTACTGTGCTTGTGGTCTGTTTCATGATCAACATACCAATTGGGTTTGCCATGGGGCTTGCAGCATTAGCCAGCTTGTTGGCTTCAGGAATGATGCCCATCGAGATGCTGCCGCAACGTATGGTGGCCGGCATTAATTCCTTCCCTCTGCTTGCTATTCCTTTATTCATGATGGCTGGATCCATCATGGAGCGCGGCGGTATATCAAAACGAATCGTTGGCTTGGCGAGCGCACTGGTCGGGCACTTCAAGGGCGGTCTGGCGGCTGTTTCAGTCATGGCGTGCACTTTTTTTGCTTCTATTTCCGGTTCGGCTCCAGGCACCGCTGCGGCCGTAGGCGAGCTGACCATACCCGAAATGGTAAAGCGCGGATATTCAAGGCCCTATGCGTCTTCTGTCGTTGCCTCCGCGTCATGCCTTGGTGTCGTGATCCCACCAAGCATTACCTTTATCCTGTTTGGTATCGTTGCGGATGTTTCCATCGGGCAATTGTTTGTGGCTGGCATTTTACCGGGCGCCTTGCTTGCTGGCGCACTGATCGCCGTCAGTATCTTACGCTCTCATCAGTTAGGCTATCCCGCAGAGCAAAAACAGAGCTGGCGGCAACGCTGGAAAAAGCTGCTTGACTCCTCCTGGGGAATTTTCATGCCCATCATTATTCTTGGAGGAATCATGACGGGTGCGTTCACTCCAACGGAGTCGGCTGGCATCGCTGTCGTATACGGCCTCTTTGTCAGTATTTTCATTTACAAGGAGCTTGGCTGGAAAGATATCACCCCGGTTTTCTACAAGGCATCATTGAACTCGGCAATGATCGTGCTTCTCATTGCCGTTGCCAGTCCATTCGGCTGGATCATGACTATCGAGCAGGTCCCACAAATGGCGTCCAGCACCATTCTGGGATTATCAACCAACACTTACATAATCTTGATGCTCATGATCTTGATGTATCTTATTCTCGGTACGTTCATGGAAACCGGTGCCATTATTCTACTGGTTGTGCCCATATTTACTCCTATTGCCCAACAACTGGGCATCGATATGGTTCATTTTGGTGTCATTACCGTCGTTGCGCTGGCTATTGGCATGGCAACGCCGCCTGTAGGGATTACTCTATTTGCCACCTGCAGCATTTCCGGCGTTTCAATTGGGGAGCTGTCTCGGATGATCATTCCTTTCCTGATAGCCCTGATTGGATGTTTGCTTCTGCTGGCCTTTGTGCCTGCGATATCAACCTTTCTTCCGCAGCTCGTGTTCTGAATACACCAAGTCTGTATCAGACTCAACCAAGTGGGCGAGCGTGATGCGACATCACCTGCTCGAACTCCTTCCGATAGCACGCGTCGTGCTGCTTGGGATCCGCAGGAAAGCGCCCTAGTTCCACGGCGAGATCGAAGAAGCCCTGCGCGGGTAGGCTTTCCCCTCGACGGCTGATGACCAGTGCCGCGATAAAGGGCCGCCCCCGCTCGGCGTCTTCACGCATCAGAGTCTCCAGTGCCTGGGTGACCCGCTGGATGGTGCGCGGAGGCGTGAGGCCCAGCGCCGCGGCGAGCTGTTGATAGGTCATCGGCAGTATTGCGGCAGGCGCCATTTCGAGCAGGTGCCGCACCTGATCTGCCAGAGGCGTCTTGCGGGATTCTGCTCTCATATCATGCCTTCGGGTTGGCCGTTCCTATTACGCCGGGAGAGCGGGCTGCCGCTCATGCCCCCGACGGCGAGGAGGTGGTCAGCAGCAGGGATGCCGTCAGTACGATCAGCACCATCAACCCAGCTTCGAGCGCGATGCTGCGACTCAGCCAGCTGGCGGCCTTCGGTTCTTCTTGCGCCACGGCGGGTACCAGCCACCATCGATTGATGGCACCCAGCGCCAGCAGCAGCGCCACCAGAGCCAGCTTTACCGAGAGCAACTGCCCATAAGGAGTGTCTATCAGCGCGGCTGGCCGGCCTCCCAGCAGCCACATGGCCAAAGTGCCCCCGGCGATGAGCAACAGCGGTACCAGCAACAGGCCAAGAGAGCCGAAGCGCCGCAACAGCTGTGCCGAGTCAGCAGGCGAGCCGCTTCTAGCCAAGCGGTAGAGCGGCATCAACGCCGCAGCCCAGAAGGCGGCCAGGCTAAGGTGCAGCATCAGCAGCGCACTCTGCCACGGCGCGCCACGGGTATGGCCCACCTGGGCAAACGCCAGGAGCACCAGAACGATACCCGCTGCGCTCAACCCATGGCGTAACCGTTGGAACTGGCCTTCCAACAGATTGGCTTGCAACAGCAACAGCCCGACCAGCGCCAGCCGCAAGCGATCACCCTGGGCACCGTCACCCACGATACCCAGCAGCACCGGGTTACGGGCCGCTGCCCAGTTGCCTCCGCCCAGATAGGCGGCTTGCAGCACCCAGAGCAGCAGTAGCATGCCGATAGCGGTCCAGGCGGCAATCAGGATACTGCGCTGGAGCATGGTCGTTTCCCGCGGTGGCAGCGAGGGAAAGGCGAAACGAAACAGCACGCCACCCATTGCCAGCAGCGCACTACCATAGAACCCTGCCAAGGACAGGACCCGGCCAATAGACCAGGGGTCCAGGCCAGCCAAGGCCAAACCGTTCATGGCTACTCTTGAATCGTGAAGCGGTAATCGCCCGACATGGTGTGGCCATCCTCGGCGATACCCCGCCAGACGACCTCATAGTCACCCGCTTCCAGCTCGGCGGCTGGAACGGCGGCATGCTGCTCCGCCAGCGGTCCTGTCGGGTTCTCGCTCAGCTCGACCGGCCCCTGGGGGCCACTGACTTCGAATTGGGTAATCCGAATCGGCGAATCGAACTGGAGCTCCAGTTTGTCAGGCGCCTGTTCCAACTGCGCGCCATCGTCGGGATACGTTTCGGTAATATGAGCGTGAGCCCAGAGCGGCTGGCTGACCAGACCGAGTGCGACCATCAGTGTCGCCATCAGAATCCAAATACCGTTTCTCGCTATCATTACCTGCTCCTTTCAGGATTGCTTTGAAAGCCGCCCTGCCCCATGGCAAGGCTCTCATCATGGTGGCCGGCCGAGCCGTCACGGCCCAGCGAACGGCCGTGTCGGCGTGCCAGTGGTAACACACTGGGCTCTCGCCTAGTCGTCACGCTGCTTATCATCGTCGCTTTTCTCACTGTCCGGCTTTGCCGAGCCCTGATGTGCCAGGCGGGAGGCTTCATCAAGGCGCGGGTGGTTGTCGAGGAACTCGCGGTGCGGGTCCGGCAACGCATCCAGCGCCTGAAGCGTGTGAGTCAACACATGGATGGCGGCCAGCACGTCCTGGGTATTGCCGGTCTCGGAGATGGTGTGCATGTTGCGAATGGGGAAGCCGATGGA
>ERZ869909.1886-NODE-1886-length-15593-cov-3.668665_pt1 | contig 15593 bp, 18 predicted proteins | sample MGYA00520892_ERZ869909 | MGnify/ENA primary metagenome ERZ869909 (study PRJEB32215, sample SAMEA104723947) | bioreactor metagenome | biome: bioreactor; feature: anaerobic bioreactor; material: water | place: China | collected 2015-03-12 ...
AACTCACACAGTAAATATTGCACTTGTAGGTAAATATGTTCAATTACATGATGCGTATCTTTCGGTAGCTGAGTCTTTAAAACATGCGGGATATCCGTTAGGGGCTAAAATTAATATTCATTGGATTAATTCTGAAGAATTGAATGCGGCAACTATGGTTGAAAAACTTAAAGGTATGGATGGTATCCTTGTTCCTGGTGGTTTTGGTGGCCGAGGCATTGAAGGAAAAATTGCGGCAGCACGTTATGCACGCGAAAATAACATCCCTTATTTTGGTATATGTCTTGGTATGCAAATCGCAGCAATTGAGTATGCGCGTAATGTGTGCAATCTACCATTGGCAAACTCTTCTGAATGGGATGCACAGACAACAGATCCAGTCATCCATTTGATGCCAGATCAAAGTGGCGTAACCAACTTAGGTGGTACTTTGCGTTTAGGTAACTGGCCTTGTGTCATTGAACCCGATTCAAAGACAGCTGGAGTTTATCAAAAAGATATGATTCAGGAACGTCATCGTCATCGTTATGAGTTTAATAACAAGTACCGAGAACTGATGGCTGAAAAGGGAATTGTCTTCTCGGGAGTAAGTCCTGATGGACGTCTGGTTGAGATTATGGAAATTAAGGATCATCCTTGGTTTGTGGGTTGTCAGTTCCACCCAGAGTTCAAATCAAGACCAAATCGTCCTCATCCTTTATTTTACGGATTTGTGCAGGCCTCTTTTCAATTCTCGTTAAAAGAAGTAAAATAGAAGTGTAAACATAAAAGGAGGAAGTTAATATGGCATTAGTATCAGCAAAAGATATGTTAAATAAGGCTCGCGCAGAAAAATATGCGGTAGGTCAATTTAACATTAACAATCTAGAATGGACAAAAGCAGTATTATTGACAGCAGAAGAAATGAAGTCACCAGTTATCTTAGGTGTTTCCGAAGGTGCGGGGAAATACATGGGTGGTTATAAAACCATCGTAGGTATGGTTAATGGTATGCTTGAAGAATTGAATATTACAGTTCCAGTTGCGTTGCACTTGGACCATGGAAGCTACGAACATGCAATCAGATGTATGGAAGCAGGTTTCTCATCGGTAATGTTTGATGGTTCACACTTCCCAATTGAAGAAAACATTGAGAAAACTCGTGCAATCGTAAAAATCGCCCACAGTCGTTATATTTCAGTTGAAGCTGAAGTTGGTTCTATCGGTGGTGAAGAAGATGGTGTTGTGGGTGCTGGTGAAGTTGCGGATCCTCAAGAATGTAAAATCATCGCTGATTTAGGTGTTGATATGCTTGCGGCAGGTATCGGTAACATTCATGGTAAGTATCCAGAAAACTGGAAAGGCTTAAACTTTGATGTTCTAAAAGAAATCCAGGACATTACTGGTCAAATGCCACTTGTTCTTCATGGTGGAACAGGGATTCCTGAAGAGATGATTAAAAAGGCAATCTCATTGGGTGTTTCAAAGATTAACGTGAACACTGAGTGCCAGTTGGTCTTCGCTGCAGCAACACGCAAGTACATTGAAGAAGGTAAAGACCTTGTTGGTAAAGGATTTGATCCTCGCAAAGTATTAAAACCTGGTTATGATGCGATCGTTGCAACAGTCAAAGAAAAAATGATTATGTTCGGTAGTGTAAATAAAGCTTAATTGATATTTCTGACTATGCTCTATATGGGTATAGTCTTTTTTTATATCAAAAGGGGGTAGAAATCTCATATCTTTTTGTGCAATTAGAAAAAATCTAGTATAATAGAGCAAGCATAGAAGATGTGCTCTTGATGAAATGAGGTAGGTTATGGCAAGTGTAATTAAAATTGAGGGTGGTAGAAAACTTAATGGTAAAGTAAGAATCAGTGGATCAAAAAATGCAACAGTAGCATTGATTCCTGCCGCAATACTTGCATCGACAGGTCCAGTGACCATTCTTGGTGTTCCCAATATATCCGATGTTGACTCACTTGCGGAGTTGCTTCGGGATTTAGATGTTGAAGTAGTTCAAAAAGCAGCAGACCATATTGTGATTGATCCAACGAATATGAAAAATAAACCTTTGGAATCTCAGGCAGTCACCAAACTTCGAGCTTCATACTACTTTATGGGAGCACTTCTTGGGAAGTATAAGGAAGTCGTCATGAAAATGCCTGGAGGATGTTATTTGGGTCCTAGACCCATTGACTTGCATCTGAAAGGGTTTGAGGCTTTAGGGGCAACAATTGAGTACAATCACGGCAGTTATTACATCAAGGCCGATGAATTGATAGGAACCAAAATCTTCTTAGACATCTCTTCGGTAGGAGCTACGATTAATATAATGATGGCTGCAGTCTATGCCAAAGGACGCACCATTATAGAGAATGCAGCGAAAGAGCCTGAAATTATTGATGTTGCTACGATGCTAAATAAAATGGGAGCTCAAATTCGTGGTACAGGAACGAATGTGATTACGATTGATGGTGTAGATGAGTTAACTGGGTGCTTCCATGAAATTATTCCGGATCGTATTGAAGCGGGAACGTTCATTATTCTGGCAGCAGCAGCAGCGAAAGAAATGACGATTGAAAACATCATTCCGCAGCACTTGGAATCACTTCTATCGAAGCTTCAAGAGATGGGTGTTGATATGGATATTTCAGTCGATCGAGTGACTATCCGTGGTGGTCAGACACTAAAGGCGGTGGACATAAAAACACTACCTTATCCAGGATTTGCGACAGATTTACAACAGCCCCTCACAACACTTCTGACGCAGGCTTCCGGAACGTCCGTTGTTAAGGAAACTATTTATACAGAGCGATTTAAACATTGCGTTGAGTTACAGCGTATGGGTGCGAATATTCAACTTTCTACGGCTCAGTCCACGACCTTTGGGCCAACAAAACTGTATGGAGATACTGTGACTGCAACTGATTTACGTTGTGGAGCAAGTTTGGTTGTGGCTGGTTTGATTGCGGAGGGTGTAACCGAAATCCATGATGTATACCATATTGATCGCGGATATGATGATTTAGATGGCAAGCTTAAGGATTTAGGGGCGAAAATTTGGCGTGAATAATCATATAACATGAATCCTTAAGTGAAATTGAGTACAATATGGCAGAGGTGAATGTTATGAACAATCAGCAATTGTCAATTATAGTACAGTCGTTAAAAAAGGAAGAGCTATGTGACTATATTCAGGATACGTATCATCAATCGATGAAAAAGCTTAAAGTGAATATAGCTTCGGGTTTAAAACCTATGCATGTACCCATCGCCAATGAAGATTTAGCTTCCATCAAGTCTACATTTCTTAAATATGAAATGATTATCGATTCGATCATTGCAAAGGAGCAGGTATTACTTCCTGTAGTGTGCGGTGAAAAAGTGAAAAGTGGCGAAGTGGAGCAATCCTGGGTGGAATTGCATAGTTTGTATGTTAAAGAAAAAGCAGTATTAGATAAGTTAAAAGGATTATTGCAGAATTTTACGGTTATATGTCAGGTGTATAATTTAATCCGTGAACTGACATATAAGTCGGAAGACCGCATGGATTTGTTTCAGAATTACATAGAGGAATTAATCCGTTAATTCCTTTTTTCAAGGGAGAAAGCTATGGGAAAGCAAACTTGGTTTAAAAAATATATTCTTGATGGGCTATCGGCAATGGCCATGGGGCTTTTTGCCTCATTGATAATAGGGCTTATTCTTAGAACCTCCGCTCAGCAGCTCATTCAGTTTGAGTTGCTCCCTGAAATTTCAAGTCATATGCTGGAAATTGCGGGTGTTGCCTCATCCCTTATGGGAGGTGCCATAGGTGTGGCTATGGGTTATAAGTGGAAAGCACCTTTGCTAGTGTTTGTTTCCATGATGATTGTCGGGCAGTTGGGTGCGATGACAGGTGGACCGGCAGGAGCTTATCTTTCTGCCCTTACGGGGTATCTTTTTGGCATAATGATTTCAAATAAGACACCATTGGATATTCTATTAACTCCGCTGATTGTATTGGTGAGTGGCTATGCGATGGCTAGTACCGGTGGTTCTGCTATTGGAACGATGATGATTGCTTTAGGTCATTGGATTGAGATTGCAACACAATCTTCACCGTTAATCATGGGAGTACTTGTTTCTGTATCCATGGGGATGATACTTACTTTGCCAATTTCATCAGCTGCGATTGCCTTAATGCTCAATCTCTCAGGGTTAGCCGCAGGTGCAGCCACTGCAGGATGCTGTGCTCAAATGGTTGGTTTTGCGATCATGAGTCGTAAGGAAAACTCGTTTGGAATGTTTCTGGCACAGTTTTTCGGAACTTCCATGCTTCAAATCAGCAATATTATCAAAAACCCTTGGATTTGGCTTCCACCGACACTTGCATCCGCAATAACCGGACCACTGGCGACAATGGTTTTCAAGATGGAAAATGTGGCTGCAGGAGCAGGAATGGGAACAAGCGGGCTGGTAGGGCCTTTATTAACATTGTCAGTGATGGGAACAAGTCTGAATGTTTGGTTGGCTATGGGATTACTCTACTTTGTTTTACCATCCGTCTTATCTTTGGGATTTTATCGAATACTCTTTCATTTTCATCTCATTGCAAGCAAGGATTGTACGATTGAGACAGTTTAATGTGCTGTGTAAGGATTGTTATGAGTGGTGAGAGTAATTGTTTGAGATGATTTAATTTTCATTGCATTTTTATTTGGGTTATGGTAGACTATGTACGCACTTACTTTGGGTGAAAATCATCCAAGGCGGAAGGAGAGATGAACTATGAAACAAGGAATTCATCCTGTCTATAACAAAGTGATGGTTACATGCACATCTTGCGGTAACGAATTTGAATCCGGATCAACAAATAAAGAAATTCGTGTTGACACCTGCTCAAATTGCCATCCATTTTATACAGGAAGACAACGCTTTGCTCAAGCACAAGGTCGCGTCGAGAAGTTTAATCGTAAATACGGCATTAAATAAGGGTCATACCCTTATTTTTTTGCGCTAAATGAAGTAAAATAATGAAGAGGTGAAGAGACATGATGTATCATCAGTATCGACCAGGATATCTTGAAGTTATCTCTGGCTGCATGTTTGCAGGAAAGACGGAGGAACTTATCCGTCGTATTAAAGTTTTGGAATTTGCCAAAAAGAAAATCTTGGTTTTTAAGCCAGCGATTGATAATCGCTATAGCAATACAAAGGTAGTATCCCATTCAGGAAGCTCGGTTGAAAGTATTGTGGTGAGTTGTGCTAAAGATATTCTGGATTATGTAAATGATGATGTGGATGTCATTGCGATAGATGAGGTTCAGTTCTTTGATCGTGATGTTATCGGTGTCTGTGATAAGCTGGCAAGGGCCGGCAAACGGGTGATGGCTGCAGGTCTTGACACTGATTTTCGTGCAGAGCCATTTGGTGTTATGCCCGAACTGATTACTACTGCAGAGTTTGTTACAAAACTGACAGCTGTATGTACGGTGTGTGGCGCGCCTGCCACAAGAACCCAACGTTTAGTGAATCAGAAGCCAGCTTCTTATCTTGATCCGATTATTCTTGTGGGAGCGCAGGAAAGCTATGAAGCTCGGTGTCGCCATTGTCATACTGTGATTGATAAGCCTGAATTCTAATGAACACATATGCATTAAAACTTAAAAGTTATATTGGTCCGAAGGACTTTTATAAAAAGGCCACATTTATAGCCGTTCCATTGGCGATTCAGCAGCTGCTGAACAGTGCTATGGGAATTGTGGACAGTATGATGGTTGCGCGAATTAATCAGGTTACAGCCGTTGGTACAGCCGCTCAGATTGAAATTTTGATGATGACCATAGGTTATGGTGCCGCAACCGGAGCTGCCATCTATCTGGCTCAGTTCTTTGGTTCCGGCGATAAAGTCAATCAAAGGAAATCCTTTGGATTTGGTATTATGCTGGTATCGATTGTGGCTGTGTTGTGGATGGGGTTGGCATATCTTTTCGGTCCACAGCTTATGGGATTTTACATTAAAGATTCGGTAGTTATCAGCAGTAGTGTCACTTACTTAAGTATCGCACTATTCTCATATCTACCTGGTGTACTAACGATGATGTTTAGCTTTGCGTATCGCTCAATTCAACGTACTGTAGTTCCAATGATTATCGGAACCATCGCGATGATGCTCAATGTTTTCTTTAATTACGGACTGATTTTTGGTAATTTTGGATTGCCTCAGCTTGGGATTCGCGGAGCAGCCTTTGCAACGTTGATTGCAACCACATCGGGTCTTACGATGCATATCATTTATGCATATACAAGTAAGCAACCGTTTGTTGGAAACGTAGTTGAAATGTTTTCCCTTAAGCGTCAGATGGCAGATAAAATGTTTCGTCGGACCTTACCGCTGATATTAAATGAGTTATTCTTTGGATTTGGAAGTACATTGTATATTCGGGCATTTGGTCGATTAGGCACACAGGCAATGGATAGTTATTATGTCGGAACTCAAATTGCCAATATATTTATGTTTGTTATAATGGGTATTAACAATGCAAATAGTTCCATGCTTGGGGCTGAACTTGGTAAGGGTGATTTGGAATCAGCTCGTGAAAAATCTAGATATTTTGTGGGGATGGCACTGGTTGTTTCTCTAATTACATCGGTGGTTATCCTTTCTTCAGCTGAGTTTCTTGTGAGCTTGTTTGCACTGAGTGATGAAATGGTTGTGGCACAGTCTGTGCTTGTTGTGAAGGTGTTCAGTGTACGCTTGTCACTACGGATGTTCAATGTTATTATTTTCTCGTCATTACGAGCAGGAGGAGACTCAAAGTATCTAGCCTTCTTGGATGCGGGAATCCTTTGGCTTGTTGGGTTGCCTTTAGCGTTTATCCTTGTAAATGTCTTTGGGATGACAAGTATTGCCTGGGTATTCTTACTTGTACAGATTGAACAGGTCGTACGTGTGTTGGTCGGAATGAAACGAATTGCTGGGGGCGCCTGGTTGAAAAATTTAACGCAAGAAATTGCATAGGAGGTTATAGATATGGAAGCAATGATTACTCGTTGTGAAAAAATGGTTGAGAGATACGAGGAGTTGGATCAGTTACTTATGAGTCCGGCTGTCTTATCTAACTCAAGAGAGTTAGCCAAACTTGGGAAAGAGCAGGCTAAAATCCGCAATGTAGTTGACGTATATCTTGAGTTTAAACAGATTTTGCAGCACTATCATGATGCAAAAGAGATGCTTAAACTTGAGAAAGATGAAGAGATGATTGCGATGGCTGAAATGGAAGTTGAAGAGTTGGAGCCGAAAATCGCACAATTTAAGGAAAAACTTGAAATATTATTAATTCCAAAGGATCCAAATGATGATCATGATGTGATTGTAGAAATTCGTGGTGCTGCCGGCGGAGATGAAGGAAACATCTTTGCGGGTGATCTTTACCGGATGTATGTTCGTTATGCTGAATCACAGGGATGGAAGACAGAAGTTCTTGAGGCTATTGAGGCAGAAGCCGGCGGTTATACATTAATTTCATTTTTTGTAAAAGGAGATGAAGTGTATCGTCAGTTAAAATTTGAATCAGGAGCTCATCGTGTTCAGCGGGTACCAAAGACAGAAACGCAAGGTCGCATTCATACCTCGACTGCGACGGTACTGGTTATGCCTGAAACTGAAGAGGAAGATGTTGATATCAATCCGGATGACCTGACAATTGAAACACATCGTGCCAGTGGAGCCGGTGGTCAGCACGTGAATAAGACTGACTCTGCTGTACGAATTACCCATATTCCCACAGGGATAAGTGCCAATGTTCAGGAAGGTCGTTCGCAGCATGATAACCGGGACCGTGCAATGAAAATCATTCGTGCACGCGTATTGGAATATTTTACTGAAAAAGCTGAGGCTGAAAAAGGTGCCGAACGTCGCTCGAAGATTGGTCGTGGTGACCGCTCGGAGAAGATTCGCACGTATAATTACCCTCAAAACCGTGTCACCGATCACCGAATTGGTTTAACGATCAATCAGCTGGACCGGATTACTGAAGGTAAACTGGATGATGTGATTGCGGCACTGATTGCTGAAGAGCAACGAATGAAACTGGCGGGAGAATAAGATGCTTACGTACAAACAACTTTTAAAAGAAGCAGCGGTAATATGTGAAGGAGCTCAAGTCAATGAGCAACTTTCACGTCGGCTTCTTTTGGAATTGTGCGATGAGTTTAACGTTGATCTTTATATGAACATTGATTTACCTGTGGATGTATCATTAAAGGAAAAGTTTGATCGTTACCTGATTCGATTGTGTAATCATGAGCCATTAGCCTACATTTTAGGTTACGAATGGTTCTTTGGTCGGAAATTCGAATGTACGGAAGATGTTTTGGTGCCAAGAGAGGAAACCGAAGAGTTGGTTGGTCACATACTGGCAGATATTGATGAGTTTTTTGATTCATTGCCGATTACGATTGCGGATGTTGGAACGGGGAGTGGTGCATTGGCTATTACCACAAAACTGGAACTTCAAGAATGTGATATATTTGCTAGTGATATTAGTGTGGAAGCATTATCCATTGCTAAAAAAAACGCAGAGAAACTGAGTGCTGAGGTGACTTTTTTGCAAGGGGACATGGCTCAGCCTTTGATTGATCAAAGGATTTTTGTTGATGTTTGCCTGTGCAATCCACCGTATATAAAAAATAGCGAAGAGATTCAACTTTCAGTACAAGCATTCGAGCCGCATGTTGCCTTATTTGGTGGGGTCGATGGCCTGGATTTGTATCGCAGGATTTTGGATCAGGTTCCCCGTTTTATGAAGCAACAGTCAATTTTAGCTTTTGAAATGGGATATGACCAAAAGGAAAGCCTTGTTTATGAAGTAAAGAGTCGCTTTCCAGACTCACATGTGATTGTTCGACAAGATATTAACGGATTGGACCGGATGTGTTTTGTCTATTTCAATCGTTGTTTTTAGCATCTTCGGATGCTTTTTTTGTACCGTATAACCTATAAAGAACCAGGTGATTATGATAAAATAAGGAAGTAATGGTGATGAATATGAAAACTGAACGTTTACACAGACAAGATATGAATCGAGTGGTTGAACTACTTCAAGCAGGGAAGATTGTAGCATTACCCTCGGATACTGTCTTTGGGTTGGCAATTAGTATCAATCACATTGAAACAATCGATCGGTTGAAGGAAGTGAAACACCGTCAGGATGATCGACCTTTTCCTGTGCTGGTAAGTTCAAAAAGCCAAATTAATCAGTTGGCTCTGCTTTCAAGAAGAGATGTTAAGCTTGTTCGACATTGGATGCCGGGTGCAATGACTCTCATCGTAAACAAAGCGCAAGGGGTCGATAGTCGTGTGACTTCTGGTAAAGGGACCATAGCCATTCGTATGCCGGATGATCCCTGGCTCATTGATTTAATCCGAAAGGTGGGTTATCCACTTCTGATGCCAAGTGCCAATATTACTGGGGAAAAAGAGGCTCGAAGCAGTGATGAGGTATTGGCGTACTTTGATGGATTGATTGAAGGTGTGGTTGAAGGAGAGAGTTTGCTGGATGTGTCATCTACGGTGATTGATGCTTCTAGTAAAAAATTGGTTGAGGTTCGAAAAGGCCCAATATCGCTAAATGAAGTGAAAAAATCATTACTACAAGGAGGAAATATGAAAATCGCGTTAGCAGCGGATCATGGTGGGTATCAGTATAAGGAAATACTGAAACAGAAGTTGGATGAATGGGGATATGAAGTTGAAGACTTCGGAACACACAGTGAAGATAGTATGGATTATTCTGATGTGGTTTATCCAGCCGCGAAGGCAGTAAGTGAAGGACGATGTGATCGCGGAATCATTTTCTGTGGTACGGGTATTGGTGCGTCTATCACAGCAAACAAAGTTCATGGAATTCGATGTGCATTGGTCAATGATGTTGCGGTGGCAGAAGTAACTCGCTTACACAATGATAGCAACGTTCTGGCCATGGGAGGTCGGGTGATTAGTGAAGAAACGATGTTGCAAATTTCCAAAACATGGTTAGATACTTTGTTCAGTGAAGATGAAAGACACCAACGTCGAATTGATAAGATTGCTGCTATTGAAAAGTTGGAGGAATAAAAGGTGTTGGATCAAAAGATTGCATTTGCAATACAACAGGAAAGAGATCGTCAAATTCATAACATCGAACTGATTGCTTCCGAAAACTACGTTTCGAAAGATGTGTTGGAAGCAATGGGAAGTATATTGACGAACAAATATGCAGAAGGATATCCAAACAAACGTTATTATGGTGGATGTGAATACGTAGATATCATTGAAGACATCGCAAGAGATCGTCTCAAAGAATTATTCAAAGCGGAGCATGCGAATGTTCAGCCACACTCTGGTTCACAGGCAAATATGGCTGTTTATATGAGTGTGTGTGAACCGAACGATAAGATTCTTGGGATGGATTTAAGTTCTGGTGGGCATTTGACTCATGGTCATCCATTGAATTTCTCAGGCAAACTTTATCAGTTTTATGGATATGGCGTAAAAAAAGAAGATGATACGATCGATTATGAGCAAGTCCGAGATCTTGCGTTAAATATTCGACCCAAGTTAATTGTGGCGGGAGCCAGTGCTTATCCAAGAGAAATTGACTTTAAGCGATTTAGAGAGATAGCAGATGAAGTTGGTGCGTATCTGATGGTAGATATGGCTCATATCGCAGGATTAATTGCAGCGAATGTTCATCCAAGTCCTGTACCTTATGCAGATTTTGTCACATCCACAACTCACAAAACACTTCGAGGACCTCGTGGTGGCATTATTCTTTGTAAAAAGGAATATGCGTCCATCATCGACCGGATGGTTTTCCCTGGGATACAGGGTGGGCCACTCATGCATATTATTGCGGCTAAGGCAGTGAGCTTCCATGAAGCGATGCAGGATGGATTTGTGGACTATCAGAAACAGGTCATTAAAAATGCGAAGGTTTTAGCAGAGGAGTTGCAGAATTTAGGATTTAGAGTAGTTTCCAACGGAACAGATAATCATCTGGTTCTTGTGGATGTTAAAACCAATTTTAATTTAACTGGTAAAGAAGCTGAAATCCGATTGGACCGGGTATTTATTACTTGTAATAAAAATACGATTCCATTTGATACGGAGAAACCGATGATTACCAGCGGTATTCGTTTAGGTAGTGCAGCGATGACAACAAGAGGATTCAAGGAAGAAGAATTCAAAAAGGTAGCTTCCTGGATTTATAGAGTGATTAAAGACGGAGATAATCCGTCCATATATGAGGAGGTAGCGGCTGAAGTTCGGGCGTTGACCGAAAAGTTTACATCAAACATTTAGGAGGAAATAAATTATGTTACATGTATTAAACCATCCGTTGATTACACACAAGCTGACTCAAATGAGAAAAGTTTCTACTGGAACCAAGGATTTTCGAAATAACCTGGAAGAAGTTGCAGGGCTGATGGCTTATGAAATTTCACGGGATTTACCGTTGATTCCAACTACAATCGAAACACCTATGGGGCCGTGTGATACATTTGAATTGGCAAAGGATGTGGTTTTAGTACCTATCCTACGTGCTGGACTGGGAATGGTTGATGGAATCTTGAGTTTGATTCCAACAGCAAAAGTAGGACATATTGGGCTATATCGTGATGAGGAAACCTTTGAGCCTCATGAGTATTATGCTAAGTTTCCTTCGAATCTGACAGATTCAACAGTGATGGTTCTTGATCCGATGCTGGCAACCGGCGGTAGTGCTTCCGCAGCAATTGAGATGCTCAAACGCCGTGGAGTTAAAAACGTGAAACTTGTATGTCTTGTAGGAGTTCCTGAAGGTGTTTCAAGAATTGAGAAAGACCATCCTGAGGTAGATATCTATTTAGCTGCTCTTGATGAAAAACTGAATGAGATTGGCTATATTGTTCCTGGTCTTGGTGATGCCGGGGATCGTATTTTCGGGACAAAATAATGAATCGAAGCATGCTCAAAGCCTTAGAGCTGGGGTTTGCGATTAGTGGTATGATATTGTTTGGGGCACTTGGTGGAATTTGGTTGGATCAGTGGTTAAACACAACTCCTATATGTACATTTATCGGGATATTTGGTGGTGTAGCAAGTGCATTCAAGTATCTGTTAGATTGGACAAAAGAGAATTGATATGGATGCATATATAAAAAGAGGGATTAAGGTCACTCTGATCATTTCGATGATTCTAGGATTAATTCTTGTATCTATTCAGCCATCCTTAGCCTTTGGATTATGGCTTGGAAGTATGGCTGGCTTGATAAATATGTTAATAACTTCAAGTTATTATGCAGACTTATTGTTTGAGGAAGAATTTTCTGTTGTGAAATATGGTCTATTCTTTCTGATTAAATTAGGATTCATCAGTGGAAGTCTGTATTTAGGGATTGTTTTCCCTGACTATGTGAATATTTTCATGGTAGCATTAGGGTTAATTATGTTAAAATTATCTTTGTATGTAACGGAGTTTTACATACGTAGACGAAAGGAGTGATGCTTTGATGATAGTTGGTGCGACGATTACGTTTCAAGTTGAAGTTCTATCGATCCTGATTATCTCAGCGATTATCTTAGGACTTATACTGGCAGTAAATCGAGCAGTCAAAAAGGCAGATCCACTGGATAAACCGAAAGGAATCTTATTGCTGGCGGTTATCTATGTAAGAATGATGTCAGGTTTGGCAAAAGACAACATGGGGAATATCGTAGGTCGAAACTATGCACCTTACTTAGGAATTCTCGCATTGTATCTTGCGCTTGCAAATCTTTCGGGATTGTTTGGAATGCCTGCGCCGACAGCAAACTTTAGTGTGACACTCACATTAGCGTTGATTACATTTATTATGATTCAAAGGATGAGTATCAAATCGATTGGTTTCTTTGGCTATATTCGCAGTTTCTTCGAGCCACATCCACTTTTCTTTTTGATGAACTTCTTTGGTAAAGTAGCTCCGCTGATTTCAATGTCCATTCGTTTATTCGGAAATATTACGAGTGGGACGATCATTATGGTGCTGTTTTATGCCTTTACCGGATGGGTTGCTGCTTTAGTGCCGATCATTGGAGTGATTGACTTCGTAGGTCCAATTGTAGCTCCGGTATTGCATTTCTATTTTGATGTGTTTGTCGGTTTAATTCAAATGTATATTTTTATATCATTAACATCGGTATTTATTGGGAACGAGTATTCCCAACCAGAATAAAAAAGGAGAGAAAAAAATATGGAATTAGCAAGAGGTTTAGTTGCAATTGGTGCTGGATTGGCAGTACTTACAGGTATGATGACAGGGTTAGGTCAAGGATATGCGGCTGCGAAGGCAGTTGAAGCTGTTGGGCGCAATCCGGAAGCTGAATCAAAAATCCGTTCAATGTTGATTTTGGGTGCTGCGATTGCAGAGACCGCTGCGATTTACGGGATGTTAATTGCCTTTGTATTAATTTTCTTATTTAACTAATCATAGGGCTTTTTTGACATCAGGAGGTGAAGGTCAATGCTCGATATTGATATCGCCGGGAAGCTGTTTCCGGATATAAAAACGATGATCGTTCAGTTAGCCGCCACCGGAGTTCTTTTTTATGCCTTCTACCGTTATTTGTGGCAACCAGTATTAACCTACTTAGAAAAAAGAGCTGCGTATGAGCAGAACTTAATTGAACAAGCAAAACAGAAATTTCAAGAAGCAGAAACAAGCAAAGAAGAAGCACATGCTCAATTGAAACATGCTTCCGTGGAAGCAAATAAAATTATTGAGCGCGGTCAAAACGAAGGAAAACGAATTAAGGAAGGTCTTGTGGCTGATGGTCGCAAAGAGGCTGAACTTAAGTTGCAATCAGCACGTCGTCAATTGGATTATGAGCGGAGCCAGATGAAGCAAAGCATTCACAGAGAAATTGTGGATGTAGCACTTTTGGCTACATCCAAATTGATTGAGGATAAACTAGATGAGTCGGCTGACCGTCTTGTGATTGAACAGTTCGTGAAAGACGTCGTAAATTAATGAAAAAAGTAGCAAATCGCTATGCGGAAGCTCTTTTCGAATTTGCTTGTGAAGAAAACAAAGTCAACGATTGGCAAAATCAGATTGGGTTAATTAAACAAGCGTTAGCTCAGGATGAAAAAACACAAATGTTTTTTGCTTCAAAACGAATTTCGAGTGAAGATAAGAAAGCGCTTCTTGATCAAGTTTTCAAATCTTCCATTGATACGTATATTATGAATTTTATTTTTCTATTGGTAGATAAAAGCCGAATCTCACAGTTTGATTTGATTGCACGGAAATTTCACCGCTTATGCAACAGCTATAAGGGGATTAAAGAAGGATTTGTGTATTCAATTCGTGAACTCAGTGATGAGGAAATTAAGCAAATTGAAACTTCAGTTTCGAAGAAGTTGGACACAAACGTAGAATTGACGAATCGTATTTCCAAGGATCTTATTTCAGGGATTCGTGTTGTCGTTGAAGACGTGGTCATCGACGGTTCAATGAAATACAAACTAGATAATTTGCGTAGTGAATTATTGAAAGGGAGCAGGTGAGCATATGGAATTAAGACCTGAAGAAATCAGTGAACTGATAAAGGACCAGATTAAAAATTATCAAAGTCATCTTGAGGCAAATGATGTGGGTTATGTCATTAGTGTTGGGGATGGGATTGCTTTATTGCATGGTCTAAACAATGCAATGGCAGGAGAATTGATTCTTTTCCCTCATGATGTCGTAGGTATGATACTAAACTTGGAAGAAGATCATGTAGGTGCAGTACTTATTGGATCTGATTCCAAGATCAAGGAAGGCGATGAAGTTCATCGTACCGGTCGCATTGTCGAGGTTCCTGTTGGGGATGAAATGTTAGGGCGTGTTGTCAATGCATTAGGACATCCAATTGATGGAGGTCCTGCAATTACTACTGAAAAACGCCGTCCGGTGGAACGTGTTGCTCCTGGAGTCATGACCCGTAAATCAGTTCATCAACCAGTACAGACTGGATTAAAAATCATCGACTCGATGATTCCAATTGGTCGTGGTCAGCGTGAGTTAATTATTGGTGATAGACAAACAGGAAAAACTGCGATTGCGATTGATACAATTATTAATCAAAAAGATCAAAATATGATTTGTATTTATGTTGCTATTGGACAAAAAGCATCAACAGTTGCTCAAATTGTTGAGAAGTTGCGTCAGCATGATGCAATGTCCTATACAACGGTTGTTGCTGCTACAGCATCCGAACTTGCACCGCTTCAGTACATTGCTCCTTATGCAGGATGTGCAATTGGTGAAGAATGGATGGAAGAGGGTAAAGATGTTTTGATTATCTATGATGATCTATCAAAACATGCGGTTGCTTATCGAACCATGTCTCTTTTACTACGCCGTCCACCAGGACGTGAAGCATACCCAGGGGATGTATTCTATCTTCATTCAAGGCTTCTTGAAAGAGCTGCTAAGTTAAATGAAAATTATGGAGGTGGTTCTCTGACTGCCCTTCCAATCATTGAGACTTTAGCAGGAGATATCAGTGCTTATATCCCGACAAACGTTATTTCCATTACTGATGGGCAATTATTTTTACAGTCCGAGTTATTTAACTCAGG
>ERZ869909.1887-NODE-1887-length-15590-cov-92.095404_pt1 | contig 15590 bp, 15 predicted proteins | sample MGYA00520892_ERZ869909 | MGnify/ENA primary metagenome ERZ869909 (study PRJEB32215, sample SAMEA104723947) | bioreactor metagenome | biome: bioreactor; feature: anaerobic bioreactor; material: water | place: China | collected 2015-03-12 ...
GTGCTGACCTCGGACCATGGCGACTATCTGGGCGACCACTGGCTGGGGGAAAAGGAGATGTTCCACGAGCCGAGCGTGCGCATTCCGATGATCGTGGTCGACCCGCGTCGCGAGGCCGACAGCACCCGAGGCAGCCGCTCCGAGCAGCTGGTGGAGGCCATCGACCTGGTGCCCACCTTCGTCGATGCCGCCGGAGGCGACAGCCGAGCGCTCGATCATGTCCTGGAGGGGCGCTCACTGCTGCCGCTGGTCAGCGGCAGCAAGGTGGAGCCGTGGCGTCGGTACGCCTTCAGCGAAGCCGACTACGCCTGGCGGCCGGCCCGGAAGGAGCTGGGACTGGCTCCCGACGAAGCCAGGGCCTTCATGGTGACGGATGGCCGCTGGAAATCTGTGCACTACCAGCACCACCGCCCCCAACTGTTCGACCTTGCCACTGCCCCCCAGGAGCTGACCGATCTGGCCGGCGAGTCCTGCCACGCCGAGACCCTCGAGCGACTCGAGAAGGCCCTCCAGGGCTGGGCGCTGGAACGTAGGCATCGCATCACGGTCAGCAACCAGCGGGTCTCTGAGGCCACAGGATCGGCCCACAAGCGGGGCTATCTGTTCGGCGTCTGGTAAGATCATCAGCGGATTGTCGGCGGGTCCAGCCGCCGGCCTTTTTGCACTTCAACTTCGATAACAGTGTTTATGCAGCAACACATCAAGCGAATCAATAAATATGATTTTTCTGGAATATATTGGCCAATTCTTCAGATGCATTTTTTAAAGACAAATAAAACCTCTCTTTCACTCCTTCTTCCGAATACGCCGACTTCATCCATACCAAATTCAGGCTCGCTTGCACGTCACCCATTACGATGATTGGCACTGCGATAGCATCGAGGTCCACTTCTTCGTCAGAGTGCAGCGTGGTAATATCGGGTGCTCGCTCTGCATAGCCCTTTTCCCTTATCTCAGACAGCATGGAGTCAATGTGTTTTATGTTACTGGCTAGTTCAGCCTCTTTACCCCCGCGCTTTCGCGACGCCTCCAGTATCACCGCCAAGCGCCTTTCATCGCAGTACGCGAGGTAGGCCCTTCCCATTGCCGACATCAGGATACTTGGTTTATAGCCAAGCACCTCTCTGTTGACCACAAAAGGGCTTCGCCGTCTAGATGTTTCGATGATAGACATACCTTCCCCATCATAGACAGAAATATCCGACGGCCACTGTAGTTCCTTCTGTAGCCGATCCAGGACGGGCGCAGATACTTGAGCGATTGCATCCTCAACGCTGAGACGCATGCCTAGATCATGAAGCTTATAAGTGAGCCTGTACCGGTTATCGCCTATCCCGCGATAAACCCAGCCCTCGCTTTCCAGAGTAGCAAGTATGCGGAGTATCGTCGCCTTGTCTATACCCGTCGCTTCATGCAAGTCCTTCAGGCTTACCGGTGCATCTTCTGCATCGATGACATTGACGACCTTGAGCCCCCTTGCCAGGGCCTGAATGGTTTTGCTCATGCTGCCCCCACCATGCTTCAAAACATGGAGCCAGCGTTGACTGGCTCCATCCAGATCAGGCCATGCTACCATACCTAGCCTTGTCATCAGCCAGGCTTTTATGGCACTAGGTGTCAGCGCACAAGAGATGGGCACAGAAATTGAATTAATGGAATTGAAAAAAGACTCTCTGGCTGAAAAAATCCAAACTAATTGTGCTCCTTATCCCAGCATCCAATCAGTATCCCCAGACTCTTCTCTTTGTCCCAAGTTTCTTCAATCCGCGAGTCAGATACAGTCACCCTTGAGTGATGCCGCCTTGACCACTCAAATATAGACCTCTCCATTTTAAGAAAAACACTTTTATAGTCATCATCCGCTCCAAGATCATGTAACTCTTCGGGGTCGTTTTTTAAATCAAAGAGCATGGAGCGGAAACTCTCTACCATTATGTACTTCCATCGCCCATCATAAGCCATAATCATTCTGGCATCTTCGATGGGAACGTTCAGATTTATACGAGCCGGCCTCATGGAGTAGTCGTACTCGGAAATAACAACATCTCTCCATGACTCGAGCGGCATACGGTCATGCAGCACCGGCAGTAGCGACCGCCCCTCGAGGATATGCTGCCGAGGCTCACTTCCAAAAAATTCGAGGAAGGTCGGCGCCAAATCGATGGCTTCGACCAACAGGTCCGACACCCCCCCTCTAGTGGAATCTGCGGCTTCACTGGGATCATATACAATCAAAGGAATGCGAACCGAAGCGTCGTGAAACATCTCCTTCTCACCAAGCCAATGATCGCCGAGATAATCGCCATGATCTGAAGTAAACACTATGAGCGTATTTTCAAGGTAGGAGTTGGTTTCGAGCCAGTCGAGCAGCAAGCCGATCTGATCGTCAATCTGTTTGACCAACCCCATATAGGCAGGAATGACCGTCTCCCTGATATGTTCATCAGAAAAGCTTTGTGAAACCTCCGACTTCATGAACTGCTCGAGTATGGGGTGAGGGTTTCGCCTCTCAACTTCCGAGCGGACTATCGGAAGGATATCCTCCTTCCGATACAGGGCATGGTACGGTGCCGGCGCGATATAGGGCCAGTGTGGCTTAATAAAGGAAAGGTGCAGACACCACGACTGATCACCGGTCTCCTTTATGAAGTCGATGGCTCGCCGAGTCATATAAGGAGTTTCCGAGTGTATCTCTTCCACACGTGCCGGGTATTTTGCACTCCTCAGGTACCAGCCCGAAATCAGCTCACCATCGACTTCGGCCGCATTTGCCCACTCGTTCCAAGGGTTCTTTCCCGGGTAACCCACGGAAGTGAGATAGTCATTGTAGGGAGAGCTCTGATCGTAAGGCCCATCAGGATGCAAACCATCATCCCGCTCATAAGGCTCGAATCCACACTCGGACACCAGCACACCAAGATCCGTGTCTGGGGAAATTCCGAGGCGCTCCATGCCGGCATAATCCGCCTTCATATGCGTCTTACCAACCAGAGCAGTGCGAACACCCAAGGGGCGAAGGTGATCGCCGAGGGTGGGCTCACCTGCTTTTAGGGGAAATCCATTCCAGGTTGAACCATGGGAGCGAACATAGCGTCCCGTATAGAAGCTCATCCGGGAAGGGCCGCATATTGTCGATTGTGCGTATGCTTGCGTGAACCTGACCCCCATGCTTGCAAGCCTATCGATATTGGGCGTATGCAGGCTCGGGTGTCCGTAACAGCTAAGGTAGTCCCACCGAAGCTGATCACACATAATAAAAAGCACATTTTTTGGCATGACACACCCTCAACGTAAGCTAGGAATAAACGTAGCAATTTCTGGCACCATAAAGACCAGGATCAATGCCACAAGGTTGGCGAAGATAAAGGGTGTAACCCCCTTAAAAATGGTACCGAGAGGCACATCAGGGAGTGTCGCCTTAACAGTAAAAACATTCATCCCGATTGGAGGCGTAATCAAGCCAAGCTCAATGACAATGATGACCACAATACCAAACCAAATCATATCGATATTGGAAGCCAGTAGCGTGGGTAGGAAGACGGGGATTACCAGAAAAAGGATACCAATACTTTCGAAGACCATTCCGAGCACGATGCAGATGGCAGCAATAAGCATCACGATCTCCATAGGCCCAAGGTTGAGCGAGTTCACTGCCGCAACCAACTCATAAGGAGACCCCAGCATATTGAGATAGTTGGCAAACACCATCGCACCGGCTGCAACCGCCAGTATCATCGCTGTTGTGATAACTGAGTCAATCAGACACTCCAGCATGTCTCGAAGGCTTCGAATTCGCCCGCGCAGCAGGGCAAACAGCAGCGCCCCTCCCGCTCCAACCGAAGCCGCCTCAGTTGGTGTAAAGATACCGCCATAGATGCCGCCAAGGATAACCAAGAATAGCACCACGACGGGCCATACCAGCATTGTCGCCCTCAGGGCCTCCATGATCGAGGAGGGAGCTGCCGCAGGTCCGGAAGATGGACTAAGCCTTGTCCACCCCGCAGCTACGATAATGTACAGCAAGACAAGCAAGGCACCAGGAAGAATACCAGCCATGAAGAGCAAGCCGATATCCTGTTCAGCGATAACACCGTATATGATCAGCGGCACACTGGGAGGAATCATGATGCCCAAAGTACCACCGGCGGCAATAGCTCCTGTCGACAGGCTATCGGAGTAACGATACTGTCGCATCGACGGCATGGCCACCTTCGACATGGTAGCAGAAGTTGCCAAGGAGCTTCCACAGACAGCTGAAAAACCGGCACAGGACAGAATCGTGGACATGGCCAGCCCACCGCGATATCTTCCTAAAGTAGCATAGCCGGCATCATAGAGTTCCTTTGCTATCCCTGCACGGAATATCAAATTTCCCATAAGAATAAAAATCGGAATAACAGCCAGACTCTCCTTCATAAACATATCCATGACTTGCTGGCTTGCCATGATGATGGAGGCGTCCAACCCTCTCATCATGGCCACCCCCACCGTACCCACCAAAAGAGTGACAAAAGCCAGGGGTAGTCCCATTAGACATAGGGCGATGACGATGGAAAAGGCCACAAGTGTCTCAAGCATCTTCTCGCCTCCCATCGCAGGGCATGACCTTACTTATCGAGAGCACCGCAAAGAGAGCCCCCACACCACCTAGCACCGTCAGGGTCCACGCCAGATAGCTCATCGGCCATCTCAAGATAACTGTGCGCTGACTACTTTCGGTCACATCCAGGGCAAAGTCATAGATCATCCAGAAAATGAAAGCCATTCCGATAACATTGACCCCCCACAGGACAGTCACATACGTCCTGGGAACCATCTTGAAGAGCAAGCTTTCCAGAAGTGTGACAGAGATGTGATTATTCTTGAGTGCCAGATGAGCCAGCCCAGTCATGGTAATGACGGCCAGACAGAGCCCTACAAATTCGTTGGCCCCGAAGAGCGGCGAATTGAAGAGCGTCCTTCTTCCGACATCGAACAAGGTGACGGCCGTCATGACCGCCAGGACAAGCGCCCCCAGCAGTGAGAGAACATGGGCTAAATAGCCCATGCCCTTCTTTATCGAATGACTACTCATCTTGCTCACCTTCAGCCAGCTTTGCCATGACTCGCTCTTGGTAGAAAGCCAACGCGGCTTCGGCATCAATTCCTAACGCAGCTGCTTCAGCCAGCCAGTTATTGACAAGGGGCTCACTGGCCTCCCGCATGGCTTCATAAAGCTCATCAGGGGCTTCAATAAACTCCACGCCATTGCCAACGGCCCTTTCGACTGACTCGGCTTGCTCGCGATCCCAGCCTTTGCCAATGGCCTCGGCAAGGGCTCTTCCTGAAATAGCCCTAATCGCTTCCTGGTCTTCGTCTGAAATCTTCTCCCAGGTTCTACTATTGATAAACATAGAGAAGCTCGGTGCCGTAATCTTGGTCGGAAAGCGCGTTATGGACTTGACATAGCTGATTGCCTTGAAAGAATCAGCATCAATAATCGGGACACCAGAAAACCCATCGACAACACCGATAGAAACAGGCTCGTGCATTTGAACTGCAGGACCGGAAACGATTGGGGCATCAATCTCCCTCAACATATCGGCCGTGGTGCCTGACAATGCCCAGGTTCGTCTGCTCTGGAAGTCTTCCAAGGAAAGTATCGGAGAGTCTTCCATGCTGTACACCTCCCCTCCGGGGGCCATAAACAGGCCTATCAGTTCGACATCCCCATACTCACCCACTTCCTTGAAGTATTTTTCATAGGTTTCCCAAAGGGCTACAGAATTCGCTTCCGCGCTCTCCGAGGAAACCCAGGGAAGGTGACCAACCAAGGGAAGAGTTATCCTATTATCGGCCCAGCCATTAAAAATATACCCTCCGTCTACGATCCCCCGCCTCACGGCAGTCCATATATCCTGAGGCGGCACGGCCGTGCGTGGAGGAATCGAAACAGTAACGCGGCCCTCCGTTACCTCTTGCACCTCATCCGCCCAACTTCTCATGGCCTCACTTGTCAGAAAATGCTGGGGAGGAAAAAAACTGTTGAAAACCATCTCGACACTATCGCCTGCCATGGAAAATTGCGCAGCAGACAGAGACACAGAAAGAACCGATGCACTGACCAAAAAATTTGACTTGTTCATCACGCCAACCTCACATATCTTATGATTTATCGTCTATTGATACCATGAAGCATCGCTGTCTCAAGCAATGAATTTTACAGGGTAAAACCTTTGTCGTTAGGCCCGCCGGCGTTTTTCACTACAACCTTCCCCTCCTGCACTGCCACAGGAACTGCACTCAGCTGGCGCCCCTGACACGGCCCCTCTATGCAGTACCCGTCATGGAAGCGAAACAGGGCACTATGATGCGCGCACATCAGCACCTCCCCTCGGTAAGTGGAAAACTCCCCTGGCCGGTAGTCCAGACGCACCGAGAAGTGAGGGCAGATATTGTCGTAGGCATAGACTTGCTGGCCTTGTCTAACGAGGACCAGGCCAGCCCCCCTCTCCTTCTGACAGGCTGGCATTGGGACCCCCAGAGCCCCTCCATCCGGAATCTCTTCCAGACCGCACAGGACGATGTCACTCATCAGGCGCTCTCCTCCAGCCGTCCACGCGTCCATAGCCAGGAGCGAATCTCGACATGCTCGAATAGCCCGGCCCGAGCGTAGGGATCATCGGCGGCGAAGGCTTCCACTTCCTCCCGGCTGTTTGCCTCGATGATCAGCAGGGTGCCGTTCATATCGGCTCCCTGAGCATCCAGCGTCGGCCCCCCCTGGATCACTCTGACGGCGTGGCGACCCGGGGCATCCAAATAGGCGCGATGGTGGGGGCGCAGCTGCTTCCGTCGAGCCAGCATACCGGGCTTGTCGGTGGCCCATAGCACGAAGAATTCGCTCATGCTTCCTCCAGGACGAAGTCATAGTGGGCTACCCGGAAGGGTTGCTCGAAGCCAAACTCGGAGGCCAGGGGATGTTCGGCAGGGCATTCCCGAAACCCGACCTTCAGCGATTCCTTGACACCGAATACCGCATCCGAGGCCAGGTAGGGATCCTCATCGAGAAACAGGTGGGTGACGAGCCGGCGGTGGCCTTCGGCCTCGATCAAAAAATGGATATGGGCTGGGCGCCAGGGATCGCGCCGGGTGGCGTCCAGCAGCCAACCGACCGGACCATCGGTCGGGATGGGGTAACTCACCGGAATCGTGGTGCGAATCGCATAACGCCCCTCGGCATCGGTCCGGTAGCGTCCGCGTAGATTGTCCGGCGGTTGTTCCGCGTCCTGCCCCGAGTACATGCCGTTGGCGGCCGCCTGCCACGCATCCAGCACCGCATTGGGCAGCGGGCGCCCATCCGCGGCTAGCACACGGCCGTGGAGCAACGCGGGCTCCCCCTTGGTCTTCGCCATGTTCTCGCCGTACTGACGCTGCGGCATGCCGGCGATATAGAAGGGACCGAAGACAGTGGTGTCGGTAGCTGCCCCAGAGTGACGGTGGTTGATGGCATCCACCAACATGGATACTCCGAGCACATCGGAGAGGAGGATGAACTCCTGGCGAACGTGGCCATCACACATCTGGCCGGTAGCGGTCAGAAACTCGATCGCCGTCTGCCACTCCGCCTCGCTGGGTTCCATTTCACTGACGAAGGCATGCAGGTGGCGAACGAGCGCTGCCATCAGTTCGCGAAGCCGCGGATCGGGAGTCGCAGTGAAGCTCTGCAACACCCGCTCGGTGATCTGGGCTTCCTGGGTCTTCTCTGGGGTCATACTGGCTACCTCGACGGAGGGAATTCAGGCCGGGGCCTGGCCCTGCAGCGCCCGGTGGAGCAGGGCCTCGATGGCCTCCCGCTCGAAGGGGCGAGGATTGTAGTAGGGCTGGTCACAGGCGATCCGCGCCGTCTCGGCGGGCCCCTCGGCGGGGAAGCCGATATCGGCCAGCGCCCGAGGAATACCCATCCGCTGATTGAGCCGATAGAGCAAGGGGCCCACCTCATCGGCCCGGCTTCCTCCCAGTGCCCGCGCCGCACGCGCTAGGGGCTCGGAGGCGTCCTGCCGGTTGTAATGGACGCTGTGCGGCAGCAGGATGGCATGTGCCGGGGCGTGCGGTAGATTGAAGGTGCCGCCCAGGGTATGGCACAGCTTATGGTGGATGGCCATGCCCACCGAGCCGAGGCAGATGCCAGCCAACCAGGCCCCGTATAGGGCTTGGCTGCGGGCCTCGGGATTCTCGGGATCGGCCACCACCGCCGGCAGCGCCTGTGCCAAGGCACGAATCGACTCCTCCGCCATCAGGCTGATGATCGGGTTGGCTTCCTGGGCGTACAAGGCTTCCACCGCATGAGCCATGGCGTTCATGCCGGAACAGGTGGAGATCGCGACCGGTAGGCTGAGGGTCAGTTGCGGATCATAGATCACCGTCTTCGGCAGGACCCGAGCGTCGCGCCCGGTCCTCTTGAGCCGCTTCTCGGTCAGGCCATAGATCGGCGTCATCTCCGATCCGGCGTAGGTGGTCGGCACGGCCAGTATCGGCAACCCCGACTCCAGGGCAATCGCCTTGCCCAGACCGATGGTCGAGCCGCCGCCCACGGCGATACAACCGTCCGCGCCCTGCCGAGTCGCCTCGGCGCAGGCCGCCTGCGCTACCTCGACAGGCACATGCATGGCCGCCTTGGCATAAATGCCGGCCGAACGCTCTCCCAGGAGAGCCGCTACCTGCTCTCCCAGCGACTGCTGCTCGGGCGTGGTGAGTATCAGCGCCCGCCGCATACCCAGCCGGTCGACTTCTTCCGGTATGCTCTCCAGCTTGCCCCAGCCAAAGACCACCCGGGACGGTTGTCCCTGATAGACGAAAGAATCCATTTCTTGCCCCCTAGCGTTGGTAATAGGGTGGAATCCGGGCATCGACGTTGACCCACACCGAATGCGCCTCGGTATAGTCGTGGATCGCCTCGAAGCCCATCTCGCGGCCATAGCCGGACTTGCCGACGCCACCGAAGGGGCTGGCCGGACTTACTCGCTTGTAGCAATTGATCCAGCACATGCCCGACCGGATCAGGTCGGCCAGTCGATGGGCCCGTTGCAGGTCACGCGTCCACAGGCCACTGCCCAGGCCGTAGTCCGTGCCGTTGGCGATCGTCAGCGCCTCTTCCTCGCTGCCGAAGCGCAGCACGGTGACGAAGGGGCCGAAGACCTCCTCCTGGGCCACGCGATCTCCCGGCTTGGCCTCCAACACGGTGGGCTCGATGTAGTAGCCCTTCGCCAGGGCCGGATCGTCCGGCGCCTTGCCACCGGTGAGGAGTTTGCCGCCCTCCTGCTGGGCGATCTCCACATAGGCCAGCACCCGGTCGCGATGCTGGGCTGAGGTCAGGGGGCCCATCTCGGTCTCGGGATCCAGGGGGTCACCCAGGCGAATCGAGCGCGCCAGGGCGATGAACTTCTCCAGGAAGGCATCGGCGATGCGCTCGTGCAGAATCAGCCGTGACCCGGCGATACAGGCCTGCCCCTGGTTGTGGAAGATAGCCCAGGCGGCACCATTGACGGCTGCATCCAGGTCAGCATCGTCGAAGACGATATTGGCGCCCTTGCCGCCCAGCTCGAGCTGGACCCGCTTGAGATTGCCCTTGGAGGCCTCGACGATGCGCTGCCCGGTCGCGGTGGAGCCGGTGAAGGCGATCTTGCCGACGTCCTCATGCTCGGCGAGTCGCTGCCCTGCGGTATGGCCGTAGCCGGGCACCACATTGACCACCCCATCGGGGAAGCCGACTTCCTTCATCAGCTCGGCGATGCGCAGGGTCGAGAGGGGGGTAATCTCGGAGGGTTTGATGACCACGGTATTCCCCGCCGCCAGGGCCGGCCCCATCTTCCAGCTGGTGAACATCAGCGGGAAGTTCCAGGGCACCACCTGCCCCACCACCCCGATCGGCTTGCGCTGTACATAGTTGAGGAAGCCGGCCTCCACCGGAATCACCGAGCCCTCGATCTTGTCGGCAATGCCACCGAAATAGCGGAAGCAGGCCGCCGTACGCGGCACGTCCAGGCCGCGGGAGTCACGGACGGGATGACCGGTATCGCGGGACTCCAGCTGCACCAGCTCGTCGGCATTGGCTTCGATGGCATCCGCCAGCTTCAACAGCAGACGCCCCCGTTCGGCCGCCGCCAGCCCCGCCCAACCGGGGAAGGCACGCTGGGCGGCGGCCACGGCGCGATCCACATCCTCGGCCTCCGCCGCAGCTATCTGAGTCAACAGGGAACCATCATGGGGGCTGACGACATCGATGGTGCCCCCCTCCAAGGCCGGCACAAACTGACCATCGATGAATAACTGATTCTGCATCTCTGCCTCACTCCATCGGGCTTATTGCTAAAGCCGTGTTGTGGCATCCGACCCGGTGATGGTCACCGGGCCTCGTCTGTCCTCCGTTAGAACTCCACCGGATAGGGCTTGAGTTCACCGCTTTCGTAACGCTGTGGCAGATCGGGGGTGGCGTTCTCCCAGACCAGCAACATGGAGCGCTTGGTGGCATAGCCCTGATGACGGATATCCGCCGGCATGGCACACACGTCCCCCGGCCGCATGGTGATACGCGCCCGTGGTGCACCGTCGTTCTTGTCGGCGATATCCCATACGATCTCGTCGGAGAGCTGCAAGAACCACTCCACCCGGTCGTTGCCATGGAAGATCGGCAGGATGAACTCCTCGGTCGTCGGACAGAACAGGCTCGCCTTGCACACCGATGTCACCGAGGGGTTCCAGGTCACATCGGAGCGAGACAGGTACTTGAAGAGATTGAACGCATGCAGCTCGCTCTCGAAGCCGGGCTCGGCATGGATCTCTGGCTCGTCCTGCGCGACATCGGCAAAGTGGCGATTCACCGGCAGGTCATCGCGCAGCGGCGAATCTTCGGGCAGCCCCGGCATGCGCTTGGTGGCGACCCGGAAGCGCTCGATCGCCTCGACGTTGCTGCCATGCTTGCGGCCAAAGGCGCTGCCGGTCTCCTCCGGGGCCGCGAAGGGATCGAAGCCTTCGTTGACCCAGTCGTGGAGGATGGCCTTGAAGGTAGCCAGGATCCTGGGAGTCTCGAAGGTCTCCAGGTAATCAACGCCTGCCTCCTTCAGGACCCCGTTGAAGGTTCCCGCATAGAGGTCGACCTTGCCGTAGTGGTTACGGGTGCCGATGACCTCATCGAAGTTGACCCAGCCGTAGAAGAAGCCCCAGGCCACATCCCGCATCACCGCACGCAGGAAGGCATCAGCGGGCATCAGGTGGGAATGGGTCTCACCCTTGGCTGGCCAGGCGACACGCGCGAAGTACTCATCGCGGCTGAATTCGAAGGCCCCGAGTTTAAACTGGCGGTAACCGGTTACCGGGTGGGGCTGACTGGATTCGACTTCATCAGCGGCAAAGCTGGTCGGCTTGTCGTCATTTTCCATCATCGCCATGACGGTTTCCTCTCTAAGTTAGAAATTGCTATGAAGGATGCCTAGGCCTTACTTCAGGCAAATCTCGTTCCATTTCTCGACGGATAGCGGCCCCTGGATGGTCTGCAGCAGCACGACAGAGGGGCGGTCGGAATGAAAGCGGTAGGCGCAGCCGGCCGGCAGCAGGGCCTGATGCCCTCGCTTCAGCAGCACATAGCCCATGGGCTTGCCTATAGGCTCGGAGCCAGCCTCGCGAGTGCCTTCTCCTTCGGTCAGCGGCGACTCCAGCTTGAGGAAGTCGACCCGCACGTCACCATCCATGGAGATGACGAACTCGTCATGGGCGCAGGTATACCAGGGCGACTTCCCTTCGGCGCGGATTGCCTCGATCACGTAGCCAAGATTGAGACCGACGATCACCTTCTCGTAGGGCGCCGACTGACTCGCCACCTCGAAGATATTCGAGAAGGCATAGTCCTTAACACTACCATCGATGATTTCAATGGACCCCTTGGCATAATCATCCAAGGATGCGAATTGCGTAACAACGGATTGCTCACTCATAGCACACCTCCAACTTATTCTTGAAACTTGAATAGTGTTAATAACTAACCCGACATGGCCATCATTGACTGATGCCGCAGATTCAGTTTCTCCACCAACATGAAATACAGCAATCCAAATATTTCACAGAGCGAAACGCTTGCTCTTTGACATCAAACGAGAGCGTGGCCTTAAAAAAAACACCTTAGGCAAGAAGAATCATAAGGAGACTTGCGCAACACGACCTCCCTTCACCCCAACATCAATTAATCTCAGGGACACTCACACCAAGTTCTCGGTAGTACTTTTCAGCCCCAGGATGCAATGGCATATTCAAGTCCAGAAGAGCATCTTCAAGAGATATATTGGCAAGAAGCGGAATTTGCTGACTCTTTTCGTCAAGCCCCTCCCAAAAGGCCTTGACCATCTTGTAGACCACGTCCTCACCGAGCTTTTGATTAGTCACAATCCCTACGGTGGAGGCAAGCGTCATAACTTCCCCTTCGGTGACCTGCCTATCGCCGTAAACGCCAGCAGGAATCGAGTCTAGACGAAACCCGGGGCGCTCCAAGATATTCTGCATATCTGGTGTCGCTGCTCTATCTTCCGGGATTGCCAACAGCCTTATGTCCCGGGAAAGAGCCATCTGAGTGATTATGGGACTTGGAGGTAAAGTGGGGTTGAAATAGACATCGATATGGCCGTCCTGGAAGCTCTGTGATGCGGCGTCCCAGCCTAGACTTACGACACTGTAGTCCTCCCCAGCTTCATATCCCGTTAAGCCCTCGATCAGCAGCTCCATGATCTGATAGGCCGCTCCGCCAGGTGGCCCCAGAAATACCCTTTGACCTTTGATATCATCATATGAGGTGATGCCAGAATCGGCAAAGGTAACTCCGTGGTAGTAACCCAAGGGAAAATTCAGTACCGCCCGCAAGTTGTCATAGAGCTCACCGGCGTTGGGAAGATTGGCATAGGGCCCAATCTCTTGACTCATCATGTGATTGATGAAGGGTGATGTCATGAAGAAATCGGATCGACCCTGTGCCGTCTCCACGGCATGACGGGTCGCAGCCCCCGTGGCGTTCACCTGAATGCTGTACCCGTCGACTTGGTCATTAACGATAGTGGCGAAGGTATTCATGACGATGTAGGGCGAGGTGCCGGGGCCCAGCGTCGACATGCGCAGATTCTCGGCCGCCAGTGTAGTACCACTGGTCAGCAGGGCGCTGCCGATCAAGCCGGCACCGAGAGTGAGCTTGAGATCGGAACTCATGAGTTGGCTCATTGTTGTTCTCCAGCAGGTGGGGGGGGGGGGGTGCACCGTCGGCATGCTTACTATCCGTCATCACTTGAACGGTTCGGGATGAGCTTAGAAAGACTCTATGCCGCGGGGATGGCATCTCCCATTGCAGAATTTCACCTTGCGAAATCTGTAGGCCCCGGCCACATCTGCTCCCAGTGGACTATCAGGAGCGTGAGTGATGCCGATGCCCCAAATCCCTCTCCCCGGATAGAAAAAGACCCGGCAGGCGCAGCCTGCTGGGTCAAGCGAGCGAGTCAAAGGTTGTCGCGGGTGGTTCAGAAGCTGACGCTGATGCCGGCCGCCAGGTTGTTGTCTGTGCGGTCGTAGCGCCCCGCCTCGAGGAAGGCGTAGACGTCCTGGTTGAAGTGGTGACGAATGGTGCCCACCCAGGCGGCGTTGTCGAGATCCAGGTTCTTGTCGTTCTCGGCATAGCCAAGCGAGACCGACCAGTCGTCGGTCATGTTGGCCGAGACATTTACTCCCCAGGCATCGAAGTCCGCAGCGCTACCGCTGTTCTCGCGGTCGTCGTTGTACTCATAAACCCCACCAAGCTGGACCATACCGAAGTCGTAGCCGATCCCGAAGGAGGTACGGTGCAGGTTATCGATGCCGGGCCGCCGCACCTGGGTATGGCCAATGCCGAAGTTGAGCGGCCCTTGGTCGTAGATCAGGCGCCCCGTCACGACATCGATGTCTTGATCGTTCTGGGCGTTGGAGGTAATCACGGCACCGATAAACTGGAAGCCGCCAAACCGCGGTGTCGCATATGAGATAAGATCGCTGGCCTGCTCGGCCTGGCCGAAAATCGCGTTCTGACCGGTCTGGCCATGGAGGCGGTTGTACTCGAAGGTATCGATATTGCGATAGATCTGGTTCCAGAAGCCGGACGGCACCCGCGGCTGCAGGCCTAGGGTACCGTAGTCGGTCATCAGCAGCACTCGGGCGGTGCGCACATAGAGCTCGCTGTCGTCCTGGCGATGAGCCCCGGGCGCCCAGGTCTGATCGTCCACGGAGTTGATAGCGTTGGCGAAGTCGGCCACTAGGTCATAGCGGATGCGCAGGCCGTCACTGACGGTGTAGACCCCACCCAGACCAGCCTCGGCCTTGAAGGCCCAGAGGTCCAGGTCCCGGTCGCTGACGTTCAGCACACCGCCGGTGACATTGCCCGACAAAGAGGGGCCGGCGTGGTGAGTGTCGGCTGCCGCCATGCCGGAGCAGGCCACTGCCAGAGAGAGTGCCAGAGGTGCGAGTGTCGATCGTGTCGCTGTTGTCATTGTGCGTTCCCGTTATTGTCTCATTGCGATCCAGCGTGCTCAAACGCTGCGCCACAAGACTTGACAAACAGCACACTGTTGTCGACCAAGAAATTTTGCGCAGTGAAAGTCCGCTATACGAACACGCTCGGACTATACTGCTCTCTTAAAATATTTCTTTAACAACAGGATGATGAGTAAGAATGCTGAACGTAAGGCACCACTCACTTCGTCGTGCCACTCAGCCAAAAGTCTGGCGGAATCAGTGCAACTAATATCAGCCCCCAACTTTAAGTGGAGCGCTGGTTCGCATCGTGATCTTGCCCAAGATCAGATAGCTCCAATCGCCGGTAAGGTCTCTGTTCCATCGCCTGGTCGGCATATGCCTCCTGGATATCCCACATAACCGTTAACAGTACTGCGATGGCCCGGAACTCCTCGGCCGGTAAGCAAGCAACACCCTGATTGTGCTGACCTCGGACCATGGCGACTATCTGGGCGACCACTGGCTGGGGGAAAAGGAGATGTTCCACGAGCCGAGCGTGCGCATTCCGATGATCGTGGTCGACCCGCGTCGCGAGGCCGACAGCACCCGAGGCAGCCGCTCCGAGCAGCTGGTGGAGGCCATCGACCTGGTGCCCACCTTCGTCGATGCCGCCGGAGGCGACAGCCGAGCGCTCGATCATGTCCTGGAGGGGCGCTCACTGCTGCCGCTGGTCAGCGGCAGCAAGGTGGAGCCGTGGCGTCGGTACGCCTTCAGCGAAGCCGACTACGCCTGGCGGCCGGCCCGGAAGGAGCTGGGACTGGCTCCCGACGAAGCCAGGGCCTTCATGGTGACGGATGGCCGCTGGAAATCTGTGCACTACCAGCACCACCGCCCCCAACTGTTCGACCTTGCCACTGCCCCCCAGGAGCTGACCGATCTGGCCGGCGAGTCCTGCCACGCCGAGACCCTCGAGCGACTCGAGAAGGCCCTCCAGGGCTGGGCGCTGGAACGTAGGCATCGCATCACGGTCAGCAACCAGCGGGTCTCTGAGGCCACAGGATCGGCCCACAAGCGGGGCTATCTGTTCGGCGTCTGGTAAG
>ERZ869909.1888-NODE-1888-length-15586-cov-4.782578_pt1 | contig 15586 bp, 12 predicted proteins | sample MGYA00520892_ERZ869909 | MGnify/ENA primary metagenome ERZ869909 (study PRJEB32215, sample SAMEA104723947) | bioreactor metagenome | biome: bioreactor; feature: anaerobic bioreactor; material: water | place: China | collected 2015-03-12 ...
CGGCGGGGCCAAGCCTGATCGAGGTGGTGCTGCCGCCGGTGCAATGACCCCCCAAACATGTAAAAGGCCCCGCCGGAACCGGCGGGGCCTTTATCATTTCGGCAATCCGGAGCCTCAGCCGGCGGAGGAAGCGGGCTCGCGCTTGGGATCGGCGAAGATCATCAGCGGGCGGGCGTCCGAGGTCACGGCCTCTTCGTTGACGGCCACCTTGTCCACATTGCTCATGCCCGGCAGTTCGAACATCGTATCGAGCAGGATGTCTTCGAGGATCGAACGCAGCCCGCGCGCGCCGGTCTTGCGGGCGATGGCGCGCTTGGCGATGGAGCGCAGGGCGTCATCGGTGAAGGTCAGTTCCACCCCTTCGATCTCGAACAGCCGCTGATACTGCTTGACCAGCGCGTTCTTCGGCTCGGTCAGGATGGTGACCAGCGCATCCTCATCCAGATCGGTCAGCGTGGCGATCACCGGCAGACGGCCGACGAATTCGGGGATCAGGCCGAACTTCAGCAGATCCTCGGGTTCAAGCTGCTTGAGCGTATCGCCGACCGAGCGCTTGCTCTCGTCCTTGACATCGGCGCCGAAACCGATCGCCGTGCCCTTGCCGCGCTGGGCGATGATCTTTTCCAGCCCGGCGAAGGCGCCACCGCAGATGAACAGGATATTCGTGGTATCCACCTGCAGGAATTCCTGCTGCGGATGCTTGCGCCCACCCTGCGGCGGCACGGAGGCCACGGTGCCCTCCATCAGCTTCAGGAGCGCCTGCTGCACCCCCTCGCCGGAGACATCGCGGGTGATCGAGGGGTTGTCGGACTTGCGGGTGATCTTGTCGACCTCGTCGATATAGACGATGCCGCGCTGCGCCCGCTCGACATTGTATTCGCTCGACTGCAGGAGCTTGAGGATGATGTTCTCCACATCCTCGCCGACATAGCCGGCCTCGGTCAGCGTGGTTGCATCGGCCATGGTGAAGGGCACATCGAGGATGCGCGCCAGCGTCTGCGCCAGCAGCGTCTTGCCGCAGCCGGTGGGGCCGATCAGCAGGATGTTGGATTTCGACAGCTCCACCTCGCCGGACTTGCCGGAATGATTGAGCCGCTTGTAATGGTTGTGCACCGCCACCGAGAGCACGCGCTTGGCATGTTCCTGGCCGATGACATAATCATCGAGCACCTTGCAGATGTCGCGCGGCGTCGGCACCCCATCGGCGGATTTCAGCCCCGAGCCCTTGGTCTCCTCGCGGATGATGTCCATGCACAGTTCGACGCATTCGTCGCAGATGAACACCGTCGGGCCCGCAATCAGCTTGCGCACCTCATGCTGGCTTTTGCCACAGAAAGAGCAATACAGCGTGTTCTTGCTGTCACTGCCAGAGGAATGAGCCATTCGACACCTCGTGCTCGTGTTCGGTTCCGGCCTTCTGACGGGCCCTTGTCTTGAAACTAGGCCAGTGCGGCGGCGGGGACAATGCAAAACTGCGCCGCCCCCGCGCCGCTCAGGGCCGCGTTACTGCGCCGCGTCCTCGGTCTTGCCGCGGTTTTCCACGATCTCGTCGATCAGGCCCCAGTCCTTGGCCATCTGCGCCGTCATGAAATTGTCACGCTCCAGCGCCGCTTCGACCTTCTTGAGCGACTGGCCGGTATGCTTGACATAGATCTGGTTGAGCCGTTCCTTCAGCTCCAGAATCTCGCGCGCATGGATGGAGATATCGGTCGCCTGGCCCTGGAACCCGCCCGAGGGCTGGTGCACCATGATGCGCGAATTGGGCAGCGAGAAACGCATCCCCTTTTCACCGGCGGTCAGCAGGAGCGAACCCATCGAGGCCGCCTGCCCCACCACCAGCGTGCTGATCTTGGGGCGGATATAGAGCATGGTATCGTAGATCGACAGGCCCGAGGTCACCACCCCGCCGGGCGAGTTGATATACATCGAGATTTCCTTGGACGGATTTTCCGCCTCAAGATGCAGAAGCTGCGCCACGATCAGGCTGGCCATGCCGTCATGCACCGGACCGGTGACGAAAATGATGCGCTCTTTCAGCAGGCGCGAGAAGATATCATAGGCACGCTCGCCCCGGCTGGTCTGCTCGACCACCATGGGCACCAGGTTCATGTAGGTTTCAACGGGATCACGCATCGCTCGGCCTCGCAGATCAGAATGGTCGGACCTTAGCGCCCAAACCCTGAACAAAGACTTAGCCCCAAGCCCAGACCCCTGCAAGGGGCGCAGGCAGGCCGAATTGCCTGCCCCCCGCGCGTGGCCATCGCGCGGCGGTGGCGCGGCGGCCCGCCGGGCGCCACCGCTCTGGCCCTATCGCCCGTGAGCCACTGGCCCTAGGCGGCCATGGACATTCCTGCCAAGAACATATTCAGTATCGGTAATGCCCCGAAAGCGGGCAGCCCCGTCAGCGGGCACAGGGAGAATACCATGCCGTCACAGCCTGCGCTTGATCTGTCCCCCCGGGTATCGGACGCGCAGCATCAGACCACCTGCTACATGTGCGCCTGCCGCTGCGGCATCAACGTGCATATGAAGGACGGCGAGGTGGCCTATATCGAGGGCAACCGCGATCATCCGGTCAATCGCGGCGTGCTCTGCGCCAAGGGATCGGCAGGGATCATGCAGCATCTCAGCCCGGCACGGCTGCGCGCCCCCCTCAGACGCAAGGGCCCGCGCGGTTCCGGCGAATTCGAGGAAATCACCTGGGATGAGGCGCTGGAACTGGCGGCCTCCTGGCTGAAACCCCTGCGCGACACGGCGCCGGAGAAGCTGGCGTTCTTCACCGGGCGCGATCAGTCGCAAAGCTTCACCGGCTGGTGGGCGCAGGCTTTCGGCACGCCCAATTATGCCGCCCATGGCGGGTTTTGCAGCGTCAACATGGCGGCGGCGGGCATCTACACGATGGGCGGCGCCTTTTGGGAATTCGGCCAGCCGGATTGGGAGCGCACCAAACTTTTCATGCTGTTCGGCACCGCCGAGGACCATGATTCAAACCCGATCAAGATGGGCCTTGGCCGGCTCAAGGCACGCGGCGCGCGAGTCATCGCGGTCAATCCCATACGCACCGGCTATAATGCCGTGGCCGATGACTGGCTGGCGATCACCCCGGGCACCGACGGGCTGTTCATCCTGTCGCTGGTGCATGAGCTGCTGCGCGCCCGGCGCATCGATCTGACCTATCTGCTGCGCTATACCAACGCCGCCTGGCTGGTGAACGGCGCGGACGGCCCGCAAAAGGGCCTCTTCCTGCGCGACAGCGAGGGCAAGGCGCTGGTCCTCGACCGCCGCAGCGGCCAGCCCGCGCCCTGGGATGCGCCGGGCGTGGAGCCTGACCCCGGCGCCGAATGGAACGGGCACCAAAGCGTGCTGCAGTTGCTGGCCGCGCGCTATCTGGCGCCCGAATACGCCCCCGAAGCGGTGGCCGAGCGCTGCGGCATCGCGCCCGAGCGTATCCGCGCGGTGGCCGCCGAACTGGCGCGCGTGGCATTCGAGGAAGAAATCACCCTCGACCGCCCCTGGACCGATTTCCGCGGCCAGCGCCATGAAAAGATGATCGGCCGCCCGGTCAGCTTCCATGCGATGCGCGGCATCTCGGCCCATTCCAACGGGTTCCAGACCGCCCGCGCGCTGCATATGCTGCAAATCCTGCTCGGCTCGGTCGAGGTGCCGGGCGGCTTTCGCTTCAAGCCGCCCTATCCCAAACCGCCCGAGGCCCACCCCCGCCCGCATGGCCGCACCGCCCCAGGCCAGCCGCTGGACGGGCCGCATCTGGGCTATCCGCTGGGGCCCGAACATCTGCTTTTGCGCGATGACGGCTCGCCCATCCGCATCGACAAGGCCTTCAGCTGGGAAAACCCGCTCTCGGTGCATGGGCTGATGCATATGGTGATCTCCAACGCCCATGCCGGCGATCCCTACCGCATCGACACGCTGTTTCTCTATATGGCGAACATGGCGTGGAACTCGTCGATGAACACCGCCGAGGTGATGCGCATGCTCGCCGATACCGACGAGAGCGGCGACTATGTCATCCCCCGCATCATCGTCGCAGACAGCTATTCCTCGGAAATGGTCGCCTTCGCCGATCTAGTGCTGCCCGATACCACCTATCTGGAGCGCCATGACTGCATCAGCCTGCTGGACCGCCCGATCTGCGAGGCCGAGGCGCTGGCCGATGCGATCCGCTGGCCGGTGGTGGAGCCTGAGCGCCCCGGCCATGCCGGTGTGCGCGGCTTTCAATCGGTGCTGCTGGATCTGGGCGCCCGGCTGGGCCTGCCGGGCATGGTGCACGAGGATGGCACGCCGCGCTACCGCGACTATGCCGATTACATGGTCATGCACGAACGCCGCCCCGGCGTGGGGCCGCTGGCGGGCTGGCGCGGTGTGGATGGCAGCGCCATCGGGCGCGGTGCGCCCAATCCGGCGCAGCTGGAACGCTATATTCAGAACGGCGGCTTCTTCGTCGATCACATCCCCGAAGAGGCGCAGTTCTTCAAGCCCTGGAACGCCGCCTATCAGGATTGGGCGGTGGCGCGCGGCCTCTATGACGCGCCCGCGCCCTATCTCTTCAACCTCTATTGCGAACCGCTGCGCAAATTTCAGCTCGCCGCCGAGGGCCATGGCCACCGCCAGCCGCCCGAGCATCTGCGCTCCCGCATCCGCGAAACCCTCGACCCGCTGCCGCTGTGGTATCCGCCTTTCGAGCAAAGCCGCATCGCCGCGGGCGAATTTCCGCTGCATGCCCTGACCCAGCGCCCGGCGGCGATGTATCATTCCTGGGGTTCGCAAAACGCCTGGCTGCGCCAGATCCACGGCATGAACCCGCTCTTCGTGCCGCGCCGCACCTGGATGGAACAGCGCTTCCAGCCCGGCGACTGGGCCTGGCTCAGCTCCGCGCATGGCCGCATCAAGGTGCCGGTGGCGCGCATGGACGCCCTCAACGATCACACCGTCTGGACCTGGAACGCCATCGGCAAGCGCCGCGGCGCCTGGGCGCTCGACGAAGCCGCCCCCGAAGCCGAGAAGGGCTTTCTTCTCAACCATCTGATCAGCGAATTGCTGCCCCCGGCCGGCGACGGGCTGCGCTGGGCCAATGCCGATCCGATCACCGGCCAGGCCGCGTGGTTCGATCTGCGCGTCAAGATCGAGAAAGCCCCGCCCGGCCCGCCGGTTGAGCCCGACATCGCCGCCCAGGCCTCACCCGTGGGTCGCGGCCCGCAGGATCTGGCGCGAAAGACCGGGAAATAAGCCATGCAACATCATCTTGTCCCGAATATGCACATCCCGCCCGCCACCCAGCCCCCCACCGGGCCGGAGGCGCAGCCATGACCGCGCTTCCCGCAACCACCGAGCGCAAGCTCGGGCTGGTGATCGACCTCGACACCTGTGTCGGCTGCCATGCCTGCGTCGTGGCCTGCAAGGGCTGGAACACCGAGAATTACGGCGCGCCGCTTTCCGACAGTGATGCCTATGGCCCCGAGCCGGTGGGCAGCTTTCTCAACCGCGTGCACAGCTACGAGGTGACGCCGCCGCAAGGCGCGCCGCAGATCGTGCATTTCCCCAAATCCTGCCTGCATTGCGAAAATGCGCCCTGCGTTACCGTCTGTCCCACCGGCGCCAGCTACAAACGCCAGGAAGACGGCATCGTGCTGGTCAACGAGGCCGATTGCATCGGCTGCGGCCTCTGCGCCTGGGCCTGCCCCTACGGCGCGCGCGAAATGGATGCCGCCGCCGGGGTGATGAAGAAATGCACCCTCTGCGTCGACCGGATCTACAACCAGAACCTGCCCGAGGAAGACCGCGAACCGGCCTGCGTGCGCACCTGCCCGGCCGGTGCGCGGCATTTCGGCGATCTCGGCGATCCGCAAAGCGCGGTCAGCCTGCTGGTGGCAGCACGCGGCGGCATGGACCTGATGCCCGAACAAGGCACCAAGCCCGTGAACAAGTACCTGCCCCCCCGCCCGCGCGACACCTTGCGCGCCGCGCCCGACAACCTTGCAGCCCTTTGCGAACCCACCACCGAGGGGCTGGGCGGGTTTCTGGGCTGGCTTGACCGCACGCTGGAGCGGCTCTGATGCATCCCGCCCCCTCGATCATCGCCTTCACCGTGCTTTCCGGCCTCGGGCTGGGGCTTCTGGCCTATCTGGGCGCCGGGCTGGCATCGCCCACCGGCTGGGCTGCGTTCTTCTGGTTCGGGCTCGGCTACGGGCTGACGCTGGCGGGCCTCGCGGCATCAAGCTTCCACCTCGGCCACCCCGAACGCGCGCTCAAGGCCTTCAGCCAATGGCGCACCAGCTGGCTCTCGCGCGAGGCGGTGCTGGCCACGGCGACGCTTTTGTGCCTCGCACCCCATGCGGCGGGGCTGGTGTTCTGGGGCAGGCCGCAGCCGGCGCTGGGGCTGATCGCCGCCTTTCTGGCGCTGCAAACGGTGCTGGCCACCGCGATGATCTATGCCCAGTTGCGGACCGTGCCGCGCTGGAACCACTGGAACACGCCGACCGTCTTTTTGCTCGCCGCACTTACCGGCGGGGCGCTCCTGCTGCGTGCCGTGCCGCTGGCGCAGCTTCTCCTGGCAATGCTGGCCCTGGCCATGGTGGCGCATTGGGTGATCGGCGATCAGCGTTTCGCCGCCGAGGGCATCACCAGCGAAAGCGCCACGGGCCTCGGTGCGCGCGGGGCCGTGCGGCTGCTGGAGCCGCCCCATACCGGCCCCAATTACCTGTTGCGCGAAATGGCCCATGTGGTGGGGCGCCGGCATGCGCTGAAGCTGCGGGTGATCGCGCTTGTCTGCGGTGCCATCCTGCCCTCGCTCGCGCTCTGGGCCGCACCCGAGGCGCTCGTCGCCTGGCTGCTGGCACTTGTGTTGCATGTGCTGGGCGTACTGGCCCAACGCTGGCTGTTCTTCGCCGAGGCCGAGCATGTGATGGGCCTCTACTACGGGCTGCATTCCACCTGAACCGGCGCCGGGTTGTCGCGGCGCCAGCGCGATACGATATAACCGGGGTAGCCAGGAGCGCCCCGGCACCAACGCGCGCGCGCCCGCCAGGAGAAATACCATGAGCTGGAACCCCACCCTCGCCCCCGATTGCCCCGGCGCCACCGGGCTCGACAGTATCGAGACACTGATCATTCCGCGCGCCCGCGATCTGGGCGGCTTCGAAGTGCGCCGCGCCCTGCCCTCGCCCAAGCGCCAGATGGTCGGCCCGTTCATCTTCTTCGATCAGATGGGCCCGGCCGAGTTCCTGACCGAACAGGGTATCGACGTGCGGCCGCATCCGCATATCGGGCTGGGCACGGTGACCTATCTCTATCAGGGCGAGTTCCAGCACCGCGACAGCCTGGGCACCAACCAGATGATCCATCCCGGCGCCGTCAACTGGATGCTGGCCGGGCGCGGCGTCACCCATTCCGAGCGCACCAGCCCCGACACCCGGGCGCGCGGGCATAACCTTTTCGGCATCCAGACCTGGGTCGCCCTGCCCGAGGACCGCGAGGACATGGCCCCGGCCTTCGAGCATCACGCCAAGGAGGCCTTGCCGATCATCGAGGATACCGGCGTGCAGACCCGGCTGATCCTTGGCACCGGCTGGGGTGCGCGCGCACCGGTCACCATGCAAAGCGAGATCTTCTATGCCGATGTCGTGCTGGCCCCCGGCGCCGCCCTGCCGCTGCCCGACGACCATGAGGACCGTGGCCTCTACATCACCCAGGGCTCGGTCGAGATTGCCGGCGAGAGTTTCGAGGCCGGGCGCATGATGGTCTTCCGCCCCGGCGACCGCATCACCGTGCGCGCCGGCGAACAGGGCGCGCGGCTGATGGCGCTGGGTGGCGAGACGCTCAACGGGCCGCGCTATATCTGGTGGAATTTCGTCTCGTCCTCGCGCGACCGGCTGGAGGAAGCCAAGGCCGCCTGGCGCGAGGCCGATTGGGAGAACGGCCTCTTTCGCCTGCCGCCGGGTGACGAGGATGAGTTCATCCCCGCGCCCGAACGCTAGGGCCTAGTCGCCCGCCCCGGCGTTCCAGCCATATTCAAGCTGCACCGCGACAAATTCGGCGGTGGCTGGGCCATAGCGCGCAGCCATCCCGGCCAGCGTGGCATCGAGCGCGGCGAAGGGCGCCCCGGATCGCGGCTCCAGCGGCACCATCCCGTCCAGCGAAGGCGCGGTCAGATAGCGCACCCCTTCCGCCGAGCGCAGCCGCCCCGCCGGGTTGACCGCCCAGAGCCGCGAACGGTAGCTGCGCGACCAGGCATCGGCCTGCAAGGCCAGCGCCACGCCGTCAAACCCCGGCTCCAGCGCGACGCCCAGCCGCTCATGGCGCCAGAACGCCGCCCAATTGCCGGCCAGCAGCATGAGCCGGCGCGGCCCCAGCCCGAAAGCGTCGCTGTCATGGGCGCGCGCGGTCTCGCTGTTCCAGCCCGCCAGCCCCAGCTCATCGGCGGCGCGCGCGGCGACCTCCGGCCCGGCCAGATGCTCCAGCAGCGCCAGCGTCACCGGCACCGAAGCCGAGACCCCGGCCGAGGTCATCACCGGCCCATCCTCGACCCAGCGGCGGTTGGCGCGCCAGTCGGTCTGCGGATGGCGCCGGGCCAGACGCGGCAGCGCGAACCAATGGCTGGTCGCCGCGCGCCCCTCCAGCAGCCCGGCACGGGCCACCACCTCGGCGCCTTCGCAGATCGCCAGGATCAGCGCGCCCTTGGCCGCTTGCCGCCGCAGGAAAGCCGTGGTGGTGGCGGTGCCCCGGCTGTGCAGCGCCGGCACGATCACCACATCGGCGCCGCCGGGGTGTTCTGCCTCGAAATCGGCAAGGGTCTGATCGGCCTCGATGCTGAGCGCCGGCATCAGCGTGACCGGCCCGGCACCGGTGGACAGGATGCGCAGATCCGCCACCCCGGCACGGTGCAAAATGCCGTGCGGCACCAGCAGATCGGTGGTTTCGGTGCCGGCGTTATCGGCCAGCAGCACCACCAGCGGGCGCGGCCCGGCGAGCGGCCGCAGGGCCAGCGGTTCGGTCTCGCCGCGCGCCAGCGTCGCGCGCGGTGGAGCCATCAGCCACACGATCGCCAAGAGCAGCAACGCCGCCGCCGCCATGAGTGGATACCATTTTGCCATCATCATCATCCCCCGGTATTGCCTGCCAAGCGGGATAGCCGGCGAAAGCTCTGGCGGAAATGACAATACTGCCGCATATTCCGCCAATGATCCGCACCATCGCCTTTCTTGCCCTCGACGGGGTGCAGACGCTTGATCTGACCGGGCCGATGGAGGTTTTCGCCATCGCCAACAGCTTCGGCGGGCAATACCGGCTGCAACTGGTGTCGCTTGACGGCGCACCCATCGCCACACATGCCGGTCTGCAACTGGGCCCGGCGCTGGCTTTGGAAAGCCTGCCGGCGGGGCTGGATACGCTGGTGGTTTGCGGCGGCTCGGAAGCGGCGATGCGCTCGGCGGCCATGGATGGCAGGGCAATCGGCTGGCTGCAAGCGCGCGCGCCAGGCCTGCGCCGGGTGGTCAGCATCTGCACCGGCGCCTTCGTGCTGGCCGCCGCCGGGCTGCTGGACGGGCGCCGCGCCACCACCCATTGGCGCCTTGCCAGCACGTTCCGGCGGCTCTTTCCGCGCGTGGCGCTGGAGCCCGATGCGATCTTCATCAATGATCCGCCGTTTCACACCTCGGCCGGGGTGACGGCGGGGATCGACCTGGCGCTGGCGCTGGTCGAGGCCGATCACGGGGCCGAACTGGCGCTGTCGGTGGCGCGCGAGCTGGTGCTGTTCCTGCGCCGTCCGGGCGGACAAACCCAGTTCAGCCAGGGCGCCGGGCTTCAGGCCGGGGGCGAGCCGCGCCTTGCCCGGCTGGCGGCGCGCATCATCGACGATCCGGCCGGCGGACCCGGTGATGGCCGCAGCCTACCCGATCTGGCCACGACAGTGGGCATGAGCGAGCGCAATTTCCTGCGCGCCTTTCGCAAGGCCACCGGCCAGACCCCGGCGCGCTTTGTCGAGGAAGCGCGGCTGGCACGGGTGCGCTCGCTGCTGGAGGCCAGCACCGACCCGCTGGAACGGATCGCCGAGCGCGCCGGCTATGGCTCAACCGACAGCCTGTTTCGCGCATTCCGGAAGGCAATGGGTATTACGCCGCAAGACTATCGTGCGCGCTTCGGACGGGTTCAGAGGTCGCACCAGGCGGGCTGAACATCGCCCGGCGCGGGCCGAGCGGCAAACACCCCGCGCGCCACCGCCCGCGCCAGACAGACCGCCGCCGCATGGCCCAGCGCGAAGGTATCGGCCAGCGGATCGCCCAGCGCGCGTGCGCCGGTGGCCGCAGCAAAGACCAGATCGCCGTCAAGCGGCGTATGCGCCGGCGAGAGCGCGCGTGCCAGCCCGTCCTGCGCGGCGGTGGCCATGCGCAGCGCCTGCGCCTGGCTCAGCGCCGCATCGGTGGCGATGATGGCAATGGTGGTGGCCTCGCCCAGTTGCTTGCCCGCCAGCGGCTCATGGCCGGGATCAAAGCGCGCCGGCAGGCCCAGCCCGCCGAATTCGCCCTCCATCTCCCAGGGCGCGGCCCAGAAATGGCGCGTCTCGCCCACCAGCGGCGAGCCCACGGCATTCACCGCCACCAACGCGCCTACGGTAAAGCCGCTCTCCAGCACCACCGAGGCCGAGCCCAACCCGCCCTTGACCCGCGTCGTGGTGGCCCCCGTGCCGGCGCCCATGCTGCCCAGCGCGAAATCCAGCCCCGCCTGGGCCAGGGCCGCGCGGCCCAGCGCCTTGTAGGGGTTCTCCGCCCAATCCTTGGCACCGCCGTTGATCAGATCAAAGAGGATCGCCCCGGGCACGATGGGCACACGCTGATCGCCCACCGCAAAGCCCCGTCCCTGCGCGCGCAGCGCATCGGCCACGCCCGAGGGGGCATCCAGCCCGAAGGCCGAGCCGCCCGAAAGCACCAGCGCATCCACCTGTTGCACCAGCTTGTCGGGCGCCAAGAGATCGGTCTCGCGGGTGCCGGGCGCACCGCCCATCACATTCACCGCCGCGGTGAAGGGCATATCGCCCAGAAGCACCGTGCAGCCGGTCTTGATGCGGTGATCCTCGGCATTGCCGACGCGCAGGCCGGCAACATCGGTGATCAGGTTTCGTGCGCCCGGTTTCATGGCTCACCCCTCAGATGCAGCGCCCGCCATCCACTTCCATGGCGACGCCGGTGATCATGCTGGCCTCGTCCGAGCACAGGAACAGCGCGGCATTGCCCATGTCCTCGGGTGTGGAAAACCGCCCCAGCGGGATGGTGGAGAGGAACTTCGCGCGCACCTCGGGCGTGTCCTCGCCCATGAAGCTTTTCAGCAGCGGCGTTTCCCCGGCCACCGGGTTAAGCGCATTGACCCGCACGCCCGCCGGCGCCAGTTCCACCGCCATGGCGCGGGTGGCGGTGATCATCCAGCCCTTTGATGCGTTATACCAGTTCAGCCGGGGGCGCGGCGAAACCCCGGCGGTGGAGGCGATATTGAGGATCGCGCCGGCGCCATGCTCTTTCATATGCCCCACCAGATGGCGCGCGGTCAGATAGACGGATTTGGCATTCACCGCCAGCACGCGGTCGAATTCCGCTTCGCTCACCTCTTCCATCGGCTGCGGCAGATGGGTGATGCCGGCGTTGTTGACCAGAATATCCACCCGCCCGAAAGCCGCAATCGCCGCCTGCGCCATGGCGGCCACGCTGTCGTTTTGCGCCACATCCACCTGGCAGGCGATCCCGCCCACTTCATCGGCCACGGCCTTGGCAGCATCAAGGTTGATATCGGCCACCATGACCCGCGCGCCTTCCTGGGCGAAACGCCGCACGATCCCGGCGCCGAAGCCCGAGCCACCGCCGGTGACGATGGCGCTTTTCCCCTCAAGTCTCATAAGCTTATCCCCCGAATATCAGCCGTGATGCGCGGCGACGGTTTTCAGCACCGAGAAGCCATAGAGCGCCTCGAAACCCTTCTCGCGGCCATGGCCGGATTTGCCGACACCACCGAAGGGCAGTTCCACCCCGCCCCCGGCGCCGTAGTTGTTGATGAAGACCTGCCCGGCGCGCAGCCGCCGCGCTAGCCGCATCTGCCGGGCCCCCTCGCGCGACCAGACCGAGGCCACCAGCCCGAATTCGGTGCCATTGGCGATCTGCACGGCTTCTTCCTCGCTGTCGAAAGGAATGACCACCTGCACCGGGCCGAAGATTTCCTGATGGGCCAGCGCGTGGCCCGCAGCCACCCCGGCAAAGAGCGCCGGCGCCACATAATGCCCGCCCGTGGGCGCATCGCCGACAACCTGCGCCCGCGCCGCCAGCGCCAGATCGGAGCCGCGCGCGATGAAACCCTCGACGATTTCCTTCTGCCGGGCCGAGATCAGCGGGCCGACGTCCAGATCCTGCATCGCCGGGCCGACCTTCAGCGCCGCGTAGCGCGCCGCCATGCGCTCCACCACCTCGTCATGGCGCGATCGTTCCACGAGAATGCGCGACGAAGCCGAGCAGGTCTGCCCGGCATTCTGGATGCCGGCATTGACCAGAAACGGCAGCGCCGCATCAAGATCGGCATCGGCAAAAACCAGTTGCGGTGACTTGCCGCCCAGCTCCAGCGTCACCGGCACCACATTGCGCGCCGCCGCCGCCTGCACCAGCACACCCACCGGCACCGAGCCGGTGAAGGAGACATGATCAATGCCCGGATGGCCTGAGAGCGCCGCGCCGGCCTCCTCGCCTAGGCCCGGCACCACATTGAGCGCGCCTGCCGGCAGGCCGGCCTCGACGGCGATGCGCGCAAAGGCCAGCGCGGTCAGGCAGGCTTCCTCGGCGGGTTTGAGCACGCAGGCATTGCCCATCGCCAGCGCCGCGCCGACCGAACGGCCGATGATCTGCATCGGGTAGTTCCAGGGCACGATATGGCCGGTGACGCCATGCGGCTCGCGCAGGGTATAGACGGTGTAGCCATCCAGATAGGGGATGGTCTCGCCCATGATCTTGTCGGCAGCACCACCATAGAATTCCATGTAGCGCGCCAGCGCCAGTGCATCGGCGCGCGCCTGCTTCAGCGGCTTGCCGACATCGGCGGCCTCGATGGCGGCCAGTTCCTCGGCGCGTTCGGCGACCGCCTGGCCGATCCGGGTCAGGATGCGGCCGCGCTCGGTAGCGGTCATGCGGCCCCAGGCGCCATCAAGGGCCTTGCGGGCAGCGGCCACGGCCTCGTCGATATCAGCGGCGGTTCCGCGCGCGATCTCGGCAAAGGCCTTGCCGGTGGAGGGGTCTTCGACCGGCAGCGCATCAGGCGTGCTGCGCCACTGGCCGCCAATCAGGATCTCGCGCGGATCATACCAGAGTTTCATCGGTTCTTCCTTCGGACCATTGCGCCGGAATCACCGGCGTGGCGGCCAGCAATTCGCGGGTATAGGGATGCTGCGGATCGGCAAAGACCGCCTCGGTCGCGCCGGTTTCGACGATCTCGCCGGCTTTCATCACCATCACCCGGTCGGTGATGGCGCGCACCACATGCAGATCGTGGCTGATGAACAGATAACCCAGCCCATGGCTTTCCTGCAGCCGTGCCAGCAGATCGAGGATCTGCGCGCGCACCCGCACATCAAGCGCCGAGACCGCCTCGTCGAGCACGATCAGATCGGGGCGGTTGATCAGCGCGCGGGCGATGGCGATGCGCTGGCGCTGACCGCCGGAGAACTCGTGGATATACTTGTCGGCATCCTCGGGGCGCAGGCCAACCTCGATCAGCGCCTCGGCCACGCGCTCGCGCGCATCCTCGGGCTTGCGCGGCATCAGATGGAAGGGCTCGGCCACCAGCTTCGACACCTTCCAGCGCGGATTGAAGCTGCCATAAGGGTCCTGGAACACCACCTGCAACCCGGCGCGCAGTGCATGGGGCATGGCGGGGCTGATCTCATCGCGGCCGAAAAGCCGGATACTGCCGGCCTGCAATGGCTCAAGGCCCAGAATGGCGCGGGTCAGGGTGGATTTGCCGCAACCCGATTCCCCCACCAGCCCCAGCGATTCGCCCTTGTGCAGGGTGAAGCTGACGCCGCGCACGGCCTCAAGCCTCGGGGCCGGGCCAAAGAGCGAGCGGCGCGGCAGCGCATAGCTGCGCCGCGCCTGATCGACCACCAGCAACCGCTCGTCGGAAGCCCCGGTCTGGCGCTGTGGCCGGTGCGAGGAGGCCGCGAACAGCCGGCGGGTATAGTCATGGCGGCGGGTGCGAAACAGCGCCTCGGTCGGCGCCTGCTCGACGATCTCGCCATGCTGCATCACCGCGACATGATCGGCGATACCGGCCACCACCGCCAGATCATGGGTGATCAGCAGCAGCGACATGCCCTCATCGGCCACCAGCCCGCGCAACAGATCCAGGATCTGCGCCTGAGTGGTGACGTCAAGCGCCGTGGTGGGCTCATCGGCGATCAGCAGGCGCGGGCGCAGCGCCACCGCCATGGCGATACAGACCCGCTGGCGCTGCCCGCCCGACAGCTCATGCGGGTAGCGATCAAGCGGAAAGCGCGCGCCATCCAGCCCCACACGGTCCAGCTTTTCGCGCGCCACTTTCAGCGCCTCGCTGCGGCTGGCGGCGCCATGGATGACCAGCGTCTCGGCCACCTGATCGCCGATGGTCTGCACCGGATTCAGCGCCGTCATCGGCTCCTGAAAGATCATGCCGATATCATTGCCGCGAATGCCGCACATCGCGCGCTCATCGAGCGCGAAAAGATCGCGCCCGTCCATCATCGCCCGCCCCCGCCGCTCGGCGCCCTGCGGCAACAGCGCCATCAGCGCCAGCGAGGTCATCGACTTGCCCGAGCCGCTTTCGCCCACCAGCCCGAAGACCTTGCCCGGTTCAATGTCAAAGCTGACATCGCGCAGGATCGGGGTCTCGTGGATGTTCAGCGTCAGGTTTTCAACGCGGATCAGGCTCATCTTGCGCGCCTCAGCCGGGGGTCCAGAATATCGCGCAACCCGTCGCCCATCAGGTTCAGGCCCAGCACCGTCAGCACAATGGCAAGGCCCGGAATGATGGCCATATGCGGCGCGAAGGAAATCATGGTCTGTGCCTCGGCCAGCATGCGGCCCCAGCTGGGCAGCGGCGGCTGCGCGCCCAGACCGACATAGGACAGCGCGGCCTCGGCCAGAATGCCAAGGCTGAACTGGATGGTACCCTGCACGATCAGCAGATTGGCGATATTGGGCAGGATATGCTCGGCCGAGATGCGCAGGCGGCCCTTGCCCGCCACCTCGGCGGCGCGGATGTAATCCAGCGTCCACAGGCTGAGCGCCCCGCCGCGGGTGACGCGGGCAAAGACCGGGGTGTTGAAAATGCCGATGGCGATGATCGCATTGACCGCCGAGGGACCGAAGACGGCGGTGATCAGAATGGCGATGACCAGCGCCGGAAAGGCAAAGATCAGATCATTGCCGCGCATGATCACCTCGTCGATCAGCCCGCCCCGGTTGGCCGCCGCCAGCAGGCCCAGCGGCACGCCCAGCGCCATGCCCATGCCCACCGCGATCACCGCCACGGCGATGGAGGTGCGCGCGCCGACCATGATCATCGACAGGAT
>ERZ869909.1889-NODE-1889-length-15584-cov-3.198169_pt1 | contig 15584 bp, 18 predicted proteins | sample MGYA00520892_ERZ869909 | MGnify/ENA primary metagenome ERZ869909 (study PRJEB32215, sample SAMEA104723947) | bioreactor metagenome | biome: bioreactor; feature: anaerobic bioreactor; material: water | place: China | collected 2015-03-12 ...
AATCAACGGTTCGGTCATGCGGGGTCTCCTGCGCCGAAGCGCCCTGCTCAGCCCAGTGCCTTCAGCGCCGCCTCGTAGTCCGGCTCCTGGGCGATCTCCGGCACCAGCTCGGAGTGCACCACGGTGTCGTTCTCGTCCAGCACCACGATGGCCCGCGCGGTCAGGCCGGCGAGCGGGCCGTCGGTGAGCTCGACGCCGTAGCTGCGCGCGAAGTCCGTCGCACGCATGGTCGACAGGGTGACCACGTTGGCCAGCCCCTCGTCGCCGCAGAAGCGCTTGTGGGCGAAAGGCAGGTCAGCCGAGATCATCAGCATGACGGTGTCATCGTGGGTGCGCGCGTAGTCGTTGAACTTGCGCGTCGACAGCGCGCAGACCGGCGTGTCGATGGAGGGAAAGATCGACAGGACTTTCTTCTTGCCCATCCAGCGCGCCAGCGAGACGTCGTTGAGGTCCCGGTCGGTGAGCGTGAAATCGGGGGCCTTGCTGCCGACGCGCGGAAGCTCGCCGGCGGTGTGGATCTCGTTGCCTTGCAGGGTGATGGTGGCCATGGGGATGCTCCGGGTTGACTGGCGAAACGCGCGCGGCCTCAGGCCACGCGGGCACGGCGCATGATGTCGTTCAGCGCCTGGAAATAGGTCTCGATGTCGCTGGCAGTGCGCGTCTCGGTGGCGCACACCAGCAGCGCGTGGCCCAGCTCGGGATACTCCCGCGACAGGTCGTAGCCACCGAGGATGCCGCGCTCGGCGAGCGCCTCCAGCAGTGGCGCCACCGGCCGGTCGAAACGCAACACGGTCTCGTGGAAGTACGGTCCGGCGAAGGCGCGGCGAACGCCTTCCACCGAGCCGAGCTGGCCCACCAGCTCGCCGGCGTTGCGCACGCAGGCAGCCGCCACGCGTGCCAGCCCCTCGGCGCCGAGCAGGCTCATGTAGATGGTTGCGGCGGTGACCATCAGGCCCTGGTTCGTGCAGATGTTGGAAGTCGCCTTGGAGCGGCGGATGTGCTGCTCACGCGCCTGCAGGGTCAGGGCGAAGCCGTCGCGCCCGTCGAGGTCGACCGTGCGGCCGACGATGCGACCCGGCATCTGGCGCACCAGCGCCTGGCGGCAGGCGAGGAAGCCGAAATACGGCCCACCCGAGGACAGCGGCACGCCGAGCGGCTGGCCCTCGCCGCAGGCGATGTCGGCACCACCCTCGCCCCATTCACCGGGCGGGGCCAGCAGCGCCAGGCTGATCGGGTTGACCACGGCAATGACCAGCGCGCCCTTGTTCCTGGCCCATGCCGTGAGCGCCGCGACGTCCTCGTAGGCGCCGAAGAAATTCGGCTGCTGGATGACCAGCGCCGTGACGTCGGCATCGTCCCAACGGGCCAGCGCCTCGGGCAGCGTGGTGCCGGTCTCCGCGCAATAGGGCACGAGCTCGAAGTTCAGGCCCTGGCCGCCGGCGATGCTCTGCGCCACGCGCCGGTAGGCCGGGTTGACGGTCGCCGGCACCAGGATGCGCGCGGACTTCGAGCCGCGATGAGCGCGCACGGCCATCAGCGCGGCCTCGGCCATGGCCGAGGCGCCGTCGTAGAGCGACGCGTTGGAGACGTCCATGCCGGTCAGCGCCGTCATCATGGACTGGTACTCGTAGATGAGCTGCAGCGTGCCCTGGCTCGCCTCCGCCTGGTAGGGCGTATAGGCACTGTAGAACTCGCCGCGGGTCGTGATTTCCCAGACGGCCGCCGGGATGTGGTGCTCGTAGGCTCCGGCGCCGATGAAATTCAGGCCGCCCGAGTCGAGTTCGGCGCGCTCGCGCATCAGTCGCTGGACCTCCATCTCGGTCAGCGCGGGCGGCACTCCGGGCAGCGACTCCACCTTGAGACCGGGCGGGATCTCGTCGAACAGCTGCTCGAGCCCGGCCACGCCGATGGCGGCCAGCATCTCGCGGATGTCGTCTTCCGTATGCGGAATGAAGGGCATGGCTTCCTCCCCGGCGGCGCGCCGGGATCAGTCCTTGATCGACTCGGCGTAGGCATTCGCATCCAGCAGCGCGGAGGTTTCCGCACCCGCCGGGCGGATGCGCATGATCCAGCCCTCGCCATAGGGATCGCTATTGAGGAGGTCGGGCTGGCTCGCCAGCGCCTCGTTGGCGGCGACGATTTCGCCGGCCAGCGGGCTGTAGACGTCGGACGCCGCCTTTACGGACTCCACCACGGCACAGGCCTCGCCGGCCTTGACACTGCGGCCCGGCTCCGGGGTCTCGACGAACACCAGGTCGCCGAGCGCTCCCTGGGCATGGTCGGTGATGCCGACCGTGTAGCTGCCATCAGCCTCCTGGCGGAGCCATTCGTGCGAGCGGGTGTACTTGAGTTCGGCGGGAACGTTGCTCATTGCGGGCCTCTCGGGAATTGAATCGTCGGGATCACTTCAGTCGAGCTGAATGCGGGGCTTGCCGTTGCGGACGAAGGGGGGACGGACGATGCGCGCCGCGAGCAGCCGCCCGCGCACGTCCACCTCGACGCGCTCGCCTGCCTGGGCCGGGACGCGCGCGAAACCGATGGAGCGGCCCAGCGTCGGCGAGAAGCTGCCGCTGGTGACTTCGCCGTCGCCCGCGGGCGTGACCACTCGCTGGTGTGCGCGCAACACGCCGCGATCCTCCAACAGCAGGCCGACCAGCTTGCGGGCCTGTCCGGCGGCGCGCTGGGCCTCCAGCGCCTCGCGGCCGATGAAATCCCGTTCCGCCGGCTCCCAGGCCACGGTCCAGCCCAGGCCGGACTCCAGCGGCGTGGTCTGCTCGTCCATGTCCTGGCCGTACAGGTTCATGCCCGCCTCCAGTCGCAGCGTGTCGCGCGCACCGAGCCCGCAGGGGCGCAGCCCGGCCGCGAGCAACGCCCGCCAGGCGGTCACCGCGGCGTCAGCCGGCAGGATGATCTCCCAGCCGTCCTCGCCGGTGTAACCGGTGCGGGCGACGAACAAGTCGCCGAAGCGGGCTGCGTTGAAGGGTGCCAGCGCGAGCGCGGCGGCACGGTCTGCTTCCGGCAGCAGCGCCGCCGCGCGGTCGCAGGCATGCGGGCCCTGCACCGCGATCATCGCCAGTTCGGTGCGCTCGGTCACCGTGACCTTCGCGCCCTCGGCCTGGCGTCGCAGCCAGGCCAGGTCCTTCGTGCGGGTGGCGGCATTGACCACCATGCGGAAGCTCTCCGGCCCGAGGTGGTAGACGATCAGGTCGTCGATGACCCCGCCTTGCTCGTTGAGCATGCAGGTGTAGATCGCCTTGCCCGGCTCCCGGGCGCGGGCGACGTCGTTGGCCAGCAGCCGCCGCAGCCACTTGCGGGCGCCGGCGCCCTCGACGTCCACTACCGTCATGTGGGAGACGTCGAACATGCCGGCGTCGTCGCGCACGGCGTGGTGCTCCTCGACCTGCGAACCGTAGTGCAGCGGCATGTCCCAGCCGCCGAAGTCCACGAGGCGCGCGCCGAGGGCCTCGTGCTCGCCATGAAGTGGTGTCTTGTCGCCCATCGAATCCGTCTCCCAGCAGCCAATACAGCACGACGGCAGGCGCCGCCTGCCGCCTCTCTGTCCGGGAACCTGAGAGATTCAGCCTCGCGGCCCTGCGCCAACGAAACCGGTCACCTTCGGTGGGCCACTGATGCAGCCGCTCTCCAGAGCCAACTCGTCCCGGGCGTCCTTTTGCCTGAGCGTTTCCGGGCGGTACTTGCGCCTTCGGCGCCCCGGGCCGCGGGGGCCGGGGTCTCTCCGCCAGGGACTTCGCGTTGGAGGGCGGATGATACCCGAGCCCCCGGGGCCCGGCCAGCGGCAAATGGTCGTAGTCGGGTCGCCTCGCTTGCAGCCTCCGGGTGGTGCGGGGATCATTGCGCTCCTGCCCTCCCGCCCATCCTGGAGACTGCTGGCATGAACCCGGTACAGAGGCGCCCGACCCTCACGGTGGCGGTGGATCACGTGCGCGTCGGCGGCGAGGCCCCGATCGTGGTGCAGTCGATGACCAACACCGACACGGCCGACGTCGAGGGCACGGTGCGCCAGGTGGCCGCGCTGGCGCGGGCCGGCTCGGAGCTGGTGCGGGTCACCGTGAACACGCGCGAGGCGGCGGCGGCGGTGCCCGCCATACGGGAACGGCTCTACGCCATGGGGCTGAACGTGCCGCTGGTCGGCGACTTCCATTTCAACGGCCACAAGCTGCTGGCGGAGGTGCCGGAATGCGGCGTGGCCCTGTCCAAGTACCGCATCAACCCCGGCAACGTGGGCCGCGGCAGCAAGCGTGACCCCCAGTTCGCGGCGATGGTCGAGGTCGCCTGCCGCAACCAGCGGCCGGTGCGCATCGGCGTCAACTGGGGCAGCCTCGACCAGGACCTGCTGACCCGCCTGATGGACGAGAATTCCAGGCAGGCCGCGCCGCTCGATGCCCGCGCCGTGACCCAGGAGGCGATGATCCGCTCCGCGCTGGACAGCGCAGAGCGCGCGGTGGCGCTCGGCCTGCCCCGCGACCGGATCATCCTGTCCTGCAAGGTCAGCGGCGTGCAGGACCTCATTTCCGTATACCGCGACATCGCCGCGCGCTGCGACTACCCGCTGCACCTAGGGCTGACGGAAGCCGGCATGGGCAGCAAGGGCATCGTCGCCTCCACCGCCGGCATGGCCGTGCTGCTGCAGCAAGGCATCGGTGACACCGTGCGAGTGTCGCTGACGCCGGAACCCGGCGGCGACCGCACCCAGGAGGTCATCGTGGCGCAGGAGATGCTGCAGAGCATGGGCCTGCGCTCCTTCACGCCGATGGTCATCGCCTGTCCCGGTTGCGGCCGCACCACCAGCACCTTCTTCCAGGAACTGGCGCAACGCATCCAGGGGCACATCCGCCACCGCATGCCGGAGTGGCGCAAGCGTCACGAAGGCGTGGAGGAAATGACCGTGGCGGTGATGGGCTGCGTGGTCAACGGCCCCGGAGAGAGCAAGCACGCCAACATCGGCATCAGCCTGCCCGGCACCGGGGAACGGCCGGTCGCGCCGGTCTACGTCGACGGACAGAAAGACGTCACCCTCAAGGGCGACCACATCGCGGAAGAGTTCCAGGCCATGGTGGACGCCTACGTCGAGCGGCACTATCCGCTGCGTACTTCGTGATGCGGCGCCGCATGAACGCGGCCGGGGGGCGCCGGTAGAATAGCCGGCACCCGCGAACACGGAGCAAGGCATGGGCAAGGGCACGAAATACGTGGCCAAGGTCCCGGACGCGAACGGCTTCATCCATTACACCGAGGACGAGCACCGCATCTGGCACGAACTGATCACGCGCCAGAAGAGAGAACTCCCGGGACGCGCCTGCGCCGAGTACGTCGCCGCGCTCGACATGCTCGAGTTGCCGGAGGACCGCGTGCCGCAGTGTGCCGAGGTCAGCCGCGTGCTGCGTGAGCAGACCGGCTGGGAAGTCGTGCCGGTGCCCGCGCTGATCAATTTCACCGACTTTTTCAACCTGCTGGCGAACAAGCGCTTCCCGGCCGCGAGCTTCATCCGTTCGCGCGAGGAGATGGAATACCTGCAGGAGCCGGACATCTTCCACGAGATCTTCGGCCACACGCCGCTGCTGACCGACCCGCGCTTCGCCGCTTTCACCCACGCCTATGGCTTGGCCGGCGCGGCGGCCCGCAAGGAAGACCGGCCCATGCTGGCGCGGCTGTACTGGTTCACGGTGGAATTCGGCCTGATCCACCGCCCGGAAGAGGGGTTGCGCACCTACGGCGCCGGCATCGTCTCATCGATCGGCGAAACCGTTTACGCGCTGGACGGCGAACAAGCCCAGCGCAAGCCCTTCGATCCACTCGACGCGCTGCGCACGCCTTATCGAATCGACATATTCCAGCCCATCTATTTCGTCATCGAGAGTTTCGACACCCTGTTCGAGGTCGCCCAGATGGACCTGCTCGCCCTGATCGAGCAGGCGCGCAGGCTCGGCATGCATCCGCCGGCGTTCCCGCCCAAGGAAGCGGCCGCCAGCGCCTGAGCGACCCCACCCTTCAAACCCGAGGAGAGTCCCGTGAGCGAACTGACCGCGAAGCGCTGCCTGCCCTGCGAAGGCGGTGTCCGTCCCCTGGGCGCCGAGGAGGCGCGCAAGCTGCTCGGGCAGCTGCACGCCGACTGGCTGCTGAACGACGACGCAACCGAGATCCGCCGCGATTTCAAGTTCAAGGGATTCAACCGCACCATGGGCTTCGTCAACGCGGTCGCCTGGGTCGCGAACAACGAGGACCACCATCCGGACCTCGAGGTCGGCTGGGGGCATTGCCTGGTGCGCTTCACGACCCACGCCATCAATGGGCTGTCGGAAAACGATTTCATCTGCGCGGCCAAGGTCGACGCACTGCTCGCAGGCTGAGGCCCGGCTGGCGCCGCGTCCCCGGCGCGCCACGGCCGGCGGTCAGGTCATCCCTCGGCCAGCAGCGCGGCGTCGTCGGGCTCGATGCCCTCGAGCAGGCTGATCGGCGTGCTGGCGAAGGCCAGCGCCGCGGCACGCGCGCAGCCGTTCTGCTCCTCGTCCAGCGACCATTGCGCGTGTTCGCACAACAAGGCCAGTGCAGTGGCTCGGCCCAGGGTCAGGGCGAAGCCGCGGCCGTGGGCTTCGAGCGCGGCGCGACCTGCGCTTGCCGCGGAGCGATACCAGGCCAGCGCGCGATCGGCGGCAGTGCCGGCGATGCTGGCCGCCGCCAGCAACCGGTCGTCGCGGCAGGCACTCGCGCAGGTGGCGATCCGCCGCCGCAGGACCGCCAGCGGCGTGCCGTCGCCACAGGCCTTGATGAACTCCAGCGACAGCACGTTCGTCGTGCCCTCCCAGATGGGCAGCACCTGGGCGTCGCGCACCAGCACCGGCAGGCCAGTGTCCTCGACGTAGCCCGCGCCGCCGAAGCACTCGATGGCCTCGGTCGACACCGCCACGGCCTGCTTGCCGGTAGTGAGCTTGGTCAACGCCGTCATCAGCCTGAGCAGCGCGGCCGTGTCCTCGTCACGCTCGCCGTGCTCGACGCGGCCGAGCAGGTGAACCAGCTCGAAGCACAAGTGAAAAGCCGCTTCGTACTCCGCCTGCAGCCCGGCCAGGGTGTGCGCGTGCAACGGCTGCCGCGCCAGGGTCCGGCCGAAGGCCTTGCGCCGGCGGGCGTAGTCGCGCGCCAGGGCGACGCCGCGGCGCATGAAGGCGGCGGCGCAGACGCTGTTCCAGGTGCGCGTCAGGGTCAGCATCGGCACGATCCGCCGCACGCCATCGGCGGTGCCGGCCACGGCCACCGCGGGCGTGCCGTCGAGCACCAGCTCGGCCGTGGGCACCTTGCGCGTGCCCAGCTTGTCCTTGAGGCGCAGCACCTGGATGCGGTCCAGCCGGCCGGCCTGGTCCCGGGTCTCGACGTAGAACAGGGCCAGGCCGCGACCGCCCGGGCCGTTGCCCTCGGGGCGCGCGAGCGTGAGCGCCATCTGCGAGGTGGCAGCCGAGGTGAACCACTTGCGGCCGTATAGCCGCCAGCCCTCGCCCTCGCGCCGTGCGACCGTCTCGGAAGCGCCGACGTCGGAGCCGCCCGTGGACTCCGTCATCCACTGCCCGCTGGTCCAGAACTGCGCCGGGTCGCGGCTCGTGAGGTGCCCGACGGCCCGCGCCGCAAGCGTGGTGTTGCCCGAGTCCAGCAGCGTCCGCGCGGCGCCATCGGTCATGGCCAGCGGGCAGCTGTACACGTCGGTGGAGGGGTGAAACAGGTGGACCAGTGCGAACTGCACGGTACGCGCCAGCGGCCCGTGCTCCGCCTCGTAGCCGGTCGCCACCAGGCCGAACTCCGCGGCCAGCCGCTCGGCGCGTCGCCACAGCGGCGACAGCTCGATCTCGTCGATGCGGTTGCCCCAGGCGTCCCACTGCGTGAGTCGCGGCTCGTTGGGGCGGTCGGCGAGCTGCATGTGGTACAGCTCGCCCCCGGCGAGCTCGCCCAGTTCGCGCAGGGCGTCCTCGACTGCGGCCGGCACCTCCCCACCGAAGCGACGGCGCAGCACCGAGCGCAGGACGCGGTCATCGTCGTACTGGTTGCCGAGCCGTGGTGGCGGCTGGTTGAAGGGCTGCACTTCGCGCCTCCTAGATGCCCATCTTGTTGAGCGAGTCGAGAATCCTCCCCAGCACCATGGTCAGTGTCGGGTGGCTGCGCTGGAACTCGTCGATGTAGCCACGCAGGAGCTCGCGCGGGCTTTCGCCCGGGGGCACTTCGTCGGCCGCGAGCCGCTCCTCGATCTGGGCCTGCAAGGCCTCCATGCGTGCCCGCTGGCCTTCACTGAGCTCGCGCGCGCCGGCGACTTCCTTGCGCAGTTGCGCGAGCAGCTCTTCCATCTGTTGCCTAGGCATGCTGCCTCCTCATTGCGGACCGAATCAGGCGGAAGCGACGGGGCGCGCCGCCTCCGGCAGGTCACCCTCGAGACCCATGGCGCGCCGGATGAACACGCCCTTCAGCGGCGCGATCCGGTCCACCAGCGTGAAGCCCGTGCGACGCAGCGCACCCAGGGCGGGATGGTCGTTGCTGAACAGTCGGTTGATGCCGTCGAAGGCGCGCATCGCCAGGAGGTTCTCCGGCTTGCGCCAGCGCTCGTAGCGGCGCAGCAGCGCCGCGTCACCGGGATCGCGGCCGGCAGCGAGTGCCGCCGCCACGGTCTCGGCCAGCGCTGCCGCGTCGAGGAAGCCGAGGTTCACGCCCTGGCCTGCCAGCGGATGCACGGTGTGTGCCGCGTCCCCGACCAGCGCGTAGCGCGCGCGCGTGTACACCGGCGCATGGCGCATGCGCAGCGGGAACGCGGCGCGGCGGCCCACTTCCAGTACCTGGCCGAGGCAGCCGTCGGCGGCCTCTGCCACGGCCATGCAGAAGGAATCTTCGTCGACTGCGAGAAGCGCCTCGGCCCGGGCAGGCGTCGTCGACCAGACGATGGAGACACGGCCATCGGCCAACGGCAACAGCGCCAGCGGTCCCTCGGGCAGGAAACGCTGCCAGGCGGTGCCGCGGTGCGGCAGCTGGCAGCGCAGGTGACACACCACGGCGCGCTGGTCGTAGTCGTGCCCGCGCACCTCGAGGCCGGCCATCGCCCGGGAGGGCGATCCGGCGCCGTCAGCGCCCACCACGAGCCGGGCCTGCAGCCGCCGCCCGTCCTCGATGCCCAGCTCGGCACGCGGGCCGTCCAGCGCCAGCGAGGCCAGGCACGCGCCGTCGAGCAGCTTGACGTTGTCCAGCTGCAACAACGCATTGCGCAGCGCAAGCCGAACCAGTTCGTTTTCCACGATGTGGCCGAGCACGGGTGCGGCGATGTCCGCGGCGTCGAAGCCGACCGCGCCTGGCCCGCCGGCCGGCACCGCGCCGTCCCAGACGCGCATGCGCGTATAGGGGCTGATCCTCCCGGCCGCGATCTCGGCCCAGGCGCCACAGGACTCCAGGATGCGCCGGCTCGCCTCCGACAATGCCGACACGCGCAAGCCCACCTCGTCCCCCGCGCGCCAGTGCGGCGGCGCCTCTGCGTCGAGCACGACGATGCTGGTCTCGGGGGCGCGTCGCGCCAGCAGCGCCGCCGTGGCTGCGCCCACCATGCCAGCGCCGATGACGGCGACGTCGGCTTCCCGCCTCATGACGACAAGGGCTGGCCGAGCGCCAGGCGCGGCAGCCGGCCGTGCAGTCCCATGCCACGCCGGGCGAGCGCGGCGCGAGCCGGCGGCAACAGGTCGAGCCCGACCAGTCCGAGCTGCCTTCCTGCCCGCAGCGGCAGGAACTCGCTGGTGAACAGCTGCACCAGGCCGTCCGTGTCGCGCACCGTGCGGTCCCGGTCTTCCTCGCGCCAGGCCGCGTACTCGGCGCACAGCTCCGGCGCTCCCGGGTCGGCACCGGCACCACGGGCAGCCACCAGCTCGGCCAGTGCGGCCACGTCACGCAGGCCGAGGTTGAAACCCTGGCCGGCGACGGGGTGGATGCCGTGGGCCGCGTTGCCGGCAAGCAGCACCCGCCCGGCGGTCCAGGCGTCGGCCTGCAGCAGCGCCAGCGGGTAGGCCACGCGCCTGCCGGTCTTGCGCAAGGCACCAAGACGGAATCCGAAGGCGGATTGCAGTGCCTCGAGGAAATCCCCGTCCCCCAGCGCGAGCATCGCCTCCGCCTCCGCCGGCGGCAAGGTCCACACGACCGTCGCGCGGCCGCCCGTCAGGGGCAGCACGGCCAGCGGCCCGCTCGGCGTGAAGCGCTCGAAGGCCGTGCCGCCGTGGTCGCGCGCGGGCGTGATGTTGGCGATGACCGCGGACTGGCCGTAATCGTGCAGGGCGTGACCGATGCCCGCCATGGCCCTGACCGGCGAACGCGCGCCGTCGGCGGCCACCAGCAGGCGCGCACGCACCTCGATCGCCGCGCCTTCTCCGCGCTGGATACCGACCCGCACCGAGTCGGCTTCATCGTGCACCGCTACGACGCGTGCCGGGCACCAGGCCGTCAGCGAGCCGGCGCGCTCGATGCGCCGCCAGATGACGTCGCCCAGCGCGCGATTCTCGACCACGTAGCCAAAGCAATGCAGTCCCTGCTCCGCCGCGCGCAGGCGCGTGGCGCCGAAGGCACCGCGCTCGGACACGTGCACCTCGCGAATCGGCGCTGCCCGGTCGGCCAGCCCCTGCCAGCAGCCGATGCCGGCGAGAATGCGGCGGCTGCTCTCCGCCACCGCAGTCGCGCGGTCGTCGTAGCTCGGCTGATCCGCCGCGGCCGGGGGGACGGCCTCGACCACCAGGGTGCGCAGGGGCAGGTCGGCCAGGGCCGCCGCCAGCGAGCCGCCCACCATGCCGCCGCCGGCGATGATGATGTCGAACTCCTGGCCGTCGCGCGTACTCATGTCCCTCACGCAGCCTGCATCAGCCGCTCGATCTCGTCTGGATCCTTGGGGGCGTCGACTGACAGCACCTCGGCGCCGCCCGTCGTCACCAGCACATCGTCCTCGATGCGAATCCCCATGCCCCACCATTTCTTCGCCACGCCTTTCGTGCCTGGCGCGACGTACAGTCCGGGCTCGACCGTGAGCACCATGCCTGGCTCGAACACGCGCCATTCCTCGCCGACCTTGTAGTCGCCGACATCGTGCACGTCGAGACCCAGCCAGTGCCCGGTACGGTGCATGTAGAAGCGCCGGTAGTCACCGTTCTTCACCAGCGTGGGCACGCGACCCTTGAGCAGCCCGAGCCGCACCAGGCCGCGGGTCAGCATCTTCACGGCCGCGTCGTGCGGCTCGTTCCAGTGGTTGCCCGGCCGCACCTTGTCGATGGCCGCGAGCTGCGCCTCCAGCACCACCTCGTACAGCGCCCTTTGCTCGGCACTGAAGCGGCCCGATACCGGGAAGGTGCGGGTGATGTCCGAGGCGTAGCAATCGAGCTCGCAACCGGCATCGATGAGAAGCAGGTCACCATCGTTCAGGCGCGCCGTGTTCTCCACGTAATGCAGGACGCAGCCGTTCGCGCCACCACCCACGATGGGCTGGTAGGACGGCGTGGCGTCGTGGCGCCGGAACTCGTGCAGGAACTCCGCCTCGATCTCGTATTCCCACATGCCCGGCCGGCATGCGCGCATCGCGCGCACGTGCGCTGCAGCCGCGATCTTCGCGGCCTTGCGCATCAACGCCACCTCGCCGCGGCTCTTGAACAGCCGCATGTCGTGCAGCAGGTGGTCGAGGGCGACGAACTCGGTCGGCGTGGTGACGCCGCTCTTGGCCGCGGCGCGCAGCTGGTTGACCCAGCCGAGAAGGCGCTGGTCGAACTCCGCATTCAGGCCCATCGTGTAGTACACGCGCTCGCAATGTTCCAGCAGGCCGGGGAGGATGTCGTCGACGTCGCTGACCGGGAACGCGTCGTCGGCCCCGTAATCGGCAACCGCACCGTCGGGACCCGCGCGCCGCCCATCCCAGGTCTCGCGTTCCGGGTCGCGGTCGCGACAGAAGAGGACGTACTCGCCGTGCTTCCGGCCCGGCGCCAGGACCGCCACGGCCTCGGGTTCGGGGAATCCCGTGAGGTAATGGAAATCGCTGTCCTGGCGATACGCGTGCTCGGTGTCACGGTTGCGCAGCCGCACCGGCGCGGCGGGCAGGATGGCGATGCCGCCCTTGCCGATCATGCGCATGAGCTGGCGGCGCCGGCGGGCGAATTCCTTGCTGTTCATGGGGCCTGGCAACCTCGAGGCGTGGCGGCGGACCGTTCCATCATACCCGCTGGCGTGCCCGCTCCGGCCCGGCGTGGCTCAATGCCGCTCGGAGGGGCCGTGGCACTCGTCGTAGACGATCTGCGCCGCGACCCGCACGTATTCGACCAGCTCGGCGTACGCGCTCTCGCCCGCTTCCTCGGCTTCCTCCTCGGCCACGCCGGCGCGACCGATCTCCGCAAAGTCGGACAGGATTTCCCGCAGCTCATCCGGCAACTCCGCCATCGGCCGCAGGCCACGCACCGCCAGGCCGTACAGGAAGCCGCTGCACCACGCGGCCAGCGCCGCCGCCCGGTCCTCCAGGGGCGCCTCGTCGAACGGCAGCAGCAACTGGAAACCCATTTCCCCGCCGGCAAGCGCCGCGACCGTCGTCGAGTGGAGGGACTCCAGCAAGGCGCGGGCGTCGTCCGGCCCGCCGAACTGGTAGTCCTCGCTGTCCGCCAGGGTGTTCTGGATCCACGCCTCGGGAACGTCCTCCACGCCAGCGCACAGCAGGCCGCAGAGGGTGCCATGGGCTTCGGCCGCCGCGTGGCCGTGCGGCGCTCCGCCGAGGGCGGCCTGGAGCTCGTCGTAATCGGGCTGGCTGGTCAAGCTGTGGTCCTGGATGGAAGGCGCCGACGGACGCCGGACACCGGGATGCTAACACCGGCCTGCGCCGCCTCACAGGCACGGCTGGCGACTCATTGACCACCCTTGGGCGCCTCACTATAGTGGCCGCCATGAGCGAGGGCACGGCACAGGCAGTGGACATCGAGCTGAAGAAGCTCGAGCGTCGTCTCGAGGAGTTGGTGGCGGTATGCCGCCAGCTCAAGGAAGAGAATCGCTCCCTGCGGCAGCGCCAGGACAGCCTGATGATCGAGCGCGCGTCGCTGATGCAGAAGAACGAGCAGGTCCGCACCCGGGTCGAGGCGATGATCGGCCGGCTGAAGACCATGGAACACGGGTCGTGAGCGAGACCGCACGGGTCAGCGTTCGCATCCTCGAGAAGGAATACCAGTTCGCCTGCCCGGTGGAGGAGAAACTGGACCTGGTGCGCTCGGCGGAATACCTGAACGCGCGAATGAAGCAGATCCGGGACGGCGGCAACGTGGTGGGCACCGACCGCATCGCGGTCATGGCAGCGCTCAACCTGGCCAACGACCTGCTCAAGGGGCGTAACCGGGACCAGTCCCTGGAATCGCACGTGGGAATGCGGCTCAAGACGTTGCGCGAGCGCGTCGAATCCGCACTCGAAGATGGCAAGCAGCTGGAACTGTAGCCGCCGCTCGCCAGTCGAATCATCTTGGCGCCTCCTGCGGTGTTCGATATGGGCCGGGTTACCTCTCGACCCTAATTAATCACCCACGGGGCCGGGAACTGTCGGTGCCAGTGCGCAAGCCCGCATCCAGCGGAAAGCCTTAGGCTCGATTGCCGGCCCCACCTATTGCTCTGGTTCGAGAGCAATGGCTCGTAACGGCACAGGCGGGAGGCGCCACCTTATTTCTGCCCCTGACGACCCGATCGCCTTTCGCAACGGCCTCAGGCGCGAGATGCGCCGGCGGCGGCGCGCGCTCCCGCGGCTGCGCCGCCAGGTGGCGAACCAGGCAATCGTCCGGCGGCTCACCGCCCTGCCCGCCTACCGCCGCGCCCGCACCCTGGCCCTGTACTGGCCCGCCGACGGCGAGGCGGACGTTCGCGCACTCGCCGTGCATGCCCGCGCCCGCGGCAAGCGGGTCTACCTGCCGGCCGTGGGCCATGCCGGGAAGATGCACTTCGCCCCCTGGCCGCGCGGCGCGCGCCTGCGACGCAATCGCTACGGCATTCCCGAGCCGGTCGGGGGCCGCCGCGCCTCCGCCGCCCTGCTCGACCTGGTGCTGATGCCGCTGGTGGCTTTTGACCGCCAGGGAAACCGGCTCGGCATGGGCGGCGGTTACTATGACCGCGCCCTTGCCGCGCGACGTCGCCGCCCGATGCGGATCGGCGTGGCCTTCGCGCTGCAGGAGGCAGCGGCCATCCCGGCGCAGCCCTGGGACGTGCCCGTGGAAGCCGTCATCACCGAGCATGGCCGCCGCGCATGCCGTCGCACGCGGGCGATTCCGGGCTCGACATGCCAAGGAGCTGGACGATGAATTACTGGTTGATGAAGTCGGAGCCCGAGTCGTTCTCGATCGACGCACTCGCGCGCGCGCCGCGCAAGACGACGAGCTGGGATGGCGTACGAAACTACCAGGCACGCAACATGCTTCGCGACGAGATGAAGCGCGGCGACCGCGCCTTCTTCTATCACTCGAATTGCGACGAGCCGGGCATCGTCGGCATCGTTGAAATCGTCCGCGAAGGCTACCCTGATCACACCGCCTTCGACCCCGAGGATCATCACTTCGATCCGCAAAGCGACCCCGACGCACCGCGTTGGTACATGGTCGACGTGAAGCTCGTGGAGAAGTTTCCGCGCGTCGTAAGCCTGCGCGAACTGAAACTCCATGCCGACGGCAGGCTGTCCGGTCTCCGCCTGCTCGCGCGAGGCAACCGCTTGTCGGTCATGCCGGTGTCTGCACCGCAGTGGAAGTTCATCACCTCGCTTTCACAAGCAAAATAGCCTGCGAAATCGATGTCGGAGAATTGACGCGCCGCGCGCCGATGGTCGATTGCCGACGCGCCGCGCCCCGTTGATGAAAACCCGGGCCTTCCCGATGCGTCGAGATGTTTGCCGGAACATTGATGTTGTTGTATATACAGCCTCGCGAACCCACAACACGGAGATCATCATGGCTGTTGCATCGAAGAAGAAGGTTGCCAGCAAGAAGAAACCGGCGACCAAGAAGAAGGCCGCTGCTCCGAAGGCGGAGAAGGCCGAGGACGCAGGCGCTGAGGGCGATCTGCCGGTCCTGTTCACCGCGCCGGATGCGCCCGCCGACGATCTGAAGAAGATCTCCGGTGTCGGCCCCGTGCTGGAGAAGAAGCTGAACGCGATGGGCATCACGACCTACGCCCAGGTCGCCGCCTTCACCGCGGAAGACATCGCCCGCGTCGACGAAGCCCTGTCCTTCAAGGGCCGCATCGAGCGCGACAACTGGGTCCAGCAGGCAACGGAGCTGGCCGGCAACTGATTGCCGCCGCCCAAGTCTGATCTAAGGTTCGACGAGGAGTTTCGTCATGGCACACAAAAAGGCAGGTGGCTCGTCCCGTAACGGCCGCGATTCCGCGGGCCGACGTCTGGGCATCAAGAAGTTCGGCGGCGAGACGGTCGTCCCGGGCAATATTATCGCGCGCCAGCGCGGCACGAAGTGGCATCCGGGCACGGGTGTCGGCATGGGCAAGGATCATACGATCTTCGCCACGGTGGAGGGCACGGTGACCTTCCAGAACAAAGCCAACAAACGCACGTTTATCAA
>ERZ869909.1890-NODE-1890-length-15576-cov-89.632492_pt1 | contig 15576 bp, 11 predicted proteins | sample MGYA00520892_ERZ869909 | MGnify/ENA primary metagenome ERZ869909 (study PRJEB32215, sample SAMEA104723947) | bioreactor metagenome | biome: bioreactor; feature: anaerobic bioreactor; material: water | place: China | collected 2015-03-12 ...
TGGTCAACCGAGGTCAGGCCCTCATAGACATTCTGCGTCAGCATGGTGTTGATCGCGGCGGTCGCATCGGATGTCGGATCAAGCGAGGTCGGTTCCTGCTGTATGCCGATGGCGATGCGTGATTGCGCAAGCACGGGCAGCGGCGCGGCAATAGCCAGTGCAGCGGCGGCGATGATCGCGTGGGCGGGTCTGAACGTCATGTCACCATCCTTTCAGGTGTTCTGGGGTCTGGGCTCAGTCTGTCGGTCATACATACCATGAATCAAGTCCCGCTCCCGCTCGGATCAGGACGCGCTGACAAGTGGCCGCAGACGCCATCACGGTCAAGCTAAATGCCTATAATGTCATATAAAATTCATAGTTCACCGACCTGGATGGAGGCCCTGTCACCGATCTGGCAACCATACCGATGAGGGTGCACGTGGCGCGCGGGCTTTCGCCGCCGCTTTGCACCGCTGGCCATTAATGGGTGCCCCTCACGCGGCTGCAGGCTTCAGCACGATCAGGGTTTCGGTCACGGCATCGACGGCGGCGCGTGAATAGTGCAGGGGTTTGTAGCCGCCTGTCAGCCAGCCCTGTTGCAGATCGGTGTAATGGCTTGAGGACGGGTCTCCCGACTGGCCCGGAAGGTTGATGAACAGGCTGTTGTCCCAGCCGCCGACATCCACCACCATCCGCACCGACGGCCCGGTGATCGTGGCGAAATCCATTGGCCGATAGGCGGCATACATCGGTGTCGATCCGCTGCCGCCCAGCTTCATCGGTTCAAGGTGGAACCCTTCGATATCCGGGCAGACCGGCGCCAGCGCATGGGTCAACGCAAGCTGATGCAGCGCGCCCCATTCCCAGCCTGCCGGGTTGTCGCCCAGCGTTGCGGTGCAATCGGCCCAGGCTGCCGCAAGGGTCTGGTCAAGGATATCGGCCAGCCGCGCCTCGGCATCGGCCGGGAACCAGTTGCCGGGGCGTTCCAGCAGGTCCGTCACTGACTGCACGTCACCGGGCTGCAACAGCGCAATCAGCGCGTCATCGGCACCGAAGGCACGGTAGAGAGCGGGCTTGAGGTGCCGGGTGATCCAGACCTCATGCAACGCCGCCTGCGACGATGTCGCGTGGCAGAAATGGTCCCAGCCGGCCAGATGCGCCTGCGCGGCAAGGGCATCCGCTGTGCGCAGCGTAACGGCTGCGATCACGGCGCAATTGCGCGCCGCGCTGCGCGAATAGAGATCGTTCTGCAAGGCGCAGGCATCGGCCAGCCCATGCGCGGGGCTGTCGCCAAGAACAGCATGGATGCGTTCCGCGCGGCTTTGATCGATCCACTCATAGCCGATCCCCGCGCCATCGTGGTTCCAGCTGGCGGGCAGGTTCATCTCGTTGGCCGTGGCGACAAAACCCTTGCCGGGATTGACCGATGAGGGCAGCTCTTCCAGCGCGCGAAAGCCTGCCCACTCAAAACGCCCATCGCCGGGCACCGGCACCAGGCCGTTCCAGTTGGGCCGGTTGGGCGTGGCCCCGACCGCCTGCCAGGCAATCGTGCCGCTGGTATCGGCATAGACATGGTTGATCGAGGGCGTGCCCCAGTTGCGCAGTGCTTCGCGGTAATCGTGGTGGTTGGTCGCGCGCATGATCGACAGGCTGGCCATATAGGGGGCGGCGCCCGGTTCGGTCCAGACGCTGCGCAGGCCGTAGGCGCGGCTCTGGCAGCGGTCTTCATGCATGACTGGCCCATGCCTGGTGAACCTGAGGGTGCGATGCTGGTCAGGATGGCCGCGGACGGTGAAGCGTTCCTCGACCGCCTCCATCCTCTCCCAGCCATCGCCATAACGATAGCGCAGCGGGTCGGCGGGGTCGGTGTCATAGACCATGACATCTTCCTGATCGGCCCCGAAAATGGTCAGCGAAAACGCGATCTGCCCGTTATGGCCCATGGAGATGCCGGGAACCGCGGGTTCGCCTGCGCCGATGGCGTCGAAGCCGGGCATCGACAGATGCACAAGGTAGCGCACCGAGGGCAGCGTATGCGCGCGGTGCGGGTCCATCGCCATGATCGGCCGCCCGGTGGCGCTGTGCTCCGGGGCGACGGCCCAGTTGTTCGACCCTTCGGATTCGGCAGCCTGCACGACATCGCCAAGCGCATCGAGGCTGCGCCAGCGCCCGGCATCCTCAAGCGAGGCCGACAGGCGCTCGGGCGAGAATGATACCGGCGCGGTGGCAAGCTTGAACATGTCCAGCACCGCCAGCGGGATGCTTCCCAGATCAAGATCGGGCGCGCCTTGCGGGGGAACCGGCGGCAGCACCTGTTTGCGTATCGCATCCAGCTTGTCCGCCTGAGCGCCGCCGCGCGCCAGCACATTCGCCCGGATCACCTCGGACAGGGCGTTGCGGGTCAGACAATGGCTGCGAATGCGCACCACATCGGCGGCCTGCCAGCGCGCGGGCCGGGTGTTCATGCGCGCGAATTCTACGGGCAGCGGGATGCACCCGCCCTCGATCTCGTCGATAAAGGCGTTGATCCCGGCTGTGAAGGCAGTGCAGATTTCCTCGGCATCGGGCGCATAGGCCGCCCATTCCGCCGCCATATCGCCGCGGTAGACAAACAGCCGTGAGGCGTGGTCTTGCATCAGATACCCCGGCCCGAAATCGGCCGCCAGCAGCCCCAGCCCCCGCTTGCGCCACAAATCGATCTGCCAGAGCCGGTCGCGCGCCGCGTTGAACCCCTGGGCAAAGAACAGATCGTCACGATTCCCGGCACGGATATGCGCCAGGCCGAAACGGTCCAGCGCAATCTCGACCGGCGCACCGAGGCCACGAAGCGCATGGTTCTGCCGCTGCGGTGCGGGCGGTTGGTCGGTTGCGGTTGGCGTCATGTTGTTTCCCTTCCTGACCTCGACAACCCACCATCGGGCAGCGTCGAGGATCATGGCGCGAACCCCACCACTGATCAAGCCGCGCTCCCGCTGGAATCACAGTCGCCTCGCGCCGACGAAGACATGACGCCGGGCGATGTGCATGAGTTGGGCCATGCCCTGTGCTTTCTGGTTGCCCGCAATGTTTCGCTCTTCCTGCCGAAAGACTGCGCGACAGGTTGGCGCGGCTCAAAGCGCTGCGAATGGCCGGGAAGTTTTCAGCATTGGCGTGGAATTGTGCAATAGACAAGCGTTCCTGCCTGACATATGCACGCTTTCGCATCACAAGCACATATTTTCGGCCGATTCTTCCAATCGGCGAAGGAGGAACACTGCATGGTTCGGATCGACGAGAAACTCACCCCCATTCTGGCCGAGGTCAAACGCCGAAACGCAGGAGAGGGTGAGTTTCACCAGGCCGTCGAGGAAGTGCTCGAAAGCCTGGGCCGCGTCGTCGCCAAGCATCCCGCCTATGCACAGGACGCGCTGATCGAGCGCATTTGCGAGCCTGAACGCCAGATCATCTTCCGGGTGCCCTGGGTTGATGATCAGGGGCAGGTACAGGTCAATCGTGGCTTTCGCGTCCAGTTCAACTCGGCGCTTGGCCCCTACAAGGGCGGCATCCGGTTTCATCCGTCGGTCAATCTGGGCATCGTGAAGTTTCTGGGCTTTGAGCAGATCTTCAAGAATGCGCTTACCGGCCTTCCCATCGGTGGTGGCAAGGGCGGGTCGGACTTTGACCCCAAGGGCAAGTCCGACGGCGAAGTCATGCGGTTCTGCCAGTCGTTCATGACCGAACTCTACCGCCACCTTGGCGAATATACCGATGTGCCCGCGGGTGATATCGGCGTGGGCGGGCGTGAGATTGGCTACATGTTCGGCCAGTACAAGCGGTTGACCAATCGCTTTGAAGCCGGAGTGCTGACCGGAAAGGGGCTGGTCTATGGCGGCTCGCGCGCGCGGACCGAGGCCACGGGCTATGGCCTTGTCTATTTTACCCAGGCCATGCTGAAGGCGCGTGACAATGCCTTTGAGGGCAAGCGCGTAGTGGTTTCCGGCTCGGGCAATGTGGCGATTTATGCGATGGAGATGGCCCGCAACTATGGGGCCACCATCATCGCCTGTTCGGACAGTTCCGGGCATGTGGTCGATGAAAACGGAATCGATCTGGACCTGGTCAAGGAAATCAAGGATGTGCGCCGCGAGCGCATCTCGGAATACGCCCGCATCAAGGGCACCGGGACGCATTTCGTGCCGACCGAGAAGGGATCCATCTGGTCTGTGCCCTGCGAGGTCGCGCTGCCCTGTGCAACCCAGAATGAGTTGTCGGGCAAGGATGCACGGGTGTTGATCAAGAATGGTGTGATCGCCGTGGCAGAGGGCGCGAACATGCCCTGCACGCCCGAAGCTGTGCGCGAGATGCGCGAGGCCGGGGTTCTGTTCGCACCGGGAAAAGCCGCGAATGCAGGCGGGGTTGCAACCTCGGCGCTGGAAATGCAGCAAAACGCCAGCCGCGACCGCTGGACCTTTGCCCAGACCAATGAACGCCTGGCGCAGATCATGGTCGATATCCATGACCGCTGCCACCGCACCGCCGAGGAATACGGTGCGCCCGGCGATTATGTTCTGGGGGCAAATGTCGCAGGGTTTGTCCGGGTGGCCGAGTCCATGCGCGCGCTTGGGGTGATCTGACCCCGCCCGCCGAAGGGGGGCATTGCCGGCAACCTTTACGGAAAAGATCTGCCCGCAGCGGCACAAAACAATTGATTGGCCTGTTTGATCAGGCCACTGTGGCATCGGGCAAGGCGACCGATGAGGAGTGACGACTGCGACGCATCTTTCGTGTTACGAACCTGCCGGCAGCGCTTTCGCTGTTGGTGGTCGGATTGATATGGATCTTCGCTGAAGCTCAGAATCGCAATGTGCATGAGCAGCAGATGCGTGAGGAAGTTCTGGGCAGCGTCAGCCTGTTGCGGGCGCAGATCGAAGGAGCTTTGGCGTCGGATATCCAGCTTGTGCGCGGGATGATTGCGACACTGCTCACCGAGCCCGATATGGATGCCGCGCGTTTCATGGCCCTTTCATCAGGGATGTTGGGCGGCGATACGCATATTCGCAATCTGGCAGCTGCGCCGGATATGGTGATCCGCTATGTCTATCCGCTGGAGGGCAACGACGCGGCGATCGGTCTCAACTACCTGGAGAACCCGGTTCAACGCGACGCCGCGGTTCGCGCACGCGACACCGGCTTGCTGGTGATTGCCGGGCCGGTCGAACTGGTGCAAGGCGGGCAGGGCTTTGTCGGACGGTTTCCGGTATTCGTTCCAGATGGCTCGGACCGGGGGCGGTTCTGGGGCCTCGTCTCGGCGGTGATCGACGCCGACCAGTTCTATGCCGCGACCGGCCTGCTCGATCCTGAACTGCCGATCCAGCTGGCGTTGAGCGGGCGTGACGCGCTGGGGCCGCAAGGGGACGTGTTTTTTGGCGACCCCGCCATTCTGGATCAGGATCCGGTGAGGATGCCGGTCGTTCTGCCCTTCGGCACATGGCAACTCTCGGCGATCCCGCGAAACGGCTGGCAACACAGCCCGCCCAATGCCTGGCTGCTGCGGCTGGGCCTTCTGGCCGGGGCAGTGCTGATCATCCTGCCCGGTTTCATCATGGGCCGGCTGCTCGACGAGCGCGCGCGCAATGTCGCGCGCCTGCATCTGGCATTGCGCCGCCAGGGCGAAACCAATGCGCGCTTTGCGAGCGTCGCGCGCATCAGCCGAACATTTGTCTGGGAACAGGACAGCGAACGCCGGCTGACCTATATTTCGAGCGGCTATCAGCACATTACGGGGTTCCATCGGCGGTATCTTCTGGGAAAGACTCTGTGGGATCTGGTCCGCAACTTCCCAGAGGTTCAGTCAAGCGCCGACTGGTCATGGCTGGAAGAGCGCGTCGCCAGACACGAGCCGTTCAGCGACTTTGTCTGCCGCGCGGCGACGCGCGACAGTGGCGAGATCTGGCTTCAGCTTTCGGGGCGCCCGATGTTCGATGAGCACGGCACCCTGCGCGGATATCGCGGCGCGGGCATGGATGTGACCAGCTTCCAGCAGGCCCGCCAGGCCGCCGATGAGGCCAATCGCATGAAGTCGATCTTCCTGGCCAACATGAGCCACGAGATCCGCACACCGCTGAACGGGGTGCTGGGCATGGCGCAGGTGCTTGAAAGCATGGTTACCGATCCCGAGCAGCGGCAGATGGTGACGACGATCCGCGAAAGCGGGCAGAATCTGCAAAACATCCTTAACGACATTCTGGATTTTTCCAAGATCGAGGCGGGGAAGCTGGAGCTTGAAAACACCCCCTTCCAGCCCGAGGCCACGCTGGAGCGCATCGCCAATCTTCACCGGCTGCGCGCCGAGGAAAAGGGCCTCGTGCTGAACATCACCGGCCTTGCGCCGATGGGCCCCGCGCGTCTGGGAGATCCGCATCGTGTTGCGCAGGTTCTGCACAACCTGGTCGGCAACGCCATCAAGTTCACCGAAAGGGGACAGGTCTCCGTCGAGGTGTCGAACCGCCAGAACGCCGCGCTTGTGCTCAGCATCACCGATACCGGGCCGGGCATGACCGACGAGCAGTTGCACAGGCTTTTCGATGAATTCGTGCAGGGTGACGGGTCTGTGGCGCGGCGGCACGGAGGCACCGGGCTGGGCATGTCGATCGTGCACCGGCTTGTCAGCATGATGCAGGGCGCGTTGAAGGTGCGCTCTTCGCCCGGTCATGGCACGGTGATCACCGTCACACTGCCCTTGCCGAAAAGCGAACCGGTCGTGCCTGACGCCGCCGAGGACGAAACCGATCTGGACCTCGCAGGGCTGCGCGTTCTTGCCGCCGATGACAACCGCACCAACCGGCGGGTGCTGGAGGTGCTTCTGGCGCGCACCGGGATCGAATTGACGCTGGTCGAGGATGGGCAACAGGCGCTTGATGCCTGGCGCGATGGCGATTACGATATTTTGCTGTTCGACATCTCCATGCCGGTCATGGACGGCATCGCCGCGCGTCGGAAGATCGCTGAGGAAGCCGCGCAATCCGGCCGCATGCTGCCACCGGCGATCGCCTTCACCGCCAATGTGATGGCCCATCATGTCAGCGAATATCTGAACGAGGGCTTCGTCGCTTGCGTCGGCAAACCACTGAAAAAGTCACTGCTGCTGAACGCCCTGAAGGCCGCCCGCCCCCCGGCCGCCCGCCCTGAGCACGAACCCCGCTGAACCCGGCATGAACAGGCCCCAAGCGCGGCAAACTGCACAAGTAATCACAAAAAACTGGCCGGTCTTCAGCGCACCTTAACTTGTCTTTGTCACGACCTGTTACGGGCGCGTTGCTTCGCGCTTGCGGCGACAGGGAGAGACTTGCCATGACCAGAAAACAAGAAAATGCATCGATCGATCTCAAGTCCCGCTTGGACTTTCTGGAAATAGACACCGAAGTGCAGCAGCGGCTGCGCGCGCTTGCACCGCTGATCGGATCCAGCATGGGCCCCGCGTTGAGCGAATTCTACACCAAGGTCTCTCAAACGCCGGAAATTTGCGGTTTCTTTGAGAGTGACCCGCAGATGCAAATCGCAAAGTCGCGACAGGAAATGCATTGGAAACGCATCACCCGCGGGGAGTTTAACGAAGAATACACCAAAGCGGTCCGCCGGATTGGCACGGTTCATGCCGATATCGGGCTTGAGCCGCGCTGGTATATTGGCGGTTACGGGCTGGTGCTGGACAAGATCCTCCGCGCATTGATCAGGGATCGCCGCACATTGGGCGCGGCAGGTCGCTCGGCACTGGGAAGGGATGTCTCGGCGATTACCCGCGCCGCGCTTCTCGATATGGACATGTCAATCTCGACCTATCTGGAAAAGTTCGACGCGGCGCGTCAGCGCGCCGAAACGACGCAGCGCGAGGCTTTCACGTCAATCGCCGAAGCGCTGGCGCAACTGGCCGAAGGGAACCTCGGGAACCGGATTGATGAGGAATTGTCGGACCAGACCCGGTTCAACGAAACCATGGAGCGGTTGGGCGCGATCATCGCCTCGGTGCGCAAGGCCGCGCGGTCGATTGGCAGCGGTTCCGGTGAGATTTCGATGGCCTCGGACAATCTGGCCAAGCGCACCGAACAACAGGCCGCCAGCCTGGAACAGACCGCTGCTTCGCTCGATCAGCTGACAACCGCCGTGCAAAGCTCCGCCACGCGTGCCAAGGATGCCGAGCAGATGGCCACCAAGGCCCGCCATGTCGCCGAGAAGGGTAGCCAGATCATGGAAGAGACCCGCGATGCCATGGAGCAGGTCACGGCTGGTGCCGACGAAATGGGACAGATCATCGGCGTGATCAACGAGATCGCCTTCCAGACCAATCTGCTGGCGCTCAATGCCGGTGTCGAGGCCGCACGAGCCGGGGAAGCCGGTCGTGGTTTCGCAGTCGTCGCGGCCGAAGTACGCGCGCTGGCGCAGCGCGCCGCCGAAGCCGCGCGCACCATCCAGGTTCTGATCGATCGCAGCACAGAACAGACCAGGCACAGCGCTGACCTTGTTGGGGCAACCCATGTTGCACTCACGGAGATCGTCGATGTGTTCAAGGATATCAACGCAACTGTCATTGAAGTGGCGAAGTCAGCGCAGAACCAGGCTAATAGCATTGCCGAGATCAACACCGCAGTGCGCTACCTCGATGACATGACCCAGCAAAACGCCGCTATGGTTGAGCAGTCCAGTGCGACCAGCGTCGCGCTCAATACCGAGGCACAGGAGTTGACGAAACTTGTGAGCCGGTTCACGGGCCTGGGTGAGATCGAAGGCGAGCGACCGCTGCTTCGCGCAATCTGACACAGGTCAGAAGCCCGGACATCGCCTGTCCCTTTATCCGCTCTTCAGACAGCTTTGACGGCCCAGATAACCAGGCTTCGCTACCCCTTGAGTTGTAGAGCCTGCTGCGCCTGCCTGTATGAATGCCCGGCGGGCACAACACCCCAGCAGTGTTTCCCGAAGGGCGTTGGCGACCTCGTTCTTGCTTATCATCAGCATTGCACCGCATCCGCGCCCATGAAGGCTTTGAGCCAACCGGTGGCTGCCGCGCATGCGTTTCAATCTTGGTGGGCTGGGGCGAATCCTGAAAACCGCGGCAGCGACCGATGGCATTGGTCCGATGCTTCCGGGCACCATCGTGACGGGCAAAGTTGCGGTCGGATTGCTGACATTGCCGCCCCGGATGCGACTCCCCCCCGGTGAGCGCTACATTATCCGCTCCGAAATGCCGCTCCGTCGCATTGGTGAAAAGCCCAGGGTATCGGGAACGAGATCAAAAGAAGATATCACCCAGTTCCTGGGTGCGCGTGGCTGGCTCCTCGAGAGGGACACCGCAGAAAGCAGCGTGGATTTCGCGTTCGCGGGGCATTGTGTAGAATGCCGCACACCGGGCCATCAATGTCGGGTCGGCGGCTTCACCGGGGGTGGCGGATTCTCTCTTTAACGCCGCCGCAACCCCGTGCAGCCGGTCAATCGCGGGAAGGGCGCGCGCAAGCGCCCTTTCCCCTCGGCTGATCGCCTCCACCAGTGTTGCAGCCGCGGTCGAAGCCGTGTCGCGCAAGGTTGCCAGCCTTTGCAGGTCATCCTCCGCTGCGGCCAGTCCGGTTCTACAATTCTCGAGATCGGCCCCAAGCTGGTGCGCAGCCTCGGTGATCGCCGGGAACTGCGCCGCCGCGACCGCATTTTCCAGTACTTCCATGGCTGCGCTGCATCGCACCGTGTAGTCCCGACAGTCGTGCGCTGATCCGCGCACGGATTCCGAAAGAACTGACATTGCTGCGCGCGCCTCACCACCGCGCGAAGTCAGAAGGGTGGCATTGATGGCGCTCAGATTCACCCCGAGCGCCGTTTCCGTCAGCCGCTCATATCCCGCGCGCGCGGCTTCGATCTGGACCCTGATCAGATCAGCGCCTGCCTGCGCGGCAGCCAGCCCCGGCGCAAGCAACGACTGGAGGGCGGTTCCTTCCGTCAGATCCGAGCGTTGGGCATCAAGCAATGCCTCGACAGCCAGGCCGTCACGCGTCCGAAGCTGTGCGGCGGCATCCGACCCGGCTTTTGCCAGCCGCGCAAGGGCCTTTGCCAGAACATCAAGCGTAACCTCGGCATCGGCCGCAAGCGCTGCCAGTTGTGCTGCCGCAAGGCCACGGGTTGCATCATCCAGACCCTCGCCCAGAGCCGAGATCTGCTCGACATGTTCAAGACGCTGGGCAAGTGAATCCGAAAACTGTATCGCCGTCACCAGGGCCGAGGTGTCACAATGTGCAGCTTCGGCCAGATCGGCGGCGCCGGTGTCAAAGCGCTCATGTAACCGGGAATGGCTGGCTTCGGCTGGTGCTGAACCGGCCTTTGGCCGGTTGATCCGCTCAATGGCCCGCGATACGGCCGTTTCAGCCTTTGCGATATCCGCAAGGACCGCCGCATGCGCCAAGCGAATCGATCCGAGGCCATGTGTCAGCTTCGCGGTCGCACCGGCGAGCTCGTCGATCATCTGCCGCAATGAAACAACATAATGACCCAGCGCCTCGGCCCCGGTTGATCGCGCCGTCACGCAGGTGATCGAGGAGACGGCAGTCAGGTGCTTGGCCTGTTGCGTGATGGAATCCAGAACCTCGATGGCCGTTTTCATCGCCGCCATTGCCTCGCGCTGCCCCAGCGCCTGACGGGTCGCTGCAAGCGCGTCGCTCATCGCCATGCAGGATCGCGCGATCATCGCCCTCGCCTGCGCTCCTTTCCCAGCCCCGGCCAGAAGTACGGCCAACCCCGAAACCTGCGCCCCTACGTCCTCCAACGCCTGATGAACATCACCCAGACACGTCTCAAGCCCGTCGAAGGCTGACACACAACCGGCCCTGACCACGGCAATCTCCGACGCCATGTCGATTGCGGTGAAATCCCTCATCTTCACCCACTCCCTGCGACTCACCCGAACTACAGGTCTGTCAGAGAAACGTTTCCAGTGCGTTTACAGCGGCCCGTAATGCGGTTTCCGGTGAAACATCCGGTGAACACGAAGTCTTAATCCCTTTCGGTCTATCAACTGACCAGGAACCGGAGGAGCAAATGTTCACTGAAGAATCCGATACCGACGGCGTGATATTCAGGCTTGAGGCCGCGATCGATCTGGCAAGTGCGAATCAGGCGCGTGAAGCCCTGTTGGGCGCCGTTGCCACGGCATCTGGTCCGGTTCGACTGGATTTATCGTCAATCGCGGCAACCGCCCCGGCCATACAGTTGGTTCTTTCAGCGCGTGAAAGCCTTGTTCTGGCCCACCGGTTCGCCGGCTTCGGCCCGACTGCCGCAAATCTGCTTGCCACGGTTCCGGTGGCCTGCACGGCGCTGTCGGTTGATCCGGAAAGGAGCGCCAGATGAGCCGGGTCGTTCTGACAATCGATGACAGCAAGGCGGTACGGGATATGGTGAAATTCACCCTCGGGTCGCAGGGTTACACCGTGATCGGCGCCGAGAACGGCGCGGAGGGGCTCGAAACGTTTCGCGCCGAGAAACTTGCGCTGGTGATCACCGACCTGAACATGCCTGTCATGAACGGCCTCGATTTCATTCGCAATGCGCGGCGCGAGCCGGTCAATGTCGGAGTGCCTATCATCATGCTTTCGACCGAAACCAAGCCTGAGTTGAAGGCAGAGGGAAAGGCTGCCGGCGCAACCGGCTGGATCGACAAGCCCTTCGATGCCGACCTTCTGACAGCTGTCGCCCGCAAGCTCGCGGGCTGAGGAGAAACCCATGTCCGACATTCACCCCGCCGTCGCCAGCTTCATCGCCGAAGCGCGCGACATTCTCGAAGGGCTCGAGGATCTGCTGCTTGACCTGGAAGTGACGGTCAACCCCGAACAGATTGATGCCGTTTTCCGCGCCTTGCACACGATCAAGGGATCGGGCGCGATGTTCGGTTTCAGTTCACTAGCCCGGTTCACGCATCACTTCGAGGATGCATTCGATCGCGTGCGCGAAGGCAGGCTCGTGGTTGATTCCGGCCTGATCAACCTTTCGTTGCAGGCGCGCGACCACATGAACGCGCTGCTCGAAACCGGTGGCGATGGCTCCGAGGCGACTGTACTGGAAAACGCTTCGCATGCCCATTCCCTTCTGACGGAGCTGGCGCAATTGACCGGCGCGGCTCCGAAAGCGCCCGGCGATACTGCCGCCTCGGCGGCCAGTGCTGAAAATGCGCTGCCCGAGGAAACGTCGGTGCGCTGGGAAATCCGCTTCCGTCCCGAACCCGACGCGCTGCGAAACGGTATGCGCCCGGATCTGCTTGTTGCCGAGCTTTGCACATTGGGCAAGGCCGAGGTGATCCTCACAGCGCCCTGTATGCCCGCCCTGAAAGATCTGGATCCAACGCAAAGTTACCTCGGTTGGACCATCACGCTTGAAACCGCGCGGCCCCGTTCAGAGATCGAGGCGATCTTCATCTTTGCCGATGACGCTGACCTCGGCATCACCTCGCTGGAGGAGCCATCGGCACCGCCTGACGATGCAGCTGACACACAAACCTCGGAGCTGGCTGCCGTGACGCCAGGGACCAGCGCAGTGCCGGCCACCTCCAGAACCCCGGAATCCGCGCGTGAAAATGTTCGTGTCCCGGCCTCGAAGCTTGACGAGATCATCGATCAACTTGGCGAGCTCGTCATCGTTCAATCGCGGCTTCATCAGATCGCGGTGACAGCCCGAGACCCAGTTCTCGATTCCGTGGTCGAGGATGTCGAACGCCTTGTGGCCAGCCTAAGGGACGCGACGCTGTCGGTTCGGATGGTGCCGATCGAGGTTGTCTTCGGCAAGTTCCGTCGCGTGGTTCGCGATCTGTCGGTGGAACTGGGCAAGGATGTCACGCTCGTTACCGAAGGGGGCGAGACCGAACTCGATAAGAACGTGATCGACCGGCTGAGCGAACCCCTGGTCCATATGATCCGCAATGCAATGGATCACGGCATCGAATCCGAAGAGACAAGGCGCGCACGAGGGAAACCCGCGCGTGGCACGGTCACCTTGGCGGCCCGCCAGGAGGGTGGCGAGGTTCTGATCTCCATTTCCGATGATGGCGGCGGCCTCGACACCGAAGCGATACGTGAAAAGGCGATCGAGCGAGGGCTTCTGCTTCCAGACGCACAACCGAGTGTCGCCGAGCTGCACCAGATGATCTTTGCGCCCGGCTTTTCCACCGCGCGCGCTCTCTCCAGCGTCTCGGGGCGCGGGGTTGGCATGGACGCGGTGCGTACGGCCATCAATGCATTGCGCGGTGGTGTCGAGGTCAGTTCGCAACAGGGACAGGGTACCTGCGCCACACTCAGGCTACCGGTTACCCTCGCTATCATTGACGGGCTTCTCGTCCGGCTGGGGGATGGTGTCTTTGTCATCCCGCTTTCAGCAGTTGAAGAATGCGTCGATCTCGACGAGGCGGAATGCAGCCGGGAAAGCGGGCGAAGCATGTTGCGTATTCGCGAACATCTGGTGGCCTTTCTTGAACTCAACAGCGCCTTCGGCCTGCCCTCAAAACACTGCGACAATCGCCGTGTTGTGGTCGTTCGTGCTGAAGGGCAACGACTGGGGCTGGTTGTCGATGACATTCTGGGGCTGAACCAAACCGTGATCAAGGCGCTCAGCCTCTATCACCGCGACATTGCCGGCCTCGCCGGGGCTACGATTCTCGGCGACGGCACAGTCGCACTCATTATCGATGTCGTTACTCTTTGCCGTCAGGCCGGGATCGCACAGCATCGAACCGCAGCCTGAGGAAGAACAGTCATGACCAATCTCCAGCCGGCCTCGACCAAGCGAAATCCCGCAAGAACAACAGAAAATCGCCGCGACAGAGCGCAAATGCACCCCATTGGCGAACCGGAGATGTTACTTATCTTCCAGTTGTCGGGTGAATTTTTCGCTCTTCCCGTCAATGCCGTCTTTGAAATCCTTGACGCAATCCCTGCCACGCGTGTTCCCAATGCGCCCGATCACGTGCGCGAACTGATCAATGTTCGTGGATCAATCGTGCCACTTCTCGACATCCGTCGCAGGCTTCAAATGCCCTGTTCGGGGAAAACTCGTCCAGTCTGGATCATTGTTCTGGAGTTGTCGGTCGCCGGGCAACCCACGCGACTCGCAATCCTCGTAGATTCCGTCGAGGAGGTGATCGAAGTCGATGGCGCAAATTTCGAACCAATCCCCGAACTCGGTGCTCGCTGGCCGGAAACTTTCATCAGGGGTGTCTGCACGCATCGCGGATCGCTCGTGGTGCTACTTGACCCAGAAACCCTTTTCGTTCCTGCGGATGATGACCTGCCCGTCCACTCGAGGGCCTGAACATGTTCGAAGAGCGCGGCAACCCGAAGTCACAAGATCCACTCCCGCACATGGTTTCTCGCCCCAACAAGGTATTGACCGCCCCCGCCCGCAGCTTTCGCAACTCATCGTCACGCGGTGATTGCCCAACCCAGCCTTCGCTGACCGACTAAGAACGGCGGCGCAACACCTAAGCCCAAGAAAGGACAGGAAATGCTATTCTCTGCCGTCAAGAAGCTTCGGATCCGAACCCAGATAATACTCATCCTGGCTTTGCCTATGGTCGGAATGATCTGGTTTGCCGCCAATGCCATGGTTGATCGATGGCAAACCGCTTCCCGTATGGCAACTCTTGAGGGACTTGCACAGTATTCCAGCCGGGTCGGAGAGGTTGTGCATGCCCTTCAACGCGAACGCGGTGCGACTGCCCTGTTCATCGGAAGCCGAGGGCAGGCACAGGGCGAAGCGATGCTCGAGGAACGCCGTGGCACCGACAGCGCCATGCGTGGGCTACTAGCTTACGCGGCCGCTTCCGATGTAACCTCTACCGATTCCGGGTTTCGCGCTCTTTACGAAGCTGCCACGCGCGAACTCAGCCGGATCGACCAGCTTCGGGAATCCATCTCCAGCCAGCGGACAACCGGACCGGAAAGTTTTTCTTACTACAGCGCCACGATCGGCGCACTCCTTGACAGTGTCAGGTATACCACCGGCATAAGCACTGACACCGATGTGGCGGTCCGTATTGATGCCTATGTGAACTATATGCTTGCAAAAGAGCGCGCTGGCCAGGAACGCGGTAACGGTGCAGGAGGTATTGCAGCGGGACGGTTCACGGCGGCCACCTACCAACAGTTCCTTCAGATCATTGCCGATCAGGAAACCTACTTCCGTCTGTTCCGTGGTCAGGCGCAGCCTGAACTTATCAGTCTGCATGACCGCACAGTTACGGGTCGGGCATCGAATGAGACAGCCAGAATCCGTGGTTTGATCCGCGAGGGCGGCCTGAGCGGTGAACTCGCGGGAACAGAAGGATCCTATTGGTTTGACATGACGACCGAACGGATCGACCAGATGAAGGAGGTTGAGGATCAGATCGCTGCTGAGTTGATCGCCACGGTCGGTTCGCTTCGCCAGGAATCTCAAAACGTTCTGATGTTCAATGCCATTCTTACCGCAACGACCGTTTTTGGTGCGGCCCTGATGGCAATCTTTCTTATCCGGATGATTACAGGTGGGCTCAATGCCGCAGTAAGCACCGCTGATCAACTCGCTAAAGGCGACTTTACCAGGACCATCACGGTCGATGCC
>ERZ869909.1891-NODE-1891-length-15572-cov-4.353921_pt1 | contig 15572 bp, 15 predicted proteins | sample MGYA00520892_ERZ869909 | MGnify/ENA primary metagenome ERZ869909 (study PRJEB32215, sample SAMEA104723947) | bioreactor metagenome | biome: bioreactor; feature: anaerobic bioreactor; material: water | place: China | collected 2015-03-12 ...
AGGATGAGGACTGGGAGACGGTCATCAAGGTCAATCTCGAAGCCCATTTCCGCCTCTGCCGGGCGGCCATGCGCGGCATGATGAAGAACCGCTGGGGCCGCATTATCGGCATTACTTCTGTTGTGGGCGTCACCGGCAATCCGGGGCAGGCGAACTACGCGGCTTCCAAGGCGGGCATGATCGGCTTCTCCAAGGCACTGGCCCAGGAGATCGCCTCGCGCGGCGTCACCGTGAACTGCGTCGCGCCGGGCTTTATCGCCTCGCCGATGACCGACGCGCTCAATGATGAGCAGAAATCAGCCATCCTGACCAAAATCCCTGCCGGCGATCTTGGCACGGGCAAGGACATCGCCGCTGCCTGCGTTTATCTCGCTAGCGAAGAAGCAGGCTATGTGACAGGTCAGACATTGCACGTGAATGGCGGGATGGCCATGATCTGACCGCCAGCTGAGTCGCGGCGGAACGGGGGATCGTCTTCGCGCTGGCGTCAAGCCGCTGAGGTTGCTAGCCTTGCCGGAATTGGCGTGTTATCAGCCGCAACCTTGTGGGTGCCGGTGCAGGTGTTCCGGCCCCATTCCAGTCAGGGGGCACAAGGGGTCACATGACCCTGCCCGGAAATATTAGATAAAGGGTCCGTCATGTCTGACGTTTTTGATCGCGTTAAGAAGATCGTCATCGAGCATCTCGATGTGGAAGAGGATAAAGTCACCGAGAAAGCCTCTTTCATCGATGATCTTGGCGCGGACTCGCTGGACAATGTCGAGCTGGTCATGGCTTTCGAGGAAGAGTTCGACATCGAAATCCCCGATGACGCAGCCGAGCACATCCAGACCGTTGGTGATGCGGTGAAATTCATCTCCGAGAAAGTCGGCTAGGCCGGCACCGGACCATGTCCAAGCGTCGTGTTGTCGTCACCGGCCTAGGCATTGTCTCCCCGCTCGGATGCGGCGTGGAGCATGTCTGGGCGCAATTGCTCGCAGGGAAATCCGGGCTTGCCCGGGTTACCCATTTCGAGACGGAGGATCTTCCCTGCCAGATTGCAGGCGTGATCCCCCGCGTGGACGGCCGCAATGGGGGCGGGCCTGACATCGCCGGATCATTTGATCCCGATGCCGTAATGCCCGCCCGCGACGCCAAACGCATCGACGATTTCATTCTTTACGGTATCGCTGCTGCCGACGAGGCGATTGCCCATTCCGGCTGGCAGCCTGCTGATGAGGCCGCGCGCGAGCGTGCCGGTGTCCTGATCGGTTCAGGCATTGGCGGTCTGCAGACCATGTATGACGCCTCGATCACGCTGCATGAGCGTGGGCCGCGCAAGCTCTCTCCCTTCGTCATTCCCGCCATGCTGATCAATCTGGCCTCCGGCCAGGTATCGATCCGCCATGGGCTCAAAGGGCCGAACCATTCCGTGGTTACGGCCTGCTCCACTGGTGCGCACGCCATTGGCGATGCGGCACGTCTGATCGCCTATGGCGATGCTGATGTGATGGTAGCTGGCGGTGCCGAGAGCGCGATCACCCGGCTTGGCTTTGGTGGCTTTTGTGCCGCCCGCGCCATGTCCACTGGATTTAACGACAGGCCTGAAGCCGCTTCCCGCCCCTATGACACTGACCGCGACGGTTTTGTCATGGGCGAGGGCGCTGGCGTTGTCGTGCTTGAAGAATACGAAGCGGCCAAGGCCCGCGGCGCGACGATCTACGCTGAAGTGGTGGGCTATGGGCTGTCGGGCGACGCCTACCACATCACGGCGCCTGCCGAAGATGGCGATGGCGGCTTCCGCTCCATGAGCGCTGCGCTGAAGAGCGCGGGCCTCAGCCCCTCCGACATCGACTATGTCAACGCCCATGGCACGTCGACGCCCAAGGGTGACGAGATCGAGCTCAAAGCCGTTGAGCGCCTGCTGGGCGACCATGCTGGCAAGGTCGTGATGTCCTCGACCAAATCGGCAACCGGCCATCTTCTGGGTGCTGCGGGCGCTATCGAGGCGATCTTCTCCATCCTCGCCATCCGCGACGGGATCTGCCCGCCCACGCTGAACCTTGATAATCCGTCCGTGGAAAGCCCGATCAATCTGGCCCCCCACAAGGCGGTGAAGAAAGACATCAAGGTAGCGCTGTCCAACTCGTTCGGCTTTGGCGGCACGAACGCCTCGGTGGTCCTCAAGGCCGTCGACTAAAGCCCTCTTTTGCGGGTGAGGGGCCTTACGCCATGAGCACGGATAGCACGCCTCCCGGCAAACAGGTCAGCAAGGGGCTGGGTGCATTGCGTCTTTTCATTATCGGCCTGTTTCTGATCGGTGCGCTGGCCTTGATGGCGGGCGCTGCCATTGTCGGTGGCTATGCGTGGCTGGGGTATCAGTTCCGTGCAGAGGGCCCGCTTGAGGCCGACACCACGATCCTTCTTGAGCGTGGCTCCAGTGTGCGGGCCATCGCGGCGCGGCTGGAAGCAGACGGTCTCATCACGGACCAGCGCATTTTTCTGGCTCAGTTGAGGATTGATGACGAACTCGGCCGGGAGCGCGCACCGATGCGTGCAGGCGAGTTTGCCATTCCGGCCCGCGCCTCCATGGCGGAAATCTATGATGTACTCGCCTATGGGGAGGTGATCCAGCATCCTGTCCGGGTCGCTGAGGGCCTGACCACGGCGATGGTCGTCCGCATTGTCGAAGCATCTGACGTGCTGACCGGCGAGATCGAGCGTGTTCCGCCCGAAGGCTCGTTACTGCCTGACACCTATCTGGTTGACCGGGGCACCAGCCGTCAGGCCGTGCTGGATCGCATGGCGGCTGCGCAAACGCGCCTTCTCGACCAGCTCTGGGACAGCCGCGATCCGAACCTGCCGTTCTCGACCCGCGAAGAGGCCATCAATCTCGCCTCCATCGTGGAGAAGGAAACCGGCATTGCCCATGAGCGCCCCATGGTGGCGGCAGTGTTTGTAAACCGGCTGCGCCGCGGCATGCGCCTTCAGAGCGATCCGACCATCATTTACGGAATTACCGGCGGTGAACCGCTGGGCCGCGGCATTCGCCGGTCCGAGCTGGATGATGTCACCAACCCCTATCACACCTATCATATCGATGGACTGCCCCCCACGCCGATTGCCAATCCGGGGCGGGAGGCTATCGCGGCAGTGCTGAACCCGCCGGAGAGCGAGTACGTCTATTTCGTTGCCGATGGCACGGGCGGGCACGCCTTTGCCCGCACGCTCGCCGAGCATAATCGCAATGTCGCCCGCTGGCGCCAGATCGAACGCGAGCGCGCCCGCTCCGGGGGGCGGTAACATGTCTGTGCTGTCTGGCATGACGGGCTTTGCCCGCGCCACATCAAGCGGTGATTTCGGGACATTGTCGGCAGAAGCCCGTTCGGTAAACGGGCGTGGTCTGGACATGCGTCTGCGCCTGCCCGACGGCACAGGTCATCTCGAAGCCGAGGCGCGCAGCCGCATCAAAGCGGCGTTCGAGCGTGGTTCGGTGTCGATCAATATCAGCCTTGAAAAGCCTGCAGACATTGAGGCTGCGGTTCATATCGATGAGGCGCGCCTGCGTATTCTGGCGCTTGCCGGGCGTGATCTGGTCGCCAAGGGGCTGGCCGCACCGCCACGCATTGACGGATTGCTGGCCTTGCGCGGTGTGATTGTCAGCGAAGATCAGTCCGGCCGCCAGGAGGTGGATACGGCACAGTCCGATGCTGCTGTTCTCAGCCTGCTTGATGAGGTTATCGCCGCCCTGAAATCTGCCCGGCAGGATGAAGGCGCGCAGCTGAAAGCGGTGCTGGAAGCGCAGATCAGTGAAATTGACGCACTCAAGCAGCAGGCGGCGGCACATCCGGCAGCGACGGCGGACGCGATCCGCGAGCGCCTGAAACAGAAGATTGATGATCTCCTGCCCTCGGGCATAGATCCCGACCGGCTGGCGCAGGAAGCTGCAATACTCGCCGTCAAAGCCGATGTACGCGAGGAGATCGACCGGCTGACGGGCCATGTCGAGGCGGCACGAGGCCTTCTGGCCGGCGGCTCGCCATGTGGGCGCAAGCTCGACTTTCTGGCACAGGAGTTCAACCGCGAGGTGAACACGCTGTGTTCCAAATCCTCTGATCGCGGGCTGACCGAGATCGGGCTTGCCATGAAGCATGTCGTCGATCAGTTCCGCGAGCAGGTTCAGAATCTGGAGTAGCCCCATGCCTGTCGGATCGCTTTCAGGGCCGGTTTTCCGCGGACAGCGGCGCGGGCTGATGCTTGTCCTGTCCAGTCCCTCCGGCGCGGGCAAGACCACGCTGTCTCGCCGCCTGATCGCCTCTAACCCGGATCTGGTGCTGTCGGTCTCGGCGACGACGCGTGCTCCCCGCCCCGGCGAGGTGGACGGGCAGGACTACGTCTTCCTCACCGAAAAAGAGTTTGAGCGTCGGGCCGAGAATGACGAGTTCTACGAATATGCCCGCGTGTTCGGCCACTATTACGGCACGCCAAAGGGGCCGGTGGAAGAAGCGTTGGAAGAGGGCCGGGACGTCGTCTTCGACGTGGACTGGCAAGGCGGGCGGGCGCTCGCTGCCGGGGCGCCGCTGGACTGCGTGAAAGTATTCATCCTGCCGCCGTCGCTCAGTCTGCTGCGTGACCGGCTGACCAAGCGCGCGCAGGATTCAGACGAGGTCATCAATGGTCGCATGGCCAGAGCCAAGGCCGAGATCGAGCACTGGGACGAGTACGATTACGTCATCCTCAATGACGATTTTTCCGAAGCGCTCGAACGCCTCTCGCTGATCCTGCATGCAGAGCGCCTGCGCCGCGTCCGCCATCCCTGGCTCAGCGGTTTTGTTGCCGCCCTGATGGAAGAAGGCTAGCTGAGAAATCTGGCCGGCGTCTTTCCGGTTTATTCACGGCTGGCGCGTCTCATCGGCAGGTATTTGAAGCTTGCGGACGATACTGATGACGCGAATGCCCGGCCCTGCAGAGATTGTGAGCGCTGCGAGGGATGCAGCGTTCGACAAGCCGCTTATTACGAATGTCTTTCGTGCGGTGATTGCAGAGGCGATTGTTGCCATGGCCCTCCCGCAATGGCGATGGGCGAGCGTTGACTATGCCTCCTGCGACTTCGTTCATCCTGATGGCAGGCGGCTGGAAGTCAAGCAGTCGGCGGCCCGCCAGTCCTGGTCGACCGGCAAACCAAGCCGCGCCAGCTGGGACATTGCTCCCCGGACAGGCCACTGGACCGAAGATGCCCGATGGATACCGGAGCCGGGCCGGAATGCCGATATATATGTACTCTGTCATCACCCGGTGTTTGGTGACGACGCTGATCACCGAAACCCGGCCCAATGGAAGTTTTACGCGATCCGCGCGGCAAGCCTGCCAGACACCAAAAGCCTTTCACTGGCGGGCGCCGAACGGTTGGCAGAGCCCGTGGGCTTCCTGGATCTATCGAGCGCGGTGGAGCTGTGTAGCAGGTAATTTGCCGCTGACGGGCTAGCCCCGCGCTGTCCGCCACGCTGTTGCCAGCGCCATGAAGCTTTCCGGCGGAATCGTTTCGGCCCGAGCGCCGGGATCTATATCGCAGGACAAAAGCAGCTCTTCGGCGCTGGCACGGGTTTGAGAGGCGGCCTGACCCAGCGATTTGCGCAAAGTCTTGCGCCGCTGGCCGAACGCGCTCGCCGTCACGACGGACAATGCTTCGAGATCGGCAAAGCGTTCGCCTTCAGGCAGCGGGTCGACGACCACTACGGCGCTGTCGACCTTGGGCGGCGGGGTGAAGGCGCGGGCCGGCAGGGTGAAGGCGTATTTCGCTTTTGCCCGCGCGGCCGCCAGGATGGCGAGGCGCCCATAGGCCTCCTCGCCAGTACGCGCCACAATCCGCTCTGCTACTTCCTTCTGGAACATCAGCACGGCACGCGACCACCAGACGGGTTCGGCCTCCAGCCAGCCGGTGAAGAGGGCCGTGCCAACATTGTAGGGCAGGTTGGCGGCAATGACGGCGCGCTCGCCATCCTGCAGGCCCAGAGCCTCACGCCCGACTTTCAACGCGTCTGCCTCAATCACGCTTAGCCGGCCCTCGAAGGCATGGCTTATATCGGCAAGGGCGGGCAGGAAACGGGAATCCTTTTCGATCGCGACGACACGCCTTGCGCCTTCACTCAGGAGCGCGCGTGTCAACCCGCCGGGGCCCGGCCCCACCTCGATAGCGGTGCTTTGCGGCAGCTCGCCGCACAGCCGTGCGATCTTGGCTGTCAGGTTCAGGTCCAGCAGGAAGTGCTGGCCGAAGCGCTTGTCGGCGGCCAGCCCGTGAGCCGCGATCACCTCGCGAAGCGGAGGCAGTGTATCGGCACTCATCCTGCCCGGCTCCGGTTTTGGGCGATCTGGCGGGCCAGCTGGATAGCGGCAATCAGGCTATCGGCCCGGGCTATACCCTTGCCGGCAATGTCCTTCGCGGTGCCGTGGTCTGGTGAGGTGCGCACGATCGGCAGGCCCAGCGTGACATTCACCCCGCCATGGAAGTCCAGCGTCTTGACGGGGATCAGCCCCTGATCGTGATACAGGCAAACGGCGGCGTCATAGCGTTCGCGCGCTTCGGCGTGAAACATCGTATCGGGCGGCAATGGTCCGCTTATATTGATACCTTCGCTGCGTAGCTGCTCCAGCGCCGGTGCCAGAATGTCGATCTCTTCGCGGCCCATACTGCCGCCTTCGCCGGCATGGGGGTTCAGCCCGGCCAGTGCGAGACGGGGGCTGGCGATGTTGAAATCCTGCTGCAGGGCCTGATGCGTGACGCGGGCCGTGTGCACAACCCGTCCGGCGCTCAGCGAGGTGATGGCCTCCCGCAAGGCTTGATGAATGGTGACGAGGACGGTGCGCAGCCCCGGCACCGCCAGCATCATCACCGGGCCGCGCTCGCCGGGCATTGTCATATCATTCGTGAGATGGGCCAGAAATTCGGTATGTCCGGGAAAGGCAAAGCCTTCCGCATATAGTGCCGCCTTGGAGACAGGATTGGTTACAAGGCCAGCTGCCTCGCCTGAACGCACGCGCGACACTGCATCTTCGATCGAGGCCAGAGCCGGAGAACCGCGACCGTCGGGCAGAACCGGCAAGGCATTTGGAAACGCATCGCGAGCGGATGTGCAGTCAGTAATGGAGGCGGGAGCCGGCAAATCCAGCAAACGGGCCGTATGAGCGAGGATGTCCAGCCCGCCTGCCACAGCAAATACCGGCCCGTCCGGCCGCAGCGCAGCCCACGCCTTCAGCGCGATTTCAGGACCGATGCCTTCAGGGTCTCCCAGCGTCAGGACCAGAGGCGCCTGCGGTTGCGGCATCAGAAATCGCCAACCATCTCCACCGTGGCGTCATTGCGCAGATCGCGCAGCCAGCGGCGCGCCAGCAAGGAAAGCTGCTGATTGACGATCTGGTTTTCGATCTCGTTCGAACCGGGAAGCCCCGGCCCGCCGAGCCTGCGTTCACACAGAACGAAGACCTGTAGCCCGGCTGCGGTTTCCAGAACCGGGCTGGCTTGTCCGTTTTGCAGGCCGGACAGCGCTGATCGGATCTGCGGAACGAGGGCGTTTGCGCCTACCGTTCCGATGTCTGTAACGATCGCCTGTGGCACACTTTCAAAGGCGGCCTGGACGTTGCTGCACCCTTGAGTACGGCTGGCGGCGCGTTCCAGTGCCTGACGCCGCTCAGGCGTAACCTGGGAGGTGACCAGTGTGACCTGCTGCAGCGTAAACTGCTCGGTCACCTGACCGTCGCGGCGGTCCGCGAGGGCTACGATCATGTACCCGCCCGGCACACGGATGGGGTTGGAAATGCTGCCGACGGGCATTTGCTGCAGAACCTGAGCGACCTGCGGGCGTACCTGGGCAGCGCTCAGCCAGCCTGCATCGCCGCCGGACGCTGCTGTGGGGGCATCGGACAACTGCTCGGCAACCGCCGGGAAAGGCGCACCCTGTTCGAGGGCGCGGTAAATGGTGGTGATACGGCGCTCGGCGTCCGTCTCGTCCCCGCTGGCTGGCAGGTTCACCAGTATCTCGGCCACCCGGTACTGGGTCTGGGATGCGCTTTCAGCCAGCCTCTCCAGCGCGCTTTCTATCTGCGCGTCCGAAACACGGATACGGCTGCGATAGCGGCCGCTGACGAGATAGGACCACGCGATTTCAGCGCGAAGCTGCTGGCGCATCGTGTCGATGCTGGCGCCGGCACTTTCAAGGTCTGCCTGAATGTCCGCCACGGTAACGCCATTGCGCGCAGCGATATCGGCAATCGCTTCGTCGACTTCCTCTTCGGTAATCGGCACCTCGTAGCGCCTGGCGGTCTGAAGCTGCAGCGTCTCCTCGACGAGCGAACGCAAGGCCTGTTGCTGCACTTGCCCGAGCACTTCCTCGGTGGGCTGTATGCCTGAAGTGGTGAGAATGAAGCGCATCCGGTCACGCACCTCATAGGTGGTGATTGGCTGATCATTCACGATCGCCGCAATGCCCTCGACCTGCTGTGCTTGCGCGCCAGCTGCGAGCACCAGGCCAAACGGTGCGGCCAGGCACAGCATCAGACGCTTCAGGGACGAAATCGGCATGAGTGTAGCTTCCTGGTTGTCGACCCGCAGACCATACTGATCAGGAGCCTGTAGGCAATCATAACGGCAGCTTGATGACAGCTTTCAGCCATCCTCGGTGACGGCGATATACAATAGTGCGCCCAGCGCGAACAGAGCCGGTGCCGACCACGCCGCACTGACCACGTCCAGGCTGCCGGCGCTGCCCAACCCGGTGAGCATGCGCTGCAGGAAATACAGAAGGAACCCGCCCGCACCGCCTGCCAGGGCAAAACCGGCGGCCCCCCCCAGCCGGGTGAGACGCAAAGTGGCGGCTATCGCTAGCAGCGCCGCAGCAACAAGCAGGAGCGGCTGGGCGAGAAGGGACTGCCAGCGCAGCTCATAGGTGCGCGTGGAAAGTCCCGCTTCGCGCGCCGAAACAATGACCTCCGGGAGGCGCCAGAACGAAACGCCCTGCGCAGAGCGCGTGCGCTCAAAAAGCGCTTCCTGTCCGGTGGTGGTAGGGATGGAAACATCGCCCAGTACGGTTGCTCCGGATTCCGGCCGGTATTCCACCGCTCCGCTAAGTTGCCAGAAGCCGCCAGCCAGGCTGGCCTGACTGGCATGTACCTGCTGTTCGAGTTCGGGCGGGCCGCCATTGGCCCCTTGCGGATTGTAAATCCGGAATATTGGCGAGATCAGCCGTGAATCATCTATGCCCTGTGCGGCGATGACCACGAACTGGTTCTCGCGTACTTCACGCAGCCAGACCCGCGCCCCGCTGACTTCCTCCACAGGGCGGCCCTCGAACAGTGCAGACCGGCGTGCCTCGAAATGCGCGCTGGTCGCCGCGCCCAGCGGGTTGAGCAGGAAACTGCCTGCCAGTCCGGTGGCGAAGGCAAGCGCGGCCACCGGCGCCATGATGCGCCAGACCGATACCCCCGACGCACGCATCACGATCAGTTCGCTGCGCCGGTTCAGCCGGAAAAAGGTCCAGAGCACACCGAACAGCACGATAAAGGGCAGGGTGTCCTGCAGGAGCAGCGGCAGCTTCAGCAGGCTGAACAGGGCTGCGTCGGCGGGCGAGATATCCACCCGCGTTGCGATATCGCGCGAGGTTTCGACGAAGTCGATGAGCAAGATCACCGCAATGACGACAGTCGCGGCGCCCAGCAGGCCCAGAAGTGTCTGCCAGAGGAGGTATCGTGTAAGCACCCTCATGCCACGGCCTTGTCATGGTGAGGCGAGAGGCGCCGGGCAGCAAAGCGTACGGGACGGTGAATCACGATGTAGGCGCCAGCGATGGCGGCTAGCGGAATCGCGTACTGAAGCCAGTTCAGTTCCGGCGTGCTGGCGGCGCCTGCCTGAACGGCGAACCCCGTCAGCCGGACGATCAGTGCGCATGCGCCAGCCAGGGCAACCGCACGTGCATATCCGGTCCGCCGGGGCGGGCCGCTCAGGAAGGCGGCAAGCGCGATCATGGCAAAGGCGAGATTATATAGCGGCGCCGCCAGCCGGTAATGGCCTTCTGCCAACAGGTTGCCGCGTCCCCTTGCCCGGGCCGTTTCACCAGGACTGGGGTTGAACAGTTCGGGCAGGTAGCGATCGCTTTCCTTGAAGAAGAAGGCATCGGTCGGATCAATGAAGGCGGTAAGATCAAACTCATAGCTGTCGAAGGTCAGGCTGGACAGCGTGCCGGATTCCTCGATCTGCGAAACAACTCCGTCGCGCAGCAGCATGACCGGCCCGCGTTCCGCCCGTACGATCTGGCCTTGCCGGGCCGAATACGCCGTGCTGGCAGTGCCGCGCCCATCCTCGATGAAGACATCGCTCATCACGCCGCCATCGCCCAGTGTGCGGGCGTAGAAGGTGACATCCACGCCCATGGCGACGAACTCGCCTGGCCGCATGACGCTGGCGGCGATGTCCGTGCGCACATCGTATATGGCCTGGCGCATCTCCCGGTAGGCGGCAGGCTGGATGAAAAGATTTACCCCCAGATTGATCAGGGTTGCGTAGATCGCTACTCGCAAAAACGGCGAGAGCCTCTCTCTCCGGCTGAGCCCGGCGGCGGCCGCTACTGTCAGCTCGGATTCGCTCATCATCCGGTTCAGCGCGCCCGCGCACGCGATGAAGACCGCGATGGGCATCAGCAGGGCAACGATCTGCGGCACCGCCAGAATGGTCACCCACAGGAATACGAGCAGCGTTTCGCCCCGGTCCGCGACCAGATTCAGGTTGGACAGCGATTGCGTGAGAATCGCCAGGCCAGTCAGCGCAGCCAGCGTAATGAGGAATGGCAGCATGGCCTGCCGGAAGGCGTAACGCTGAAACAGCTTCATCTGGATGCTTTGCGGTCTTCTGTGTGACGACAGACTTCTACCCCGGCTTCAGATCGGATACCACTAAAGCCAGCCAAATTCCCGCAGTTCGGCTGTCCGGTGCCGCGATGGAGCTCCGGGCCTGCCGGAAACCGAGCCGGGTACGTGTCGTTCAGAAAGGAATTCCATGCAAATCAAGTTCTCCTCGAAACCCTCCGGCGACGCCCTGGCCGTTGCCGTTTACGAGAAGGCGAGCCTGTCGCCGTCGGCCAAGGCTCTGGAGGAGGCAAGCGGCGGCAGCCTGACCCGGGCCATCAAGGCCTCACGGTTTACCGGCGATGCCGGGCAGGTGCTTGAGATTGCGGCGCCTGCAGGTGTGAAGGCTGCGCGGATTGTCCTGTTCGGCCTGGGGTCCAAGAAGACGGCCAACGGCAATGTTTACGAGAAAGCTGTCGCGGCGGCCGTAAAGCAGCTTCTGCTGGGCGGTGCGCAAATTCTTTCCGTTCACATTGATGCGGAGGACGGCGAACTGGCGTCGCGTGCGGCGCTCGGTTCAACCATGGCCGCCTACCGCTTCGACCAGTACCGCACCAAGCTGAAATCGGACAAGAAGCCCTCCCTGACCACGGTCGAGATCGTGGCGGCGGATGACAAGGCCGCGAAAAAGGTCTGGAAGAGCTGGGAGTCCGTTGCCGAAGGCGTGAAGCTTGCCCGTGATCTTGTCATGGAGCCGCCGAACATCCTTCACCCCGAAGAGTACGCCAGGCGCATCTCCAAGCTCGAAAAGGAAGGCCTCGAGGTCGAGATACTGGGCGAATCCCAGATGAAAAAGCTCGGCATGGGCTCACTTCTCGGCGTCAGCCAGGGCTCGGTGCGCGAAGCCCAGCTTGTCATCATGCGCTGGAATGGCGGCAAGGAAGGCGACAAGCCGCTCGCCTTTGTCGGCAAGGGGCTGACCTTCGACACGGGCGGTATCTCGCTGAAACCCGGAGCCGGGATGGAGGAGATGAAGGGCGATATGGGCGGCTCTGCTGCCGTGGTCGGCCTGATGCGCGCGCTCGCTGGCCGCAAGGCGAAAGCCAATGTGGTGGGCGTTGTCGCGCTGGTGGAGAACATGCCCGATGGCAATGCGCAGCGCCCCGGGGACGTCGTCACCTCCATGTCCGGGCAGACCATCGAAATTCTCAACACGGACGCCGAAGGCCGTCTCGTCCTGGCTGATGCGCTCTGGTACACGCAAGAGAAGTTTGATCCCGCCTTCATCATCGATCTGGCCACGCTGACCGGCGCCGTTCTGGTGGCGCTCGGCCACGAGCACGCGGCCATCTTCTCCAATGATGACAAGCTGGCTGACAGGCTCTATGCGGCCGGCAAGGCGTCTGACGAAGGCGTGTGGCGCCTGCCCATCGGTCCGGAATATGACCGTCACATCGACAGTGACATCGCCGACATGAAAAATCTGGGGCAGGGCCGCAACGCCGGCTCGATCGCCGGCGCGGTGTTCCTGCAGCGCTTCGTCAACGGCAAGCCATGGGTGCATATGGATATTGCCGGAACGGCCATGTATGCGGGCTCCAAGGATCCGCGCCTGCCCGCCTTCGGCACGGGCTATGGTGTGCGCGTGCTGGACCGTTTCGTCCGCGATTTCTACGAGAGCTGATAACGCGCGCTGATGGCCGAGCTCTGGTTTTATCATCTGGAAAAGGCCGGTGTGGGCGATGTCCTGCCCGGCCTGCTCCAGAAGGTGCTGGAGCGCGGCTCGCGGGCGCTGGTCGTAGTGCCTGACGATGAGGCCGCGGCCCGGCTGGACGCACAGCTATGGAGTTTCCGCGAGGAAAGCTTCCTGCCGCACGGGCGCGATAGCGAGCCCCATGCGCCGCGCCAGCCTGTTCTGATCTCTACCGAAACGCGCAATGTGAACCAGGCAGACATGCTGTTCTGCCTTGGTGGAGCAGACCCCGGCAACCCGGACGGCTGGAGCCGCGTTATACTCCTGTTCGAGGACAGCGATGAGGCCGCCAAGCAAAGCGCGCGCTCACTCTGGTCCGCCATGAAAAAGTCGGGAACGACCGTATCCTACTGGAAACAGTCCGATCAGGGACGCTGGGAGAAACAGGGATGATCCGATACGCCGCCACTTTTGCTTCGCTGGCCATGCTGGCTGCCTGCGCCACCGCCGTAGATGGTACTGATGGCGGCGAGGTCATCGACCGCTCGGGATCGGGCGACTGCCCCGCTGCGCAATTCCAGCTGCTTGTTGGCCAGATGCGCGGCGAGATCGATACCTCCACCCTGCCAGTCCCCTACCGCATCTATGGCCGCGATGACGCCGTCACGATGGACTACCGGCCTGACCGGATGAATATCGTGATTGGCGATAATGGCCGCGTGGAGCGCGTGAGCTGCGGGTAGACGCCTAAACCCCTGCCGCCTCGCGCGCCTGTTCGTAGGCCTCGTCGGCTTCCAGCCATTTCATCTCGGCCGCGTCGATCAGCTCCTCGGCGCGGGCGCGCTTCTTCGTCAGCTCGGTGGCAAGGCCGGGGTCTTTCTCCCACAGGCCCGGCACGGCGAGCCCCTTGTCGATGGTGGCGAGGACGGCTTTCAGCCGTTCAGCCTCACGCTCCCATTTGAGCGCCTCGGCCTTGAGAGGTTTCAGCTTCGAGCGGGCTTCGGCGGCATCCTTGCGCCGCTCAAGCTTCACATCCGGCTTGGCTTTCCCGCGTGCGTTGCCGTCCGTATCCGGGCGCAGCAATTGCTTGCGGTACTCGTCCATATCGCCCTCATAGGGCTTTACCGTGCCGCCTTCGGCAATCCACAGCCTGTCAACGCACGCCTCGATCAGATGGCGGTCATGGCTGATCAGGATCACCGCGCCCTCATAGGTGTTGATGGCGTCCATCAGGGCGGCGCGGCTATCCATGTCGAGATGGTTGGTCGGCTCATCCAGGATCAGCAGATGCGCGCCGTGAAAGCTGATGAGGTTCATCAGCAAGCGCGCCTTCTCGCCGCCTGACAGGGATTTTGCAGGCGTTTCCTGCCGGTCGCCTGGCAGGCCGAAGCGGGCAAGGCGCGCGCGGCGCTGGGCCTCGGTCGCATCCGGCATCAGTTCGAGAATATGCTGATAGGCAGACGTGTTCGGGTGCAGCGCGTCGATCTGGTGCTGCGCGAAATGGGCAATCTCCAGCTTCTTGTGCATGCGCATCGCACCCGCGAGCACGGGTATCTGCCCGGTCAGCAGCTTGGCAAAGGTGGACTTGCCTGCGCCATTACGGCCCAGGAGGCCGATCCGGTCATCGATATCGATGCGCAGATCCATGTTTTTCAGGATCACTGCGTCTTCGCCATAGCCGGTCGCCGCGCCTTCAAGGCGCACCAGCGGATTGGCCATGCGGCGCTGGGCGGCAGGCAGGTCGAAGGGCGCGACCGGATCTGCCACCGAGGTGGCCACGGGCTGCATTTTCTCCAGCCGCTTCACGCGCGACTGGGCCTGTTTGGCCTTTGTGGCCTTGGCCTTGAAGCGGTCGACGAATGCCTGCAGGCGGCGGCGTTCATCCTCCTGCTTTTCCACCAGCTTCATGGTCAGGCGCTGGCGCTCGGCCAGCTGCTTTTCAAACTGGTCGTAGCCGCCATCCCAGACGGTCAGCTTGGCGTCTTTGAGATGCGCGATCATGTCGATGGAGGCATTGAGCAGCCCCCGGTCGTGGGAGATCAGCAGCACGGCGCCCGGAAACTTCTGCAGATAGTTTTCCAGCCACACCGCGCCTTCAAGGTCGAGATAGTTGGTCGGCTCATCCAGTAGCAGAAGATCGGGCCGGGCAAAGAGCGTGGCCGCCAGCGCCGCGCGCATGCGCCAGCCGCCGGAGAAGGCCGAGCAGGGGCGCTGCTGTTCCTCATTGGAAAAGCCCAGCCCGTGCAGGATCGCGCCCGCGCGCGCTTCGGCTGAATGGGCATCAATATCGGCAAGCCGGGTCTGGATGTCGGCGATGCGGTTCGGGTCGGTGGCGGTTTCGGCTTCTGCGAGCAGGCTCGCGCGCTCTGTGTCGGCGGCCAGCACGAAATCGATGATGGAGATGGGGCCGCCGGGCGCTTCCTGCTCGACGCTGCCCATGCGCATGCCCGGCTGGATGCGGATATCGCCGGTCTCCGGGCTCGTCTCACCGCGGATCAGGCGCAGCAAGGTGGATTTGCCGGTGCCGTTGCGCCCGACAAGGCCCATCTTGGTTTTCGCCGGCAGGAAGAGCGTTGCCTGATCGAACAGGATGCGCCCTTCAATGCGGTAGGTGAGGTCGTTGATATGCAGCATGGGGCGCCGCGTAGCATGCCTTGCTGGCCCGTGAAAGCGCCGCTATAAGCCGCGCCAAACGATACCTCCCCAACCATCACCCAAGGGAAAATACACCATGGCGCTGCAACGCACCTTCTCCATCATCAAGCCCGACGCCACCAAGCGCAACCTCACAGGCAAGATCAACGCCGTTATCGAGGATGCGGGCCTTCGCATCATCGCCCAGAAGCGCATCCACATGACCAAGGCGCAGGCCGAGACCTTCTACGGCGTGCACCGCGAACGCCCCTTCTTCAACGATCTGGTGTCCTTCATGATTTCCGGCCCGGTCGTCGTGCAGGTGCTCGAAGGCGAAGATGCCATCGCCAAATACCGCACCGTCATGGGCGCCACCAACCCGGCCAATGCCGATGCAGGCACGATCCGCAAGGTGTTTGCCGAATCCATCGAAGCC
>ERZ869909.1892-NODE-1892-length-15568-cov-4.486089_pt1 | contig 15568 bp, 18 predicted proteins | sample MGYA00520892_ERZ869909 | MGnify/ENA primary metagenome ERZ869909 (study PRJEB32215, sample SAMEA104723947) | bioreactor metagenome | biome: bioreactor; feature: anaerobic bioreactor; material: water | place: China | collected 2015-03-12 ...
GGCTGTGGCGCAGTTGGGAGCGCGTCTGAATGGCATTCAGAAGGTCAGGGGTTCGAATCCCCTCAGCTCCACCACGAATCAGGCCGTCAGGGACGGCCAAACGAAGAGCGGCCCCTACGAGTGTGGGGGCCGTCTTCTTGCCTTCGTGTCGTCAACGTGTTGTCAGGTGGCTTACGGTGGGTCGAGTCCAGCTAGCTGGCTTCTCTACCGGTGGTGCTCCGTAGGCGGGCCTCGTGTTGCTGCATCCACTTCTGCCCCGTATCGTCAGCCGCGTGCATGTAGGTGTCACCGGTCTGGACGATTGACGAGTGTCCCATCCACGCAGACACTTGCTTGAGCGGCGTGCCGGTGTCGAGATGCGACGTGGCGAACGTGTGGCGAAGGGTGTAGAGCGACACGGGCGACGCAATGCCTGCCGCTGTTGCGGTGCGGCGCAAGTCGCGCTTGTTGAACGTCCAGGGCTTCAGCATGCCTCCGCTCCGGTTTGTGAACACGTGACCCAGAGCCGTGTGACCGAGTTGGACTTGCAGGTGGCGATGCCGCATGAGCGCGTCCGCAAGCTCCTTCATCATGGCGACCTTTCGCATGCTGCGCTTGGTCTTGGGTGTTGTGATGCGCGGCTGACCGTCAGCATGCCGCGTGACCGTCTTGGTCACCTTCACTTCGAGCCGCTCGAAGTTGATGTCCTCCCACATGAGCGCACACGCCTCACCAGGCCTCAAACCTGTGTGCACAAGTAATAGGTAGAACACGCCGTACTCACTGTGTTCGCAGGCCTCTACGAACTTCGAAAGGTCTCCGGGCGCGATATGCGTCCGCTCCTTGGAATCGGGCTTCGAGAACTTAATCTTGCCGACTGGGTGCTGCACAAGAACGCTCGTCGTCACTGCGTGGGCGAGCGACTGCATTACGGCGACGTGCGTTAGGCGAACCGTACGGCTCTTCAGAGGCCTCGGCTTCGAGTTCGCAGGCTCTCCCTTCTTGAGATGCGTACCGTCAGCCATCGCCGCATACAAGAGGCTGAAGTCTTCGTGCCGAAGGCTCGACACGCGCTTGTGGCCCAGGCTCGGCAGCACATGACGTTCGAGCAACTGCTTGTACCCATTGTGCGTACGAGGTGACACATCCGTCTTCTGAGCCAACCAGCTTTCAACCAACTGTTCGTACGTCAGGGACGACCGTCGCGGCAACTGCCGACGCGACTTCTTGTGTAGCAGGTCCAGGAGCATGGCATTCGCGTCCTTCTTGGAGCCGTACACGACCTTGCTCACGTACCGCTTCTTACCTTTGGCGTCGCGGCCCGCGAAGACCTTAACGTTCCAACGATTCTGGTCGCGCACATGCTGGAACAACTGACCACCCGCTGGCCCCGTGCCCCTCGGCACGAGCCTCCACGGGCTAGCACTCTTCCCCTTCCCCTGCTTCGCGCCAATATCGCTTTCCATAATATACACCTCCTAATAGTCGTCTTGTTGCGCTACGTAATACTAGACGCATTGTTTCCGGCTGTCAAGTCAGTCTCATTACTGTAATATGTTGTCATCTCTTAGGACCGCACTACCTGCACTCCAGACATCCCTTGCCTACAAATCGCCCTTGACCCCTCACTTCGTTACGTGTAGCCTCATATTCGGAGGAACTATGACCAGCAAAGAGTTGGAACAATACTTGGAGCGGTATATCTCTGAAAACGGCACCCAAGTCCGCCTAGGCGAACTGGCAGCAAGCTTCGAAGGCTTCAAGCCCCACTACAGCCCCCGGAAGGGCACGGCACCCGACAGCGCCGCACGTAGCGCGGCAATCGCACGAGCGGTAACCAACCTCTACAACGCCTTGCTCGAAGCTGTCATGCACAACACCCTCACGCTGAGCGACGCAGAGGGCGACGTGGACTTCGGTGAAGTCAGCGAGAGCCACGGCGGCAAAGCCATGCGCGGGAAGAAGGTGCCGAACTACCTCGTTACACTCGACGAGCGCTTCAAGCAGTTCACGCAAGGGCTAGGCCGGTCACTCGGCGGCCCTAAGGGCGCCTCCCCAGGCAAGCCACGGCAGCGTAGCGAAAACGCCGAGAAACTCGTGGCGGCGCTTGAGGCGCTAAGCAAGTCCGCGAACAAAGACGCGAAGGCCTTCGTAGCTACCTACAAGGAAGTGCAGACTGAACTCAGGCTTCCCAAGTTTCCCTGAGCTAGCTGAGCTACAAGATACCCCCTGTTCAATCACACTCGAACAGGGGGCCTTCATTGCTATCCACATCATCTGCACCTATCCACAACCATCAACTAGAATAGGAGCAAATATTAATGCGGCCAGGGGGAAACTGACCGCATCGACAAGAAGTATATGTAGCACCTATTTTACCACACCAATGTCGATTACTCCTCCCTGGTACGCCATGGAGGATTCATGTATTTTATTGAAGATATTCCGGTTAAGCGCGAGGTGCGAGAGCGATTCGCGCAAGAGCACGAAGAAGCCACGCGACAAGCAGCCCTGATGCGGCTCGTCCAACACATCGCATTCGGACCGCCATCCAGAACGACCGACAGAATCACCGTGCCATACGGGCTTCTCGCCGCGATAGAAGGCAAGACCAAAGAGGCCAACCACAAGAAGTACTGCGGGCAGCGCATCCTGGACCGCTACCTGCAGCACTTCCCAGGCGCGACGTTCAACGACCACGACTACCGAGCAGGCCTCGCCCGCGAAGTCGTCTCCACAGGACTCCCCGATTACCTGCAGCCCGGAAACCCGAAGCACGAGGACTGCGTGTTCTTCGCCAGCGGACGCGACGCCACGAAATCAGCTCTCCAACGACAACGGCAAGCCACAAAGGCGAGACTCCGGGAAGCGGCAGTCACCACGTACGACGTCACCAAGCAGGTCCTCGACCAGTTCGCGCGTCACCGCGACACGCTCTACGCCCAACCCATGAGCCGCATCCAACACGCCTACGCAGTCGCAGACTCGCTACCGTCCGCCACGAAACGAGACCGCTCCCTCGCGGCACTCGCAAGAATCGAGCTTCAACCGGTGCAACTGCTCTTCGCCCCACCGCTCTCAGCACGCGCCTACGACACCAGCCTCTCGTACCAGCAGCTCACCAAGGCCGTACTCCAATCGCTCTACCAGGGCTACTACGAACTCGACCTCAAGAGCGCCCAGCTCGCAACCGTCGCCGCCCTCTGGAACATCAGCATCATCCAGGAGTTCCTCGCCGACGAGCAATGCATCTGGACAGAACTTGCACGAGCGTACGAGCAACCGCTCACGCCAATCTTCAAGGACGCCGTCAAGCAGGCGCTCTACGCCACCACCTTCGGCGCACGCCGCACAACGACCGACACCATCCTCAGAGAGTCAGGCCTCGCGCCCCACCGGTTCAACGAGCACTTCATCGTCCAGGCTCTCCACGAAGCGCGACAACGACACATCGATGGTCTACTTCGGAACGACACGGTCAGAATCGGCAACCGCAGCTTCAACGCCAAGCACCACCGCATCCCCAGCCTCCTCGCTATCCAAGCCCAATACGAGGAGCAGATGCTACTCAAGCCTGTACTCGACCTTGCAACCAGCAGCAACGGCAAACGACAAGCCATCAGCATCCTCGTCTACAGATTCGACGGCCTCATCGCACAACCGAGAGAAGGCGTACACCCACACACCACGTTCAAGAACGCACAGAGACTGGTAGCAAAGGAGGCAACCAAGAGAGGAATCAACACACGGCTAGAGGTAGCACAAATAAGGGAATGATTTTTTTCCGGAAGCACAATAGAGGAGCAAGAGTGAACAGAAAGTAGGGAATACTGATTTGAGGTAGATTAAAGCCTTGGGGGAATAAGGGAAGGGAATATAGAGAGGGAATAAAATGTGGAGAGGGGAGAGCAGTACACAAAAAACCAAGCATAACATCAAAGGCATGTTCCGGTATTGAAATGGCACTTTGCATTGTATCAGACGGTATTCCCCGACTTGACGAACTGCGAGTTAGTCCCGGAATCTCTCAGAAGCACCGTAGGGAACACGCAAACGACGCACCGCTCCTCTCACCCCCAGAGGAAACAGGAGTCCCAGCTTCGGTTTCGGCACCGGAGGTGGGGTTGGGGGGAGGCATTCGCACAGCCTCCCGATTACGACGACTCCCGGACACCACCACCAGCCTCAGCCGCCGCATACCGCTTCGTAGACCCCCGAAGCTCTTCGCCACGGTTAGCCAGCTCAACAGCGAACGTGTTGCTGAGCTTTTGGAACTCCTCCACCATCTTCTCGAACCTCCGTACCGCCCCACTGCCCTCGAGGTCCTTCGCTGTCACCGGCTGGAGCAATGTGCGCTTGCGCTCCGAGTCCAGCCAATCAACGAACGGCTTCAGCCCGGTTTCGTAGTAGGCACGCACGGCATCAAGGAGGGCAACTGGCACGTAGGCAGAGATGGCGCCGACCCGCATTACCAACTCAGCCCGAAATGTCGGTAGGTCATCATGGACGTGTGACATCCGCTTCCTCGCCGCAGGTGGCTTGGGCGCCAGCTCGGGTAGAGCATCCAGGTACGAGTAGAACCGCAGGCTCACCGCACCCTGGATGTCGTATAGCATCTGCTGAGCCGTTCGGAGTGCCGTCAACTCGTCGTGCACTGCCGCGAGTCTCGCTCGGTGACTGTTGTACTCCACGTTCCTCGCGTCACGTCGCTTCTCGATGCGCTCAGAACTCCAGTGAGCGATTACGGACCCGAGCAGCACAGAGAACACTGGAAGCAACGAGTACAACACGCTGGTAGCCCACGCGCCACCCGCTGCTTCCCCTCCGACAAACACCAGAATCGCCTGGGGCTGCTCCGTGAGGCCGACCTCGAAGCGGACAGAAAACTCACTGGGCACGGAAAGAGGATACGCATTCTGGCGCAACAACGACGCGACACCTCACACCGCACCTACACGCTGCCCAAGCCCACTCGACGTGCGCTGAGTGAAACGCTCGACAATTGCCCCACTAGGTAGCGCTAGGGTCAACGTCTACGGAATAAACCATCACCGCCTCTAGGCCCATCTCAGCGCCCGTGAGCCGCCTCAAGGCAACGAGGATAGCGGTCAACGTAGACCGGTCAATCCGCTGAGGACCGTCAGCCGTCACAAGCCTATACACGACGTTCTTGCCGAGTGGGAAGCCAGACCGAATCGATTCGCGCTCCAAGTCCAGCGGCTTGATGCCGTGTGCCTCCATCGTCTCCTTCAGCTTCCACACGATACTACCCACACCGACACTGTAGCAGAAGCGCTTCCACACATCAGCGACAGCCATTAGCAGAAGTGCTAAGATGACCCATGGACGGAACCCGCCCCAACTCCTGCGCCATTACCGCCGAAGGCAGCGCCATCAAGCTCTACAGGAGCGACAAGTCCCAACCAGAAGGCGACGACAGCTTCCTGCACCTCCTCATGCCCATCCTCGCCCGATACCGACAGGACACCACCACCCACGACGGCGGCTCCTGCCTAGGCTTCCTCTTCGCAGGCCTCGCCGCCTCCGACATGGGCTTCGCCCTCAGCAAGGCCTCCTTCCTCAAGAGCAACCGAGGCGAAGTCGTCATCAAGGCCACGTACTGCCAGACCCCCACCGTCAGGTACTCCCTGGACACGACCTGGAAGCCGAGCCGCTGGGTCTACGTGGTCCGAGCGAGCGGCAACGTCGAAGTGCACGACGGCGACATGGTTCAACACGGTGGCCTCGATATCGGCTCGCTCACCCAAGCAACAGCCATGTTCGTCGTCATCAAGGAACCCACGAAGTCCGTCACGGACGCCACGAGCACACTGAACTGAAGCCACAGTACTGGTCACCAAGCACAGACCCGCGCACCACTCAGACATGCGCGGGTCGAGGACCATGGGTAGTCCCGCAATCATCATTCCGCGCTCCAAAACCTTGCGTGTCGCGCTCTGGGCTAGTGCCGGGCGGCAATCATCCGCAGCCTAGACCGCTCAACCTTTCGCGTCGCCACAGCCACCGTGGGCAATGCGCCAGCGGACCACGTGAGGCTACAATGGCTCCAATACGCTCTCTTGTGGCGCGATGTAGGCTTGCATGCCCCCATGGTGACGTGACCACGACTGCCAATGAAGGGAACTAGCCGCGATGCCAAGCGTCCTTGCACGGCTAATCCTGTTTCTTAGCTCCTACATTCCGCTACTCTTGATTCTCCTGGTTCTCTTCTGGGACAACCGAATTGTCGCGGTCACAGCAGTCGCCATGACACTCGTTGGATTAGCAGGCCTCATCTTGTTCTTCGGCTGGAGCATTCCCGGCCGCGAGCCAACGACACTGACGCCTATTGACGTCCGGCGCGCAGACAGCGAAGTGATGGCATACATCGTCTCGTACGTCATGCCGTTCTTGGCCCTTGGTTTCGAGGAGCTACGCCAGATTGTCGCACTCGCAATCTTCCTCATGGTGATTGCCATCATCTACGTGAACAGCGGTATGATTCACATCAACCCGATTCTGAACCTCATGGGCTATCGGCTCTACGAGGTTGTAACCAAGGATGGAGCGACGTTTGCAGTGCTATCTCGTACACGGCTGGTTCGTGGCGAGCGGGTATCGGTTGTTCGGGTGGGCGATGACCTGTGTGTCGCTAGGAGAAGGGACTAGATGGTGCCTCAGTCAGGCCAGGCCAAACCGGACGACGCCCTGAAGGTCGTTGAGGCCATCAAGCCCGAGAGCTGCGACGTCGATGTGAGCGTAGCATTGCCCGACACGCAGCAGCCAGCCGGGTACACGTATCGTCGCTTGCCCCTCGACACGGGCCTTGGCGATGCATTTCGCGGCATTCTGGGAACTGCTAAACGAACACTTGTGCCTACCTCGTCCAAGTCGGTTAACCACGTTCTGGTTCCGTTCGACTTTGATAGACATCAACAAAGCCACGAAATTGAGTACATCGATTTGCTGGACCAAGATTTTTCGGTAATTGCCAACGCTGTGGCACCGCTTAATGGTTCAATTGCACCGCCTGACCTATCCGCAGAGGAACTGAGCGACAATAGCGGACGCTTCAGTTACTACGGTTCTGTATTCCGCCATAGTGGGTCCCAGGTTGTTGCCATCAAGAAGTTCGACGCTCGCATGCTAGTTCAGCGGAAGAGGTTAGTGGCACGATTTCTTGACTCAAGCGGTCTTACTGAAATACATGAACCAGTCATTGCTTTCGACAATCTCATTGATGGCCTTGTCGTAGGCAATATGTTGCTCATATTTAACCGCACGTCACTGTTCAATGCTTTTGGCTTCTTTCAGATTTTGGAGCAGAAGGCTCGCAGTGGTTTTGACGGCATAAGGGCAGTCTTGCCCCTCAAGGATGAGGATGCCCTTCTAGAATTTATGGCCAAGAGCCATCCGATGCGCTTGAAACTTGCCAAGATAGCCCGAAGCCCATACTTGGAGCAGATAACACTGGCAGATATCCGACGCACGTTGAGTAAGTTCCCGGACTTGAAGATGGCTGTTGTTGATGACGAGAACGGCCAACCTGTCCTTGACTGGCACCAGGCAGGCGTATGGAAACTTCTCAACCTCTTCGCTGATGACTACCTCGTATCAGAGATGACAGGCGGTGGATACGAGGCCTCCGGTAAGTCACTCATCGCAGTAGGCCGCAAGAACTCCTAGCTTGCAGTGTGTTGTGGCGCAGCGGTTGACTCGGTCCGCCCCCTGCCGACGCAACCCGGTGCGATACCGTAAGGGCAGTCGTCGGAGAATCGGGCTACCTACAAAGAGCAACCCGGTAGGCGTGATTGCGACCCTTGACCCCAACTGCCGCGCTCTCGCTGTGTGTCCGACGGCTTACGTGTCACTCCAAAGCTTCGCCCCTGAGGCACCGAATCACATCCGTGACGAGGCTCTCAAGGTCGTCGTACTCGGTGAGCACATACGTCTGTTGCTTCGCGTGGACCTCGGCATTGCAGTAGAACGGCGAGAACCACAAGACACCCTTGAACTCGGTGCCTTCGAGAATCCTCACGGCATCGACGCCTTCACCAGGCATGGTTTCGAAGCTGAGCACTGTGGCTCCGTCAACAGCACCAACGAGTCGCCCATTGTCCCAGGTCACTGACACGGCCTCTACGTGCCTCCGCCCTCTCGCGTGGTCGCCAATCCTGACGCGTTGAGATACCGGTACAGCGTAGCTCGGCCAACGCCAAGAAATCGTGCCGTTTCAGCGACCGACTGACTCGGGTCAGCCAACAACTTCTGCGCCAAGGCGACCTTCTTGGCATCGAGCTTCCGAGGACGACCACCAACCTTGCCACGGGCACGAGCAGCAGCCAAACCCGCCTTCGTACGCTCCCGAATCAACTCCCGCTCGAACTCAGCCAAGGCACCGAACAGGTGGAACACCAGCTTCCCCCCACTCGTCGTCGTATCGATGCTCTCGGTGATGCTCCTAAAGCCCACCCCATCGGCCTCAAGGGCACCTACCGTCTCAATCAGATGCTTCAGGCTCCGCCCAAGGCGGTCTAGGCGCCACACCACCAGAGTGTCACCAGCCCTCACAACCTTCAGCGCCTCCGCCAGGCCAGGGCGCTCCACTGCGCCCCCGCTGATGTGGTCCTGGAACACCCGCTCACAACCAGCACCCTTCAACGAGTCCAACTGCAAATCCAGATTCTGCTCAACCGTAGAAACTCGTGCGTAGCCAATAACCATGTTTATCTCCCGTCTCATAATGCCAATCGCATTACGGAAATAATACCTTGCTTTGAAGACGGGAATCAAGACGCACAACAAAAGAAGCGAGACGAGTAACGGACACATCGTCGTTCGTCTCACTATTGACCGTTATTGCTTCCGGACTACCTTGCTTTCGGCTAAGGCGCCGAGGCGCTGAACGTCACGAAGAATGAACGTCGTACCAATGAAGAACGACATGGCGCGTGCGGCGTGAGCCTCCGTGTCAACGCCAAGCCCCCCATGCACGACATAGTGCCGTGATGGAAGACCAGATGCACGGACGGCAACATCCTCGATTGACGCGTAGTCGCCTACTCCAGTTCCTCGGACAAGGCTGCCAAACAGGGTGTCGAGTACATCAAACTGGTTCGTAAATGCGTCGGGCAGTAGCACTCTTGACTCCATGCGTGCGACGGCAGACGGCGTGAACACGTGCCTCAGCGTCTCCGTTAGGCGTTTGGCCTTCTGCGGCCTGCTAAACAACTGCCGATACGCATGAGGGTCGGAGCCAAGGACGCCACGATGCGAGGCGACCGCCACCAACGACTCCGTATGGCCGAGCATCGCGGGCGGTACAAGCGAGTGCATTCCACCCAGCTTGAAGGCACGCCGTGCCTGCCGAAAGTACCGAACACGGAGCGCTCCACCAACCGGGTCCACGCTAAGCAAGGCATCCTCAACTGCTTCCGAGAGCGATTCGCCCCCGACGAGCGGCTCTTCGTCCATGAGCCATCGGAACAGCGTCGCAAGGTAGCGACTCAGCTCATCGTCGCTGTCCGTCTCTGCTGCATCACTGAGGCGCGATAGCTCTGTGTAAGGCAGATAGTGCAGTAACGGGAAGAACCACCAGCCAGCTCTCGCCAGACGCTTGCTCAAGGCTACGGTCTGAGCATCCGTGGCGCTGACTATCCAGTCGAACCAGGTTGCAGGGTCGCGCCACAACTCCTCCATGGCCTCCATCTGTTGCTGGAAGCCCCGAGTTGCATCTGTGACTCGCTCAAGTGCGTCACGAATAGCCGAGTCGTGCGCACGCAGGGTATCCCGAATGCCAGCAATCGTCTGCACGAACTCGCGCCAAGGACCCACATCTTGCTCCGCGTGACTACCCAACGCTTCTCTCCCACCTGGGTACGACGCTTCAAGGATGCCTATTCGAACCGGATACGGATGCGGCGCGATGTCCGTGACGCCCTAAGTTCACCGACCAGACCGGCCAAAGGCCGCTCCTGCTACTTCTTCCGCTTCTTCACCGGCACGGTCTGAACGAACGTCGTATCTGGGTCCTTCTTGACCTTCTTGTCCGTCACGAACTTGCCGTCCTTCGCGGACTTGTTGACCTTCTTGGTCCTCGGCATCGCATATCACCGACCCTTCTTGGGCACTCCTTTCGAGCGGCGTACCCTGTTTTCTAAGGTATCACACAAGCGACGCAGCGCACACTCTTGCAGGCGCCTTGCACCTCAGCACCACAGGTCGCGGCGAGGTGTCCACTTCTACACCGACAATGGTGGCTCAGTCACTCGGGTTCGCTGGCGCTGCCGCTGGAGGCCGAACTGCCGACGCAAAGCGCGTCCACAACCCTTCGAACGGCATCCTCCGGTCGTTCATGTTCCCACACTCTGACAACGGCCCATCCAGACGCCTCCAGTTGCGTGTTTGTATCGCGGTCGCGCTTGGCGTTAGCTTCGAGCTTCGCTCGCCACCACTCTGAATTGTTTGCCGGAAGGGTCCCATGGATAGGGCATGAGTGCCAGAAGCATCCGTCAACGAAGACGGCAACGCGTTGACGCGTGAAGACAATGTCAGCCCGACGACGTGGAGGGCCCCCGGCAGGGGTGACGTTCACTCGGTACCGAAACCCCAGTTCGTGGAGTCGCTTCCGAATCGCCAGCTCCGGCCCAGTACCTGAGCGGCGCTGCCGCATCATCCTCGCCTTGGTCGTGGCATCGAGAGGTTTCGGTGCCATCATCCCATCGTAAGGCAGACTTTGTCCCGTGCCACACGGAGGGTTCCAGGCCGACCCGTCTCACAAACGTTGTAGGGTGGCTTTGGCTCTTGGATACAGAGGAGGCTCACCTTGCCGAACGCAGGCCTAATTGGGTTGCAAGTGTTGGCCCGTACCCTATCCGTCAAGCGCAGCACCAAGGGTTTCGGTCGGCCCGTCTACTACCATCCTCGCTCCGACTACCACAGCAACGTCAGTAGCGTGCTGATGACTATCGACCTCATTCAGAGGTCGGCTGCCCTGCGGCGTGACATCGGGGCAGGTCGCCTTGTAATGGGCGTGAACGCAGTTCTTCGTGACCACGGAACCGGGCGCAAGAAGACGCTCGACCTCGTTGTCGGAACACCCGCCGACACAGGAAAGGCGCGAGGAACAGCGAGGTCGCTCGGTGACCTCGTGTCCTCACTAGGCCTGGTCACAGACCCCGCCGTTGTATCCGTCATCTCAGGACTGCCGCCCCTACCGACGGGGCCCGTGGGTCAGGTAAGGCTCGCTATGGAGGCGAAAGCCTGCATGACGGAACACCGGAAGGCCGGACCGCGCATCTACGACGAGCTCACTTCCAGCCATACGACAGTGCACGGCAACTCGCCCCGCGCTCTATCCGTCGGTTTCGTCATGGTGAATGACGCAGACTCGTATCTGAGCCCAACTCACCCCGGCAACTACAACCTCAGCCTTACCAGCACTCCGTCCATGAGCCAGCACCGACAGCCAGAGGCGGCGGCCTTCGTCTTCCGCAAGCTGAGCGAGCTCCAGATACGTGGCGGGTCGCTCGACGTGCCAGGGTTTGACGGCCTAGCGGTCGTGGCTGTAACCACGGACAACCTCGACGGCGGCTTCCACATCGCCAAGCGGAGCATCGACAGGACCCTTCAGGAACGTTTTGCCTACGCGCCAATGATAGACAGGGTTGCAGCGCTGTACGACCAACTCTACGGGGGCTTCTAGGTCTCGGGAGCCTCCCGCTCGTGGGAGTCACGAAGCGTTGGTAAGGGCTCGTTCGACCTCCATCATCGGGCCCGGGTCACCACCCTCCAGCAAGTAGTGACGGATGAGGGCTCCGACGAACGCTTCGTTGCGGCGGTGCCTGAGCTTGCTCCGGGCGAGGCGTGACAGGAAGCCCATGGTCGCCCTCGGGCTCAGGGCCTTTCCGTCCCCAACGAGGGCCGATAGGTCAGTGCTCGGCGGCATTGCCATTGGCCAAGTCGAGACTCGGACCCGGAACACCTTGCCGTTAGTACCCCAGGCTGCCTTGGGCCACGGCTGCGAGGTCACATCGACAAGTTCCTCGTAGTTGCCGTAGTCGCCCGGACTCGTCAGGCGCATCCCGACCCATGACGACACGGGTACCGCGACGGCGTTGCCTACGGCCTTCCACCGCGCACCGGGCCGATACCCCGCGTCGGCCATCGGTTGCGTCCAACCCGCCTGGAGACCCTGCATCACCTCGGCAGCCGAAATCGACGGCACCACAACGCGACCGCTCGGAAGGAGCACCGCCGGTGGCGACGGGATACCAACAGTCGAGCCACCCTTCAGTGTTGGAACGGCCTCTACTGCCCACCCCAGACCTCTGAGCCCTTCAGTCCAATAGAAGCCCACCGCTGAGTCAGGCGTCCATTGCCGCTCGACCGGCACAGCGTCATCGGCAAACAGGACTCGCCTTGGGTCTTCAGTACGTGAAGCAAGAAGGATGACCCTCTGCCGTCGCTGAGGGAGACCGAAGGCTTGCGCGTCCACAACCCGGTAGGCCCATGTGAACCCATGCCTCTCAAGCTCGCTGACGAGGTACCGCATACCCTCACCCCGTTCGAGTTGAAGCAGGAAGGGCACATTCTCCAGCAAGAGCCATCTCAGGCGTCCAAGCCTGGACGCTTGGTCCTCTAGGTGCCTGAACACGTGCTGGATGAGCCCCGAATTCTTGCCACGAATCCCTGCTGTCCGACCCGCTTGGCTCACGTCCGTACAGGGGAACCCCGCAGCTACCAGCTCCGTTCCCTCCGGGAACACCACGTCCTTGACGTCAGAAACGAGCTCAGTTGCCGACGAGAAGTGAGGAGACTCAGCACGCATGAACTGGTGCCTGAGCACCTCCTGGGCGGCGGGCTCTATCTCGCAAAGAAGCAGCGCATGGTGGCCATGACTCTGGAGGCCGAGCTCGATTCCCCCGATTCCCGCGAAGAGGCCCACGACGTTGAGCCTCGACGCCTGGTGTACCTGCGAGCTCGCCACGTGTTCAACCCTCGTGGGAAGAGCCGACGTCACTGTCGTACCGACTCTTGCGTCTTCGGGCGTACCACAAGCTCAAGGCCGAGCCCGTCCAGGACCTTCTGCCAGCCATCAGGCAGACGACCACGTCGGCCACTGAGCAGAGCCGACACGTGATGCTGGCTGAGGCCCACCTCCGCCGCAAGCGCTGTCTGAGACACACGCTGCCGAACAATTGCGATTCGTACCTCTTCCCGTATGTGGTCAGTCATGGCCTCCATGATGACACCTTAGCCCCACTCTGGCCAACGTTGTAGTCAGTTAGGTCCACATCTAGGTCCGCGAGGCCACAAGCGTGATGACCCTTGGCTCATGCAGCGGTAGCACCTTGCCGTAGTGGAAGACGGCGCCAACGCACTGCGCCCGTCACCCGCCGGTTCGCCCCGCCATCGGGCGACTCGTACTCTCTCGGGCTTCCGCTCCCTCCACCGAGGCAATTGGGCTGGCTCCCACGCTCGTGTAGGGTACAGCGCACACGCAGGTGTCCCGCCTGGACCGATACGACCCGAACACGGCGAGGCTGCACTGGCGCACGGACGGACCGTCGCGTCGCTTCCACACAGGTCCCCTCCGGCCCGCCTACCAGTGCGGATGTTATTGAGTCGTACGACCTCGTTGATGCCGCACTGCCTTCGGCCTCAGCAGGCTGCTCGTTGCCTGAGTCGCGTGCATTATCCTTGGCGCTCATCGCTCGCAACCTCTACGAGTTCCGCCGTCTTCAATCCACTTGCATATCTTGTCTTCATCAAATAGGACACGTCTACCAAAGTACACTGTCCCAGGAATATCCCCACGCCGCGCCATCTCATAGATGGTTGTCCTCGGCAATGGACTTATGCCACTCACCTCCTTAACGGACAACAGTGTTGGCTTACCTTGTCTAATACCTTGCATTGTATCCTCCGTTACAGCTAAAGAATTCGTTTACGCAGTCAGTATGAACTGACAATCGCAACGTGTCTCCATGATGAGGCACACGAAAATCGGTGTCAAGCACTCTGGGATATCTTGTCATCCTTCTTTCAAACAATTGATTTTCCTTGTAGCTCCGTGACTCGTGCCTGTCGCGCTTGGGGCATGAGGTGCGCCGAGCACGCTGCAGAAGCCAACAACGTCTCGGAGGCACCGCAGCCCCTAAGGCTCATCTGTCCAGTCACGTGCGCCCGCTACGCCAAGAACGAGTAGCCTAGGTTCTCGCCCCCCGGTCACACACTCACGCGGTCGTGAGGGGGTCGTGTTGCGATGGAACCTGGAGAGCCGAGCAGTGCCCAACGTGGAAGCAGCGACGAACCTTGGGAACGACTACCACAAGCACCGTGTGTTTGAAGAGCTTCTGCTGCTCGAGGAGTTTTACGACAGCCTCGCGTACGGCGTGTTCGGGTTCATGACTCGGGGCGCAGGCTCTGCCGTGAACATCGACAGCTATGTCTTGTCCTCAGTGTCAGGTACCCTACATTCCATACGCCGAGTCGCAAGCGATGGCCACTTGAGCGATGCGTATACGCTACTTCGAAAATACCATGACCTCGCAGTCTTGAATCTGCATATAAACCTAATCATTGAGAGAACAGATATATTCGAGACCCCGATAATCGAGTCGGTTCGCTCTTGGGTGCGCTTCAAGCATCGATTTCCCAAGTACTCAACAATGATGAAGGACATTCAGACCTCGGAAAAGACGCTTCCTTTGCGTGGCGTGTTCGACCTCACAAAGGGTGGACAGTACGACGCCATCCGCGACAGGTGCAATGACCACACTCACGTCAATTTGTTCCGCTATGCTTTACTAAATGACGCAAACATCCACATCGAACGACTGATATGGCTTGATAACCTGTATTCAGATGTTCGGCAACTATTTGCGTTTCATATATCTCACCTGTTTCTAGTGTGTGAACACTATATGGCGTCAAGTGACTATGTAGATGCACTCGAAGTCGGCATGACACCTGAAGACGGGTCACAATATTGGGTGGCTCCGTTTGTGCAGGAGGCTCTCGACCGTTGTGTCACGCCGCTGTACCCGGCAGCGATGGCGGCTCTGGCTACTCACACGGAGATGATGCTTCGGGTGGACCGTGGTTAGCATCAACGGCGACTGGACGACGGTGAAGTGACCACCATGCGGCTTCGTGGAGGGAGCAACCAGGTTCACCAGCGACGGTCTGCCGTATCGCTCTGAGTCGGCAATGGGCGTGTTGTCAACCGTGTCGTCGCCATGGCCCGATGTCGGCTGATTCGGGCATACGGGGCGTACTCAGCCGCACAGCGGGCACCGAACAGATGCGCACTGGACGGACACCATAGACCACTCGTCACACGCTGAACGGCGGCAGCGCTTCATGGCATTCAGAAGGTCAGGGGTTCGAATCCCCTCAGCTCCACCACGAGCATAGCCGTCCCACACGGCAGGTAGGTCGAGGGCGACCCCGTTCCCGCGGGGTCGCCCTCGCGTGTCGGGCGTGTCGCTGCTGCGTCCTGCGCTTGGGGCGCCGAACGCGTACCCGCACGCCAGCGCCAAGCTCACGAACGCGGCTGCGGCGCCCGCCACCGGGGGCACCTACC
>ERZ869909.1893-NODE-1893-length-15562-cov-4.901259_pt1 | contig 15562 bp, 15 predicted proteins | sample MGYA00520892_ERZ869909 | MGnify/ENA primary metagenome ERZ869909 (study PRJEB32215, sample SAMEA104723947) | bioreactor metagenome | biome: bioreactor; feature: anaerobic bioreactor; material: water | place: China | collected 2015-03-12 ...
GCATGTCGTGGTCGGCGCCGATTTCTGCTTCGGCAAGGGCCGCGCTGGCACGGCAGAGATGCTGCGCGACCTGGGCGCCGGGCTTGGCTTCGACGTGACGGTGGTGGAACTGATCGGCGGCGAGAGCGGCGCGATTTCTTCAACCGCGATCCGCGCCGCGCTCAGCGATGGCCGGGTGGACGACGCCGCCCGGATGCTGGGCCATCGCCACCGGATCGACGGCGCGGTGCTGCATGGCCACAAGTGCGGCCGCGATCTGGGCTATCCGACGGCGAACATGTCCATCGACGGGCTGCACCCGCCGCGCTTCGGGGTCTATGCGGTGAAGGTCGATATCATTTCGGGGCCGCATCAGGGCAGCCATGACGGCGTGGCCTCGCTGGGCGTGCGCCCGATGTTTGGCGAAAACCGCCCCAACTTCGAAGTGCATCTCTTTGATTTCAAGGGCGACCTCTATGGCGAGCATCTCTCGGTCGCGCTGGTCGAATATCTGCGCCCGGAAGCCAGGTTCGACGGGCTTGAGGCGCTGATCGCACAGATGGATGCCGACAGCGCCCGCGCGCGCGCCATTCTGGCGCTGGCCTGATGCGCGCGCGGTTCTGGGAAACCGTGCCGCTGGCGCAGATGACCCAGCCCGAATGGGAGGCGCTCTGCGACGGTTGCGGCAAATGCTGCCTCAACAAACTGGAGGATGCCGATACCGGCGAGGTGTTCTTCACCCGTGTCGCCTGCCGGTTGTTCGACGATGCCACCTGCCGTTGCGGCAATTATGCGATCCGCAAGCAGATCGTGCCCGAATGCGTGGTGCTCAAACCCGCCAATCTGGCCGAGATCGCCTATTGGATGCCAAAAAGCTGTGCCTATCGCCGGCTGCATGAGGGGCGCGGCCTGGCCGAATGGCACCCGCTGATCTCCGGCGATCCAGCCAGCGTGCATCAGGCCGGCATCTCGGTCCGGGGCCGCACCCTGCCCGAGTTCGAGATCCCCGAAGAAGACTGGGAAGACCATATCATCGAAGAGGAAATCTGATGTTCTTTGCCTCGGACAATGGCTCGGGCGTGCCGGCGGCGGTGCTCGATGCGCTGGGTCGCGCCAATGCGGGTTTTGCCTCGGGCTATGGCGCCGAGCCGCAGATGGCAGCGCTGCGCGAGACGATGCGCGGGCTTTTCGAGGCGCCTGAGGCCGCGGTCTATCTGGTCGCCACCGGCACGGCGGCCAATGCGCTGGCCATCGCCAGCCATTGCCCGCCCTGGGGCGCGGTCTATTGCCATGCGCTTGCCCATATCGAGGAAGACGAATGCGGCGCACCGGAATTCTACACCGGCGGCGCCAAACTGGTGCCGCTGCCCGGCGATCATGGAAAGATCGACCCGCAAACCCTTGAAAACAAGCTTATTCAGGCCGAGCGCGTGGGGGTTCACAATGTCCAGAAGGGCATGCTGAGCCTGACCAACCTGACCGAAACCGGCACCCGCTACTCCCCCGCCGAGATCGCAGCGCTGAGCGCCATTGCCAAGGCCCATGGCCTGCCGGTGCATCTGGATGGCGCGCGGTTTGCCAATGCGCTGGTCGCCGAGGGCTGCACCCCGGCCGAGATGACCTGGCGCGCCGGGGTGGATGTGCTGTCGTTCGGCGGCACCAAGAACGGGCTTCTGGGCGTCGAGGCGGTGGTGATCTTCGATCCCGCCAAGGCCTGGGAATTCGAGCTGCGGCGCAAGCGCGGCGGGCATCTGTTTTCCAAGCATCGGTTTCTTTCGGCGCAGATGGCGGCCTATCTGGAGGGCGACCTCTGGCTGGATCTGGCGCGCCATACCAATGCCATGGCCGCGCGGCTGGAGGAAGGACTGCGCGCCCTGCCCGGTGTCAGCCTGCTGCACCCGCGCCATGGCAACATGCTCTTTGTTTCGCTGCCGCAACCGCTGCATGATGCCGCGCAGGCGGCCGGGGCGGTCTATTACCATCAGCGGCTGGCGGGGCCGGAGCCGGCAGTCAGCGCGCGGCTGGTGGCTTCATGGTCAACACGCGAGGCGGATGTCGATGCGCTGCTGGCGAGCCTTGCTGCGGGGCTGGCGCCGGGTGGCGGGGCGGCGCTCAGCCCTGCATGATCAGCGCCATGAAATCGCGCCGGGCCAGATAGATCAGATAGAGCGTGGCGAAGGCCAGCACCTGCACCGCAATGATCCCGTTGAGCTGCTGACGGAAGGGCTCGGTGCGGATCTTGTGGCGAAAAAGCCGCTGGGCCAGCTTGGCGCCCAGCGAGCCACCCAGAAAGGCAATCGCCAGCAGCCGATCCTCGGAAATGCGCCGCGAGCCTTCGATGGCCGCCCGCTTGTCACGCGCGAAGGCCAGCACGGCGAGCAGGTTCATCGCCACAAGATAGATTGTCATGCCAATCATGTAGGCCATGGCGCACCGCGTCGAGTTCTGGCCCACTCCTTAGGCCAGGGCACACCGATTGGCAATGCCGCCCAAGGTTGTGCCGGCGGGCCCTTGCCTTGACCGGCGCCTGCCGTGGCGTCGCCCTGCGCCACGGCGTTGGCGCTAACAACCAAATCGACGGCAAGGTTTGCGCTAACGCCTTGCCATTCTTCGCTTTTCGCCCTTTCTTAGCCCGCTTTGCGCCGCTATACGGGGGCCAGTGCCACGCGGTCTGTCAGGGCCGCGCCCGGCGTCGATCCTGCATTGTTCCCGGAGGCTGGACCCATGACCATCACCATCGGCATCAACGGTTTCGGGCGCATCGGCCGCTGCACGCTTGCCCATATCGCCGAAAGCGCGCGCAACGATGTCGAAGTGGTGGCGATCAATGCCACCGGCCCCATCGAGACCAACGCCCATCTGCTGAAATACGACAGCGTGCATGGCCGCTTCCCCGGCCAGATCCGCGTCGATGGCGATACGATCGACCTGGGGCGCGGGCCGATCAAGGTCTTCTCCACCTATGACCCGGCCGAGCTGGACTGGTCTGGCGTCGATGTGGTGCTCGAATGCACCGGCAAGTTCAACGAGCGCTCCAAGGCCGCCGTGCATCTGGAGCGCGGCGCCAAGCGGGTGCTGGTTTCGGCCCCGGCCAAGAATGCCGACAAGACCATCGTTTACGGCGTCAACCACCGCGCGCTCCTGTCCGAGCATCTGGTGGTGTCCAACGGCTCTTGCACCACCAACTGTCTGGCGCCGCTGGCCAAGGTGCTCAACGATGCCGTGGGCATCGAGAGCGGCATCATGACGACGATCCATTCCTACACCGGCGACCAGCCCACTCTGGACCGTCGGCACAAGGATCTCTACCGCGCGCGCGCTGCCGCCATGGCGATGATCCCCACCTCCACCGGCGCCGCCAAGGCGTTGGGCGAGGTGCTGCCCGAACTGGCGGGCCGGCTGGACGGCACCGCGATCCGTGTGCCCACGCCCAATGTCAGCGCCGTCGATCTGACCTTCGTGGCCGGCAAGGATGTGACGGTCGCCGATATCAACGAGATCGTGCGCGAAGCCGCCGCCGGCGCGATCGGCGCGGTGCTGGCGTATGACCCCGAGCCCAAGGTGTCGATCGATTTCAACCACACCACCTATTCCTCGATCTTCGCACCCGACCAGACCAAGGTGGTGGGCAAGCGCACGGTGCGGGTGCTGGCCTGGTATGACAACGAATGGGGCTTTTCGTGCCGCATGGCCGATGTCGCCGCCGCCATGGGCCGGCTGATCTGAACGCCTTGCCGGCGCGCGCCGGCGCCCTTTTATTCAATCGGCACCCGCCGGCACCCTCTGAAGCAAGCAGAAGCGGGCTGGCAGCGGCCCGCTTTTTCATGTTGCGCGGCGATGCGGCCGTGGCATCATCCGGCGCATGAAGCGGTTTTGTGGCACGCTCCTATTGGCCATTTCGGTGCTTACCCTGCCGGCCATGCCTGTGCAGGCCCAGCGGGCGCGCTTTACCGATGCCACCGCCGCGCAACTGATGCGCGCCGAGATCCTGCTGGTGGATCTGCGCGCACCGCTTGACTGGCAGCAGGCCGGGGTGATCCCGGGGGCGCTGCTGCTGGGGCCCCTGCCCACCGATGCGCTGGCCAACGCTTTGGCGTCGCATCTGGCAACCGGCCGCGCCGCGGATCGCCCCATCGTCTTGTTGTGCCAGGAGGGCTGGCGCTCGGCGCGCGAAGCCCGCGCGCTGGCCCCGCTTCTGGGGCGTGATGTCCTTTCGGTGAACGGCGGAATGAACCGGCTTGTCGCAGAGGGATTCGCTCCGGACCTGCCGTGACACCGCCCGCGCCAGCCCTCACCCTTGACCGCGCGGCCCCGTCATGTTAGCGCAACCATAAGCATTCCCCGCCCTTCTGCCGCATGAGGCATCCATGACTACCAGACTTGCTATCAACGGATTTGGCCGCATCGGACGGCTGGTGCTGCGCTCCCTCATCGAGCAGGGTCGGCGCGATATCGAGATTGTCGCCATCAACGATCTGGGCCCGGTCGAGGCCAACGCCCATCTGCTGCGCTTCGATTCCGTGCATGGTCGCTTCCCCGGCGAAATCCGCGTCGAGGGCGATACCATCGACGCCGGCCAGGGGCCGATCCGCGTGACCGCCGAGCGCGACCTGGCCAAGCTGGACTGGCGCGGCATCGATGTGGTGCTGGAATGCACCGGGATATTCACCGATGCCGCCAAGGCGCGTGCGCATCTTGATGCCGGCGCGGACCGCGTGCTGATCTCGGCGCCGGGCAAGGATGCCGACCGCACGGTGGTTTTCGGCGTCAATCACCAGAGCCTTGTGGGCACTGACCGGATCATCTCGAACGCCAGTTGCACCACCAACTGCCTGGCGCCGATCGCGCAGGTGCTTCACCGCGCGGTGGGTATCCGCAAGGGGTTCATGACCACCATTCACGCCTATACCGGCGACCAGCCCACGCTGGACACGCTGCACAAGGATCTCTACCGCGCCCGGGCCGCCGCGCTCAGCATGATCCCCACCACCACCGGGGCGGCGCGTGCTGTCGGTCTGGTGCTGCCGGAACTGGCAGGCAAGCTGGACGGCGTGGCCCTGCGCGTGCCGACGGCGAACGTCTCGGCGGTGGATCTGACGATCGAGGCATCGCGCGAAACCAGCATCGAGGAAATCAACGCCGCCATGACCGAGGCAGCCGCCGGGCCGCTCAAGGGCATTCTGGGCCTGACCGATCAAGCCAATGTGAGCGTCGATTTCAACCACGACCCGCATTCCTCGGTGTTCCACCTTGACCAGACCCGCGTGCTTGAGGGTAACCTTGTGCGTGTTCTGGCCTGGTATGACAACGAATGGGCCTATTCGAGCCGCATGCTCGATACCGCCGCCGCGATCGGAAAACTGGGCAAGCCATAACGCCCGCACCCCTCCGTCAGCGGCACCACAATGCGCAGCCGCATGAAGGAGGATGAAATGCCCATCGAGAAACGCAAGGTCTGGGCGCTGGTGATGAATTCCACCCATGCCAGGATCCTGCGTGATCTTGGCGCGGGCGGGCGCGAGGCTGGCGCTGCGCCCCCGGCCGAGATCGAGTTTCGCATCGATGCCAAGCAGCTTGGCGATGTCATGGCCGACCGGCCGGGGCGCAGCTTTGCCTCGTTTGGCGGCGGGCGGCGCTCGGCGATGGAATATGGCAGCGACCCGCTGGCCGAAGAAACCCGGAGCCTGATCCGCGACGTCATTGCCGAGCTGGAAAAACACCAGCGGCGCAATGCCTTGCGCGAACTGGCGATCTATGCCGAGGCCTCGGTGCTGGGCGAATTGCGCAAGATGCTGCCCGGCCCCTTGCGCGCGCTGGTCTGCAAGGAGGCCAGCGCCAATTACCTGCAAACCCCGCCGCAGGAACTGAGCGCGGCGCTGGCCCGCGATCTGGGGCTGCTGGGGCCGCGCTGAGCCCTCCCATGGTCAGCTGACAGGCGCTGCATTATTTCGTGAACGACATGAAAAGTGACCCGTGGCATCTTTGCCCCGGTCTCGCTCCAAGCTATTGAGTTTGCATGGACCTTGTCGTGATCGTGGCGCTTGTCGCGGCGCTCTTTGCCGTGATCGGCCTGTCGGAGCCTGTCGCCGACAGGTTGCGGCTGCCTGCAACGGTGATTCTGGCCATCATGGGTATCGCCATCGGCGCGGGTGCGACACTCTTGTGGCACACCACGCTGACCGATGCGTTCAACCCGCTGGCGCAGGCGATCCTCAACCTGCCGATCCGCTCCAATCTGTTCCTCTATGTCTTCCTGCCGACGCTGATCTTTCAGGTGGCGCTATCCATCGACCTGCGGCGCATGATCGACGATTGGGTGCCGATCCTGGTGCTGGCGGTGGTGGCGGTGGTGGTGGCGACGATGGTGGTGGGCTATGCGCTCTATCCCATCGCCGGGCTGCCGCTGATGGCCTGCCTGATGATCGGCGCCATCGTTTCCACCACCGATCCCTCGGCAGTGGTCAGCATCTTCCGTGCCACACCGGCGCCGCAACGGCTGGCGCGCATCGTCGAGGGCGAGAGCCTGCTCAACGATGCGGCGGCGATCGCGCTTTTCGGGCTGTTCTTTGCCTATGTCGCCATCGGCATTCCGGCACCGCAACCGCGCGATCTGATCTATTTCTTTCCCTGGCTGGTGGCCGGCGGGGTGTTCATCGGCTGGGCGGCGGCGCGGGTGGCACTGTCCGGGCTGTCGCGGCTGGGCGATCACCCGCTGGGACAGGTCTCGCTGTCGGTGGCGCTGCCCTATCTGGTCTATGTGCTGGCGGAATCGGTGATGAGTGTCTCGGGCGTGGTGGCGGTGGTGGTGGCCGGGCTGACGCTCAACTATCTGGCGCCGGGCAAACTGTCGCCGCCCTCGCTCAAGAAACTGCGCGACACCTGGGATCTGCTGGGCTACTGGGCCAGCGGCATGATCTTCGTGCTGGCCGCGCTGCTGATCCCGCGGCTGCTGGCCAATCTGCGGCCCTATGATCTGGTGCTGATCGCGGTGACGGTGCTGGCGGCGCTGGCGGCGCGGGCGCTGATCCTGTTCGGGGTGTTTCCGCTGCTGACCCGGCTGCGGGTCTCGCCCCGGGTCGAGGTGCCCTACAAGCTGGCCATCCTCTGGGGGGGCCTGCGCGGGGCGGTGACGCTGGCACTGGCCTTGGCCGTGACCGAGAGTTTCCGCATTCCGCCCGATATCAAGCGCCAGGTCGGCATCATCGCCACCGGGCTCACGCTGTTCACGCTGATGGTTCAGGGCACCACGCTGCGGCTGATGATCTCGCGGCTGAAGCTCGATCGGCTGTCGCCGCTCGACAGTGCGCTGGCCGCGCAGGTGGTAGCGGTGGCGCTGCAATCGGTGCGCGAAACCGCCACCTCGGCGGCGCGCGAACTGGGGCTGGCGCGCGAAACCGTGCGCGACGAGGCCAAGCGCTTCGCCGAACGGGTAGACCGCGCCGTCGAGGCCGCCGAGGCCGGCGCCGATATCTCGGACCGCGACCGTATCACGCTGGGGCTGGTGGCGCTGGCCGGGCGCGAGCGCGATCTGGTGCTGGCCGGCTTTCGCGAGCGCCGCATTCCGCCACGTCTGGCCGAGGCGATGCTGGTCGATGCCGACCGGCTGATCGAAGCCACGCGCGCCGGTGGCCGGCTGAGCTATCTGCATACCGCGCGGCGCCGGCTGCGCGCCGGAAGCGGGCTGCGGCTGGCCGAATTCCTGCACAACCGGCTGCGCCTTTCCGGCCCGCTGTCGAACCTGACCGCCGATCGTTTCGAACAACTGGTGACGCAGGTGCTGATCCTCAAGGAGCTGCATGGCTTCATCGACACCCGCATTCGCCGCATTCATGGCAAACGGGTCGGCGATCTGCTGCATGATCTGCTGGAGCGCCGGCTGGAAGAGGCCGAACAGGCGCTGGACGGGCTGCGGCTGCAATTCCCCGGCTATGCCGAACAGCTTGAACGCCGGCTGATCCGCCAGACGGTGCTGGCCCAGGAAGAGCGCGAATATGCCGCCCTGGTCGATGACGGGCTGATCGGGCCGGAACTGCGGCAGGTGCTGATGGCCGACATCCACGACCGCCGCGCCCGGCTGGACAAGCGCCCGCCGCTGGATCTGGCGGTGCAGAAAACCGAGCTGGTGCGGCAGTTCCCGCTGTTCGCCGATATGGACGAAAGCCAGCGCCGGCGGCTGGCGGCGCAGCTGCGCACCGTCTATGCCGCGCCCGGTGATGTGCTGATCCGCCGGGGCGAGGCGCCGCGCCGGGTCTGGTTCATCGCCTCGGGCGCCGTCGAGGTGACCCGCACCAACCAGCTGGTGCGGCTGGGACGCGGCGAGATGTTCGGCCATCTGGCGCTGTTGCGGCGCAGCATGCGCTCGGGCCAGATCAGCGCCATCACCAACTGCACGCTGCTGACGCTCGACGAACAGGTGTTCCGCAAGGTGCTGGCGCGCAACGATGCGCTGCGCGCCGCCGTGCTGGAAAGCGCCGAGAAACGTGGCGTGACCATTGATCTGGCCCCCGTCCCCCTGCCCGAGGTGCCGCAGCCCAAACCCGGCACCGCCTAGAACCGGCCGCCGGGCATTCATGCTTTGGCGGCCGGGCCCCTTTTGGTGCCGTTTTCAGCGGTTGTCTGGCCGGGCACGCACCCCGCGCCGCCCCTTGAGCGAGATGCGATAGGGCTGGCCATTGACCGAAGCGATCAACCCCTTGCGACGCAAGCTGTTGAAAAGGCTCATGTCGCAAAGCGACAATACCATGCCTTCGCGGGTGAAGCAGTGGATGGTGACGATGCGCCCGCGCGCATCGCGTTCATGGCGGATCAGGCCGCCCTGTGCCAGCACGTGCAAGACGCGCTGTTCCTGTCGAGTGATATTCATGGAAATTCCGAAAGCGTGACATGCGAAAATTCAACGCCGCCCCCGCAGGGGTTGCGCTGGTTGCATCAGCCTTCCCGCTCGGGAAGGCGCGTCACGCAGTCTCGGACATAAAGGCTCCATCATCGGCGCCCGCCGGGCGCGCTGACCGGCTATCAGGAATGCCCCCGCCACGTCAATGCCTGGGTTTCAAGCCCGGCGCGTGCGGGGCTGCGCGGCTACGGGCGGCCCGCGCCCACCGTCACCGGGCCGAAACGCGCGCGCAGGGCCTCGTTCACCCGGCCGGGGACGAATTTGCGCACATCGCCACCCAGCCGCGCGATCTCCTTGACCAGCCTTGAGGCGATGGCCTGATGGCGGGCCTCGGCCATCAGGAAGACCGTCTCCACCGAGCTGTCGAGCGCGCGGTTCATGCCGACCATCTGGTATTCATATTCGAAATCGGCCACGGCGCGCAGCCCGCGGATGATGATCTGCGCGCCGACATCGCGCGCGCAATCGATCAGCAGGTTCTCGAACGGATGCACCACGATCTCGATGCCGTTCTGCGCCGCCAGCGCCTCGCATTCGGCCTCGATCATCGCCACCCGCTGATCGAGGCCAAAGAACGGCCCCTTGTCGCGGTTGATCGCCACGCCGATCACCAGCCGGTCCACCAGCGCGCTGGCGCGGTTGATGATGTCCATATGGCCCAGCGTCAGCGGATCGAAAGTCCCCGGATAGAGCCCGATGCGCATGTTTCCCCCCTTGCGAGTCGCTCGGTTGCAGGCGCACGCAACAATATTACCCGCCGGGATGCAAGGATTGAATTGCCCCCGCCGGACGGCGCCTGCTGCCGATCAGCGCGCAGCAGTCCGGTTCAGTGGCCCATGATCATGCCGGTCAGCGCATCGCGCTCATGCTGCAATTCGCTCAATCGGGCGGCGACCACATCGCCGATGGAAATAAGCCCGACCATCTCGTTGCCGACCATCACCGGCATGTGCCGGAAGCGCCGCGTGGTCATGGTGGCCAGCACCTGATCGGCGGTATCGCCGGGCTCGCAGCCATAGATCGCCCGGGTCATCACCGCTTCCACCTTGTCATCCAGGCAATCGGTGCCGCGCTTGCCGAGTTCGCGCACGATATCGCGCTCGGACAGGATGCCAGCAGCCTTTCGCCCATCCGGCGAGACCACAACCGCCCCGATCCGGCGCGAGGACAGAAGCTCGACCGCCTCGCGCACGCTGGCCGTCGGGGCGATTGTCACCACGCCGCCGGCCTTGCCCTTAAGGATTTGCTGCACAAGCATATTCGGCCCTCCAAGGTTGTGGTCCCTCCAGCGTCTATCGGCGCGGCGCTTCTGTCAAGCGCGCTCTGCCAGCGCCTCCAGCCGGGTGATCTCGGCGCGCATCCGGGCGATCAGCGCGGCGGCGAAACGCTCCAGCCGCGGCACATGGCGATCATCGACATGGCGGATCAGATGAAAGGCGCGGCGCAACCCATAGGCATCGCTCAGCACCCGGCGGACGCCCGGCGCGAAGGGCAACGCGAAATCATGCACCACCCCAAGCCCTGCCCCCTGCCGGATCAGATTGAGCTGCACCGATACCGAATTCGAGGCAATCGGTGGTGCCTCGACGCCGAGTGCGGCCAGATAATCCAGCTCGCGGTCAAAGATCATGTCGGGGATATAGCCGATGATGCGGTGCCCTTTCAGATCGGCCAGTTCGCGCGGCGCGCCGGCACGGGCCAGATAATCCTCCGATGCCGCCAGATGCAGCCGGTAATCGGCGATCTTGTGGCACAGCACCCGCCCCGATTCCGGCTGGCTGACCGAGACCACCATATCGGCCTCGCGCCGGTTGAGGTTGAAGACCCGCGGCAGCGCCACGATCTGCACCTCAAGCCCCGGATTATCGGCACAGATCGCCGCCACCACCTGCGGCAGCAGGTAATTGGCGCAGCCATCCGGCGCGCCGATGCGGATCTGCCCCGAGATCCCCTCCTGCGGAATGGCGAGGCTGTCCTGGGCGCGGGTCAGCTCGGCCTCGACGGCCTGGGCATGGGCCTGCAGCCGCGCGCCATCGTCGGTGAGCCGGTAGCCCTGCGGCGAGCGCGCAAACAGCCGCACGCCAAGCGCCCCTTCCAGCCGCGCCACCCGCCGCCCCACCGTCGCGGCATCAAGCTTGAGCACGCGCCCCGCCCGGCTCAGGCTCTCGCCGCGCGCAACGGCCAGAAACACCCGCAGATCATCCCAGTCGGCCATGGCCATCCTTTGCAATTTTGCAATACGCTTTTTGGGAAACTGCCTCTGTTCAGGGGATTTTTGCAAGGCTATTGTGACGCAAATCCAAGAGGAGGATATCATGAAGGAAATCGGTCACTGGATCGACGGCAAGCTGGTCGCGGGCACTTCGGGCCGCTTTGCCGATGTGTTCAACCCCGCCACCGGCGAGGTGCAGGCGCGCGTGGCGCTGGCCTCGAAGGCCGAACTGGATGCCGCCGTGGCCTCGGCCGCCAAGGCCCAGGTGGCCTGGGGTGCGACCAACCCGCAAAAGCGCGCGCGGGTGATGATGGAGCTGGTGCGGCTGATCAACCGCGACATGGACAAGCTGGCCGAGGCGCTCTCGTCCGAGCATGGCAAGACCTTCCCCGATGCCAAGGGCGATGTGCAGCGCGGGCTGGAAGTGATCGAATTCTGCGTCGGCGCGCCGCATCTGCTGAAGGGCGAGTTCACCGATGGCGCCGGCCCCGGCATCGACATGTATTCGATGCGCCAGCCGCTGGGCGTGGCGGCCGGCATCACGCCGTTCAACTTCCCGGCCATGATCCCCTTGTGGAAAATGGGCCCGGCGCTGAGCTGTGGCAATGCCTTCATCCTCAAACCCTCCGAGCGTGACCCCTCGGTGCCGCTGATGCTGGCCGCGCTCTGCAAGGAAGCCGGCCTGCCCGATGGCGTGCTGCAGGTCATCAACGGCGACAAGGAATCGGTCGATGCGATCCTCGACAACGAGGTGATCCAGGCCATCGGTTTCGTCGGCTCGACACCGATCGCGCATTACATCTATTCGCGCGGCTGCGCGGCGGGCAAGCGCGTGCAATGCTTCGGCGGCGCCAAGAACCACATGATCATCATGCCCGATGCCGATATGGACCAGGCCGCCGATGCGCTGGTCGGCGCCGGTTACGGCGCGGCGGGCGAGCGCTGCATGGCGATCTCGGTCGCGGTGCCGGTGGGCGAAGGCACCGCCGAGGCGCTGCGCGAGCGGCTGGTGCCGAAGATCGAAAAGCTGAAAGTGGGCCCCTGGACCGGCGGCAATGATGTCGATTTCGGCCCGGTGGTGACCAAGGCCGCCAAGGAAAACATCCTGCGGCTGGTGGAAAGCGGCGTGGCGCAGGGGGCCGAGCTGGTGGTCGATGGCCGCGATTTCAGCCTGCAGGGCTATGAAAACGGCTTCTTCGTCGGCGCGCATCTCTTTGATCACGTCACCACCGACATGGATATCTACAAGACCGAGATCTTCGGCCCGGTGCTGTCGATGGTGCGTGCCAAGACCTATGATGAGGCCATCGGCTATGCGATGGACCACGAATACGGCAACGGCACCGCGATCTTCACCCGCGACGGCGACACCGCCCGCGATTTCGCCGCGCGCATCAATGTCGGCATGGTCGGCATCAACGTGCCGATCCCGGTACCGCTGGCCTATCACACCTTCGGCGGCTGGAAGAAATCGGGCTTTGGCGATCTCAACCAGCACGGGCCGGATGCCTTCAAGTTCTATACCCGCACCAAGACCGTGACCGCGCGCTGGCCGAGCGGCATCAAGGAAGGCGCGGCCTTCAACTTCAAGGCCATGGACTGACACTGGCGAAGGGGGGGCATTGCCCCCCTTTTTGCCTGCGGCCAATGCACCCCCGGCCCGTCGGGCGCAAGATGGGGGGCTGAAACATTGCTGCAAGGATGGTGATTTAAACATCCGTTCAATTCAAGCGAGTGATCCGGGAGGAGAGCATGGATTTCGCGCTGAGCGAGGAGCAGGGCGCCATTTTCGACATGGCGCAGGCCTTCGGGCAGGAGCATATCGCGCCGTTCGCGCGCGACTGGGAGGCCGAGGGCACGATCCCGCGCGACCTTTGGGGCAAGCTGGCCGAGCTTGGTTTCGGCGGGCTTTATGTCAGCGAGGACTCGGGGGGCGCGGGCTTGAGCCGGCTCGATGCGACGCTGGTGTTCGAGGCGCTGAGCATGGCCTGCCCCTCGGTCGCTTCCTTCCTGTCGATCCACAACATGTGCGCGGCAATGCTGGACAAATTCGGCAATGCCGATGTCAAGGCACGCATTCTGGCCCCGGCGGTGCGGCTGGAGACGGTGCTGAGCTATTGCCTGACCGAGCCCGGCGCGGGATCGGATGCGGCGGCGCTGAAAACCCGCGCCGAGCGCAGCAACGAGGGCTATGTGCTCAACGGCACCAAGGCCTTCATCTCGGGCGGCGGCTATTCGGACGCCTATGTGGTGATGTGCCGCACGGGTGGCGACGGCCCTCGCGGCATTTCCACCGTTGTCGTTGAAAACGGCACGCCGGGGCTGAGCTATGGCGGGCTGGAGGACAAGATGGGCTGGCGCGCGCAGCCCACGCGGCAGGTGCAGTTCGACGATTGCAAGGTGGGGTTTGAAAACCTTGTCGGCGAGGAAGGCCAGGGGTTTCGCTATGCCATGGCCGGGCTCGATGGCGGGCGGCTCAACATTTCCGCCTGCAGTCTGGGCGGGGCGCAGGCGGCGCTGAATGCCACGCTGGCCTATATGGGCGAGCGGCGCGCCTTCGGCAAAGCGATCGACCAGTTTCAGGCCCTGCAATTCCGTCTGGCCGATCTGGAGATCGAATTGCAGGCGGCGCGGACCTTCCTGCGCCAGGCCGCCTGGAAGCTCGACCAGGGCGCGCCGGATGCCACCAAGTTCTGCGCCATGGCCAAGAAATTCGTCACCGAGGCCGGCAGCCGGGTGGCCGATCAATGCCTGCAACTGCATGGCGGCTATGGCTATCTGGCCGATTACGGGATCGAAAAGATCGTGCGCGACCTGCGGGTGCATCAGATCCTTGAGGGCACCAACGAGATCATGCGCCTGATCACCGCGCGCGCCCTGCTGGCGGAGCGTGGCTGATGGACGAGGCGCTGATCCGAATCGAGGGCACCGCCGGGCGCATCACACTGAACCGGCCCAAGGCGCTCAATGCGCTGACGCATGGTATCTGCCTTGCCACCGAGGCCGCGCTGAAGCTCTGGGCCGATGATCCGGCGGTGAAGCTGGTGATCCTTGACGGCGCCGGCGAGCGCGCCTTTTGCGCCGGCGGCGATATCGCGCAGGTCTATCATGCCGGACGCGCGGGCGATTATGCGCTGGGGCGCGATTTCTGGCGCGACGAATATCGCATGAATGCGATGCTGGCCGCCTATCCCAAGCCCATCGTCAGCCTGATGCACGGCTTCGTCATGGGCGGCGGTGTGGGTTATGGCTGCCATGTGCGCCACCGCGTGGTCGGCGAAAGCACGCAGATGGCCATGCCCGAATGCGGCATCGGGCTGATCCCCGATGTCGGCGGCACACTGTTGCTGGCCCGCGCGCCGGGGCGGCTGGGGCTGCATCTGGGGCTGACCGGGGCGCGCTTCGGCGCCGGCGATGCGATCCAGGCCGGTTTCGCCGATCATTTCATCCCTGAGGCCGATTGGCCGGCGCTGATTGCCGAGCTCAACGAAACCGGCGATGCCGCATTGGTGGCCGCGCGCGCGCAGCCTGCCCCCGCGGCGCCTTTGGCTGCCGCTCAGGGGGAAATCGACGCGCTATATGACGCGCCGGGCCGGGGGGCAGCCTATGTCAACGCGGTGTTCGAGCGCCTCGCGCAGGCCCAGGCCGATTGGGCCGAACCCGCCCGCAAGGCCATCGCGCGCAACAGCCCGCTGTCGATGGCCTCGACCGCCGAGCTGATCCGCGCTCTTGGCCCGGATGACGGCATCGAGGCCGCGCTGGCGCAGGAATTCCGCTGGACCTGGCGCAGCATGGATCGCGGCGATTTCCTTGAAGGGGTGCGCGCCCAGATCATCGACAAGGACCGCAACCCGCGCTGGCAACACGCCGGCATCACCGAGCCGACCATGGAGGAGGTTGCGGCGATGCTGGCACCGCTGGGCGCGGACGAGCTGACATTTCAGGAGGGACGGCAATGAAGATCGGATTCATCGGGCTGGGCAATATGGGCGGGCCGATGGCGGCCAATCTGGCCAAGGCCGGGCATGCGGTGACGGGCTTTGATCTCGCCGCCCCGATGCCCGAAGGCGTGCAGGCTGCCGCCAGCGCCGCCGGAGCCGCTGCGGGCGCCGAAGTGGTCATCACCATGTTGCCCAATGGCGATATCCTGCGCCGCGTCGCCGATGAGGTTATCCCGGCGATGCGCAGCGGCGCGGTGCTTTGCGATTGCTCCACCGTCGATGTCGAAAGCGCGCGCGCGGTGGCGGAACAGGCCGCTGCGGCCGGGATCGGCGCGCTCGATGCCCCGGTCTCGGGCGGGGTCGGCGGGGCGGCGGCTGGCACGCTGACCTTCATGGTCGGCGGCAGCGCCGAGGCTTTCGCCACCGCCGAGCCGCTGTTTGCGGTGATGGGCCAGAAGGCGGTGCATTGCGGCGCGGCCGGCGCCGGCCAGGCGGCCAAGATCTGCAACAACATGATCCTTGGCGTCACGATGATCG